>WPCJ01383883.1_pt1 | contig 56456 bp, 49 predicted proteins | sample 5399831 | NCBI WGS metagenome assembly WPCJ01 (sample SAMN12869470, study PRJNA574797) | sludge metagenome | isolation source: wastewater treatment of pH10 | place: China:Beijing | collected 2019-05-20
CCGTGTTATGTGCTCAAGCAGAATGTCGAAGAAGCGACGGCATTGGCCATGAAGCTGCTCGACAGTGTCGGCTTGCGGGAAAAGGCCTCGTCCTACCCTGCCGAACTCTCTGGCGGCCAGCAGCAGCGCGTCGCCATTGCGCGGGCCCTGGCCATGCAGCCGCAACTGATGCTTTTCGACGAGCCGACCTCGGCGTTGGACCCCGAACTGGTCGGGGAGGTGCTTTACGTCATGCGAGACCTGGCCGCCCAGGGCATGACCATGATCGTGGTCACCCACGAAATGGCCTTCGCGCGTGACGTTGGCGACCGTGTGATCTTCATGGATCAGGGACGGGTCGTTGAAACCGGTCCCGCCGCCGAACTGATGTCCAACCCAAAGGAAGAGCGGACCCGGACCTTCCTGAAGATGGTCGCGCGGGGCTGACGCTTTCGGCAAATTTGTGCCGGATCGACGACAATGAGGAACCTCTCGCTCACTGATGGAGCCATGCGTCCCGGCAAATGTAAGGCCGGGACGCAGCCGCTGCCGGACCCTGTGGCGGGCCGGGCTGGTACAAGAGCGTGTGAGCCCACCCGATGAGCGCAAATCCGGACATCATCGTCGTAGGCGGCGGGTCGGCAGGCGCAGTCCTGGCAGCGCAACTCGCGCGCGATCCGAGGCGATCCATCCTGTTGCTGGAAAGCGGCGGACGTCCCCTGCCCGTGATCCACAGCTTTCCAATCTTTGCGGGCGTCCTCTCGCAGGGGCGACTTTCCATGTGGCGGGACGCGACCCAGCCCGAAGCGATGCTCGGAGGGCGCAGCCTCGCCTGGCCGCATGGCCGGGTGCTGGGAGGCTCGTCATCCATCAACGGCCTGGTCTGGATGCGAGGACGCCCGTCCGATTATGATCGCTGGCGCAATTCGGGGGCGGATGGCTGGGGCTGGAACGACGTCAGGCCTGTCTTCGACATGCTCGACGGCGGCGAAAGCAGCGAGGGCCATGTGCCGACGCAGCTCCATCCGGGCGCTAACCCGCTCTTCGACGCATTCATCACCGCCGGCGAGCAGGCCGGGCACACACGAACCCGCGACTTCAACCGCGTACCCTACGAGGGTGTAGGACGATATGCGCTCAACGTCGCGCGCGGCAGGCGCGTATCGTCCGCCACGGCTTTCCTGCGCCGGCCACCACCCAATCTGAAAATAGTGACCGATGCCACGGTCATCAGGCTGGAGACCAGCGGGCAACGGGTGATCGGCGTGACCGCTTCCATCAAGGGAGCAATCACCAAGCTCAGCGCGGCCGAGATCGTGGTTTGCGCCGGCGCGATCAATACACCGAAGTTACTCATGCTTTCGGGCATAGGGCCTGCCTCAGCTATCGAGGCAGTAGACGTGCGCGTAAGCCACGACCTCAAGGGCGTGGGCGAGAACCTGCAGGATCATATCTGCGGGCGACTGGTCCATGAAAGCCTCCTGCCCGTAACGATGCGAAATCTGGTACGCGCCGACCGCGCGCTGCTGGCCGGGCTCGAAACTCTCTTGCTGGGGCGCGGAGAAGCGAGCGCGAGCCCGTTCGGGGCAGGAGTGTTGATGCGTTCGTCGGCGGATGAACCCGAACCGGACATTCAGGGCTTTCTCATTCCGGGCCTGTCCGACTACCGCATCTGGTTTCCAGGCATCCGGCCGGCGCGGAAGGGGCACGGGTTCCTGGCATCGGTCTATCAACTGCGTCCCGAAAGCCGCGGCAGGATTACGCTGAGCGGTAGCGATCCCGCTGCGCCGCCGACTATCGTTGCCAACTATCTGACGGTGGAACGCGATCACCAGGTTCTGATGCGCGGTATGCAACGCATGGCCGACATCCTCGACCAGCCCGCCCTCAAATCCTTTCGAGGCAGGCGGCTTTCCGAAACCAACCCGTACGACGAGGCCGGTTTCATGACGGCGGCCGGTCGCGAAGCAGCAACCGCCTTCCATGCTGCCGGCACCTGCCGCATGGGCCGGGCCGATGACGACATGGCCGTTGTGACGCCGGATCTGCGCCTTCGCGGAATGGAGGGCCTGCGCATCGCCGATGCGTCCGTGATGCCATGCCTGACCAGCGGCAACACCAACGCGCCGACCATGATGATTGGCATGCGTTGCGCGGAATTCATGACGTCGGGAGCGCCGCAAGAGGCCGCAGCAGGTACTTGATGTTCAGCCCGCATAGGGCTGCGGATCGGCGGCAAGGCGCTGGCCCTTGATGGCGTCAGTCAGCTTCTCGGCGATCATCATGGTCGGCGCGTTGGTGTTGCCGCTGATGACGTGGGGCATGATTGAGGCATCGATGACTCTAAGCCCCTCCACGCCGTGGACGCGTCCTTCCGGGTCAACCACACTGTCGTCGCCCGATCCCATCCTGCAGCTTGAGGTCGGATGATAGTAGGTACTGCCGGTCTGGCGAATCCAGGCATCCAGCTCGACATCGGATAGCGCCGAGATATCAGGCCCCTGAATTGGCCCCCGCAGGCCGTCCCATGCAGGTTGGCGGATAATGTCGAGCGTCCTGCGAACACCCCGGCGAAGCGCAACGATGTCGCCGGGGGCCGCGAGGTAATTGTGAACGATCCGCGGTGCTGCGCCGGGATCGGCGGATGCCAGGGAAACCGCTCCGCGGCTCTCCGGTCGCATCAGGGAAACCGAATAACGGAAGCCATCCGCGACGTGCAACTCGCGACCGACAAGTCCTCCGGCAACAGGAAGAAATTCGTGCTGGATATCGGCACGCGCCAGATCCTCATGACTCTTGAGGAATGCCCCCGTCTCCCAGAAATTACGTGCTCCCGGGCCGCCCCCCGTCAACAGCCATTCGAGGCCGATCAAGCCTCGTCCGACAAGGCTGGTGTTGATGGCCGGCGAGATGCCCGCCCGGGCAGCAAGATAGCCGATGCCTACGCCCAGATGATCTTCGAGGCCGCGCCCCACCGCGGCAACGTGGGCGACGATCGGAATTCCGTGCGAGCGCAATTGATCGCCGTCACCCACGCCCGACAGCAGCAAAAGGTGCGGCGATTTGTAGGCTCCCGCGCTGAGGATCACCTCGCGCCCCGCCGACGCCGTCTGCACCTTTCCGCGCCGCTCATAGACGACGCCCGTCGCACGTCGGGCCTGATCGAAGAGAACGCGATGCACAGTCGCGCCCGTGACGACCGTAATATTGCCGCGACGCATGGCCGGATGCAGATAGGCTCGTGAAGCACTCGCCCTGTGGCCGCGCCGGATATTGGCCTGATGCCGGTGAACGCCTTCCTGGCGGTATCCGTTATAGTCCTCGTTATAACGCAGGCCCGACTGTTCGGCGGCCGCTATCATCGCATCGAACAGCGGATTATCCGCCTTGAGCCTGATCACGGCAAGAGGCCCGTCGCCGCCCCTATACGCATTGGCTCCGTCTTCGAAGCGCTCCATTTTCCTGAAATACGGAAGGCAGTGACCATAGGACCATTCGGACAGGCCTTGGGCGGCCCATCCATCGAAATCCCGTGGGTTGCCACGGACGAACACCATGCCGTTTATCGACGACGATCCGCCAAGGACGCGTCCACGAGGATGATGGATCAGGCGGTGGCCAAGCGCCGGCTCCGGCCCGGTGTGGAACTGCCAGGTCCACTTGTCCCGCCGCAATGGATAGGAAACCGCCGCCGGCATGCGCATCAGAACGGATCCATCCCCAGGGCCGGACTCGAGCACCAGAACCGAACAGCTGCGATCCTCGGCGAGCCGGGCCGCGACGATCGAACCGGCGGATCCCGCGCCCACCACGATGTAGTCATGCTCCCGCATGGCGCCGCGTGTTCCTGTCTGTCGCCCCCCTTGAACGATCAGGCGCCGCGCGAGCCAGTCAGCTTACGCAGCGCCCGGTCTGTTCGGACGAATGTCCCGTGCCTACTTGATGGGCTCGCCGTTGATAGTGACATCCTTGTATGCGCTCAGCCCAAGCTGATACTTTTCGATCAGCTTGTCGTAGGTCCCGTCGGCGATCTTCGCCTTCAGGGCGTGGACGAACGCATCGCGCAGCACCGTGTCCTTCTTGTTGAAAGCCATACCCATCAGCGCGCTGCCGACGGGCTCCCCTACCGGCTTGTAGGTATTTGGTTCGGTTGCCATATAAGCCGGGATCGACTCGAGTCCCTGCATTGCGCCATCGACGCGGCCGGTCTTCACGTTGATCAGCATTTGGGGAACGTCGCTCTCCTCCACGACCTTGATCGGCTCGAGGCCGGCGGGCACGCAGACTTCCGTCGAGAAGGTCGCCATGGCCTCCGGATAGCTCGTTGCCCGAATCGTCGAGACCGTCTTGCCGCAGAAATCCTTGCTTTCCTTGAGGTCCTCCCGGCTGGTCGAAGCGAAGAACTGACCGCCTGCGGCCAGGTAGTTTATGAAGTCGAAATACTCGCGGCGGGCCGGACGGTCGTAGAAGCCGCTCATGATCATATCGACACGCTCGCTCTGGAGCGCGGGCGTCAGCGTTTCGAAGGCACCTTCCTGATACTCAATCTTCACACCCAGAGCCTCAGCCATCGCCTTGGCGAGTTCGACATCGAAACCCGTCAGTTCACCCGTCTCAGGATCGCGAAACTCCATCGGCACATAAGGCACGTCGAGTGCTACACGCACCACGCCAGCCTCCTTGATCCTGTCAGGCAATTCCTGCGCCAGTACCGTCGTGCTGGCGAGGCAGGCCGCCAATGAGAATGCGGCAAAAACCTTCTTCATCCTATTTCTCCTTCGATTATTATTTCCCCACACGAAGCCACCCCAAGCCATCCGGATCATTTGATACCAGCTATCCTGGCCATCGTCCGAACGGCGGACCGTCAAGAGACTTCAGAGCTCTTTTATAGTCTCGCGCCTAATTTTTAAGTCAACTCTAATTTCGGAGTGCAGCGAAAATTATGCCGCTTTTTTCGTAGCGTGTTCTGCCATGTCCGCCCGCAACCGCCGGAAACCGCGGGGTTGCGGATAAGCGCCCTCTTTGACGCAGCTCCAGCAGATTGCGTGCAAGGCTTCGTGACAGGCAAAGCACTTGGCCTTATTAAAAAACAAGCCGTAGATCGGAATGGGCGTCGCGGCACCATCGAAGAGCATTCGGGAAGATAATCATTGGACTCTCGTCAGCTTAAATATTTCCGCGAGATCGTGGATAACGGCTCCATGAGTGGTGCGGCGCGCAATCTCGGCATCGCTCAGCCGTCCCTTTCGCAACTGGTACGCAATCTCGAGGAGACCCTGGGCGTCGAGCTTCTGATCCGCACGGCAAGGGGGATCGTACCCACCGAGGCCGGAGAACGGCTGTACCATCATGCGCGACAGATCGAGAGCTACATCGCGGCGGCGCGTGAGGACGTGGTGAACATCGGTTCCGAGCCATCCGGCAGAGTTCTCTTCGGCATGCCTCCCACCATCTCGATGGCGCTGTCCATTCCGATGGCCGAGACGATCAGAATCGAAATGCCGAAGGTGAAATTCGCCGCAATCGAAGCGATGACGGGACATCTGCGTGAATGGATCATAAAGGGCGAGCTCGACCTTGCCTTTCTCTATGACAATACGAATATTGGCGATTGCTCCAATTCGCTGCTGCTGACGGAAGACCTCTGGTTCTATTCGGCTGCGGAGGACTGGCCGTTTCGCACGCCACCACTGGAGCCGGTGGATCTTAAGGCTGTCCTGTCGACGGAACTCGTGCTCCCCTCTGAGCGACACGGGCTGCGCACCTTCATCGAACGGATAGCCCAAGCCCACCAGCTCGAGCCGAAGGTTTCGATCGAGATGGATTCCCTTACACAGATCAAGGCGCTGGTTGCGCGCGGCAGCGGCTGCACGATCCTGTCGCCTGCATCCATGTACGACCTCGTCCGCGACGGCACACTAGTGGGGAGCCCAATCGTCAATCCACATCTGAGACGCAATGTGTTCCTCGTGCGCTCGTCGAACGCCGGCGTAACCCTGGCCTGCCGGCATACCGAGGAAACCTGTCGCAAGGTCGTTGCGAATCTGGTCGAGCGCGGCATCTGGCAGGCCGAACTGCCTGACAAAGCATAGACCTTTCTTATACCCCCCTCCTTCCAGCGCTTATTGGATGTATCGATGCAGGCGACTTATTGTCTGGCGATACAGGAAAGAGGAAAGCGCGGCGAAATGGTCGAGCGCTGTACGCAGCGCACAGATTCAGCAGGCATGCAGAAATAGTCGCTCGGGGTGACTGATTTCCTTGTTGCTCGCACGTACGATTTTTGAGGAAATGACGACATGAACGTCCGGCACCAGCTACCTCGACCGATGAACCTGATAGGCGGACAATGGGTTCCCACGCAAAGTGGCAAGACTTTGGATGTTGTGTCGCCGTCGACCGGCAAGATCATCGCCGCGATAGCCGCCGGCAACGCTGACGATATTGACGCGGCCGTGTCGGCTGCGCGCCATGCTTTCGAGGAAGGCGAGTGGGGACGGCTGAGCGCCGTCCAGCGGGGACGTATCCTGATCCGGATATCAGAACTTATCGCCCGGGACGCGGAGGAACTCGCGCAGGTTGAAAGTCTCGATACAGGCAAGCCGATTTCCCAGGCGCGCGCCGACATGGTCGCCGCCGCACGCTATTTTGAATTCTACGGCGCGGCGGCAGACAAGGTGCATGGCGAGCACATTCCGTTCATGTCGGGGTATGACGTGAAGGTGGTACGCGAGCCGCATGGCGTCACGGGCCATATCATCCCGTGGAACTACCCGGCGCAGATGGTCGGACGCACGCTCGCTCCGGCTCTTGCCATGGGCAATGCGACGGTCATGAAACCCGCCGAGGAGGCTTGCCTGAGCGTCCTCATGATCGGACGACTTGCAGTCGAAGCTGGCATGCCGGCGGGCGCGATCAACATTGTAACCGGCGAAGGCCACGTGGCAGGCGCCGCATTGTCCGAGCATCCGGGGGTCGATTTCATTTCCTTCACGGGGTCGCCGGAAATAGGCGTGATCATCCAGACGAATGCGGCAAGGAACTTCATCGGATGCACCCTTGAGCTCGGCGGTAAAAGTCCGCAGATCGTCTTCGAAGATGCTGACCTGGACCGTGTCCTGCCGGTACTCACAGGCGCCATAGTCCAGAACGGCGGGCAGACATGTTCGGCAGGCAGTCGCGCCCTTATCCAGCGTTCCATATGGGACAAGGTCGTCGGGCGGCTCGCCGAACGATTCCGGGAACTCACCGCAGCGCCTTCGGAACAGGATCGCGAACTCGGCGCGCTTATTTCAGGCAAGCAACGCGACAGGGTGCAGGCGCTCCTGTCCGGAAACGACGCCCCGTTGATCGCGCGCGGCAAGGTGGCCCCGGATGCACCCGCAGACGGTTTCTACGTCGCGCCTGCCTTGTTCGGGCCGTGCGACCCACAGTCCACCCTGGCGCAGGTCGAAGTCTTCGGCCCGGTTCTCGCGGCCATTCCGTTCGAAGACGAAAAAGAGGCCGTGCGCATCGCCAACGGTACCGAATTCGGCTTGGTGGCCGGAGTATGGACCCTGGACGGGAACCGGCAGCAGCGCGTCGCAAAGGCGCTACGTTGCGGGCAGGTGTTCATCAACGGATATGGGGCCGCCGGCGGCATCGAGCTGCCGTTCGGCGGCAGGCGCAAATCCGGCCATGGGCGTGAGAAAGGTTTTGCCGCCCTGCATGAATTCTCCACCATCAAGACGATCGTTCACAATCACGGCTGAGGTGATCGACTATCATGCTTGATCAGGCGAAAGCGGATGCCACCATGCGTGCCGCATGCGAGGGGTTTGTAGGAAACTGCCGAGAAATCGAGGACACGATCGCCCCCGAAACCGCCGATAAACTCGCGACCTTGCTTGGTCACGAGTTGCCGAGCGAGCATCTGCCCCCGACTTATCACTGGGCATATTTCAACAAGGGCATTCCTGAGCGCGATATCGGCGCCGACATGCATGAGAGGACCGGGATTTTTCTGCCCCCAGCGCCCTTTCATCGCCGCATGTGGGCGGCAGGCGATGTCTCCATCTTCCAGTCTCTGCGTATCGGCGTGCCCGCGCGTCGGCGCTCGACCGTGGCCGCCGTGGAGTTCAAGGACGGCAAATCGGGCCAGATGTGTTTCGTCACCGTCACGCACGAGATCGAACAGGACGGAGTGCCCAGTATCTCGGAGAGACAAACCATCGTCTATCGCGACCGGGGCGATCCGGAGAGCCCATTGAGGCAGCCTGGTGACGCGATACCCGAAGGCTATTTCGTACACGCCGACAGCGAATTGTGGTTCTACTCGGCAATCACCTACAACGGACATCGTATCCATTGGGATCGCGAATTCTGCCGGAACGTCGAAGGCTATCCCGATCTGGTCGTTCACGGCCCCTTGATGGCCACGAAGCTGTGCGAAGCAATGCGCGGCGAGAAACTAGTGTCCCAGCGCTTCACCTTCAGGGCGCAAGCACCTGTCTTCGCCACATCCCCCGTCCGGATATTTACAGGCATTCCCGGAAACCCGCGGCATGGCGAGATTCAGCGGTCGGACGGCGTCGTTTCCATGACCGCAAACCTGACGCTTCTTTAGGCTCGGTGTGCAACAGGAATGGCGCGGCCCGCGAGGTGGCGACCGCAATCCCTATGAGGATTTGCACAGCGCCCTGCCGATATCGCGAGCGCTCTTGCCGTCCAGTTCGGAGAATGTCTCCCAGAGCCGTGCCCCTCGCTCGCTGATGAGGGCCTCCGCCTTGGCGCGCAGCTTCCCGGCGAGAACGTCCTCCGCAAGTTCCGCGTCCAGATCGTGATAGATGGAAACGCTAGTCCCATCCCTCAACGTCACCACACCGCGAGCCTGCATATCGCTCAGCGTATCGTCCCCGACGACCTCCATCTTGCCGGCGAACTCCGATAGGGCGGCGTCATCGGCCAGGCTGTCCCGATATATCCGGTCGTCGCCGGTGCGCTCACCCCGGATGGTCATCCCCGCCAGCCAGTTATAGCTGAACTTCACTTCGAGGCCGGTACGCGGCCGCTTGATGTCGCAGACCCTAAGCCAGCGCGGGTTTGTCCGTAGCTTAAGGCTCGCCACCTCATCGAGACTGCGCCCCTTCAGTGCGTCCGCATCGAGAAGTGCCTCGATCATCGCGTGCGTACCATGGCAACAGGCGTGGAGCTTGTATTTGTTGTCTGCGAAAACAAACCTGTCGGAAGAGTTGCCGCCCTGCCTATTCGCAGCCGGCGTGTGCGTGGGAATGAAGCCCTGCGGCCCCGCCAGGCCATCGTCGGCCGATGTCATGCCGAGCGAAGCCAGCCTGGCGCATTCGACGCCGTTCGATGCTGCAACACCTGCATTGTAGGGTTTTCCCATCGTCCCGAATTGTGACTTGAGACCGGATGCGCGCGTGGAGCATAGGCCCACCGCATTGCGAACCTGTTCTGGGTTGAGCCCGAGGAGCCGTGCCGCGGCAATCGTCGCGCCAAAGGCGCCTGCGGTAGCCGTCTGGTGAAAGCCCAGATTGTAATGTGCGGTGCCAAGGACCATGCCGATCCTGATCGCCGTCTCGGCGCCCAGCAGAAACGCCTCGACCATCGCCTGAGCCGACGCATCCATTTCCTCGGCTACGGCGAGAGCTGCCGGATAGATGCCGACCGATAGATGGCCGATATGGGCGAAATGGGTGTCGTCATAGTCGAGAGCATGGCTGGTCGCTCCGTTTACCAGGGCGGCCATCCGCGCGGGCGCGGCCTCGCCACCGATGACGGACGAGGTTCCCCTCCCCGCTTCCAGTTCCGCCAGAGCACGGAGCTTCACAGCCACCGGCTCATCGATACCGGCGATGCCGCATGCCATCCAGTCGAGCAGCGAAAGCCGTGCCAGGCTCAACGCACGGCCGGGCAATCGGCCGACCGGCAACGATGCCAGACTGATGACATCTTCGATCAAGGACATGGAAAACTCCTGCATGTCTAAACGCGTGCGCAGCCCTTTGTCTGCGCCGCGAACCCACTACGTCGTCACGTCGTCAACGAGTACGGCCATTAACCCTCGCGAGACCTGCCGCAAGCCAGTCGGGGCGAGCCGGTTTGCCGGACTCGAGATCGATCGTCCTGATGGCGTCTTCGCTTGTCCGCCCCAGGCCGACACGAAACGCCATCCACCAGACAAGGACGACACCCAGAAGCCAGAACAGTATCTGCCAGACCCACAGCGAAGGAATTCCAAGGGCGGCTTCCGCCGAAGTGAAGATTGGGTGACTGAAGAAGGTGTTGCCCAGCACTGCACCCGGCCCATAGGCGAGGAAGCTCCACAGCAGCATGAGCGCCCAGAACAGGCCACGGCTGCCAACCGTCACGCCCGTGGCTTGGAACAGGGCGTCATGCAGGCGGCTGCGCTGCACGTTGTCGGGTGCGCGAAGCGTCGCGGCGGAAGCGAGCAGCACAACAACCAGGTTGATCGCCAGGCCCCAGGCGGCGGAATGGATGGTCAGAGGCCAGCGACCCCACGGCAGGTCGACGAACAGCCCTTCGAAGAGGATAAGCCCCGGCGGCTCCGTGAAGAAGACGATCAGCATGCCAAGCGTCATTCCGGCAATGACCGCGCCGCGGCTGATCCAGCGCAGGAACGTCAGGCCGAGGAACGCCGGGAGAAGCTGTACGGCAAGCGGCAGCGCAACACTGCCCAGAACCGCAGAGATCGACGGCAGGAAACTCGCCATGAAAGCGAGAATGAAGAACGCGAAACCGATCGCGATCCTAGCTGAAAACCGCTGTTCCTGTTCCGACAGATCGGGAAACAGGTAGCGGATCACCAGTTCGCGTGTGAGGAGGATCGCGCCACCCGTAACGAAGAAGCTGACGGCAAGCATCGCACCGGCGATCAACATCACGACGAGACCAACGCCCGCCAGTGGCTCGAAGGCGTAGAACTGCGCCGCAAGCGCCATCGGGCCGGCAGCCATGCGGCTCGCAAGCAAGGGCGCGCCAAGCACGAATATGCCTGTGATCAGGCCCGCAGCGAGCCAGACGGTCGATATACCCACTGCTCTGCCCGGACTGGCCGTCTGCCCGAGGTAGACAGTCGCCGGGCTGAAGACGATGCCAAGAAGTCCGATCACCGACGATGACAGGGCGACCGTCGTGAAGATGCCTGTGACAGGCATCTCCTTGCCGATGCCTGCACTGTACTGGATGACGCCGGGAATCCGATCCCAAAGCACGCCCTCTTGCACAGGGATAGGCGCGGCCGGAAAGCCCGGTGCCGTAGCCAGAATTTCGGCGAGTATGGTTGTGCCCGGAAGAAGCAACGCCAGAAGCACCGCTTGCATGGCGAGCGTCATCACCGTTGCACGCCAGCCACCGATGATCGCCGGAATGGCGAGCGAGATTGCCAGCAGCCAGACGCCGGCCGCGCGCGGCAGCAACCCGTCCGTCGCTCTTTCGAGCAGTTGGGCGGTCGATGAAAGCAGGTTTGCGGAGAATGGCAGCGCGAACAGGACCGCCAGCCCGAGCATGACGACCCGAAGCGTGATGGAGCCGTAGAACTGTCCGAGCGCCTCGCCCGGGGTCGACAGGCGAGCCACGCGCGCGACATACCACATCCGGTTCCAGAGCAGCAGCGCCGCCATCGCGGCAAGCACGAACCCGACCGCGAGATGCGAGGCTTGCAGCCCGAAGCGGGTGACCAGCGCAAGCTGCTGTTCAAGGCCAAGTCCGGTCGCGGCAAGGGCGGGCAGGAGGAACATCACCGCCCATCCCGGCAACGCCTGCGCGCCGTCGAGGAAATCGGCCGGACGAACTTCATGACGTGCGGTGATCGCCGCGATGTAGACCCCATAGAGCGCCAGCAAGATCAGGATGGACAGCAGCAGCGGGGTCATCTGCGCCCCCCGCGATGCCGAAGCCGCGAAGCAGGCCGCAAATTGTTATCGCGGATCACGTCGAATCGCTCGAAGGCCGCGCGGGCGCCGTACGCAATCACCAGATACACCACCACTGCGACCACGAGAGACATCAACCCAAGCCCGACAGGGAGAAAGATGCGCGCGCCAAGTTCGGAGGGACCAACAAGAACCGTCAGCAGAAGCGACAGAAGAGACGCTGCGAAGGCAAATGTCCCTAGAGCCCTCTCGCCTGTCGTGAAACCCGTACCGAGCAAGGCATTGGCGATCACGTGGACGACGAACGCGGCAATGATCATGGCGAAACCGGCGAATATCCACCAGCCTCCGCCGTTCGACAGCCCCTTGTGGAGCAGTGTCGCAACGACGAGGGCCGAAGGCGTCCAGATCGCCATTGCCAGCGCATGCCGATCGAGTCGGTCATAGGGTTTCATCTAGCTGTCGCCGCCTGCTTGCCGCTCAGTCGTCGCTGTCCTTGTCGTCTGGCTTGGGTGGAAAGTTCTTGAACTGCATTCCGCCTGCTGCTCCGAGGTTCTTGAGCGGCAGCCCGATTTCCTCCATGAGGCCGTCTACGAATGCAACCTGGGTGCGATACTTCATGGCGGAATTCACCACCTGGTCGGAAATGTTTCCGCCTCCACTGCCGCCGGAGCCGCCCTCCGAGGGGCTGTTGAGGCCGGGCAGACCGTCTACCTGCAGTATCTTGATGGAGTCGATGTTCTCCATCGGCTTGACCTGCTCGCGGATGATCTCCGGCAGCCGGGTAACGACGCCTTCGAGGATTGCGCTGCGCCTGCTTTCCTCGCTGCGGACGTTCTCCGCCTCGTTGAGCTTGCGGTTGCCGCCTGAATCGACCTCATAGCGGAATTCGGCAGCCTTCGCCTCGGCTATTTCCGCTTCGGCGCGAAGTTCGGTGGCCGTCTTTTCTGCTTCCGACTGCTTGACAACGCGGATCGCCTCGCGTTCCGCGCGCGCGGTCGCATCGATGATCTCGACCGTCTTCGAACGATTGGCCTTCTCCTCGGCGCGGGATGTCTCGATCTTCTCCTGCGTCAGGGCAAGCTTGCGTTGTGCCTCCGCTTCGTTCGTCCGCGCGACGGCCTCGTCGATCGCCTTGTTGACCACGGCGATGAGGCGTTCCTTGTCGGCGATCTCGATCTCCATCGCCTGCTCGATCTCGAAACGTTCGATGTACTTGCGCGCGGCGATCCGCAACTCCTCGACCTCGCGCTCGGCGACTACGCGCGCGTCCTCCACCTCGCGGAAGCTGGCGGTCTCCGCGAGCTTGATCTTGTGCTGCCGGTTGATTTCGCGAGCGCGGATTTCCTCTTCGGTTTTGAGGCGTTCGCTCTCCACGGCAAGCTTTTTGGTGAGGGCGGCGCGTTCGGTTTCGGCCTTCGCCTTCTCACTGGAGACCTTGATCTCCTTTTCACGCTCTACGCCGGCGAGTTCGACCAGCTTGCCGGTCTGGATTCGCGCCGTCTCGACATCCTGCTGCGTAACAAGCCGCGCGTTTTCGACCTCGCCATCCGCCTTGGTCTCGTGCAGGGCGATCTGCTGACGCGAAGCGATCTGGGCCTCTCGGATTTCATGCTCGCGCTGGATGCGCTCGGATTCGACCTGCTGGCGTGCCTGGATGCGTTCGTTCTCGATACGCGTCTTGGACGTGATCTCGGTGAGTTCGGTGTCGCGCTGGCGTTCGATTTCGAGCGCCTTGACCTCGTTCTCCGCACGAATTCGCTCTTCGTCGATCGCGCGGCCCTTGGCGATCAGGACACGCTCGGACTCTTCCTCGGCCTTGGTGCGCGATTGCGTGATGGCAATCTGCGACGTTGCGCGCTCGGCCTCGATGGCCGCCGCCTGCTGCGCCTTCTTGGTCTCGATGTCGCGCGCCTGCTCGATGCGAACATATTCGAGGTCGCGGTCGATTTCGATCACGCGCTGCTCGGCCTCGAAATCGCGCAGCTTTATCTGCACCTTGGTCTCGTTCTCGATCTGGTTGCGCAGCTTACGCCGCTCTTCCGTCTCCCTGACGATCAGCGTCAGACCTTCGGCGTCGAAATGGTTGGAGGGGTCGAAGACGGATATGTCGGCCTGGTTCAGGGAAGTGAGGGCCGCCGTCTCCAGTTCGAGCCCGTTCATGGCCAGAACGCCGGTCACCAGTTCGGACACCTGCTTCACGAAGGATGCACGGTTTTCGTGGATTTCGTTCATGGTCATGGTCGCCGTCACGGAAGCCATCGCATCGACCAGACGACCCTGTATAACCTCCTTGAGGGCTATTGGATCCTGCGTGCGGGCGCCAAGCGTGCGGGCGGCCGTCGACACGCCCTGCGTGGAGGCGATCACGCGCACGAAGAACTCGGTCGTGATGTCCACCCGCATCTTGTTCTTGGTGATCAGCGACTGCTCGCCCTGACGGCGCACCTCGATCGGAATGGCATTCATGTTCACGACGGTGATGTCGTGGATGATCGGGATCACCAGCGCGCCTCCGCCCATGACGACGCGCTCGCCGCCCGAGCCGGTACGCACGAAGCTCTGGTCCTTTGAAGAGTGACGGTAGAGCCAGTGCAGCAGGTAGACGCCCACTGCGATCAGGATCGTCAAAAGTATGATGATGGCGATGATATCGGCACCGGTCATGATTTGGGTTCCTTCCTTAGCGCCGGGGACTGTCAGTACCGGTCCTGCCCGGCCACAGCCAGGACGATCAGTGACGGGATTATGAGATTCACGATGTCAAAAACGCTGTAGAGAACGATGATCGACGGCGCCTGTCCGACACCGATGACGACATCGACGAAATGCAGGATCGGATAGACCGCCCATCCCAGCGTAAAGAGAAGCCTGATCCAGAAATATCCGAACCTGACCGCTCTCGACGACTTGCGCACCGCTTCGGGCATGGCGCCGAAATACATCTCGCCAAGGATGTAGAGCCAGAAGCCGATCGAGATCAGAACGCCGAGAGTCGGATTGAAAAACGAAGCGTCGCCTAGCCAACGCCCGAAGACCATCAGAAGCGAGGCGCCGACGAGGCGCCAGAACACGCCGACCGGAACCGTGCCCTGGGTCCGCGCATAGAAATAGACGGCCGCGACCTGGAGCGGATGCACCGTATACCAGGCAGAGAAGCGAACGCCCGCGCTCGCCGCCCCGGAACTCAGCCAGTAGCCGGTCGCGCCGGCGTAGTAGATCGATGTGACGAGGCACGCCGCCCCGACCAACGCTGTCGGCACCCGCCAGCGTTCATTGGACCAACTCAGGCCAACGAAGCAGAGAACTGCCGCAGCCAGGCTCATCAGCGCCAGCCCGGTCAGCGAGGTCGATACGACATCCTTGGACGTATAAAGGGTGGTGAACATCACATTTCCTTAGACAGTAGACCGGATGTGCGGCGAACGGCCGTACAGGGCGACCATGGGAAGGATCAGCAGGCCGAAGATGAATTGCTGCCATTCGTACTGGAGTCCTATGCCCAGCAGGAAGGACGTGAGGACCTGAAGCACGAGGACGCCGATGACGGTGAAGCCGTACCCACCATTGCCACCCAGCAGCGACGTTCCGCCGATGACGACGGCCGCCAGCGTGGTGAAGAGGTAGGGATCGCCCACGCCGATGAAGGCTCCGCCCGACCAGCCAAGCAGCAGGCAGCCGGTAAGCGCCGCGAACACGCCGGATATGACGTAGCATGCAACCCAGTACTTGACCTCGCTGATGCCGATCAGGCCAGCCGAGCGGCGATTGCCGCCGAGCGCATAGAGATTCCTGCCCCATGACGTGATCCTGAGGCCGACGATCAGGATGATAGCGAGCACCACCCAGATGATGATGGTCGGCGGAAACGGCAGCCCGAAGAAACGGCCGTTCATGGCGGCCAGGTTGGCCAGCCATGGCGGCACAGTGCCGAACACGTTGCCGGCATATTGCGAGCCGATCGACGTCATGATCTGGGTGAAACCGGCGACGGCGAAGCCGGTGCCCAGCGTCACGATCAGCGCCTGCCCCTGCAGGCGGAAGCTCATGATCCCGTTCAGAAGTCCGATGATGCCGCCCAGGACCAGTATGAAGCCGAAGGCAACATAGGATGGGACGCCCACCGTGATCAGGAACAGCAGCGCGATGTTGGACGAGCCGATGACGAAAGGGATTGACAGGTCCAGTCCACCCAGCAGCGCCACCATTGTCTGGCCGATCGATGCAATTCCCAGAAATGCCGCGAAGAGCAGGATGGCCCGGATATTCGATGCCGAAAGGAAGCCTTCGATCGAAAAGGCCGAGATCACTATCAAGGCGAAAAGCACGATCAGGCCGATGAAGGCACTGCGGCCCGCCGCGAAGTATCCGGATATCTTGAACGCGAAGACGAGGATCAACTCGAGGATGAGAAACGCGATCAGGTTCTTGATCGACCGGAACTCCGGCACGCCAGCGGTGATCAGCAGATAGAGGATCAGCAAGCCGGCCATGGCGACGATCATGACGCTGTTGTTCTGCCACAGGCCTCTTATCCGCCCGCTCTCCGCCTCTGCTTCATCCTGCGGCCCCGCGTCACCGCGCGCCTCGAAGACGACCGCGATGTAGTTCAGGAGAATGAAGAGCACCGCCGCGAGAAGGACAGTGAAAAGGATGATCTCCTGCGCGGCGAGCCTGTCTTGCGAAAAGCCTACGCCGAGGCCGATTGCCGCCACGATGAGCGAAAGCACGATGTTGAGCCACACAAGCGCTATCGATTTGGGGATAGGCAGCAGCGCAAAGCGTGCGCGTTCGGCCTGTGTCTCTCTCATCCGCCCCTCCCGAACAGGTGGAACTCGGGCTGGATGACCGCGGCCGCGAACAACGCGACGATGAACACGGCGACAACAACATAGAGGAACAGGCTCATCCTGCGCGCCCCCGCGTCGGCATTGACCAGTCTTGCGGTTGCGACAAAGGCGATGGCAGCCAACCCGACGAGAAGCGCGACGCCCTGGACAGAGTTGAAGAATTGTCCCGAGCCACCGCCGAAACGAGCCGGGGCTGTCAGGAAATAGCGATCGGCCAGCGCTTCACCGACGATCTGATGTTCACCCCCGCCATAGGTACCGCTCGTTGCCACATGGAGCATGATGCCGACGACGATCAGGCCGAGCACCAGGAACGCGCTCCAGGGCGATATGAAGTTCACATATCGTGATATGACCGGAACGAGCAGCGTGAGAAGAAGTGACAGGACTAGGATGACGCCGTAGACCATCTGCGTCATGAAGGCCTGGATAGCGCCAAAATTGAAGGTCGACAGAACGTAACCTATTAGCCAGAGACTGACGGCGCCCATGAGTGCGCCCGTGGCGCCGCCACGGCCCCCTGACAGGGCAACGCCACCGAGAACCAGCGCAGTGACCGCAGTCAGCGTCATGTTCTGGCCCTGCGTCGGATCGCCGGACGAAATGAGCGCGGTGTAGCAAAGTGCGCCGAGCGCGACATAGATACCTGCGATCAGGTGCGCTCCGATGCGCACGATGTCCGTCTTCACGCCGGAGGTCCAAGCGGCGCGCTCGTCGTAGCCCATCATCTTGAGGTTGGAATAGAACGTCGTTGCCGTGAACAGGTACCAGCCGACCGTAGCCAGAACGATGATGAGCAACACCGGCGAGAAAATGCTCGTTCCGCTGCCCCAGCCCATCATGAACTCGGGAGCCGAGCCTCCCGGCCGCGGCAGGATCACCAGGTTGATGCCGGTCAGAGCCAGGAAGCCCGAAAGCGCTACGATGATCGGCTGCACCCGGACGAATATGATGATCAAGGCGAACAGCAATTGATACGCCATGCCCAGCCCGATCGCGACGATGAACGTGGCAATCGGACTCGAAAGATATCCGGCCGTACTGAGCTTGACCACGACCACGTTTATGAAGGCCAGAAGCGGTCCCACCGCAAGGTCCACCGTGCCCCGTCCCGTAACCGCCAGCACCATCAGGGCATAGGTCGCCAGGATCAGCGGCGCGGCCACAATGATCGCGCTGCCGATTCCTGAGGGCGTGACCAGACTGGGTCCACGGATCACGGCTGTCGAAAGCAGCACCGCGATCAGCGCGATCGGAACCAGAAGGTACGCGTTCGATGACGAAGAGGACTTTGCCATTCTCGAATTCGTTTTGTTTCCCGCCCCAGGCCGGATGACGGCCGGGAGCGGGAAGCGTTCACAATGTTAGAGATCGATGACCCGACGATCCGACGGACGCTCGCTGCTTCCCGCCGCGCCCTGCTGTCGGCGTGGCGACCAGTCGCGCACGTTCCCTCCCCGGCGCTTCGGATCGTTCTGGATGATCTTGCGCAGAATCGGCATCACGACTTCCTTGAACTTCTCCGGGTCTTCAGACGTCGGGAAATGGCCGCCGCCGAAGATCACGCATTCGGAGTTCTTCACCTTCTCGGCGGTGCGCTGGGTCATCTCGGGCGTACAGGCGAAATCGTACTCTCCGGTGATGAAGTAGATCGGGACCTTGCCGGAGATCTTGTGGACCTTGTCGCGAAAGTCGGAATCGACGGAGTAGAAATAAAGGTCACCCTTGAAGATGCCCGGGCCGCCCTGGGCATAATACCACCAGGTCTCCCAACGATACTCGTCCGGGCTGTCCGGGGCCATCAGGCCGAATACCGATGTCGCCACCGCCTCGCCGCCGTGAATGTGCGGGTGATGCAGGGGATCGATGTGCCAGCCGGGTGAATGGTCGCAGCCTTCGAGCGCGATCAGCGCCGAATATTCGTTCTCGTAGCGCAGTGCGAGGTCGAGGCAGATATTGCCGCCCATCGACTGGCCCATGACGACGGGCTTGTCCAGTTCCAGCGCACGACAGAACTCCAGGATGAATTCCGAGTAGAAGCTCGTCGTGAGCTTGTATTCGTCTTCCTCCAGATGCCAGCCTGCCGGCGGCAGGGACTTGCCGTGGCGAGGCAGGTCGAAAGCGATGACCCGGAAGTTCGCCGTGATGTCGGTGTCGTTGAGCTGGTGGCGGTATTCGCGGCCATCCGCGCCTGCCGTGTGCAGGCACACGAGGGGAATGCCCTCCCCGGCTTCTTCGTAGTAGGTCCGGTAGGTCTTGCCCTGACATGTGACATAGACGTAGCGGCCCACGATCTGATCGTGTTTGTTCATCGCTCGCTCTCCTTAAACTTCGCGCATCAGGGACAGCATCCAGTGCATGGCCCGCATGTTCTGCCAGAACGTCAGCTGGTTGCCTTCGATCCGAAGCTGCTTGTGCAGCGGATGCGCCATGGCCCAGATGTCGTTGAACATGGGCGGCGGCGTCTTCTGGCTGAACTTCGACCATGCTGACGAAGGAGCCCGCAGGGCGAATTCGTAGCCGAAGTCCGATGGCTCCAGCCCTTCCGAAATCTTTGCAACCTTGCCTTCGCGCATGTGCAGAAGATAGTCGACGTCATCGACCCCGAGCACGAACCTTGCGTTGAAGAAACGGCCTAGCTTGGGCATGACGCGGTCTTCATTGACGCGGCGCGCCCAACGCTCGATCCATTCCATATCGATGGATTTCCTGCTGCCATATTTGCTCATGTTCTTCTCCTGTCTTTCAGGCAGCCGGCAACGCCGCCTTGGCCGGACCGTAAATTGCTGTGAAACCTGTCTGGTCGATCGTCACCGGCAAGACCGCACTGGCGAAAGCGGGCAAGTCCGCGTCGGGAGCGAGGTCGAGCGAGCGCGTCTTCAGGGCGTAGAGGGTGAAGACGTATCGGTGGGAGCGATCCGGCGGCCATGGCCCGCCATATCCCCGGCCGAAACCCGGAATGCCGAAGGTTACAAAATCCGAATTCAGCTCCTGCGAACCGGAAGGCATGGAAGCGGTCATGGACGCTCCTTCCGCAAGACCGCGGGCATCGGCCGGAATATTGTAGACCAACCAATGCGCGAAGCTGCGCGGAAAGTTGAACTCGGCCGGCAGGTCCGGGTCGGTGATCGCAAGCGCAAAGCTCTGCGTACCCTGCGGAACGCCCTCCCATTCGAACGCCGGCGAACGCCTGTTTCGTTCCGTGAAGCGGTCGGGAATCGTACTGCCCTGCGCGATGTCGGGCGCTATCAGAAGAAAGCCCGATTGGTTCATTGATATCCTCCGGTTGATCGCAGGACGCAGGCGTACGACACGAGGTACCGGACGGCCCTCATCGAATGCCAGCCGCCGGCCGCTTCTTTCGTGATGCTCTTCCCGCGCCTCGCCAGGCAATCGCGCGTCCGGCTTGCGCCCAAACGTGGCGTTGAGGATGACATGGCCATCGAACGGAGGCTCGAAGGTAGACGAGATGACGCCGCCCCTGAAGACAAGGACCCGATTGCAGAGGTCCATGAACTCCTCGATCTCCGAGGAAAGAAACACCACGGCGTTGCCGCGCGCCGAGAATTCCCGGAGGTTCCGATAAAGATCGAGCTTCGCACCGATGTCGATTCCGCGCGCGGGATCGTTGAGGACCAGCACGCCGGGCCTCTCCGCAAAGGAGCGCGCGATCAGGACTTTCTGCTGGTTTCCACCCGAGAGCGAAGTGATCAGATTGCCGGAATGGCCCATCTTGGTGGCGAGTTTTCCGGTCTCGTGGACAAAGATCGGGTCCAGCTTGCGCCGATCTATGAAATTCAGGAAACCGCCGATCGAGTAGTCTGGATAGATCGGCATAACCATGTTTTCGAAGATGGAGAGGTTGGGAAAGATGCCCTCTTTCTTCCGGTCTCCCGACACATATGCGATGCCGTTCTCGCGCGCCGTGGCGAGGCCGGTGATCGGCTCCGCCTTCTTGTCGCGGACGAGATGGATCTTCCCATCCAAAAGACCCTGAACACCTGCCAGCGCACGCACGAAATCGGCCTGCCCCTGGCCGTCGAGCCCCGTCACTCCTACGACTTCGCCGGGATACAGGTTGAAATCGAAGCGTGCGGTTTCAGGCCAGACGCGTGCATCCGTCATCCGCAAGATGGGTCGGTCGGACTGCTTCTTGACCGGCTTGCTGGACGAATGCGCCAACTCCCGCTCCGGTCCGGCAATCAGACGCAGGATGTTTTCTTCGGTTATGTCTTCCTTGTCGAGCGTGCCTACCGAAACGCCGTCGCGCAATACGGTTGCTCGGTCTGCGATCCTTACGAGTTCCGCGATCCGGTGCGTCACGATGAAGATGGCACAACCATCCTTTTTCATCTCGCGCATCTTGGCGAATAGCCGCTCCGTCGATTCGAAGTCGAGCGCGGCCGAGCTTTCATCAAGGATGAGCACGCGCGGATTTGTAAGCATGCCGCGCGCGATTGTGATCCACTGCTTTATCGATAGTGGCAGCTCGCCAACGATCGTATCGGGATCAAGGTCGAAACCGAGCAAGTCGGCCATGACCTTGCGCGCCCGATCGTAGCGGACTTCGTGCGCCTCGGCCGCGCCGAACAGTCCGTCGGCGCCGAGAAACAGATTGTCCATGACCGAGCATTCGTCGGCCACCAGAACTTCCTGATATACGTTGGCTATCCCCAGCGCCCGCGACTCCGATGGGCTCGTCGCGCTCTTGCCAAAAATAGAAACCTGCCCGCGATCCGGCACAAGGACACCGGATATCACCTTGGCCAGGGTCGATTTTCCCGAGCCGTTGCCGCCGATAATCGCATGGACCTCGCCTTCGTAGGCGCGCAGGCTGACCCGATCCAACGCGACCGTCGGACCAAAGGTTTTCCTGACATCGACCAATTCTGCGGCGACTGCAGACACGAATACAACCCTATCAAGATGGCATAGCGCGGGCTTTTGAAGGGCGAAGGCGCGTCCGCCCCGTGGCGGATGCGCCTTCGTCGGTGTTATTTCGCAGCCGGATGCGACTTGGGGTCGTATTTTTCCGGATCTGCCGGACGCAGGAAGAAGTTGTCGAGGAACTCCTTGCCGGCCCACGCCTCAATGCCGGGATGGTACCAGCCGCTCGACTGTTCGGAGCAGTCTTCCGGAATGGCAGCCAGCATTTCCTCGCGGCTCATCCTCACCGGAGAGGTAAGGATCGACTGGATCTTCGGACCCTGCCCCTGGAGCGTCCGCATCATGATGTTCCAACCCATCTCGAAATCATCGCCCGGAGGCCAGGTATGGATTGCCGCCGACACGAAATCGGGATTGTGCCGCCAGTAGCAGAGCGCCCCCTCTTCGGACGCAAGTGTAAGCGGTATCATCTCCCGCCCGGACTGCTGCAATGCACGCAACCCACCGACGACAGACGCCGACTGGATCAGGATGCCGTCAAGCTTACCGGGATTGGTGCCGAGCCAGCGCTGCACCTCGGACTGCGCCACCTGGTCGGTCCACATGCCGGAAAGAGGGCCCTCCACCTTGATGTCGGGATATTCCTTCATCGCCATTTCGATGCCGAGGTTCTGGCTGTCGGAAGCAGACGCACCCGGAATACCCTCGACATTGAGAACGCGGCCCTTGCCACCGATCTCATTGGCCATCCATTCGCCCATCATATGGCCGCCAAGCACGAAGTTGGCCGAGGAATTCACCGAATAGGGGCTGGTCAGGTAGCCCACGGCCGAAAATACCGCCACACCCTTCTTATAAGCGTACTCGACAGACGCATTCAGCGCGGTCGGGTTGGAGCAGCAGACGATGATGGCATCGACGCCCTGATCGACCAGCTGGCGAATCTGCTGGATCTGCGTGGCGTCGTTCAGGTTCGACTGGGTGATGATCACTTCGTCGAGCAGACCGAGATCTTTCCATTTCGGAATAAGCACATTCTGAAGACGATCCATGACGCCGGCGCGCCAGGTGTTACCGGCATAGGACGATGCGTAGCCGATCTTCCACGGCGGCGGGTTCTTGGCGACCCAGTCTCGATAGGCGCTGTCGCCGATCGGCTGACTTGGGTCGATCATGTCCTTGTTGTAGAGCTTGTCCTGGATGTCCTGCGGCAGTTCGTCGACGCCGGCATGGACTGCGGTTGCCACAATGGCCGCGCAACACAATGTCGACAGCCGTAGCATGAATGACTTCATGAATAGGTTCCTCCCGTTGGCAACGAACGGCCTCCGCTCGTTCTCCCGACATATATTCCAACACAACCAGAGCCGAGAAAGATAAAACGTCTATACCCCCCATATGGCACGGATATGCGCCGTGACGGGCGCCCTCGCCCTCCTGCGGCGTTCGTTGCCGATACCTGAGATATATCCGCGCTTTATAGGAGGTAGGCAAATCGACTATTTGTAAGCCGTTTCCCACCCAAGCCATACTCCGGATGAAAAAGCCCGCACCGCGGGACGATACGAAGCTATCAGGAGCGGAAATGTTTCAGGAGACCACCGACCAGTACCAGACCATCCGTGATGGTGTGCGCGCTCTGTGCTCCGAATTTCCCGATGAGTATCACAGAAAAATCGACGCGGCCCGCGGCTATCCCGATGAATTCGTCGACGCCCTGACGAAGGCGGGTTGGATGGCGGCGCTCATTCCGGAGCAGTATGGCGGATCGGGGCTCGGATTGACCGAAGCTTCCATCATCATGGAGGAGATCAATCGTTCCGGCGGGAACTCCGGTGCCTGCCATGGCCAGATGTACAACATGAATACGCTGGTGCGGCACGGTTCGGAGGAACAGCGGCTGAAATATCTGCCGAAGATCGCGACCGGCGAGTTGCGCCTTCAGTCCATGGGCGTTACCGAGCCGACGACAGGAACCGATACGACAAAGATCAAGACGACCGCCGTCAAGACCGGAGATCGCTACGTCATCAACGGGCAGAAGGTCTGGATCAGCCGGGTGCAGCACTCCGACCTCATGATCCTCTTGGCAAGGACCACGCCGCTTTCGGAAGTCAGGAAGAAGTCCGAAGGGCTTTCAATCTTCATCGTCGACATCAAGGATGCCAAGGCAAATGGTATGACCGTCCAGCCGATTCCGAACATGGTCAACCATGAGACGAACGAGCTGTTCTTCGACAATCTCGAGATTCCCGAAGAGAACCTGATCGGCGAGGAAGGCCAGGGCTTCAAATACATCCTTACCGGTCTCAACGCCGAACGTACCCTCATCGCGGCCGAGTGCATTGGCGACGGATATTGGTTCATCGAACGGGTGTGCAAATACGCACGCGAGCGCAACGTCTTCGGCCGAGCCATAGGGCAGAATCAAGGTGTGCAGTTCCCGATTGCGGAATCCTACATCGAGATCGAGGCGGCGAACCTCATGCGATTCAAGGCCTGCCAGCTCTTTGACGACAAGCAGCCATGCGGGGCCGAAGCCAACATGGCCAAGTACCTCGCCGCCAAGGCTTCGTGGGAGGCAGCCAATGCCTGCCTGCAGTTTCATGGCGGTTTCGGCTTCGCGGCCGAATACGATGTCGAGCGCAAGTTCCGGGAGACGCGCCTCTATCAGGTCGCGCCCATCTCCACGAACCTGATCCTCAGCTTCATCGCCGAGCATGTGCTCGAATTGCCGAGGTCGTTCTGATGACCAGGGCCGATCTCCCCCTGGCCGGGCTCAAGGTCGTCGCGATCGAGCAGGCCGTGGCAGCGCCCTTCTGCTCGTCGCGGCTTGCGGATGCGGGCGCGGAAGTCATCAAGATCGAACGTCCCGAGGGCGACTTCGCCCGCGGCTACGACAAGGCGGCGGCGGGTCAGTCGAGCTATTTCGTATGGCTCAACCGCGGCAAGACGTCCGTGACGCTCGATCTCGCGACTCCGCAAGGCAAGGCCAGGCTCGAGGAGCTTCTGGCCGATGCGGATGTCCTGCTGCAGAACCTCAAGCGAGGCGCGCTGGCAAAGCTCGGCTTCGACACGGAAAGGCTCACGCGGGACTATCCCCGGCTGATCATCTGCTCCATCACCGGCTATGGCGAGAGCGGGCCTCTTGCGGACCGAAAAGCATATGATCTTCTCGTCCAGGCTGAATCGGGCCTGTGTTCGATAACCGGCGGGCCGAGCGAGCCTTCGCGGGTGGGCATCTCTATCGTCGATATAGCGACAGGCGCGACCGCATATTCGGCGATTCTCGAAGCGTTGATCCGCCGATCCACAACCGGGAAGAGCGCCAACATATCGGTCGCGATGTTCGACGTCATGGCTGACTGGCTGACCGCACCGCTCCTGAATCACGAGGGCGGGACGCCGCCGACGCGTGTGGGCATGGCCCATCCGTCCATCGCCCCCTACGGCGTGTTCATGACCAGTGACGGCGAGCCGATCCTGATATCCGTGCAGAGCGATAGAGAGTGGGCCAAGCTTTGCCGTGATTTTCTCTGCAAGCCGGAACTTGCGACTGATCCGCGTTTCGCGACCAATGTAGCGCGCGTAGCCAATCGCACCGAAACCGATGCCGCCGTCGCCGAAGGCTTCTCGCGACTGGACAGTCAGGCCGCCATCGACGCTCTGCTTGCGGCAGACATTGCGCTGGCCAGGGTCAGTGACATGCAGAGCCTCTCCACTCATCCTCATCTCCGGCGCATCACCGTCGGCACGCCTGGAGGACCGGTTTCGTTCCCGGCGCCTGCTCCGGTCTTCATCAACGAGGAACGTTCCTATGGACCAGTGCCTGCACTGAACAACGTGGAGCCGTGAGCGAGCAGGACCGAGACTGGAACGTCACCTGCCCGTCCGGCTATTTTGGCAGCTTCTGCGATCAGCAATATCGACCTGCGAGATCAGCGGCCTCCCAGGGTCCGAACCGTGGATGCGATCGTAAATGCCGCCCGCGACACTGCTGCCTTCAGCAACCGCACTATGCCGGGACCGGCTCGAACAGTCAGGATATGCGTTCAACCGGAGGCGCGAAACCCTAGCGTTTCACGAAACGCAGCGTCGAAAGACTGGATATGTCGACGGGGGACTTTCTCCCTGAGGCCAACTCCGAAAGGACCTTTCCGGCCATTGGACCGGGGCCGAAGCCGTGGCCGCTGAAGCCGGTTCCCACGAGCAATCCCGACATGCCCTCGACGGTGCCCAAAACAGGAATGACGTCCGGCATGACATCGATGATGCCCGCCCACGACGTCTCGATCTCCAGGTCTGCCAGGGCCGGGAAGAGCCGGGAGAATTCCTGCCGCGCCTGGTCGACGCGAAAGGCTTCTGCCCGAGGCCTGTCCCGGCTCGGAGGAAAATCCGCAAGAGGCGAGGCCGCCTTGCGCGGCAGGAGCCGCTTCAGCGGCGCAAGATAATCCAGGCGAGCGGCATCGGGATTGGACTTTCGCGTCTCTCCATACCACCGCATATGGCGCCAGGAATCGAAGCGGAGATCGTATTCTCCGCCCGCTACCGACATCAGGTAGGCCCCGTTCACGTCCTGCCGTATCCCAGCCAGTTGCCCCGAGACGCAGGCCGGTATCCGCTGTTGCGGCCTTGCCGCAGTTCTCGCGACGGTCGCCCTGATGAATTCCTGCGGAAGATTCAGTCCGGCCTTTCTCAACAAGGCAGCGCTTCCAGCTCCCGCAGCTGTGATCACCACGTCCGCGCGGTAAAGCCGGTCGCGAACCTGAACGCCGGACACCCTTCCCGCGCTGAACTCAATGCCCGTCGCCGGCTCCCCGAAAGCGAACGCCGCTCCATTTTCGAGCGCCGCATCGAAAAATGCACGGGTCGCGCGAGCGGGCTCGGCCTTCCCGTCGCTCGGCGTGTACATTGCGCCGACGACATCGCAGTCGGCCGCCAGATGGGGCACCAGCGCAAGGGTTTCGGCGGCGGACAGCATGCGCGTATCGAGACCGAACTCCTCTGTCGCCCGCTTCTGCCAGGCGCGCCGTGCGACAAGATCAGCCTCGCTGAATGCAAGCGACAGGTTACCGCCCTGTTGCCATCCTACTTGACGCCCGAGCTCGGCTTCGAGCCCTTCCCATATCGGCATGGCGCCAATCATCAGGGCAAGCTCTCGAAAATCCCGGTTCTGCTGTCGCACGAAGCCCAGGTTGCGGCCGGATTGGGCAGATGCGGGCGCATCACGCTCAACCAGCAGCACGCGCATGCCGTTCTTCGCGGCGTAGTACGCCGCAGAACAGCCCACGATCCCTCCGCCGATGACGATGAGATCCCAGTTGCGGTCAGACGTCGCTTCCATCACGCCGCCGCGTCACTGCACTCTGGAAAGGAAGGCCCGCGTTCGTTCGAATGCGGGATTGTCGAGAACCTCGGCAGGCGTGCTGCATTCGACGATCCTGCCAGCCTCCATGAAGGCGATACGGTGGCAGACTTCTCGCGCGAAGGACATCTCGTGCGTGACCACCATCATGGTCATGCCGTCGGAAGCCAGGTCCCGCATTACGTCGAGCACTTCCCCAACGAGTTCCGGGTCGAGCGCGCTGGTGGGTTCATCGAAGAGGATGACCTTCGGCTTCATGGCCAGCGTCCTGGCGATGGCCACGCGCTGCTGCTGCCCACCGGAAAGCGTGCGCGGATAGTTGTTCATCTTGTTGGCCAACCCCACCCGGGTGAGAAGACGGACGGCACGCTCCTCGGCCTCGCGGCGTGGTATCCGCAAGACTTGGACAGGGGCTTCCATCACGTTTTCCATCGCCGTCATGTGGCCGAACAGGTTGAAGTTCTGGAACACCATGCCGATGCGCGCGCGTTGCCGGGCTATCAGCTTCTCAGGCAATTGATGGGCATGGTTGCCGACACGCCTGTAGCCGATCAGATCGCCGTCGACGCTTATGCTGCCGCTTTCGATCTGCTCAAGATGGTTGACGCAGCGCAGGAGAGTCGACTTACCTGAACCGGACGGGCCGATCAGGCTGACGACCTCGCCCTGGGCCACAGTGAGGCTGACATCCTGAAGGACAGGCAATTTACCGAAGCTTTTCGAGACGCGGTCGAACACGATCATGGGAGCACGAATGGTTTGTCGGTTCTCTGCTGAAGGTTGCGTCATGTCGATGTCTTGCGAGAGCGGGCGAAATGCCTCTCGATCCATGCCTGCAGGAAGCTCAGGACCGTGGTCGCCGCCAGATACCAGAGGCAGGCGACAATCAGTAGCGGGATCGTCTGGAAATTTCGCGAATAGATGGTCTGGACCGAGTAGAGCAGGTCCGACAGGGCGATGACGCTGACCAGTGACGACGTCTTCAGCATGCCGATGGTCTGATTTCCCGTCGGCGGGATGATGATGGGCATGGCCTGAGGCAGCACGACGCGCCAGAGGGCCTTTCTTGCCGTCATGCCGAGCGAGGTGGCCGCCTGGCGCTGGCCGGGGTCGACTGCCAGCAGGCCGCTGCGGATGATCTCCGACATGTAGGCGCCCTCGTTCAGGCCCAGCCCGAGGATCGCCGCGGTGACCGGCGAGATAAGGCTGTTGGTGGGTGCTGACACCGCCCAATCGGTAAAGGGAATCCCGAGGGACAATTCGGGGAAAAGTGCGCCCAGATTGTACCAGAAGATCAACTGGACAAGCACCGGCGTGCCGCGAAAGAACCAGATATAGGCGTTCGCGACCGTCGAGATGACGATATTCCTCGACATCGCCATGACGGCGAAAAGCGTCCCCAGGACGATTCCGATCGTCATGGTGACGACGGTCAGCCATATCGTAAGATAGAGCCCGGAGAGAATACGCGGATCGAACAGGTACTGTCCGACGATTGCCCAGCCGAAATTCGAGTTCCCGGCAATCGAGAACAGGAAGTACGTGCCGATGAGCAACAGCAGCAAGGCGGCGGCACGACTGCCCCACGCGCTCGCCGGAACGTAGATCAGCATTGGTTCGTCTTGCTGCTGTGGAGCAGACCCGACGGTTCGATCTACGGGCGTGGACATGGTCATGATCGCTCGGTTTACCGTATGGAAAGAGGCCGGCGGACATGCCGCCGGCCGTCTAGTACCTTACTATTCCTTCGGCACGGTTTCGAGATTGATGCCGGGCTCATGGTCCATCTTCAGGGAATCCACGTTCCAGGCAGCATAGATCTTGTCATAGGTGCCATCCGCGCGCACTTCCTTGATCGCGGCCAGCAATGCCTTGCCGAAATCCTCTTCGTTCTTGCGGAAGGCAATCCCGGCCGGCTTGCGCGGCAGGATCGACACGGGAACGACCTTGACCGGCTTCGGCGCCGCCTTCTTGATTTCATTCGCAGCTGCGCCGGAGGTCAGCACGAAATCCGTGCGCCCCGAATAAACGGCCAGCAGCGCAGCGTCGGAAGTGCCGAACTCGGAAACGGTCGGTGCGGGCTTTCCAGCCGCGACGCAAGCCTCGGTCAGTTCGTTCGCGATCATGCCCGGCCATTCCGTTCCGCTCTGTGCCGCGCCGTTCAGACCGCAAAGTGCCAGATAATCGTTGATATCCGCACCTGTCGCTTCAAGCACGTAGGCAGTGGTCGTCGCGTAGCCATAGTCCACGAAGCTCACGACTGCCTGACGTTCCAGGTTATCGGTAATGGCCTCCATGGCAATATCCCAACGGCCGGACTGCACACCCGGGATCAATGAGTCGAAGGCGACCGAAGTCACGTTCATCTTCACATTAAGCCGCTCCGCGATCGCGTTCCAGAGATCGACCTCGAAGCCGACCATGTTTCCGGCCTCGTCAATGTACTGGTAGGGCGGGAACTTGGCATCCGTCACCACGTTGATGACGCCTGCGTCGCGATATTTCTGCGGAAGGATGTCGGCCGCGCTATCCGCGTAGGCAGCGTTTCCGCCGATCATAACGGCCAACGCAGCAGCGGCGAGCTTGGCCGCGCCGGTACCGCGCGGGTATGTTTCAATCATCTTCATCGTCAGTCTCCCATTGTTGAACTTGGCCCGCCTGTCGGCTCACAGCCGGGTCTGCTTCATTCTCTCCGACGCCCTTTACAGGCCGCCGGAACCGTCGCCCATCAGCCGATGACGAAGGGATTGGCTATTTCTTCCGCGGTCGAGAGCCAGACCGCCTTGGTCTGAAGGAACTCACGAATGCCCTCGATGCCGTTCTCGCGGCCGATGCCGCTTTTCTTGTAGCCGCCGAAAGGCGTGGTGTAGGAAACGTCGCGGTAGGTGTTGACCCATACGCTGCCCGCCTCCAGCCTTTCGGACATCAGGAGCGCGCGGCGCATGTCCGAGGTCCACACGCCCGCTGCCAGGCCGAACTCGCTGTCGTTGGCGATATGGACGGCCTCTTCCATCTCATCGAAGGGGATGGTCGCAAGGACCGGCCCAAAGACCTCCTCACGAGCGATGCGCATCTCGTTGTTGACGCCCGCGAAGATCGTCGGCTCGACGAAGAAGCCGGACTGGCATTCCGCGACGTCGGGACGCTTGCCCCCGAGCACGAGATCGGCGCCTTCCTGACGCGCCACGTCGATATAGCCGAGAACCTTGTCGTACTGCATCGAGTTGGCGATCGGACCTATGCGCGTGTCCTCATGCTTGGGGTCGCCGATTCGTGCGGTCCTGGTGAAGGCGATGAGCTTCTCCAGGAACTGGTCGTGCACCTTGCGATGAACAAGAAGACGCGAACCGGCAATGCAGGTCTGGCCCACCGCGCCGAAGATACCGCCGACGACACCGCGCACGGCGTTGTCGAGATTGGCGTCGTCGAAGACGATGTTGGGCGACTTGCCGCCCAGTTCGAGGCTGACGCGCTTGATGTCCTTCGCCGCCAGCGAATAGAGATGCGCACCGGTCTTGGTCGAACCCGTGAAGCCGACATGGCGGGTCAGCGGGTGAGTGACCAGCGGCTCGCCCACTTCGGGGCCATAGCCGGTGACGACGTTGATGACGCCCGGCGGGAAGCCCGCTTTCTCGACCAGTTCCATGAGCTTGATCGCGGTGGCGGAGGTGTATTCGGCAGGCTTCATCACCAGCGTGCAGCCCGCCGCCAGCGCGGGCGCGGCCTTAAGGGAGAACAGAAACAGCGGCGCGTTCCACGGCACGATGCCGACGCAGACTCCCAAAGGCTCGTGGCGAGAGAAGCTCAGCGCCTGCTTGTCGCACGGATGCACCGCGCCCTCGATCTTGTCGGCGAGGCCCGCATAATAATGATACCAGCGCGGGATATAGCGGATCTGGTGGCGCATTTCTGCCAGAAGGCGACCGTTGTCGCGTACCTCGATCTCGGCGAGCGCGTCGGCGTTCTCCTCGATCAGCTCAGCAAAGCGCTGAATGATGCGTCCCCGCAAGCTAGGGTGGAGGGTGCGCCACGGCCCCTCGGTGAACGCCTTGTGGGCGGCACGGACGGCGCGGTCGGCATCCTCGGCATTTCCGCGCGGCACCAGAGCCCACGGCTTGGCAGTGAACGGATCGACGGTTTCGATATACTCGCCCGAGGCAGGAGCGATCCACTCGCCGCCGATATACATCGATAGCTTCGGCAGATTATCGGCTGACATGCTTTCTCCGTGACTTGGACGCTGAACCCGAAATCCGACAGCCGGTCGGCAATCATGTATTCGAGCTTAAAGTAATATATGATTGGAGTGAAACTGATATTTTTTTGCCTGTCAATAGGATACATTCAAGCTAACGGACTGCGAGGATCGATTGGTCGAAGCCATGGCGCCACACATTTTTGTAGAGTGTGCCTCCGTTACAAACCGCACACACCTCGCAACCGCTGAAATGCAGGATTTATAACCCATTCCGATCGCTACGATCATCGGCCATAATCAATCGAACAGGCCGAAATTGCGCTGATTTTCTCAACAGATTATAATATGATTGACAAACGTAAAAAATATCATTGAGAATGACCTCTCAAGCTTATCAATTATGGGTTGTATCATAGGATGCGTAATCGAATTTTTTCCGGAGCAGCGTCGGAGGCAATAGCTGGCTACGCAAAGGCGGTCATTGACGGCAAGACCATCTATGTTTCCGGCACTACAGGCCGCGATCCCGTCACCAACGCGTTTCCGGAAGATCCGGCCCAGCAGGCGCGCAACGCGCTGTCATCGATCGGCGACGCCCTTCAACAGGCAGGGTCGAGTTTGACGGATGTCGTGGTCAGTCGGGTCTACGTGACGGATGTCGAGGCGGCATCGGCCGTCACACCTGTTCTCGGTGAGGTCTTTGGCGATATCAGGCCGACAAGCACTTTCCTCATCTGCCAGATTCCTGCTCCCGGGGCGCGGGTGGAGATCGAGGTTACCGCCTCAAGGAACGCCTCAGAATGAAACTGTTGAACGGGGTGCCCGAAGGCAGCGAGCATCGCCTTTCCCGTTGTGACCATTCTGCCGGGTGGCATGGCAGACACCCCGCTCGGTCCGGCGTGACGGCTATGAAACCTGGCGCGCTCGCTTAATCTAATCTTATCCACACATGTTTCCTCACAATCCTGAAAGGTCGCGGCATGAGCAGTGAAATCGTCCGGCACAACGAAAACCAGCGCATGAGCCTTGCCGTGGAGGCTGGTGGTTTTGTCTTTCTGGCCGGCCTTACCGCGGTCGAAACCCGAGGCGACAGCGTTACGGCACAGACAAGGGAAATCCTTCAGAGGATCGATCATCATCTGGCCCAGGCTGGCACCAGCAAGGCGAAGCTCGTCAGCGCGCAGATCTGGCTAAGCGATTGCGCTACCTTCAATGAATTCAACGTGGTCTGGGAGGAGTGGGTCGCCAATGTCGGAAAGCCCGTCCGCGCCTGCGTGGAGTCGCGCATCGCCGACCCGGCCTTGACCGTCGAAATCATGGTCACAGCCCTGCGCTGAACCGCGCGCAGTTCCGATCCATCAGCGAGAAGCAGATCCAGAGATCGGAATTTACTTTCACCTTGACGACTTCATAATTGATCGAAGCCGGCGCAGTTACCAAATGCCGAAAATGAAATGGGCCCAGCGAGTGGGCCCATTTTTTTGTCCCGATTGTCGGCTTACCACTTGCCGGAATTGGGCATGGAAAGCCAAGGTTCCGCCGGCGCGAGCGGCGTGCCTCGCTGCATGAGCTCGATCGAAACGAGATCGGGTGACCGAACGAATGCCATGCGGCCGTCCCTCGGGGGGCGGCTGATGGTGACGCCACCCTTCACGAGCCGGTCGCAGACTGCGTAGATGTCCTGCACCTCAAGCCCGAGATGACCAAAATTCCGTGCCGACCCATAGTCCTCGACATCCCAATTGTAGGTGAGTTCAATTTGAGGAGCATGGTCGCCGAGCGCCTCGATATCCTCGGACGCGCAAAGGAAGACCAGGGTATAACGGCCCTTTTCGTTCTCCATCCGCTTCACTTCGACGAGCCCGAGCTTGTTCACGTAAAAGTCCAGGGAGGCGTCCAGGTCTCGCACCCGCACCATGCTGTGGTTGAACTTCATCGCATCCCTCCGTGATTAAATTGGATCGAGAACAGTGCTATACGCTTCGTCGTTCGATTTCTATATCAAAAATTATCCGTAATAATATTTTTAAAGCGCACACAGGGCTTTCAAGTCGCGGATGCGTCAGTCTCTGAAGTTGTCCTTGGCGCGGCGCAGCGCCGCGAACGTCTCCACGGGCGCGGCAGCCGGCAGGTCCATGGCTTCCGCCAGTTCCGGTTCATCCGCTCGAAGGAAGGGATTGGTCCGCTTCTCGACCCCGAGCAGCACAGTCGATGTGAGTTTTCCGCTTTCGACCAACCGCTTCACAACCAGTCCTCGTGCGGCGAGAGCCTTGTTGTGGGGATCGACGCTCTGCGCGAAGCGCGCATTTGCCGCGGTATATTCATGACCGCAATGGACCAAAGTCTCATCAGGCAGCGCTCTCAGTTTGAGCAACCCTTCCCACATGAGGGCAGGAGTGCCTTCGAACATGCGACCACACCCCAGCGAGAAAAGCGTATCACCGCAGAAAGCGCAGAATATCTCGACATTGTAGTAAGCGATGTGACCCAGCGTATGGCCGGGCGTATCCAGCACCTAAAAGCGGCTCGCACTCAGGCTCACCACTGAGCCTTCAGACAGCAGGACATCGAGCCCCGCGATCTTGTCCGCCTCGGCGCGCGGCCCAGCGATACTCGCATCGTAGCTGAGCTTCAGCTGCGGAATGCCTTCGACGCGATCGATGTGGTGATGGGTGATGGGTGATGAAGATGTCGGTCGGCCGCCACCTTCTTCGCATCTTTTCGATGGCCTCGGCATCCGGCGCGTCGATAGCCGCGACATGCCCGCTTTGGATATCGCGTACAAGATAACCAAAATTATCCGATCAGCACATGAACACTTCAACTTCAAGCGCCCTCGACGGGCCCCTCCAACTGGTCAAGATATGGCAATTCGTCCCTGCCGGGATTCAGGCGACGTTCGATTTCACATCAAGCCACCCCAGGTGCTGCATGCAGGTCGGTCTTTCAGTTTGCCAGGATGCTCTCACGCCTTGCGCTTGAATAAAGAGATATTGGAATATAAGAAAAAAGATATTACTTTTATGTGAGGGACACATGTCGACTCTTGAGATTATCGGCCGGGTCATCATTGGCGCCTTTTTCGTTATCGCTGGCGTACGGCATTTCCTGCATTTCAAGCAGCGGATTACCGTCGTGAAAACGAGCTATGGCTGGCTGTTGCCGGCACCGTTGATGGCTGCCGGGTTCACGCTTCAGATCGTGGCGGGTCTCGCGCTTATAGCGGGGTATTGGGTCGTGCCGGCGGTCGTTGCGCTCATCGCGTTCCTCATCGTGGCGACTCCCCTCTACCACAACATGTTCCTCTATACCGGGCCGGAACGCGATCGCCACTACTACATGATACTGGTCAATTTCTCGCTCACTGCGGCGCTCCTGTTGATCGCCGCCGACGCGCTCTAAGGGCATCGGGACAGGAAGGCGCACGCGTGTGCTGATGAATCCACGACGCGCCGCGGTGATCGCAACGGCGTTGCGAACAGGCACCCGCAGCGTTGGATAGTTTCGTCGTACGTCATGCGGAGAGCGGAGAGGAAGGGGCTATGACGGAGGTCCATGAAACTTGCGATGTCCTGGTCGCCGGCTCCGGCTCGGCCGGGCTGGCGGCCGCACTTCATAGCTCTGCCTCAGGCCTGTCCACCCTTGTCCTTGAGCGCACCGGCCTCGTCGGCGGGACGACGGCAACGTCCGCGGCCGCCATCTGGATTCCTGCAAACCATCACGCCGCTGCGGCAGGCCTGTCGGATAACCGGGAGCGCGCGATAACCTATATTCGAGCAGCGGCGCCTGAAGGCTGGAGGGAGACCGAGGACGCGCTATGGCAGAGCTTTGTCGACGAGGCACCCAACATGCTGGCGTTTCTCGAAAGAGAGACTCCGCTGCGCTTTTCGCTCATGAACGAGGCCGATCCTCATCTCGACAAGGCGGGAGCCATGACTTTTGGGCGCATGCTGTCGCCCGCCGTACTCCGCAAGGGGTTGACCGGCCCGTATGCGCGGATCCTGCGGCGCCCGACTCTTCCGCATCTGTTCACCTTTCCGGAGATGCTCGATCTAGACCCGCTGCACCATCCGATCAGGGCCGCTTTCAAAATGTGGCCGCGGCTTTTCTGGCGCTGGCTGGCCGGTGCCCGCGGCATGGGAACGGCGCTCGTCACGGGATTGCTCAAAGGGTGCCTGGACCATGGCTGCCGGATTGCCCTCGACACCCGCGCGGTCGCCCCGATTCTTGAAGGGGAGAGCGTGAAGGGGCTGGTGGTCGAGTCGGCTGGCCGAACGCGGAACATTCTGGCCCGCAAGGGCGTGGTGCTGGCTACCGGCGGGTTCGAGTGGGACGCCGGACGGCGGGAAAGGTACTTCCCGGGACATTGCGACTTTCTCGGCAGCCCATCCGGAAACGATGGCGATGCCCATCGCATCGCCACCGCGGCCGGTGCGCAACTCGTCCACATGGATCAGGCGAACATCACCGCCGGCCTGCCGATCCATGCGTCGCATCGGCCTTTCGGCCTCAGCTATTTCTTCCAGGAACCCAATGCGATCATCGTCAACCGTCACGGCCGGCGTTTCGTCAACGAATACCGCTTCAACCTTGGAGAGGTCATAGATGAACGCGATCCCTCCACTCATCAGGCGCTTCATTTGCCTGCATGGCTCGTCAGCGACCAGACCCTCCTGAAGAACTCCCCCATCGTGCGCTACTTTGCGGCGCGCAATCCGGAATGGATCAAGCGAGGGCAGACGATAGAGGCGCTTGCCAAAGCAACCGGACTACCGGTGGATGAACTGATCCGCACGGTCGAGCGCTTCAACGTTTCTTGTACCTCCGGCGTGGACGAGCAATTTCATCGCGAGATACGCATACTGGACGCAGAAAAGACGACATCCGAAAGAAGCCACCTTTCGCCGATAGCAAAAGCTCCCTTCATAGCGATCCCGTTCAACCGCACCATCGTCTCGACCAAGGGCGGACCTCGAACCGATGCCGGCGGTCGCGTGCTGAGACCGGACGGGAGCTGGGTCGAGGGACTTTATTGCGCGGGCGTAGCGATGGCCAATCCATTCGGCACATGGGCCGTAGGGGCCGGCACGACGCTGGGCCCCAATATGACGTGGGGCTATATCTGCGCGAAATCCATCATTTCAGAGCAAGGCTGAGCCGTCCCCGACACAGCCTGCCTACCGGATGCAGGCACAATGGCAGCGTGTACGGTGTCAAGCTCGCTTGGTCGCGTCCGGTGACCCTACGATGTTGGAGGATCACCGCATACCGTGCGCACGTAAAGCGCTGCTCTACCTCTTCGCGCGTCGGTTCCTGAGTTGCGTCATTGAATAACGGGTGTGAACGGCGTCCTGGTCGAGCGCCAGCTCGATGAAAGCCGGCCGGCCGGCCGCCAGCGCGCGATCGAAGGCCGGAGCGAACTCCTCGGTCGTCGTCACCCGCTCGGCATGGGCGCCATAAGCGGTGGCGAGCATATGGAAATCGGGATTGACGAGTTGGGTACCGTTGACGCGGCCCGCCAGGCGGTTTTCCTCGTGGATACGGATGGTCCCGTACATGTTGTTGTTGAACAGCACGACGACGACATTGGCACCGTACTGGACAGCTGTGGCGAGTTCCTCGCCACTCATCTGGTAGCAGCCGTCGCCGACGAAACACACGACAGGACGCTCCGGGTACAGGAGCTTGGCCGAGATCGCCGCCGGCAGGCTGTACCCCATCGTGCCGCTGATGGGTCCGAGCTGGGTATGCAGCCGGTGGTGCGAGAAATAGCGCTGGCTCCATGTGGCGTAAGCGCCGACGCCGTTGGTCACGATGGCATCCTGCGACAAACGCTGGCGCAGCCACTTCATCACCGACGGCAGGTCGATTGCGCCCGGACAGGCGCCTGGAGCCGTTTCCGCCTCGAACGTCTGCCGCAGATCGCGGGTCCATTGCGCCCACGAGATGTCGTCAAGCGGCGCGTGTGCGGCGAGCGACCTCGCAAAGGCGTCGTTGTCGGCGAGCAGCGCCAAGTCGGCCTGGAAAACACGGTTCAGCTCCGCAAAGCTGCCGGTGACATGGATCAGCTTCTGGCGCGGCACGGGAATGGCGAAAAGGGTGAAGCCCTCCATGTAGCCCGCCCCGATCGTGTTCACGTCGCTCAGCGCGTCGTTGCACATGATGACCAGATCGCTGTTCTTGATATGGGCGAGCAAGGCCGGATTGGAGCCAATGCCAATCTCGCCGACATAGCACTCCAGGTCGTGATCGATGATGTCGCGACGCCGGAACGTCGTGACCACGGGAATAGCGTTGGCGCGAGCAAAGGTCTGGATGTCCTCGCGCGCCGCCTCGCTCCATCCCGAGCCGCCGGCCACCAGAAGCGGTTTTTGCGCCTGCGAAAGCAGATCGAATATGCGCTCGACGGAGGCAGCGTCCGGCGCACCCGCCAGCGCACGCTCATAGGGCTTTCCGGGCTCGACCTCGCATTCTTCCTCGAACACGTCTTCCGGCACGACCAGGACGACGGGGCCCATGCGGCCGGTCATCGCCGTGTGATAGGCGCGCTGGACAAACTCGGGTATACGCGCCGGATCGTCGATCTGCGCAACCCATTTGGTCATCGGCGCGAACATGGTGCGGAAATCGTAGGACATGAAGGCCTCGCGCTCCATCAGCTCGCGCTTGACCTGTCCGACAACCAGGATCATCGGCGACGAATCCTGATAGGCGGTGTGCACCGCATTGACGGCATTGGTGGCGCCAGGGCTACGGGTGACGAAGGCGATCCCCGGCCGGCCAGTCAGCTTGCCGTAGGCTTCAGCCATCTGGGCGGAACCGTTTTCATGACGGCAGGAGATCAGGCGGATCGAAGGATGGCGCAGCGAAAGCGCGTCGAGCGCCGACAGGAAGCTCTCGCCCGGAACATGGTAGATGAGCTCGGCGCCGTTGAGCGCCAGTTCGTCGGCCAGTATCTCGCTGCCTGTTCTGTTGACCATCATGTCCTCACTTCCGCCCGCACACCCGCAAGCCATCCTGAATGCGATATCTGTCGCCCCGCGCTTTCGGCTGGGGCATCTCACTTGGCTTACCGAGCAACTCGCTGCCGACACCGAAAACGCCGTAAACCTCGTTACGCCTCGTTCAGATCGCGAATGTACTCTGCACTATCAAATCACATGTATAATAATATACAATAAGCGGAAGATAGTCGCCCGGCCGAATGAATGTCAAGCAGAAGACAAGTGGCCGCTCCGGCGCGGATACGCCTCGGGCCATCACCATCGGCAAAGCGCCCATTAGTTTACGACGGACTGCCGTTTCAATCCGGCCAACCCGGCCAGAATGCCACTAGACACCCCCTCGAACTCAGCTTATCACCCATATAGGATATAATATTATAATACGGAGCGGGAGAGAATGGCGAACGAACTTCAAACCTCGCAACCGCTCTACGAGCAGGTCAAGTCGACTATTGAAAAGCGCATACGCGGCGACGAATGGCCTACAGATTTCCGGGTGCCATCCGAAGAGGCCCTGGCCGAAGAGTTCGGCGTCTCCTCCTTGACGGTACGCCGGGCCCTGCGGGAACTTCAGTCGGAGGGCATGCTGGTTCGCATTCAGGGCCGCGGCACCTTCGTCGTCGGTCCCCGGATGCAATGCGCAATATTCGATCTGCCCGACGTTTCGGAGGAGATCGCGGTGAGCGGCGGCGTGCACACCAGCGAAGTGCTCTTCCTGGGCGTTGTGTCGCCCGAAAGCCCCTTCGTCGGCATGCTGCCTCTGCCTTACGAGGGGCCTGTCTACCATTCACGCCTGCTCCACAAGGAAGACGGCACGCCGATCCAGCTCGAGGATCGTTTGGTAAACGCCGCGGAAGCGCCCGGCTATCTGGATCAGGATTTTACCCGCGTAACGCCGCATGCATATCTGTTGCGGGAAACCGAGGTCACCCACGTCGACAACACGATCCGTGCCATCCGCGCCGACGAGGAAAGCAGGCGCGCGCTTGAGATAGACGGTAACCAGCCTTGCCTTCTGCTCGATCGCCGCACCTGGCGGGACGGGGTGCCCGTCACCCGTAGCCGCTTCCTTTACCCGGGCGACCGGTATCGGTTGCGCAGTTCACATGAAGCCACGACCAGCCGCGCCGGCGCCGCACCGCGAAGCGGAGCAGCCTCCAGGAGAATTCGGTGAGAGACAGCGTTGCCTGTCGTCACCAGTCTCTGCGGCTCGCGTGAAGAGGCCAAAGACAACCGGGGGCGCCGTTCATAGCTTCGGCTGCGCGCTCGACCCGTTCGATAGCGGCAAGGTGGAGCGTGGAAGGGAATGAGCGCGACCCCCAAGCCGGCATGACATCGGCCGGCAACGCTACACGAGGCTACACCTTGCAGACACGAACCCTCATGACCACAGAGCAACCCGCTATGCGCCCTCTCCGCCGCCGGCCCGTCCACGGCGCAACCATCGGCATCATTGTGCTCGACACCGGCTTCGAGCGTCTTCCCGGCGACATCGCCAATGCACTGACCTGGCGCTTTGCGGTCCAGTATCATGTCGTGACGGGGGTGCGCCCGCAGGATGTGATCGAAGGCAATCCCGAAAAGGCCCTGTCGGCATTTTACGAGGCCATCGACAGGCTGACGGAACTGGGCGTGGACGGCATCGCCACCAGTTGCGGCTTTCTGGCGATGGTGCATCCGCAACTGCGCGCGTACAGCAGCGTGCCTGTCGCTTCTTCCAGCCTGATGCAGATCCCGCTCGTATTGCAGGCACTGCCGGCCGGCAAGACGGTCGGCGTCATCGTCTCCGATCGCAAATCGATGACCGACCAGCATTTCCTGAATGTCGGCGCGCCTCTCGGCCTGCCGCTCGGCGAGCTTGCCTATGACGGCCCGATCCGCGCCAACATGCGCAACAACGCCGCGACCGTCTCTTATGCTGCGCAGGAGCGGGATGTGCTTGACACCGTGGAGCATATGCTCGCCGAAACGCCATCCGTCGGCGCCCTTGTCAGCGAATGCGCCAATCTTCCTCCCTATTCGCGCGCTATCCAGCAGACCTTCGGCGTGCCTGTCTACGACGTCGTCTCCATGGTCGAGTGGCTCCATGCCGGGTTGAGGCCTCGTGGTTTTCACCCGGAAGCCGGCTGACGGCCTGCCTATGGAGGCGTTCGACCTGATCGTCATTGGTGGAGGCCTTGTCGGGGCAGCCCTTGCATGGGGCGCGCAGAACGCCGGCGCCAACGTCGTTCTTCTCGATGAAGGCGACCGGGCCCATCGCGCCGCACGCGGAAATTTCGGGCTGGTGTGGCTGCAGGGCAAGGGCGTGGGCACGCCTGCCTATATGCATTGGTCGCTGCGAGCCGGACGGATGTGGCCGGACTTCGCCGCACTGCTCGGCAGCGCGGTCTCTTACGATATCGGCTGGCGCCAGCCGGGCGGACTGCAATTCTGCTTCAGCGAGGCGGAACTGGACAAGCGCCGTGACATCATTGCCCGGACGAAGGCTGACGGCGGCGACATCGACATTTCCATGCTCGACCGCGCCGATCTGCGCTCGCTCCTGCCCGGCATCGGCGACGAGGTGGTCGGCGCCTCGTTCTCATCGCTCGACGGCCATGTAAGTCCGCTCTACCTGCTGCGTGCCTTGCAAGAGGCGTTCCAGCAGACGGGCGGTCACTACCGGCCGGACTTTCGTGTGGAACGCATCTCGACAGGGAATGGAGCCTTCGAGGCGTTCAGCAAGGCCGGAAGCGTCACCGGACAGCGGATCGTACTCGCAGCCGGCCTCGGCGCGGCGAGCCTCGCTCCCCATGTGGGGCTCTCCATGCCGGTCCGGCCGGAACGCGGGCAGATCGTCGTGACCGAGCGCATGAAGCCGTTCCTGCCCTATGCCACCAACTGCGTGCGGCAATCGGTGGAGGGCACGGTTCTGCTGGGCAGCAGCCATGAGGAAAGAGGTTTCGATGAAGGAACCGACGTGCTGACCGTAGCCTCGCTTAGCAGGACGGCAGTGCGCGTCTTCCCTGCGCTTGCCGACGCCACGATCGTGCGCAGTTGGGGTTCACTGCGGGTCATGACGCCCGACGGCCTGCCGATCTATCAGGAATCGGCGCGGTTTCCCGGAGCCTTTGCAGTGACCTGCCACAGCGGCGTCACCCTAGCCAGCGTGCACGCGCTGGAAATCGGGCCGGCATTGGCGCGAGGCCGGCTGCCGCCGCATCTTTCATACTTCACAGGCGACAGGTTCGATGTTCACCAGGCTTGAACCCGTTTTGACGCCACAGGCGCACGACAACGTCCTCATATTCGAGGGATCGCCAATTCCCTTCCGGCGGGGCGACAGCGTTGCCAGCGCGCTTCTGGCAGCGGGCATATCGTCCCTGCGGGAAAGCCCGGCCGACGCCACCCCCCGCGCGCCCTATTGCATGATGGGTGCCTGCTTCGAATGTCTGGTCGAGATCGACGGCAGGCAGAATCAGCAATCTTGCCTGACGAGGGCCGTGCCCGGCATGGTCGTCAGGCGGCAGCATGGCGCGAGGGCGCTCGCATGAGCAGCGTCTGGGACGCGATCGTGATCGGTGCTGGTCCCGCCGGAATGGCGGCCGCCGCGACGCTGGCCGAGGGCGGCGCAACCACCCTCGTTGTCGACGAACAACCGACGCCTGGCGGCCAGATCTATCGCGCCGTCGAGCGCAACGGACGAAACCCAACCCTCAGCGCGGTGCTCGGCCCCGATTATGCGAAAGGTGCGGCGCTGGCGGCCAGGATGCGCGCGAGCGCCGCCGCATTGCGCTTCGACACAAGCGTGTGGCGCATCGATGCGGATGGAACGGTCTGGACGAAGGCCGGCGGCAAGGTCGAGTGCTTGAAAGGGAAAACCATAGTCGTCGCCTCCGGGGCGATGGAACGGCCGGTTCCGGTTCCCGGCTGGACGCTGCCTGGCGTGATGACAGTCGGCGCATTGCAGATCATGCTGAAAGACGCCGGGCTTAGCCCTTCCGGGCGTCTCGTGCTGGCCGGTTGCGGCCCTCTGTTCTACCTGTTTGCCTACCAATGCCTTCAGGCCGGCCTGTCCGATCTGGTGCTTCTCGACACGACCCCGCGCGCCAATTTGCTTCCCTCGCTCCGGTATCTGCCGAAGGCGCTTTCCGGCCACGGCCCGCGCTACCTCTTGAAGGGGCTTAGGCTGATGGCAAAGCTGCGCCGCCAGAACGTGACGATCCATCGAAGCGTCTCCAACGTTCGCATCGAAGGGGACGAGCGCGCCGGCGCCGTCAGCTTCGACTCCGGAACACGTCATCACCGCATCGGCTGCGAGATCGTCGCCCTGCATGAGGGCGTCATACCTGGCCAGCAGATAGCGCGTTCCATCGGCTGCGAGCACCGGTGGGATGCAGAACAGCTGTGCTTCCGCCCGGTGCTGGACCCGATAGGCGAAAGTTCCATACCCGGCATCTTCATCGCCGGAGACGGCGGCGGCATCGTCGGTGCGGAGGCAAGCGCACACTCAGGCGAGTTGTGCGGCCTGGCGATCCTGAAGCGCCTCGGAAAAATCCCTGAAGCCGAATTTGTCCGCCGTCAGAACGCAGCGCAGCACGCACATGCTGCCCACCTGACGATCCGGCCTTTCCTCGATCGGCTCTATCGTCCACGCGAGGAGATCCTCGCTCCCGCCGACGAAACGATTGTCTGCCGTTGCGAGGCGGTGCGCGCCGACGCCATCCGCGAGGTGGTACGGCAGGGCTGCCGCGGACCGAACCAGTCCAAGGCCTTCCTGCGCTCTGGCATGGGCCCCTGCCAGGGTCGCATGTGCGGTCCGACCGTCAGCGCGATCATCGCCCGCGAAACCGGCCAGTCGCTCGACGCGACCGGGTACTATCGAATCCGCGCACCCCTGAAACCCGTGACAGTCGGCGAACTTGCAAGCCAGTATGCCGATGAATAGCGCGAACTAGTGGTTCCGATTCCAAAAACCTCACCCTACGAGGTCATGGAACGACATCAACTTGTGGATCGGGCTGGATAGCAGCCTCGATGCCGGGTCTGCGTTGGTAAAGTCCAAGCACCTGGCCCTGCAGGCGCAGCAGTGTGGCGACCGTATCGAGATTGGGCGTGGCAATTCCGAGCCGGCGGGCCACCTCCAGCACTGACGACACAAGCGGATCGATTTCCATGGGCCGGCCCAGCTCCACGTCGTGGCGTGTGGAGGGCTTGTGTCCGACGATGTCGGTGCCACCCTTTATGCGTTGTTCGATGCTCACTCCGAAACGGGTCCCCACCGCCTCGCCCACGGCCTTGCACTCGACCATCATGGCGTGGATCAGACGGTGGGATGCTGCGTCGGCGCCGATGACGTCTAGACTGGCCCCCGTCAGCGCCGACACCGGGTTGAACGAGCAGTTGCCCCACAGCTTGATCCAGATCTCGTCGCGCAGTCGCGCCTTGCGTGGCGCCCTCAGCCCGCCGGCGATCAGCATCTCCGACAATCGCCGCAGCCGCTCGCTATCGGAGCCGTCCGGCTCGCCCAGCGTAAAGCGGTCACCGCTGGAATGATGGATGATGCCGGGCTCCGGAACGTCGCAAGCCGGATAGACCACGCAGCCAATAGCCCGCCCGGGGCCGAAGAAGTTCCACTGCGCGCCGCCCGGGTCGACGCTTTCCAGCGAGGTGCCGTCCAGCGCCGTTCCAGTTCCAGCTTTGTGAAAATACCACCAGGGCAGACCATTCACCGCCGGCACCACTGCCGTCTCCTTGCCAAGAAGCGGCGCGAACTGCTCGACGACAGCAGGTACGGCATGAGCCTTCATGCCGATGATTACATAGTCCTGCTCGCCCAGTTCGCGCGGGTCATCGGTGGCTTTGATCCGATAGCTCGTTTCCTCCCCGTCCTTGCGCAACGTCAGGCCCTTGGCGCGGATGGCTGCCAGATGCGGACCGCGCGCCACGACCGACACGTCCGCGCCCGCTTTCGTCAGCGAGGCCGCCAGATAGCCGCCAATGGCGCCGGCCCCGAAGACACATACCCGGCTCATCTCAGGCTTCTCCCAGATTGAGCAGCTTGGCCAGCCCGATGCGCTGGACCTTGCCGGTAGCGCCTTTCGGCACTTCCTCGACGATCACGATGCGGCGCGGCACCTTGTATGCGGCGAGCTTCTCGGCAGCGAACGCTTGCAGTTCGGCCGGCTCCAGGCGTGTTCCCTCCACTAGAACCACCGCCGCCGCCACCTCCTCGCCCAGCGCCTTGTGCGGTGTGGCGAAGGTCACTGCCTGGCGTACCGCCGGGTGCTCCAGCAGCACGTCGTCCACCTCAAGCGGCGATACCTTCTCACCACCACGGTTGATGATCTCCTTGATGCGGCCGGTTATCTTGAGATAGCCGTCCGCGTCGAAATAGCCCTGGTCGCCAGTACGGAACCAGCCGGCGGTGAAACTGGCCGCGTTGGCGTCGGGATTGTTCTCATAGCCGGCGGTGACGTTGTCGCCTCTGATGCAGACCTCGCCTTCAGTACCGGCTGGCAGCGCCGCGCCTTCCACATCGAGGATGCAGATCTCCGGCCCGGCCGCCTTGCCGACGAAACCCGGCCGCTGCTCACCCGGCGGCAGCGGATTGGAGGCCATCTGGTGCGAGGCCTCCGTCATGCCGTAGGCCTCGATCACCGGACAACCGAAGGTATCCTGCAACGACTTGAACACGGTCGGCGGCAGCGAGGCAGAGGAAGAGCGCACGAACCGCAGCTTCATCTGCGCCACGGCATCCGGATTGCGCTCGGCCCGTTGCAGGATCGCCTGGTGCATGGTCGGCACCGCCGAGTACCAGCTCGGCCTCTCCTCGGTCGCCCAGCCGAAGAAACGCAGCGCATTGAAGCCCGGCGTGCAGCACACCGACGCGCCTGCCCGCACGGAGGCCAGAAGCACCGCCATCAGCCCATGGATATGGAAAAGCGGCATGATGTTGAGGCAATGGTCCTGCGGCGTCAGCTTGAGCGTGCCGGCGATGTTGTTGGCCGACGCGAACAGGTTCGCCTGCGACAGCGGCACCACCTTGGGCCGCGATGTAGTGCCGGAGGTATGCAGCACCAGCGCCTCGTGTTCCGGCCCTGGCGGCACGCAGCCGACCTCCTCGTCCCACAGGCTGAAGACGCCGGCCTGTGCGCCCGCTTCGATCCTCAACTCAGCAACGGCAATACCCAGCTTTGCGGCCGCCGTCCTCACCGGGTTGTTCGAGCCGGGCTCCACCAGCACCAGCTTCGGCCGCAGGTCCGACAGGTAGAACTCGTATTCGGCCTCCTTATAGGCGGGGTTGAGCGGTGCCGCCGACAGGCCTGACGCAATCGACAGGAAGGCCGAAGCCATCTCCGGGCCGTTCGGCAGCACGATCGCCACCCGGTCGCCCGCCCCGATCCCCCTCGCCGCAAGCTGAAGGTGAATGCGCCCGACAAACTCCCGAAGCTGGCCATAGGTCAGCGGTGCGCGACCCGGCGCCGTCAATGCAACAGCGTCGTCCGCCGGGCCACGAAGCAACGATAGAACGGTGGTCTTCAAAACGACTTTCCTTCCGGTTTCGAGCGGCTCTAGCGTAACTTTTCACGCTCTTCGAGATTTGCGATCATCAGGGACGATCCGTAGCTGATCACGAAGAAAATCAGCGCCACCAGCGTCATGACCTCCAGATATCTGAACGTTTGACCGGCGATCAGGTTTGCGGTGTTGAGCAGCTCGTAGACCGTGATTGTCGACAGGAGCGGCACTTCCTTGAAAAGCTGGACGAGATAGTTGCCCAGTGCCGGCACCATGGGCCGAATGGCTTGAGGAAGGACGATCTTGCGCCAGACCACCCAGCCCCGCAGGCCAAGTGACCAGGCCGCCTCCCACTGGCCCCGCTGCACCGCCAATATACCCGACCGGAAAACCTCCGAGGTGTAGGTGGCGTAGTGCAGACCGATTACCAGTATCCCGGTCGGCTCGGCCGGGAGCTGTATGCCGATTTCCGGGAGCACATAATATGCAAAGAACAGCTGGACGAGCAGCGGCGTCAGGCGAACGAACTCAGTGAACCCGAGGACTACGGCGGCAAGTCGGCGATGCTTCGACAGGCGCAAAATCGCGAAGCCCAAGCCTATCAGCAGGGAAAGGAAGAAGGCCAGCGCCGCGATGCGCAGCGTAACCAACGTCGCCCCAAGAAGGGGGGGCAGTATTTCCCCTATATAGGCGAAGTCGATGATCACGATTTCACACCTCCGTCTGCCAGCGGCGTGCTCGCCGGTCGATCGCTCGGGTGCCCCAGGCGATGGGGGCCGCCATGATCAGGTAGAGCACCAGAACGGCCCCGAAGATCAGGAACGGGTGACCGACCGAAGCAACGGCCTGGCGACCGGCAAAGGTGAGTTCCGTGACGGTGATGGCGCTAAGCAGCGCAGTGCCTTTCAGGAGATCGACCATCAGATTTCCAAAGGGCAGTACGGCGCGCGTCAGAGCCTGCGGGATAAGAACTTTTACGTAGGTTATCCACACCGACAGTCCTAGCGCATGACATGCCTCGCGCTGACCCTTGGGAACAGCCGCAAGTGCGCCTCGCACGATCTCCGTGCCATAGGCGCCGATGTTCAATGCCAGAACGGCAGTGCCGGCCTCGAGCGCCGAGAGCCGCACGCCGAGCATGGGCAAGGCGAAATATGCCCAGTAGATCTGGATGAAGGCGGAGGTTCCGCGGAAGAATTCCACGTAAGCGCCGATAGCGAACCGCACGACGGGGTTCGCCATCTCGCGCAACGCTCCTGCCGCCACCGCGATGACGAGGCCGAGTATCCCCGCCTGGACGGCGACCAGGAGCGAAACCCATGCCCCTTTCAGCAGCGCCGGAAGCACATAGGTCGCAACGTCCATTGTCACTTGCCCGTGCAGCTGAATTCCACGCCGGAGAGGGACCGCGATCGATCCCTCTCCAAGCTTTTGTTCCTAAGCCAGGATCCTGCCTTGAAAGTCGGCAACATTCCGGGATCGCGCTTCATGGTTGGAGCGAGATCTTCCCGAAAAGCCTGCGACTCTGCAGGACCGTGCTTTACTTCCCGCATATGGCCTCAAGTGTGGGCGAGTCAGGGCCTGGCCTGTCGGCAGCGGTGAAGCCGTAGGGAGCCGTGACCTCTGCCAGCTTGCCGCTGGCCAATTGCTTGACGAGTTCGGCGTCGAACGCGGTCCGCAGTTCCTCAGCGTCGAGGCTGAACGGAAAGGCTGCGTAGAATTCGATCGAGCCCTCGTATTTGGTCGGCTTCTGCCAGGAAGACAACCGCTCGAACTGGGTCTTGTCCAACTCGTCGGAGATGAGTCGGATGGTGCTCGAAGCCTCGACGATGATATCGACACGGCCGCTGCGCATACCGGCGGTCATGGTGGTGGTGTCAGGGAAGCGTGTGATCCTGTCATCGGCCAAACCTACGCTCTTGGCAATCTCGTTAGGCGTCGTGCCCGCGATGAGGCCGACCTTGACGTCCTTGCTTACGAGATCGTCCCAGCCGCTGATACCCTTGGGATTGCCCGCGGCGACAATAGCCGACTGGCCCTCGATGAGGTGAGGCGTGGCGAAGGCGATCTTCTGGCAGCGCTCGGGTTTGACGAAGATCGGCAGGCACGTGTCGATGCGACCAGCGAGAATGGCGGGGATGAAGGAGTCGAAATTCATGGCCACGCCCTGAACTTCATCAATGCCGATGCTCTTGGCCACCGCCCGGGCGATGTCGATCTCGGAGCCGACCAGGTTTCCTTCGGCGTCGGTATAATTGTAGGGCCGCTCGCCATTGAAGCCGTAGAGCAGATAGTTGCGCTTGCGGATATCTTCGAGGCTAGCGGTTGCTGCCCTTGACACACTCGGGAACATTGACAGCCCGATGGCCGCCGCCCCTGCAAACTTAAGGACGTCGCGCCGGTTTCTCATATGTTTTCCCATCTTGAACTCCCCTTTTTAGGCTCCTGCGGGAGCCGACGATATTATTTGGCTACATGGATAATTGGATACATTTGATAGAAGTTGGCAAGGGATTTCTTCGCCCACGGCCGCGCTGGATACGCGCGATTCAATATCCCAAGGCGCATCCATCCTTTCTCGGGTCTGAACCGGCCGCGAGCGTGCCCCGCTCCCAGTCGATTCCGATCATCTGGGCGCCGCCCAACGGATCGGCGGCAGGAACCAGTTCATGCCCCCAGGAGCGAAGGGTTTCGCAGGTGCGCGGGTCCATGCCGCGCTCGACCTCGACCCTCCCTTTCAGAGGCAGGTAGCGCGGCGCGTCGCAAGCCGCCTGAAGACCGTATCCATGGTCATGAACAGCCATAAGCACATGGGCGTGCCCCATCGGCTGGTAATCACCACCCATGACGCCGAAGGACAGCGCCGCACGCCCGTCCTTGCCCACCATTCCCGGAATGATCGTGTGCATGGGACGGCGGCCGGAGCCGATCGCATTGGGGTGGTCTCGATCGAGACGGAAGCTCACGCCGCGGTTCTGAAGCAGGACTCCCGTCGCGGGTGCGCAGATGCCTGAGCCGAAGGAATGGTAGATCGAATTTATGAAGGACGCCACGTTCCGGTCGCGATCGACCACAGCCAGATACACAGTGTTGGCGCTGCCGCCAGCCACCTTCGGCAAGTCCGGATTCACGGCACCGGGGCGAATGCCGGTGGCGAGACGTGAGATCGCCTCCTTGTCGTCGAGCAGCCGCATAAAGGCGCCGCTGCGCTCGCAATCGCCGAGCAACCGATCGCGGTGGTCATAACCGATCTTCGCCGCCTCAATAGCCAGGTGGACATGCTCCGGCGACAGGAAATCGTGCTCCTGCGCGCCGCAGGCATCGAGAAGCCGCAGGATCATCAATGCGACCGCGCCCTGGGTGTTGGGCGGCATCTGGAATATCCGGTTCTCGCCCCTGTCGATGGAGATAGGATCGACGAACTCTCCGGCGGTCAGGGCGAAATCCTCGACGGTGTGCAAGCCCCCAAGGCTCTGCAAATGGCTCACCATGGCTTGCGCCAGCTCGCCTTCGTAGAAACCTTCCCTGCCTTTGCGGGCGATAAGGGCAAGCGAGCGGGCGAGCGCATCATTGCGCATCACCGTACCCGTTTCCGGAGCACGCCCGCCGGTGAGGAACAGCGAGCGAGCGTTCGGATCGTTCTCCAGTCGGCCGGCGGCGATCTGCCACTCTGCCGCGACCCGCTCGTGCACCACGTAGCCGCTCTCGGCATATCGGATAGCCGGCTGCATGAGTTCTGCGAACTCGAGCCTGCCGAACCGCTCATGCAATCGACACCAGGCATCGACGGCGCCGGGGATAGTTACAGCATGGACACTGTCGGCCTCGATCCTTTCGATTCCACGCGCTTCATACCAACCAATGTCGGCTGCCAGAGGAGCCCTGCCTGAGCCATTGAAGGCGACCGGCGGCATGCGGCCCTCAGGCGCATAGAGTGCGAAGCAGTCACCGCCGATGCCTGTTTCGGGCGACTCCACCACGGCCAACACCGCGCTCGCAGCGATCGCGGCATCCATGGCGGTGCCACCGCGACGCAATATGTCCAGCGCCGTGCTGGTCGCAAGCGGGTGGGAAGTCGCCGCCATGGCCTCCCCTGCATGGACGGCCGAACGGCCCGGCATACACCATTCACGCATCAGGCATCCCCTCCTGCAATATGGGCAATCTCGGGGTTCGCCCCTTCCTGGATCTCCAGGAAGGCGTGGAATGGCGTACGCAGATAGACGGCTTTGCCGGCCTCGAACTGCGTCACGCTGCCAAGCTGCTCCGCGCCCAGCGCGAGAAGCCTGGCCAACGTGGACTCGAACTCATCGACCCTGCAAGCAACATGCCCCATGCCGGGCGACATCGGATGGGATGAAGCACGACCAACCTCCCCATGCCGAAAGGCGATCAACTCCAGCCTGACGCCCTCACCTTTTCCTTCGAGCTGGGCAATATCGCAGCCAGCATCCGGCAGACCCAGCATGGAGGCGATCTGGCCGGTCATGCCCCGCTCCACGAAATATTGAGTGAACCCGAGGCCATTGCAGAAGAAGTCGATCGCCGCATCGAGGTCGGAGACGGCTAGCGAGAAATGGTCTAGGCGCACTGCCATATGTACTTTTCCTTCGGGGGGCTCACGAAGAGCTTGGCAAAGAGATCAGATAAATGTATCCAAGTATCCAATTAACATGGATAGTGTGATGCAGAAAGGGGTTTGATGGAGAATCTGTGGACACGCCGGTTCCTCGCCGGCCATGCAGAGCCGGAACAACCCATCCGGCTCCACTCTGATCACACGCCACGGGAAACGCCATGACGATGCCTTCGGCCAATCGGGATTTGCCGCCCCTTCTTGTCGGCCGTCGCGCCATCGTGACCGGTGCGGCGCGCGGCATAGGCAAAGCAATTGCAGACGCTTTCGAAGCGGCGGGCGCTCGGGTGGTGCGGCTGGACATTGCCGCCTCGGGACCGGTGCTCGGCTGCGACGTGACCGATGAAAGCTCGGTGACGCGCGCTTTCGACGAAGCAGGAGCAGATGGCCCTATTGACGATATCGTACATGCAGCGGGCATTGCGACAATCGGCCCGGTGGCCGAGATGAGCGTCGAGGAATTCCGTCGCGTACTCGACGTCAACCTCACCGGCGCTTTCCTGGTCGCGCGCGAGGCGGCGCGGCGCCTGACCCGCGGCGGCAACCTGATCTTCGTCGCATCGCAGGCGGGCCTGAAGGGCGGAGCGCGTTGGGGTGCCTACAGCGCCTCCAAGGGAGGATTGCTGCGGCTCGCTGACTGCCTGACTGAGGAACTCGGCCCCAAGGGCGTGCGCGTAAACTCGGTCTCGCCCGGCACCGTAGACACCGACATGGTCTCGAAGGCCATCGCCGACCTCGCGAACCAGTCGGGGACGGACGCCGAAACCATAAAGGCGCGATACCAGGCCGGCATACCGTTGGGCCGTTTCGCCAAACCGGAGGAGGTCGCCGACGTAATGGTGGCCTTGTGCTCCGGTCTGTTCTCCTATGTGAACGGATCCAACATTGTCATGGACGGCGGGGAGCTTTCGCGATGACTTCAGCCAGCAACAGGCGACAGATCGCCATTTGCGTCCCGGACAATTGCGGTCGCCTCATCGGCAAGCGCCAGCCCGCTGACCGACTCGCGGAGGCGAAGGAACGCGGGATGGCAATGCCGAATTTCCATCTGGTTACGGGTCTGGAGAACCAGCCCCACCTGTCGCTCGAGGTTACGGGCGTCCATACCGGCTTCCGAAACGGAGCGCTGCGCCCCGACCTGGAAAGCCGTTTCCGAGTGCCGGGGGACCCCGACGCCGACTACTACATCGCCGATGCCTACGACGCAGCGCAGGCGGAGGTTCCGCAGGCGCCCCGGTCGATCCTGAAGCAGCAGCTTGGGCGGCTTGCCGCAGCCGGCCTGACCGCCAGCATGGCGTCCGAACTCGAATTCTACCTGTTCGACCAGTCGTTCGCCGAGCTTGCGGAGATTGACTACCGGACCTTCCGACCCTTTCATCACCGCAACGCGGACAATGACCTCTTTGTCACCGGCATCGCGGCGCCGTTCCTGGAGCAGATGGTGGAGGATCTGGATGCAGCCGGCATCAGCGTCGATCAGATCCAGGGGGAAGGTGCAGCCGGCCAACTCGAGGTAAATGTCCGCCCCTCCCATCCCCTCAAAGCTTGCGATCAGCACGCCATTTTCAAGCATGTGGCCAGGACAAGGGCCTTCCTGGCCGGACGCTCCATCACGTTCATGGCCAAGCCGTTCGACCATTCGGCGGGCTCGGGCGGCCACATCCATTTGTGCCTCATGGACGTCGAGGGGCGTACGCTGATTTCCGACGGTGAGACGCCCGCCGGCAAGGCCGCATCCTTCATCGCAGGCATCCTTGCCTATACGGGCGACTTCATGATGATGCACGCTCCCTACGCAAACTCCTACAGAAGGTTGCGAAGAGGAAACTTCACGCCGCTGAAAGGCACCTGGGCATGGGACAACCGCACCTGCCTCGTTCGTCTGACAGGCTCAGGCAACAGCGCGCGCTTCGAGTTCCGCCTGCCGGGGGCAGACGCAAATCCCTATTTCGCCTATGCCGGGCTGATCGCGGCCGGCCTTGCCGGTATTGAGGCCGGCCTTGAGCTGCCGCCGGCTACGACTGGCGACGGGGGTGGCGCCGACCTACCGGCGCTGCCTTCGGACCTGACAGAGGCTCTGGCGGCCTTCCGTGATTCATCCGTGGCGCAGCAGGCCCTTGGGCCGGTGGTTCACCGCCACCTTGCAGGGCTCGTCGCGGAAGAACTCGACATCACGCGCGCGCATGTCACCGACTGGGATCGCCGCCGCGGGTTCGAGACCGCCTGAGACCTTGGCGGACGCACTAGCGGTCTTGGCCTTCCAGCGGCATGACCCTGATAAGGTCATAGGCCGTGCTCAGCACGTGATCGCGGATGACGGCCTCGGCCATGGCCGGGTCGCCTTGCCTGATGACGTCGATCAGCTTCTGGTGCTCGGCCACGGCGTCGCCGGACTGCATGATGCCGAGCACCATGCGCAGGTACGGCTCGACTGCGGTGCGCAACTGGCGCACTTCCGTGAAAAGCCGCATGGCGCCGCTCTGAGCACAGATGAAATCGTGGAACTCGTTGTGCCGGTCGATCCACAAGTCTGGATCGTCCTGCGCGCGGCCCAGCCGGATCAGGTGCATGTCGAGCGCGGTGAAGGCGTCTTCGTCGAAACGCTCGATGGCCCGCTTTATCGCCACGCCCTCCAGCACTGAGCGCATTTCGAACAACTCAAGAATCTCGTCGGGCTTCAAGACCGTGACGACGGCGCCTCGGTTGGCACGGATCGTGAGCAGGCCCTCGCTGTCGAGTTGGCGAATGGCTTCACGGACAGGCATTCGGCTGATTCCGAGTTGTGCCGCTATATCTTCCGCCTTGATCCTTTCACCACTCTTGAAATGACCGCTGCGAATTCTGTCGCGCAGAAAATTGTAAGCTTCCGCCCAAGCGGAAGACGGCGCGGAAGCGCTTTTCAGACCCATGCGTTCTCCTGTCACCATGAAACTTTATCCAGCCCGATCCTGCCGCGACATTGACAATATGATAAAATATTGGATACAAAAATCCATGGATATAAATTCCGCATTTGAGGTGTGATTCCGTGGCCTCCAACGAACCATCACTGATTCAATTGTATCACACGATGCTGGATATGCGCCATTTCGAGGAAGCATGTCTGGAGGGCGTGCCTACCCGCGAGATCCATGGCGAATTGCATACCGGCATCGGTCAGGAAGCAGTCGCAGCGGGTATAGCGCCATGGCTGCGCGACGACGACGCGATGGTCAGCACCCACCGGAACCATCTGCACGGGCTGGCCAAGGGAGTCGATCCATATCGCCTGATGGCCGAAATCTTCGAGAAGGAGACCGGCTTGTGCAAGGGCCGCGGTGGCCACATGCACCCGTTCGATCCTGAGAAGCGCTTCTCGGCTACAGGCATAGTAGGCTCTTCGTTGCCGGTGGCTCTTGGCTTTGCCTATGCCGCGCAAATGGAGGGAACCGACGCAGTGGCGGTCGCCGTTATCGGCGACGGCGCCTCCAACACAGGCGCATTCCACGAATCCCTCAACATGGCCGCCGCATGGAAGCTGCCGCTGTTGGTCGTGGTTGAGCACAACAGCTACGCCATCTCGGTTCGATTTTCCGACGTCTCCGCCACACCCACCGTCGCCGAGCGCGCGCAGGCCTATCGCATGTGGGCGCGCCACGTCGACGGCACCAACGTCGAGGCCGTATCGGAGGCTGCGGCCGAAGCGTTCGCCCATGTGCGCGGCGGAAACGGACCAGCGATGCTCGAGGCCACGTGCTTCCGCTTCCGTGGTCATTATGAAGGCGACCACGACACCTACCGTCCCCGCGAGGAGCGCAAGCGCATGGTGATTGAAAACGATCCCCTCACCCTGGCGGAAAAGCGTCTGGGAGATTTGGGGCTCGCGTCCGAGGAAGAGCTGGTGGCATGGCGCGAGGCATCCCGTGCGCGGGCAGGCGAATTGCTCTCCCGCGTCCGCTCCGATCCGCTCCCTCCGGCTTCGGAACTCCACCGCTTCAGCTTCGCAGGCATCTGACATGAACTCGACCCCTGTTCGCAATCTGCGCTTCTCCCAGGTGATCGGCGAGGCAATCGCGCTGGAAATGGAAGCAGATCCGAAAGTACTCCTGCTTGGCGAGGACATAGGTCGCAGCGGCGGCGTCTTTGGCGTGACGCGGCAGTTGCAGGCACGTTTCGGCGAGGCTCGCGTGCGCGACACTCCGGTTTCCGAAATGGCCTTCACCGGCATGGGAGTCGGGCTCGCCATGGCCGGCTACAGGCCCGTCGTGGAGATCATGTTCGTAGACTTCATCGGCGTCTGCCTCGAGCAGGTGATGAACGCCATGGCAAAGATACCTTACATGTCGGGCGGGAACACACGCGTGCCCATGGTGCTGCGCACCACAGGTGGCTGCATCGGCTCGGCCGCCCAGCACTCACAGTGCCTGTGGGGAACGTTCGCCCATCTGCCCGGACTGACAGTGGTGTGCCCTTCCTCGCCTTACGACTACAAGGGACTTATGGCGGCATCGATACAGTCGGACGACCCTGTGATCTTCATCGAGAACAAGCGCCAGCTCAGCAAACTGGCATCCTCGCACCCGGTCGACACTATCGTTCCCGAAGAGCGGTACACCGTGCCGCTGGGCAAGGCGAAAGTGGCGCGCGAAGGCAGCGACGTCACGCTTGTCACGATTTCCGCCTCGGTGGGCGACGCGCTTGTTGCCGCCTCCACGCTGCAAGGCGAAGGCATTTCGGTCGAAGTTGTCGATCTCAGGTCACTGGTACCCCTCGATATCGCGACCGTGGCAACATCCGTTGCCAAGACCGGCAGACTGCTGGTGGTGGACGAGGATTTCCTCAGCTACGGCATGAGCGGCGAGGTGATCGCGCGCACTATCGAGGAACTCGGCACGACGGCCCTGCGGCAGGTTAAGCGGCACGCGATGCCCGACATTCCCCTGCCGGCATCCATCTCGCTGGAGAAGGCGGCAGTCCCCTCTGCGGATTCCATAGCCGCCGTGATAAGGTCGATGTCCTAGACTGCTGGACAACGCCGATCGAAAATCTCTATCGGCAGCCAAGACAACTCACCAGATGGCGGCTATAGGGTGTCGTCAGGCCAGTGGCCCGCGCCCCACGGGCTCTCAAGAATTATGCTGCGAATGCCAGAGTTGCGCGACAATTGAAGGAGCCCGGCAGCTCTCACGATCAGCTCGATGCAGATTGACGAAGACCGTTTCAATGATCTGTCCACTGCACGCTATGGCAGCGCTTGGTCTCGAACCTCTCCTGTTTCAGGCTATTCAACCAGGATAGCACGCATGTCGACAAGCTCACCTATGAGGTTTCGCCGACGCGAGGCAAAGATCATGAGATAGAGCGTAACGGCCGCCAGAACGAGCAATCCAAGCGAGGCACCAAGGCTCAACGATGCCACCCGGCGTGTCGCTTCCGGCGAAATAGAAACGTAAGCCCGACTGCTCGTCGCGGGAACGGTTTCGCCGTGCGCATGTACCCACTCCCGCATCAGTGCAAGGCGATTGCTCGGTACGAGATCATCGACTCCGCGAGGGTCGAGTACCGTGCGATCAACGACGCGACCTACCATTGCCGCTGTATCCGTGGGGCGATCTTCAAGATAGGCGAGCTGTGCCAGGGTAAAGGCAGCCGCAGAACTGCTTATCCTGGCATGCTTATTTTCTTCACTCTCCGACGAACTGTCGAATGCAGCGGCCTCAAGGCTCTGGCGTATCTCGTCAGTGATCGCCGTAGCGACTATTCCATATCGAGCCTGAACGCCCGGCACGATGGAAGCTAGGCGGTAGTGACGATTTAACTATCTGAGCCAGCTGGCGATAGCGGCGAGTTTGACGAAGCCCATGAAGTTGGCGAGGAGCTTGTCGTATCGTGTTGCGACACGCCTGAACTGCTTGAGCTTGCTGAAGAAGCGTTCGATGCGATTGCGTTCCTTGTAGAGGTCGACATCGTAGTCCCGCTGAACCTTGCGGTTGCGCTTTGGCGGAATGACGACCTCTGTGCCGGCCTGTGCGATCCTGTCCGCGAGATGGTCGGCATCGTAGCCCTTGTCGGCGATCGTGGCGTCGGCCTCGATGCCGTCGATCAGGTCGTGGGCGAAGGCGATGTCGTTTCGCTGGCCGGGCGAGGCGATCAGGCGAACG
>WPCJ01193701.1_pt1 | contig 56424 bp, 35 predicted proteins | sample 5399831 | NCBI WGS metagenome assembly WPCJ01 (sample SAMN12869470, study PRJNA574797) | sludge metagenome | isolation source: wastewater treatment of pH10 | place: China:Beijing | collected 2019-05-20
GACTGTTCGGGTTCGATGGAACGGCAGGCGAAGACCCTTGCTCCCCAACGGGCTTGGTGTCCCTCGGGTGTTCCGGTCTTCCGCCTGCCACCGCACTGCCAAGCTTAGCAGAAACGGCGATCGGCAAGTTACAAGGGTGGCTGCGCGAAGCGCAGACGGGTGGGGTGCTTCAACAAGCTCCGAGCGTGGGGAAGCACCCCACCCCGGCCTGCGGCCGACCCTCCCCACTGCGCGGCTTCGCCGCTTGAGGGAGGGTGGAAGCAAGGTCACCTCGGCAGCGTCGTCGTCCCCATCAGTGCGGTATCGATCGCACGGGCGCACAGACGGCCTTCGCGGATCGCCCACACCACCAGCGACTGACCGCGGCGCATGTCACCGGCCGAATAGACCTTCGGCAGCGAGGTCGCGAAGTCGGTGAGGCCGGCGCGGACATTGCCGCGCTGATCGAGCTCGACGCCGAGGGTCTTCAGCATGCCTTCATGCACGGGATGCACGAAGCCCATGGCGAGCAGGACGAGATCGGCCTTGAGGACGAATTCACTGCCCGGGATCGGCTTGAACTTGTCGTCCACGCGCACGCAATTGAGCTGGGTGACCTTGCCGTCCTTGCCTTCGAAGCTCTGGGTCAGCACAGCGAATTCGCGCTCGGCGCCTTCGGCCTGGCTCGACGAGGTGCGCATCTTCAGCGGCCAGTTCGGCCAGGTGAGGCCCTTGTTTTCCTTCTCCGGCGGCGCCGGCATGATTTCGAGCTGGGTCACCGACAGCGCGCCCTGACGCAGCGAGGTGCCGATGCAGTCCGAGCCGGTGTCGCCGCCGCCGATCACAATCACATGCTTGCCGCCGGCCAGGATCTCCTTCACGTCACCGAGCGGCTCGTTGCCGACGCGGCGGTTCTGCTGCGGCAGGAAGTCCATGGCGAAATGGATGCCATCGAGCTCGCGACCCGGGATCGGCAGATCGCGGCCGTGCTCGGCGCCGCCGGTGAGGGCAATGGCGTCGTAGGTCCTGGCGAGTTCGACGGGATCGACGGCATTCGGCGCGGTGCCGCCCACTGGCGTGTTGTAGTGGAAGATGATGCCTTCGCCGACCATCTGCTCGACGCGGCGGTCGATGACGCCCTTCTCCATCTTGAAGTCGGGAATGCCATAGCGCATCAGACCACCGGCCTTGGCGAACTTCTCATAGACATGCACTTCGTGGCCGGCGCGGGCGAGCTGCTGTGCGCAGGCCATGCCGGCCGGGCCGGCGCCGATCACCGCGACCTTGCGACCGGTCTTGACGGCGGCGACCTGCGGCTTCAGCCAGCCATTGTCCCAGGCCTTGTCGACGATGGCGCATTCGATCGTCTTGATGGTGACCGGGTTGTCGTCGATGTTCAGCGTGCAGGACGCTTCGCACGGCGCCGGACAGATGCGGCCGGTGAATTCCGGGAAGTTGTTGGTCGAATGCAGGTTGCGCGAGGCTTCTTCCCAGTTGCCCTGATAGACGAGGTCGTTCCAGTCCGGGATCTGGTTGTTGACCGGGCAGCCGGGCGTGCCGGGGGCAACCGAGCCGGTGCCGTGGCAATAGGGAATGCCGCAATTCATGCAGCGCGCGGCCTGGTCGCGCGTGTCTTTCTCCGTCAGCGGAATGACGAATTCATTGTAGTTCTTCAACCGCTCCGCGACCGGCGCGTACTTGCGATCGTGACGTTCGATTTCGAGAAAACCGGTGATCTTGCCCATCGTGACTTACTGCCTCTAACCCGTCTCTAGCTGATCGTCATTGCGAGGAGCATTAGCGACGAAGCAATCCAGTTCTTCACTTGGCTTCTGGATTGCTTCGCTTCGCTCGCAATGACGGCGAGTATTACTTTGCCTTACGCGCCGATCGCGATCTGCGGTTCGGCCTCGGCGGCTTTCGCTTTCATCTCTTTCAGCGCACGTCGGTATTCGACCGGCATGACCTTGCGGAATTTCGGCAGCCAGCTCTTCCAGTCAGCGAGGATCATTTCCGCCTTCTTCGAGCCGGCATACTTTGCGTGGCGCGAGATCAGGATGTGCAGACGCTCGATGTCCGATTCCAGCAGGTTGGCGAACACGTCCACCTTGCCATGCGCCTCGAGATCGCCCGAGTGATGATAGGTGTTCTCGGCCACCAGCTCCTCGGAGAGGACGGGTTCGAGTTCGACCATCGCCATGTTGCACAGCTTCTCGAAATCGCCGGCCTCGTCGAGCACATAGGCGATGCCGCCGGACATGCCCGCCGCGAAGTTGCGACCGGTCTTGCCGAGCACCACGACGATGCCGCCGGTCATGTATTCGCAGCAGTGATCGCCGGCACCTTCGACGACGGCGACGGCACCCGAGTTACGCACGGCGAAGCGTTCGCCAGCGACACCGCGGAAGTAGCACTCGCCTTCGATCGCGCCATACATCACGGTGTTGCCGACGATGATCGACTCTTCCGGCACGATGCCGGAATGCGCGGGCGGACGGACGATGATCTTGCCGCCCGACAGGCCCTTGCCGACATAGTCGTTGCCTTCGCCTTCGAGATCGAAGGTGATGCCGTTGCACAGCCAGGCGCCGAAGGCCTGACCGGCGGTGCCCTTCAGCGACACCTTGATGGTGTCCTCGGGCAGGCCGGCATGGCCGTAGATCTTGGCCACCGCACCGGCCAGCATGGCGCCGGCGGAACGGTTGGTGGAGTTGATCCTGGCGTCGAACTTCACCGGCGCGCCGCGGTCGAGGGCCGGCTGCGCGTTGGCGATGAGCTCGCGGTCGAGCACCTTCTCCAGATGATGGTTCTGCTCTTCCGTGTGATAGATCATCTGGCCTGGCAGCTCGGGCTGGCGCACGAACAGCTTGGAGAAATCGAGACCCTTGGCCTTCCAGTGCGAGACGAGCGCGGTCTGGTCCAGCATCTGCACCTGGCCGACCATCTCGTTGAACGAGCGGTAGCCGAGCGTAGCCATGATCTCGCGGACTTCCTCGGCGACGAAGAAGAAGTAGTTGATCACATGCTCGGGCTGGCCGGTGAAGCGCTTGCGCAGCACCGGGTCCTGGGTGGCGACGCCAACCGGGCAGGTGTTGAGATGGCACTTGCGCATCATGATGCAGCCGGCGGCGATCAGCGGCGCGGTGGCGAAGCCGAACTCGTCAGCACCCAGGAGAGCGCCGATGACGACGTCGCGGCCGGTGCGGAAGCCACCGTCGACCTGGACGACGATGCGCGAGCGCAGGCGTTCACGCACCAGGGTCTGGTGGGTTTCGGCGAGGCCGATTTCCCACGGCGAGCCTGCATGCTTGATCGAGGTCAGCGGCGACGCGCCAGTGCCGCCTTCGAAGCCGGCGATGGTCACATGGTCGGCGCGCGCCTTGGCGACGCCCGCGGCCACCGTGCCGACGCCGATTTCCGATACCAGCTTCACCGAGACCTGACCCGCCGGATTGACGTTCTTCAGGTCGTAGATGAGCTGCGCGATATCTTCGATCGAATAGATGTCATGATGCGGCGGCGGCGAGATCAGGCCGACGCCCGGGGTCGAGTGGCGCACGGCAGCGATGGTCGCGTCGACCTTGTGGCCGGGCAACTGACCGCCTTCGCCGGGCTTCGCGCCCTGCGCCATCTTGATCTGCATCATGTCCGAATTGACGAGATATTCCGTCGTCACGCCAAAGCGGCCGGACGCGATCTGCTTGATCGCCGAGCGCATCGAGTCGCCATTCGGCATCGGCTTGAAACGATCCGATTCCTCGCCGCCTTCACCGGTGTTCGACTTGCCGCCGATCCGGTTCATGGCAATAGCGAGGGTGGTATGCGCCTCGCGCGAGATCGAACCGTAGGACATCGCACCGGTGGCGAAACGCTTGACGATCTCGGCGGCCGATTCGACTTCCTCGAGCGGGACCGGCTTGCGCTTCTCGTCCTCGGCGGTCTTGATCCTGAACAGGCCGCGCAGCGTCAGCAGGCGTTCCTGCTGATCATTGAGCATCTTGGCGAAAGCGCGATAGCGCTCCTGCGAATTACCGCGCGCGGCGTGCTGCAGCAGCGAAACCGTCTCGGCATTCCAGGCATGGTCTTCGCCACGGCTGCGATAGGCGTATTCACCGCCAATATCGAGTGCATTCTTGAAGATCTGGATCTCGCCAAACGCCTCGTTGTGGCGGCGCACGGTTTCTTCCGCGATCTCTGCAAGGCCGACGCCCTCGATCTGACCGTGGGTGCCGGTGAAGTACTTCGCGATGAACTCCGAGCGGAGGCCGACGGCGTCGAAGATCTGCGCGCCGCAATAGGACTGGTAGGTGGAGATGCCCATCTTGGACATCACCTTCAGCAGGCCCTTGCCGATCGACTTGATGTAGCGCTTGACGATCTCGTAGTCGTCGAGCTTGACGGGCAGGTTGCCCTTCATCGCGATGATCGACTCGAAGGCCAGATACGGGTTAATCGCTTCGGCGCCATAGCCTGCGAGACACGCGAAGTGATGCACTTCGCGCGGCTCACCGCTCTCGACGACGAGACCCACGGACGTACGCAGGCCGGTGCGGATCAGATGGTGATGCACGGCGGCGCAGGCGAGCAGCGCCGGGATCGGGATGCGATCCGAGCCCGCCATGCGGTCCGACAGGATAATGATGTTGACGCCCTCGCGCACCGCGCCTTCGGCACGTGCGCAGAGTTCATCCAGCACCTGCTCCATGCCCGACGAACCCAGACCGGCATGGAACGTGGTGTCGAGGGTGCGCGAGACGAAGTGCGAGTCGGCGACATCCGAGATCGAGCGGATCTTTTCGAGATCCTGGTCGGTGAGGATGGGCTGACGAACTTCGAGGCGCTTGGTGGTGGCGACGCCTTCATGGTCGAGCAGGTTCGGTCGCGGACCGATGATCGAGACGAGGCTCATGACGAGCTCCTCGCGGATCGGATCGATCGGCGGGTTGGTCACCTGCGCGAAGTTCTGCTTGAAATAAGTGTAGAGCGGCTTCGGCTTGTTCGACAGCGCCGAGATCGGCGTGTCGGTGCCCATGGAGCCGGCGGCTTCCTCGCCCTGCGACGCCATCGGCGTCATCAGGAGGGTGACGTCTTCCTGGGTGTAGCCGAACGCCTGCTGGCGCGCGAGCAGCGGCAGGTTCGAGCGCTGGCCCGTCGACGGCGCGTCGGGCATTTCTTCCAGACGCATCTGCGTGTTGTGCAGCCACTGTGCATAGGGATGGCTGGCGGCCAGCTCTGCCTTGATCTCGTCGTCCGGGATCAGGCGCCCCTGTTCGAGATCGACCAGCAGCATCTTGCCGGGCTGCAGGCGCCACTTGGTGATGATGTCCTCTTCCGGAATCGTCAGCACGCCCATTTCGGACGCCATGATGATGCGGTCGTCCTTGGTGACGAGATAGCGGGCCGGACGCAGGCCGTTGCGGTCCAGCGTGGCGCCGATCTGGCGACCGTCGGTGAAGGCCAGCGCAGCCGGGCCGTCCCACGGCTCCATCAGCGCGGCATGATATTCGTAGAAGGCGCGGCGCTGCTCATCCATCAGCGGATTGCCGGCCCACGCTTCCGGAATCATCATCATGACCGCGTGCGCGAGCGAATAACCGCCCTGCACGAGGAATTCGAGCGCGTTGTCGAAGCAGGCGGTGTCCGACTGGCCTTCATAGGAGATCGGCCAAAGGCGGCTGATGTCCTTGCCAAACAGTTCCGATTCCACCGAGGCCTGGCGTGCGGCCATCCAGTTGGTGTTGCCGCGCAGCGTGTTGATTTCGCCGTTATGCGCAACCATGCGGAACGGATGCGCCAGCGACCAGGTCGGGAAGGTGTTGGTCGAGAAGCGCTGATGCACGAGGGCGAGCGCGGACTCGAAATCCTCTTCGTGCAGATCGGCATAGTAGCTGCCGAGCTGGTCGGCGAGGAACATGCCCTTGTAGATGATGGTGCGGCACGAGATCGAGCAGGCGTAATAGCCCGACAATCCGCGCTCGCGGCGCGAATAGATCGCCTGCGAGATCGACTTGCGCAGGATATAGAGACGGCGCTCGAAATCGGTGGCGTCAGCGATCTTGGCTTTGCCGATGCCGATGAAGACCTGCATGTTGGTCGGCTCGGTCGGCTTCACGCTTTCGCCGAGCGACGCATTGTCGGTCGGCACTTCGCGCCAGCCGAGCAGCTTGAGGCCTTCGGCCTTGATCTGGTCGGCGATGATGCCCTGCAGAACCTTCCGCCACGGCACGTCGCGCGGCATGAACAGCGCGCCGACGGCATATTGGCCGGGCTCCGGCAGTTCGAAGCCGAGTTCGGTCGCCTTGCGGGCGAAGAACTTGTGCGGAATCTGCACGAGAATGCCCGCGCCGTCGCCAAAGCGCGGATCCGCGCCGGTGGCGCCGCGATGCTCGAGATTGCACAGGATATTGAGCGCGTCAGATACGATCTGATGCGACTTCGCACCCTTTATATTGGCGATGAAACCAACGCCGCAGGCGTCCTTTTCCTTGGACGGGTCGTAGAGACCCAGTGCCGGCGGACGATAGGTATGCAGTTCAGGTTTGATGGCCGAATCTTTCAGAGCAACGTCTTTCACGTGAGCCGATTTGATAGCCGGGGCCGCCGAATGCGTGCCGGTCTCGATCAATTGGCGCTCGTGCTCTGATCCGCTCATCTTCGTCCTCTCAGCCCCCGTCAGGGCTCTGCCACCTTTGTCGGCGCACCTTTGACGCTCGCGGAACCCTCTTGGGCTACCGCTCGCGCGTCTTGCGAGCCTCGTTTTCAGAATTCAGACTGGTGGCGCCCATCGTCCCCGGTGGCCACCCCATATCCTGCCTTACAAGCCGTCTCCTTAACCGGAGCGCCTGGTTTTGTCGCAGCCCCTATGCGGGTTCTGCCACAAAAAATTGCGACAGTGATGCTGTCCTAACCATCACCTTGCCAAACTTTTATCTAGCACACAAGCGCGTGTGAGTCCGGCATCGCAATGCAACAGCGCATGGCAAATCGCTCGTCACAGGGTGTTACCGAACCGCCACGTGCTGCACCAAAGGTGCCGCGATCCGGCCCTTTCCCTGCCGAATTCCCCGGAGAGTTTGGCTCCGTCCATTAACGCCTGAGACGGGGAACCCCGCAAGAGTGTTGACGGGCGCCAATCCAGGTTCGGGGGACCGAACCCCGATCTCCGGGCGCGGGGGCGTCGAAGGAGCTTGCGATGAAATTCACTGTGGGATGCCTGACCGCGGCCGGCCTCATACTGGCAACGGCTGCGCAGGCGCAGGTGCTGCCGCCGATGCGCGGCGACGCCGTCGTGGTATCCGACGTCGAGGCCCCCGGCCCTTACGCCGCAATGCCGCCGCCCCGCATCCATGTGCCCGGCCCGTCATACGGCCCGGGACCGCGCTATGGCGTTGGCTACGCCCCGGCCGTACTGCCGCCGCATGAAATTTACGCGATCCTGCGCGAGGCCGGCTTCTCGCCGCTCGGCGCGCCGCAGCAGCGCGGACTCGTCTATACGGTGGCGGCCATCGATCGCCGCGGCGAAGACGGCCGCATGGTGATCGATGCCCGCAGCGGCAGAATTCTGCGTTTCATGCCGGCCTACCAGATGGGCGACCGCATGAACGAAGGGGTCGTGGCCCGTTACGGCCCGCAAGCCGCTCTGCCCGAACTGCCGCAATATCGCCGCCCGCCATTCGATGCCAACGCAGCCAGGACTGCCGGCAATGCGCCGTCTGCCGCCGCGCCGGCTCCCAAGCAGAAGGTGGCGAGCCGCACCGCGACCGTACCGCTGCCGAAACAGCCGCCTGCCCGCGCCGTCGCGACCCCGGCAAAACCCGTTGCGGTGGAGAAGCCGCCGGTGATCGACAAGCCGATCGCGGAGAAGCCGGCAGAGCCGGCTGCGACACCGACGCCGGCGCCGGTGCAGCAATCTGCGGTGACAGAATCGAAGCCGGCCGAAGTGAAGGCGCCGGAAGCAGCGCCCGCTGTGCCGACGCCTGCTGCGGAGAAGCCGGAGACGCCGCCAACCGTCGCTCCGCCTGCGACCGAAGCTAAACCGGAGACGCCTGCGGCGACGGGCGACAAAACGCCTGCGGTGCAGGGACTGGAGTAGCTCGGCCATTTAACGCGCCGCAGCGGATGGCCTCCCTCCACCAAGCGCAGCGAAGCTGCGCGCAGTGGGGAGGGTGGCGCGTAGCGCCGGGTGGGGTGCCCCACGTGACGTCAGAGCGTGTTGAGAGACCCCACCCGTCTCGACTGCTCCGCAGTCGATCCACCCTCCCCACGGCGCAGCTACGCTGCTTGGGGGAGGGATAAGAGCCTTCACCTCAGCCGCGATACTCCACTTTCTCCAGCGGTGCCTTGAATGTCGCGCGAAAACCTGATGCGTCGTAGCTCTTGCTGACATCGCCAGACCCGGCGATGCCGAGATCGATCAGGCGCGTGCCGAGTCCCTTTCGCGATGGCGCCGCCGCTTCGGGGCCGCCGATCTCGTGCCAGTCGAACACCAGCACTCCGCTATCCGTCGCCCAGGATACGGCGACATGGCCGTGATTGCTGCCGAGCGCACCGTATTTCACCGCATTGGTCGCAAGCTCGTGCAACAGCATGGAGAATGACAATGCCGCCTTCGGGTCGAGCGCAATGTCCGCCCCGTCAAGCTTCACACGCGCCCTGTCCGCATGAGCTGCCAGCACGCCGATGATCACCTCGCGCAAGCCGGCCGATACCCAGCTCTGCTGTTGCAGGATATTGTGCGCGCGGCTGAGCGCATCGAGACGGCGCTCGAAGGCGTCGACCGCATGACGCTCGGTGACGCTGCGCAGCGTCTGGTTCGCGATCGCCTGCACCAGAGCCATCGCATTGTTCATGCGATGGCCGAGTTCGGCATTGATCAGTTGCATCTGCTGATCGGCCTTGCGGCGCGTACTGATGTCGTTGAACAGGATCGCCACCTGCCGCGCCTCGGCCGCACCGATGCGAAAGGCATGGACATCGTACCAGCGATCGCCGAGCTGCTCGGCACGCTGCTCGAAGCGCACCGGCTGGCCCGTGAGCGCCACCTTGCCATAGATGTCGAACCAGTGCTGCTCGTGCTTCGGCGCAAGGTCGCGCATCCATTTGCCGGCGGCCTCGTGCAGCCCGGTCTGGCTTTCGAAGGCGGTGTTCACCTCGACGAATTTGTAGTCGGTGGGAGCGCCCGCGGCATCGAAGGCAAGTTCGACCACGCAGAATCCTGAATCCAGCGAATTGAACAGCGTGTGATAGCGCGCCTCGACATCGCGGTGATCGACGGACGCGGGCGGCGCACGGTCGTGACGCCGGGTTTGCCCATAGGCGCGAACCAGATCGCGGCGAAGCTCGAATTGAGTCATCACCTGCCGCGCCAGCGCTTCCAGCGCGGCGAGCTGGTCGGGCCGCAGGCCGCCCGGCCGCGGCACGGTATCGACCACACAGACGGTGCCGATGGCGACGCCTTCGGCCGCGATCAGCGGCGCACCGGCATAGAAGCGCAGATGCGGCTCGCCGACGACATGCGGATTGTCCTTCGTTCGCAGATCGCCCGTGAGGTCCGGGATGTTGAGCGTTTCCGGCCCGCCGAGCGCATGGGCGCAGACCGATTGATCGATGGAGGTTTCGCAGATGTCGAGGCCGGACACCGCCTTGAACCATTGCCGGTCGGCATCGACGAGCGAGATAAGCGCCACCGGCGCGCCACAGATCTGGCGGGCGAGCATGACGATGTCGTCGAATTCCGGCTCCGGGCCGGTATCCAGCATGTCATAGCTGTGCAGCACCGTCAGGCGCTGCGGATCGGAGACCGCGGCAGGAATCTTGGCCGCACTCGCTGAATCGACACTCAACCTCGGATCGTCCTTCCCGATGTGCGGATCGCTTCCGCGCCACATCCCACTTCAGCGAATTCCGCGCGCAAGTTCAATCCGTTCCTGTGCGGGCATTCGCGCTCGCGACGACAACGCACGAGATGGAACTCCGTTTCCGATGCGTTAACCTCCGCTTTACGGCGCCTTAAACCGCGGTCGATACGCTTCACGCAACGGAGCTTGGTGTTTGCGTATGGCGTGGGGCAAGAAAAAGGGCGGCGGGCGCAAGGAGCCGACATTCGGGCTCGGCGCAGCGCTGTCCGATCTGCGGCTCACGGCCGACGATCGCGTGCCGGGCGGCGGTGACGATCGGCCGAAGAAAACGCCGAAGCGCGAGCCAGCCGAGAAGCCGCGCCAGACCCGCAGCTCCAGCAAGGCCCGCAGCAAGAGCCGCGGCGGTTTTGGCCGCAGCCTCAAGCGGATGTTCTATTGGGGCGCGGTGCTCGGCCTGTGGGCCGCAATCCTGATCGGTGGCGCCATCGTCTATGTCGGCGCGCATCTGCCGCCGATCCAGTCGCTCGAAATTCCCAAGCGCCCGCCCACCATCCAGATCGTCGGCATGGACGGCACGGTGCTGACCACCCGCGGCGAACAGGCCGGCGACAATGTCGCGCTGAAGGACCTGCCGCCCTATCTGCCGAAAGCCTTCATCGCCATCGAGGACCGCCGCTTCTATTCGCATTGGGGCGTCGATCCCATCGGCATCGCACGCGCCGCGGCGGCCAACCTGATGCATCGCGGCGTGTCGCAGGGCGGCTCGACCCTGACCCAGCAGCTCGCCAAGAACCTGTTCCTGACCCAGGAACGCACCATGCAGCGCAAGCTGCAGGAGGTGGAGCTCGCTTTCTGGCTGGAGCGCAAGCACAGCAAGAACCAGATCCTCGAACTCTATCTGAACCGCGTCTATTTCGGCTCCGGCGCTTACGGCGTCGAAGCTGCGGCACAGAAATATTTCGGCAAGAGCGCGAAGAACGTCACCATCGCCGAAGCCGCGATGCTCGCCGGCCTCGTGAAGTCGCCGTCCCGCCTTGCGCCGAACCGCAATCCCGAAGGCGCCGAGGCCCGCGCCAAGGTGGTGCTGGCGGCGATGCAGGATGCGGAATTCATCACCGCCGCGCAGGCCAAGGGCTCTACCGGCGCGCCGCAATACAATGTGAAGCCGGTCGGCGCCGGCACCGTGAATTACGTCGCCGACTGGATCGGTGAAGTGCTCGACGATCTCGTCGGCCAGGTCGACGAAAGCATCGTTGTCGAAACCACCATCGATCCCAAGCTGCAGAGCACCGCCGAAGCCGCCATCATCGACGAACTCGCCGCCAAGAGCATCAAGTTCAATGTCACGCAGGGCGCGCTGGTGGCGATGACGCCGCAAGGCGCGGTGCGCGCCATGGTCGGCGGCCGCAACTATACGGACAGCCAGTTCAACCGTGCGGTGACCGCCAAGCGCCAGCCCGGCTCGAGCTTCAAGCCGTTCGTCTATCTCACCGCCATCGAGTCCGGCATGACGCCGGAAACGATCCGGCAGGACGCGCCCATCGACATCAAGGGCTGGAAGCCGGAGAATTACACCCACGAATATTTCGGCTCGGTCACCCTGACCCAGGCGCTGTCGATGTCGCTGAACACCGTTGCCGTGCGCCTCGGCCTCGAAGTCGGCCCCGCCAGCGTGGTGCGCACGGCGCATCGCATGGGCATCTCGTCCAAGCTCGAAGCCAACGCCTCCATCGCCCTCGGTACCTCCGAAGTGTCGATGATGGAACTGGTCGGCGCCTATGCGCCCTTCGCGAACGGCGGTTACGCGGCGACGCCTTACGTGGTGACGCGCATCCGCACCGTGGAAGGCAAGAAGACGCTCTATGCCCGCCGCAATGATGCACCGAGCGCGGTGATCGACGCTCGCGCCGTCGCCGCCATGAATACGATGATGCAGCAGACCATCCTGTCCGGCAGCGCCAAGAAGGCCGAATTGCCCGGCTGGTTCGCCGCCGGCAAGACCGGCACCAGCCAGGATTTCCGCGACGCCTGGTTCATCGGCTACACCTCGCAGCTGATCACCGGCGTCTGGCTCGGCAATGACGACAATTCGCCGACCAAGAAGGCCACCGGCGGCGGCCTGCCCGTCGATATCTGGTCGCGCTTCATGAAGGTCGCCCATCAGGGACTTCAGCCCGAACCAGTGCCGGGCCTCGCGCCATCCAGCGCCTTCAGCACCAATCCGATCGGCCAGGCGCTGTCATCACTGCTGCCGGGGACGAATTCGATGGCGCCTCAACAGCAGCAAACGCCGCCGCAACGCGAGCTGCCGCCCGAGCGCGGCTATGTACCGAGCGCACCGGTCTATAACGGCTATCGCCAGCAGCCCAACGACGCGCCGCCGACCCAGGCGAATTATCCGGCCCAGCAGCGCCAGCGACCGCAGCAGCAGAACGTGCGCCCGGAAGCGGCGAGCGGACTGGATGGATGGCTGTCGGAGCGGTTGTTCGGGAGATGAGTGCGGACGTAGGGCGGATTAGCGAAGCGTAATCCGCCGGCCGAGTGCATGGGACGAAGAACGGCGGATTACGGCTTCGCCTAATCCTCCCTACGCCTCGCCCTACTCGCTCACCCCGTAACGATGCAGATCGTTGCCGTGCGTATCGAGCCAGTTCTTCGCCCGCTCGGTCGCCGGACAGATCCGCCCGACCACGCGCCAGAATTTTGGCGAGTGGTTCATCTCGACGAGATGTCCGACTTCATGGGCAGCGAGATAATCCAGCACATAGGCCGGCGCCAGGATCAGACGCCACGAGAACGACAGCGAACCTTCCGTGGTGCAGGAGCCCCAGCGGCTCGACTGGTCGCGGATCTGGATACGCTTCACCTTCACACCGAGCTGAGCCGCATATTTCGCCGACGCCTTGGCAAGATCGGCCTTGGCCTCGCGCTTGAGGAAATCGTGGACACGTCGATCGATGTGCTCGACATCGCCGGCGACACAGATGATCTTCTCACCGCTGTCGCGGACCTCGGTCCACACGGTTCCACGCCCTGCGCGATGAACGATCTTATGATCGACGCCGCGCAGCGGCACCACAGTGCCGTGTTGAAAGGGTGCAGCCTTCGGCAAACGACCGAGACGCGCGGCGATCCATGCGCCATGACGCTGCGCAAAGTCTTTCGCATCGACCAGAGTGCCGCGCGGAGGCATCGTCAGGATGGCTTCGCGATCACTTGGATGAATCCGGAGTGTATATCTCGTCGCGCGGCGGTGACGGCGCAGGCGAATGGCGAACATTTGCGAGCCATGCTTGACCGCAATGGTGTCTGGTTCCGTAGGACGGCGATAGAGTAGTGCGCGAAAGGCCATGTCAGGAGTTCCGGTCGTCAGAAGATCGACCGGAGTCTGCCATAACCGCCGCCATGAGAACGGCTCGGCGCAAAAACAAATCATTTGCCCAAGATAAGGGGTCTTGGGCTGATTTGTCCCCTACGGAATGTAGCTCGGAACACGAATCTTGATTCAAAAATACGGTCAAGAACCGAGTTTAGAATTGAATCGCGCACCACCACTTGGGGATAGGTGAAAAATCCGGTTTCCCGCTAATTTTTCAAGGGTTTAACCGAATTGTTCCTGCAACCGTGCGGGTCCTGCGCGCACGATTCAAAAGCCAAATTCGCATCGTCGCGCGATCATGCGCGACGATGCGAAAATGAATCACTCTGCAGCAGCGTTACGACGCGCATGCGCTGCGCTCGCCTGGAAATCGCAGATGCGCGGTACGATCTCCGACTTGAATCGCGATCCATTGAAGACGCCGTAGTGTCCGACACCGGGCTGCACATAATGCACGCGCCGTTCATCGGGGATCGAACTGCACAGACCATGCGTCGCTTCGGTCTGACCGAGACCGGAGATGTCGTCCTTCTCGCCTTCCACGGTCATCAGCGCGACGTTGACGATCTTCGAGGGCTCGACCGGCTTGCCGCGATGAGTCATCTCGCCCTTCGGCAGCGCGTGCTTGATGAACACGGTGTCGACGGTCTGCAGGTAATACTCAGCCGTCAGGTCCATCACCGCGAGATATTCGTCATAGAATTCGCGGTGCTTGTCGACGAGATCGCCGTCGCCCTTCACCAGGTTCTCGAACAGCTTCTTGTGCGCATCCATGTGGCGATCGAGATTCATGCTGATGAAGCCGTTCAACTGCAGGAAGCCCGGATAGACGTCGCGCATCACGCCCGGATGCGGGAACGGCACCTTGGTGATGACATTGTTGCGGAACCAATCAATCCCCTTCTGGCCGGCGAGATCGTTCACCGCGGTCGGATTGCGGCGCGTATCGATCGGGCCACCCATCAGCGTCATCGACAGCGGCACATAGGGATCGTTCTCGGCTTCCATCACCGACACCGCGGCGAGCACGGGCACGGCCGGCTGACACACTGCCAGCACGTGCACATTGCCGCCGAGCACGTGGAACATCTCGATGACGTAGTCGATATAGTCTTCCAGATCGAAGCGGCCGGCTGCGAGCGGCACCTGGCGCGCATCGGACCAGTCGGTGATGTAGACCTCATGGGTCGGCAGGAAGGCTTCCACGGTGCCGCGCAGCAGCGTGGCATAGTGGCCGGACATCGGCGCCACGATGAACAGGCGCGGCTGCGGCGTGCGCAGCGGGCGCGGGTGCTTGCGGTCGAAATAGAGCAAACGGCAGAACGGCTTTTCCCACACCGAGCGGATCTCGATGGGCGTGCGCACGCCGTTCACTTCGGTGTCCTTGAGGCCCCATTCCGGCTTGCCGTAGCGGCGCGTGGTGCGCTCGAACAATTCGCAGCTGGCGGTGATCTGTTTGGCGAAATCCGTCTGCCCGAACGGATTGAGCGGATTCTGCAGCATCATCCGCGCGGCATCGCTCATCGCGCGTGCCGGACCGAGCGAGGCATAGGCCATCTCATACATCCAGTACATCGGCGCGGTGAGCCCCGGGCTCGTTTCCGACGCTGGCGGCCGGCCAAATTCACCTATCGGCATCTGTCCTCACATCTGGTCAGCGACGTCTTTCGCACTGCACTATAGTGGAGACTGACTTAGAAAGCGTCAATGTGTCTGTCCTTCGTGCAGGCCGGGAACCCAATAAAATCGGCTGTTTTCCATCAGTAAATGGTCGAATCGCCCTTTTCGCCGCCATCAGACGCTCCGCCGTAGGGCGGATGAGGCGCAGCCGTAATCCGCCGCGCAGCATCCGCCATGAACTCGGCCGGCGGATTACGCCTTCGGCTAATCCGCCCTACGCCTGCCTCACTCCCCGCTGGAGATCAGCGATCCCGCGCGCTTGGCGCTGTTCAGCAGCATGAGGAATCCCGCGAACGACGCGGCGAACAGCACTGCATTGATGGCAAGTGCCGCCAGCATCAGATCGGCGCGAAACACCTGATCGAACAGCAGCGCCCGCATGCCCTCGAACACATAGGTCGGCGGAAAGCACCACGCGACCGGCTGCAGCCATGCCGGCAGCACCGCTACGGGATAGTAGACGCAGACCAGCGGCATCAGGCCGAACATCAGCGTCCAGACGATGCTCTCCGCGCCGAGCCCGTTGCGCAGCACGAGGCCCGAGACAAAGATGCCGAGCGACCAGCTGGTGAAGATCAGATTGCATAAGAAGGCGATCATCGGCAGGCCGAACGACAGCAGATTGAAATTGAAGAACACCGCCGCGAGGATGACCATCGGGATGACACCGATCGCCAGGCGAACGAGACTCATCAGCATCAGCGCGATCAGGAATTCGATGGGCTTCAGCGGGCTCATCATGAGATTGCCGAGGTTCCGCGCCCACATCTCTTCCAGAAATGAAATCGAGAAGCCGAGCTGGCCGCGAAACAGGATATCCCACAGGATGACAGCGCCGATCAGCGTGCCGCCCGCCTGCGCGAAGAAGCCGGCATTCTGTGAGATATAGTTCTGCAGAAAGCCCCAGGTGATGATCTGCAGCGCCGGCCAGTAGATCAGCTCCAGCATCCGTGGCCAGGATGAGCGCAACAGATACCAGTAGCGCAGCACCATCGCATTGATGCGATGCATGGCGAGGCCGCGCGTGTGCTCGACGAGATTCATGGCGTCACCTCCCGGTTACGGCCAGGGCTATCGCATGTATCGCTTGAACGATCAGGATAGTGCTTGGCCTGCATGGTTCGAGACGCCCGCTTCGCGGGCTCCTCACCATGAGGGTCTTCTAAAGCGCGCTACTCGACCCTCATCCTGAGGAGCGGCCCTCTTCGGCCGCGTCTCGAAGGATGGCGTCAGGCTGTATCTGATTATCCATCTGCAATTCCCCGCGGTTACGCCCGCGCGCGACATCGAGAAACACATCTTCGAGCGTGGTGCGGTTATAGCGTTGCAAAATGCCGTCCGGGCTGTCGTCGTCCTCGATGCGGCCCTTTTTCATGATGATCACGCGATCGCAAAGCCGTTCCACCTCCAGCATGTTGTGCGAGGCGAGCAGGATCGTTGCGTTGTGACTCCGGCGATAGGTCTCCAGATGCTGGCGGATCCAGTCCGCCGTATCCGGATCGAGCGATGCGGTCGGCTCGTCCAGCAGCAGCAGTTCCGGCTCGTTGATCAGCGCCTTGGCCAGCGCCACGCGCGTCTTCTGGCCGGCGGAGAGCTTGCCGCTGGCGCGGTCGAGAAAATCGGTGAGATCGAGATCCGAGGCGAGCTGCTTGATGCGCTCGCGCAGGTTCCGCACCGCATAGAGCCTGCCGAACACCGTGAGGTTCTGCCGCACGGTCAGCCGCATCGGCATATCGACATAGGGACTTTCGAAGTTCATCCGGCCGAGCACATCGGCCGCCTGCTCCGGCATCGCATGACCGAGCACCGCCACCTTGCCGGAGGTCGGCAGCACCAGTCCCATGATCATCGCGATGGTCGTGGTCTTGCCGGCGCCATTGCCGCCGAGCAGCCCGGTGATGCTGCCGCGCGAGATGGAGAACGAGATGTCGTCGACGGCGCGGGTGGTCTTGTAGACCTTGACCAGATGCGCGACCTCGATCGCGGCCGGAACGTCCGGACGGCGCAGCGCGGCGCTGCTTTGCGTGATGTCATCGGCGGTCATTGCCTGCGTTGTGTGCGGCATCATGGCGCCGAACGCAAGGCGAAGCGGTCCGCAGCCATCCTTCGAGACGCGGCCGAAGACGGCCGCTCCTCAGGATGAGGCAGAGTTTTGGGCACCATAGAAGACCCTCATGGTGAGGAGCCCGCGAAGCGGGCGTCTCGAACCATGCAGGCCCAACACTATCCTCATGCATATGCGGTAGCGTTCCGGTGCAGAGCGGCGACTTTGCCGCATCGCCCAAGGTTTGTCGTCTCCCTACCAACCCTTTAAAACCCTGATATGACCGACATTTCCGTTTCCGACTTCCGCCATCCACGCCGCTATGTGCGCCTCGACACGATCCTGCGTCTGCGCTGGCTGGCCGCGCTCGGGCAGCTCGCCGCCATTTTCGTGGTGGTGCAGGGCCTCGAATACGACATGGCGATCATCCCCTGCGTGACGATCATCGGCCTGTCGGCGGCGCTGAACCTCGTGCTGCAGACGCTGTTCAATCCAGTTCATCGCCTGGAAGCGATCAGCGCGGCCACGCTGCTGGCGCTCAACATCATCGAGCTGGCCGGCCTGCTTTACTTTACCGGTGGCCTGCAGAACCCGTTCTCGTTCCTGTTCCTGGCGCCGGTGCTGATCTCGGCGACGGCCCTGCCGACCAACTACACGATTGCGCTGGGCGTCCTCGCCGCCACCTGCACCACCGTGCTGGCCTTCTTCCACCTGCCGCTGCCATGGGACGCCGCCGATCCGCTGGTGCTGCCGCAGATCTATCTGCTCGGCGTCTGGTTCTCGATCATGACTGCCATCGGCGTCACCAGTCTCTACGCCTTTCAGGTCACGGAAGAAGCGCGCAAGCTCTCCGATGCGCTCGCAGCCACCGAACTGGTGCTGACGCGCGAGCAGCATCTCACGCAGATCGATGGCCTCGCCGCCGCAGCTGCGCACGAACTGGGCACGCCGCTGGCGACCATCTTCCTGATCTCGCGCGAGCTGGTGAAGACCATCGACAAGAATCCGGAACTCGCCGCCGATCTGCGCACCATGAGCGAACAGGCGCAGCGCTGCCGCGAGATCCTCTCCAAGATCACCCAATTGAATTCCAGCGGCGCGCCATTCGACCAGATGCGCATCTCGCAATTGATCGAGGAATCCGTGTCGCCGCATCGCGATTTCGGCGTCGCCATCAAAGTGCGCATCGCAGTCTCTACCGCGCCCGAGCCGGTCGGCATGCGCAATCCAGCGATCCTCTACGGCGTCGGCAACATTCTGGAAAACGCCGTCGACTTCGCCCGCGAGCAGGTCGAGGTGAATGCCTGGTGGAACGCCGACGCCATCGTGCTGTCGATCTCCGACGACGGCCCCGGCATTCCGCCGGACCTCTTGAAGCGCATCGGCGAGCCCTATCTGTCGCGACGCCGCAACACCGAAGACGGCCCCCGCCGCGGCCTCGGCCTCGGCGTCTTCATCGCCCGCACGCTGCTCGAGCGCACCGGCGCCAAGGTGACCTTCAGCAACCGCGTGTTTCCTGACCACGGCGCCGTCGTGCAGATCGCCTGGCCCCGCGATGCGTTCGAGACGGCGGGGCAACTGGCGGAAGTGGATTGATCTAGACGCAACACAGTGACTCACGTCTGCTGCCACCTGTCGGACTGCTGATTTGACAATTGACAGCACACAGCGTTTGCGCGAACTTCGCCGAAGGTAGATACGACCTGCCGGTTGCGCCCTTTTGGGACGGTGAATGTATCAGCCTTTTCGGCATCCCCCTTTGCCCGAGCGACCGGGTCAGCAATGCAACCGCCTGACACGCCTGGTTCGCTCATGCAAAGGACGATGCATATGCGCGATTTTCGCGATGCCAAGGCTATGGCGCAGACACTGCGCGACTCCCTGACTATCAAAGCCATCGATATCAGCCACAGTGAGAGTCTCGAGCTGGTCTCAAAAATGCTGGGCGTTGCCGACTGGAATACACTGTCGGCGATGCTGCAGGCGGACCACCGCCTGCCCGGTGCGGCCGTCAAGCCGCAAACCGCCAGCACAAGCTATCCAGCCATTCCGCTGCGTGACTTCGTTCCGTTTCCCGCAACCGTCTTTCCGTTGATCGCCGGCCGTCCGAAGACCATGCGGGCCTTGCAGGACGCCTATGATCGCCAGCGCGAGGTCGCTCTCGCCGTGCAGAAGGACGGCACGCTCGACGAGCCCGGCTTCGACGACATCCACCATGTCGGTATTCTGGCGCAACTGCTCGACGTCCAGCGTTTCGAGAATGGAACGTTGAAGGTTCTGGTACAAGGCCGGCGCCGGGTCACCATCGCAAGCTTCGTCGGCGAAACCGGCGTCTATCAGGCTGACGTCTCCGAAGTCGACGACGGGCCGCATCCCGAGGCAACGGACCTCATCCGGGACACGGTCGCGCGTTTCACCAACTACACGGCGACTCATGACATCAGCCTGCCGCCGATCTGGCCGCCGCTCGAAAAATCCTCCGACCCCGGCCGCGTCGCAGACATCATCGCGTCTCACATCATCCTGCCGACGAACGACAAGCAGAACCTGTTGGCGACATTCGATCCCGTGGCGCGGCTGAAGCGTATCGCTGCCGCCATGGGCGCCCCGCTGCTGCCGCGGTCGCCCGCGCTGGATGTCACGTGGCGCCGCGCGCTGGACCATGCCAACACCCGTCATCATCGCTATGCGACGCTGGAGCATCTTCTGCTCGCACTCGTCGACGACCCCGACGCCTCGGCGTTACTGCATGCCTGCAAGGCCGATCCGGGCGCGATCAAAGCCAGCCTGCTCGGCTATGTCGACAACGAGCTGACAAATCTGGCGATCGATGCCGGCGGGCAAGCCCGGCCAACGGAAGCATTCGCACGCGTGGCCCGGCACGCCGTTCTGCTAGCCAAGGAATTCGGCTGGCGAGAGGTCTCGGGCGGCGACATGCTGCTCGCCATTTTTTCCGAGAACCTCAGCCCGGCGGCGCGGCTGCTCGACAAGCAGGGCGTTACCCGTCAAAACGTTCTGGACGTCATGCAGCAACGTGCGTGATCGGCGAGTTCAGATCGCCGGATCGGGAAACGCCGCGGCCTGTTTGAGCGCGCGGCGTTTCGCAAAGCCGGCAATCGCCAGCACTGCGAGACCCAGCACCACCGGCGGGAAGACGACCGCGTTGACCGCGTTCCAGCCGTAATTCGCCAGCAGTTGCCCCGACGAGAACGAGCCCACCGCCATCAGGCCGAAGACGAGGAAATCGTTGAAGGCCTGCACCTTGTTGCGTTCCTGGGGCCGATGCGTTTCGAGCACCAGCGCGGAAGCGCCGACAAAGCCGAAGTTCCAGCCGACGCCGAGCACCACAAGCCCGACCCAGAAATGCATCGCGGTGACGCCGGACATGCCGATCACTGCCGCCAGCGCTTCGAGCGCGAGACCGACTGCCACGACCTTCGGTGCACCGAAGCGGGTGATCAGCGCGCCGGTGAAGAAGCTCGGCCCGTACATGGCGACCACGTGCCACTGGATGCCGAAATTGGAATCGCTGAGGCTGAGCCCGCAGAGCTTCATCGCCAGCGGCGCCGAGGTCATCACCAGATTCATCATCGCGTAGGACACCACACCGCAGATTGCGGCGGCGATGAAGCGCGGCTGCTTGATGATCTCCACCAGCGGCCGGCCGCCATGCATGTCTGCCGGCGCGGGCTTCGGCGCATCGACGGTCGACAGCAGTGCCATCGCGATCAGCGCCACCAAGGCCTGTGCGAGGAAGCTGAACGAGAACAGGTAAGGCGACCATATATCCATGGTCCACTGCACGAGCTGCGGCCCGAGCACGCCGGCAAACACGCCGCCAGCCATCACCCACGACACCGCCTTCGGCCGATAGGCCGGGCTCGCGCCATCGGCCGCGGCGAAACGATAGGACTGCGCCACGGCGCCGTAGAACCCGCCGAAGAAGGTCGCGCAGCAGAACAGCGCAAATGACGATTGCAGGATCGCGATGGCGCCGAGCAGGCCGCACAGCGCCCCTGCTCCGCTGCCGATGATGAACGCCACGCGGCGTCCATAGCGGCGCGAAATGATACCGACCGGCAAGGTCGCTGCGGCAAGCCCGACCACATACATCGACAGCGGCACCGTCGCGAGCGAAACGCTCGGCGCCAGCGTCGCGCCGACGATGGCGCCAGTGGCGAAGATCACCGCCGAATTGGCGCCGCCCAGCGCCTGCGCGGCAGCAAGCCGCCACACCGTGGCACGCGCGCGCGCATCGTCGAAAGTCTCGGGAGTCGTCGTCTCGCTCATTGGGGAAATCCGCCCGGATGAAGCCCGGTTCGATCCGGGCTGCTATTTCGCAACGACTATGAAGAGCCGCCTGCGACAGATCAACACACGCCAGCGCGGCCGGCCCATGCAACCGCGCTATCCGGCTGCACGTACAAAGATCAGAATGAGATTGTTCGCCGGCATCTCGACGACCTCGCTTAGCTTCAGGCCGACACCATTGGCGACCTTCTCCAGCTCCTCCACATCGCGCACGCCCCATTCGGGATTGCCGTTGCGCAGGCTGGTGTCGAACGTCGCGTTGCTCAGCGCGGTATGTTTGCCACCGCGCTTGAACGGACCGTAGATGAAGAGCTTTCCATCCGGCCGCAGATAACGCGCCGCGCCCTTGATCAGCCCCTCCGCCACCGGCCACGGCGCGATGTGGACGACATTGGCGCAGAACACCGCGAGCAGCGCGCCCGGGCCGTTGCCATTTGTCAATTCCGGACACCAGCCGGGATCGGTCAGGTCGATCTGCAAGGGCGAGCGGACATTCGGCCGCTGCGTATATTTACGCCATGCCTCGATGCTGCGCAGATGCGCCTCGTTGAGGTCGCTCGGCCACCAGGTGATACCCGGGGTGTGCTCCGCGAAGTGCATGACATGCTGGCCGGTGCCGCTGCCGACCTCCACAACATCGCCATCGCCGCTGTGTTGCTGCAAGGATGCCGCAAGAACTGCCCAGATCGCGGCGTGATTTCGATGAAAAGCCGCAGCATCCAGGCGGCCATCGGACTCGATTTTCCCGCCGTCCTTGCCGAACTCGACCACATATTCCGCCATGCGCATCTCCGTCCCGCAGCATTAGGCGGCCAGGCTCCCAGACGCAATTGCGCAGCAAAAATATTCGCACACAAAGGCTTGAGTAGGGTATTATTCTGATTGCGGTCGACTACATGGAATATTCGACCACGGACCACGGTGAGCGACATGATCTTCCGGCAGCTCTTCGACAGCGTTTCTGGCACCTACAGCTATCTCCTCGCCAGCCGCCACGGCGGCGAGGCGCTGATCCTCGATCCCGTGCTGGACAAGGTCGATCGCTACTGCCAATTGCTGCGCGAACTCGACCTGCGCCTCGTGAAAGCCGTCGACACGCATCTTCATGCCGATCACGTCACCGGCCTTGCCGAGCTGCGCGAGCGCACCCAATGCGTCACCGTCATGGGCGACCAGAGCAAGGCGGATGTCGTCGCCATGCGTGTCAGCGACGGCGACAAGGTGATGATCGAGGGCGTCAGCCTGGACGTGATGTACACGCCGGGCCATACTGACGACTCATACAGCTTTATGATGAATGACCGCGTGTTCACCGGCGACACGCTGCTGATCCGCGGCACCGGCCGCACGGATTTTCAGAATGGCAGCGCCCGCGCGCAATACGACTCGCTGTTCAATCGCCTGCTGAAACTGCCGGATGAAACCATGGTGTTTCCGGCGCATGACTACAAGGGCGATACGGTCTCCACCATCGGTGAGGAAAAGCGCTTCAATCCGCGGCTGCAGGTGAACTCGGTCGACGAATATATCGAGCTGATGAGCAAGCTCAATCTGCCGAACCCGAAGCTGATGGATGTGGTGATCCCCGCCAATATGAAGGTGGGCCTCAAGCCCGACGATCTGGTGAAGCAGGGCCTCGTACTGTCACCGCAGCAAGCGATCGCGCATCTTCGCGATCCCGACATGCTGCTGGTCGATCTGCGCGAAAGCGGCGAGCGGGCGAAATTCGGCACGCTGCCCGGCGCGCTGCATGCGCCTTATCCGACGATCTCGGACAGCCTCAAGCCCGGCGGCATGCTGCGCGAAGTGGCCAATGCCACCCGGCGCCGGATTGTCTTCTTCTGCGCCTATGGCGAGCGCTCGGCGATGGCCGTGCATGCGGCGCAGGAAGCCGGCATTGCGAATGCCGCACATCTCGATGGCGGGATCGATGCTTGGAAGAAGGCCGGTGGCCCGGTGCTGGCGGCTTAGCTGTTCGGCTCGTCATTGCGAGGAGCCCTTGCGACGAAGCAATCCAGCCTTCGCTTGCGGCCTTCCGGATTGCTTCGCTACGCTCGCAATGACGACTCAAAGAATCACGATGCCTTGCCGACCTGCACCTCGATGTCATCGTAGCGCTTGATGCGATAGATCAGCATCGAGACCAGCCAGCTGACGAGGAAGATGGCGACGATGAGATAACCCATCGCGCCCAAATTTTCGTTCAGTCCCTCGATGGCCTCCCAGAAGCTGCCGGAGAGATCCAGCTTGCGGCCGATCAGGCCGAGCGCCTCGATGCCGCCGATCACCAGCGCCACGATCACCGACACCGCCGTGATCATCATGTTGTAATAGAGCTTGCGGATCGGCTTCACGAAGGCCCAGCCATAGGCGCGCACCATCAGGATCGAGTCCGTCGCATCTACCAGCGACATGCCCGCGGTGAACAGCGCAGGGAACACCAGAATCGACCACATCGACATGCCCTCGGCGCTCTGCGAGGCGGAAATGCCGAGGATCGCAATCTCCGTCGCGGTGTCGAAGCCGAGGCCGAACAGGATGCCGAGCGGATACATGTGCCAGCTCTTGGTGATGATCCCGAACAGCCTGCGCAGGGCGCGGCCGATGATCCCGCGCTGGGCAAGCACGGCGTTGAGATCCTCTTCGATGAAACGCTCGCCGCGCTTCACCGCGCGGAACACGCGATAGATGGTCACGAGGATGAAGAGATTGGCGATGCCAACGACCAGCAGGAAGAAGGCGGAGACACCGGTGCCGATCAGCCCGCCGACCTCTTTGAAATTGTCGAACCGCTCCTGCAGCGCCGATACCGCCAGCGCCACGAAGATCGACGCCACGATCACCACCGTGGAATGGCCGAGCGAGAAGAACATGCCGACCGAGATCGGCCGCTTGCCCGCCTGCATCAGCTTCCGGGTGATATTGTCGATGGCCGCGATGTGATCCGCATCGAAAGCGTGACGCAGGCCGAACGTATAGGCCAGAACCGCGGTTCCCAGCAGCACCGGCTGATCGCGGAACGCGACAAGCGCCCAGATCCAAGCCAGCACATTTGCCGGAATGAGAATGCCATAAATGGCGATGATGCGCCCGCGCAGATTGTCGGCGCCATCGTTGAAAAGCGTGAGCAGCATGGGGAGAAAACGGTCCGATTGACGCGTCGATTGTCTCAGAGCCGCCGCACTGGCGCAACTGCGGCGATTTCGCTTCAAATTCAGCGCATGCGCCTCAGAAATGGCCGATCGATGTGATCTGCTGTTGGCTGAACGGGCACAGGCAATTATAACGCCTCTCAACGATCGCGCGACGCTTGCCTTTGATGCCCGTGGCGCTGACACCCCAAATTCCAAAACGAAGTTGAATTGATGTCCGCAGACGATAACAAATCCACCAAAGCCGAGCGCGACGCCGCCGAAAAGGCAGTTCTCGACAATATGGCGCGCCTGAAAGCGCTGCGCCTCGCTCGTGAAGCGTCGATGCCGCAGGCAGCGCCGAAGAAGAAGACCGCCGCGAAATCAAACCGGCCATCCTCGTCCGGCAAGGGGTCGACCAGCAAGCCTGCCGAGAAGTCGCCAGCGCTATCGGCTTGGCTTGCCGAGCAGCGAAAGGGTGGTTTCCGAACTTAGCTCGTTGTCGCCACCCGGCTTGACCGGGTGGCCCAATACACGCCGGCCGCAGTGTACTGGATTGCCCGGTCAAGCCGGGCAATGACAGGTCAGAGCGAGATTGCCCCGCCCCGGCGAAATCTGCTTCAATCACCCGCATGACGCGAATGCGGGAGCGCGCGATGACACCACGAACAGGCCAAGGCGAGCCGAAGACCGAGTCCGACAAGCCGGCTCCGCCAAAGAAGCCCGTCGATGACGACGAGGACGACGGCGACATTGCCACGCCGAAGCGCGATCGCGACGACGAGGCGGAGGCCTTCGAACAACGTTAGAGATCGCGGGACGGGTAACGAAAACGGCGCGCCGGTGATGGCGCGCCGTTTTGCGTGAAGACAGCCTGGTCGCTCAGGCGGCCTTCAGGCCGACATCCGGCAGGATCGGGCGTGTGCGCAGCGCCTTGGCCATGATGCCTTCCACTTCAGCCTTCTCATGCGGCAGCAGCGCGAGGCGCGGCGGGCGCGTCAGGGCCGTACCGCGGCCCATGATGTTCTCGCAAAGCTTGATGCACTGGACGAGATCCGGCCGTGCGTCGAGATGCAGCAGCGGCATGAACCATTCATAGATCTTCATCGCCTCGGCATAACGCCCGGCCTTGGCCAGGCGAAACAGCGTCTCGCCTTCGCGCGGGAACGCATTGGACATGCCGGACACCCAGCCGACCGCGCCCATGGCGACGCTTTCGACGATGACGTCATCGAGGCCGGCGAACAGCACGAAGCGGTCGCCCACCATGTTGCGGGTGTCGATGAAGCGGCGGGTGTCGCCCGAGGAGTCCTTGAAGCACACCACGGTCTCCACATCCGCCAGCGTGGCGAGAATGTCCGGTGTGACGTCGTTCTTGTAGATCGGCGGGTTGTTATAGAGCATGACAGGCAGATCGGTCGCCGTCGCCACCGAACGGAAATGCGCGGCGGTCTCAAACGGCTTGGACGAATAGACCAGCGCCGGCATCACCATGATGCCGTCGATGCCGACCCGCGCGGCTTCCTTCGCGGTGTCCACGGCGAAGGCCGTGGTAAATTCGGCGATGCCGCACAGCACCGGCACGCGACCCTTGGCGACCGACTTGGCCGCTTCCATGATCGCGATCTTTTCCTTGCGCTCGAGCGAGGTGTTCTCGCCGACCGAGCCGCAGATGATCAGGCCCGACACACCGTCGCGGATCAGGCCATCGATCACCTTCGCGGTGGAATCGATGTCGAGCGACAGGTCGTCGTGAAACTGGGTGGTGACGGCCGGGAAGACGCCTTCCCAGGAAATGCGGGGACTCATGACAAAACTCCGTGTGATGCCGGCGTGCGATGCACGCCGGCTGATGAAACGATGAGGTGAGAGCTAGGACTTAGATCGTGGCGCCGACCTTGCGCAGTTCGGCAAGCACCGGCGCCTTCGGCAGCCAGAGCTTGTCGAATTCGGCAATGACGGCTTCGGTGTCCTTGACCGCGACCTGACGGACCGGCACCGAGGTGCCCTTGAAATTCTCGATCAGCGCCGGCTCGCCGCTTGCGAGCTCGTCGATCTGCGCATCGAGCGTGGACTTTACCGCCTTGGTGATCAGCTCTTTGTCGGCGGCAGGCAGCGACTGCCAGACGCGGCCCGAGACGACGGCGGCCATCGGCATGAAGACGGCATTCATCTGCAGGATCGACTTCGACACCTTGTCGAAGCGCTGATTCCACGAGAATTCGAGATCGGCTTCCAGACCGTCCACCTGGCCGTTGGACATGGCGTCGAACACCTGCGGCGTCGGGATCGGCGTCGGCGCGGCGCCGAGCGACGAATAGAAATCGCGATAGACCGGTGTCGGGTTGATGCGCAGCTTCATGCCCTTGATGTCGGCGAGCGTGTTGAGATCGCGCACAGAGAACACCGCACGCATGCCGGTGATGCCCCAGCCGAGACCGATGGTGCCGGTCTCCTGCGGCAGCACGTCGAACAGTTTTACCGCCACCGGATGGCGCACGAATTTCGCCACCGCCGGGGTCGAGCGGACGATATAGGGCGCGTTGATCGCAGCGATATGCGGCACGCGCGAGCCGAGCTCGGCGGCCTGGATGAAGCCCATGTCGAGCGCGCCGGTCTGCAGCTGCTGCATCATCGCCGCTTCGTTGCCGAGCTGGCCGGAGTGGAACACCGTCATGGTCAGACGACCCTTGGTCTCTTCCTTGAGCTTGTCGGCAAGCTTCAGCGCGGCCTTGTTCCAGGAATGGCCGTTCGGCGTGATGAGGCCTAGGCGCATTTCCTTGGCCTGCGCCAGCGACAACGACGGGGCGAACACGGATGCAGCGGCGGAAGCTGCGAGGAAGCGACGGCGTGAGATGGTCATGACGAGTGCTCCTTGACGATGTGAATTACTTGATGAGGGCGAGAGACAGTGACGGATAGAGCGAGAGCAGGATGAGAAGGATGCAGGAGATGAAGAAGAACGGCAGCGTCACCATGAACATCTTGCCGGGCTTGGCGCCGGTGACCGCGGCGGCGACGAAGAAGCAGAGCCCGACCGGCGGCGACAGCAGGCCGAGCACGAGATTGATGACGACGACGACGCCGAACTGCCGGGGATCGATATGATAGATCTCGGTGGCGACCGGCAGCAAGATCGGCACCGTCATGATCAGGCCGGGAACGCCGTCGATCACCGTGCCGATCACCAGCAGAATGATGTTACACAGCAGCATGAAGCTGATCGGATCCTTCGCCACCGTCTGGATCCAGGCCGCGGTTTCCTGCGGCACCTTGCCGAAGATGAGAACCCACGAGAATACGGCGGCAGCGGCCACGAGGAACAGCACGATGGCCGAATAGATGCCCGAACGCAGCATCATCTGCGGCAGCTGCGACCACTGGAATTCCTTCGTCCAGTATTTTCCGATCACCGCCGAAGCGACAGCGCCGACTGCGGCGGACTCGGTGGCATTGGCGAGGCCAGAGAGAATCGAGCCAACGATGACGATGGGAATCAGCAGCGTCGGGCAGGTGCGCAGTATGGTCATCACGCGCTGCTTCGGCGTCTGATATTCGGCGCGCGGATAGTTGTGGATGTAACCCATGATGGCGATGATGATGCAGAACATCGCCGTGAGGATCACGCCCGGGATGATGCCCGCGATCAGCATGTCGCTGACCGAGACCTGCGCGAGAACGCTGTAGACGACGAACATCACCGAGGGCGGGATGATGGGGCCGAGCATGCCGCCATAGGCTGTGAGGCCGGCAGCGAAGGTCTTGTCGTAGCCCTTCTTCTCCATCTCCGGCACCATGATCTGGGCCATGATGGCGACCTGCGCGGTCGCCGAGCCGAGAATGGAAGAGATGAACATGTTGGCGAGCACGTTGACGTAAGCGAGACCGCCGCGCAGCGAGCCGATGAAAGCCATGGCCATATCGACGATACGCTGGGTGATTCCGCCGCCATTCATGATCTCGCCGATCAGGATGAACAGCGGGATCGCGATCAGGCCGTAACTATCGACGCCGCCGAACAGCTGCAGCGGATAGGACTGGAACAGGATCGGATTGCCGGACGCAATGATGTAGACGAAGCCGGCAAGGCACAGGCAGAGACCGATCGGCACGCCGACCAGCATGATGATCATGAAAGCTGCAGAGGTAATCATCTCAGTTCACCCCGTCGAGTTCGGACAGCGTGAAGCCTTTGGGCGCGATGCGCGGCACGAGACCGATGTCCTCGAGCAGATTGGCTGTCCCGTGGACGGTCATCGACACCGCGAAGATCGGCAGCGTCAGATACAGCACCCAGGTCGGCCAGTTCAGCGTCTGGGTGCGCTCGGTGTAGAGGAAGTTGAACGTCGCGCCGGCGAACTTTTTGGCGTCGAAGCCGGCGCTGGCGATGCCGACCGGGTCCATCCACAGCACGCAGGTGATGATCAGGCTGACGCCGAACACGATCACCATGCCGGTGGCGATCAGCTTGAACAGCTTCTGGCTTTTCGCCGACAGCCGCTCGGTCATCATGGTGACCGCGAAATCCAGCCGCAGCCGCGTCATCGCTGAGGCGCCGATAAAGGTGAGCCACACCACCGAATAGACCGCGGATTCGTCGATCCAGTAAATCGGGAACTGGGCGTAACGGGTGACGACATTCACCAGGATCAGCGCCGTCAGCAGATACATCAGCCCCATGATGGCCAGCCGCTCGAAGGCAAGCAGACCGCGGGATGCCGCCATCACCATGTGGCGGACCCCCACCTCCGAAGCCGGCGAAATTGTCTGATCACTCATGAATGCTCCCCCGCATGTCACAAAAGTGAGGTGATTTTTCAGATCGTATAATTTATACATTTTGCGAGTCAAACGATTGTCTGCACAAATTGACGGCTTGAAGCGTTTTTGTGCAGCAGCGAAGAGACCGGCAGACCGACACGCCCGCCCAGCAAAAAGGCGAGATATATCAATGAGCTCACCGCTGAAGCATCGCACGCTTTCGGCCATGATCACGGATCAGCTTCGGCAGGCCATTCTCGACGGCACCTATCCCGCGGGCTCGCAGCTGCGCCAGGACGCGCTTGGCGAGGCCTATGGGGTGAGCCGGATTCCGGTCCGCGAGGCGCTGTTCCAGCTCGAGGCCGAAGGCCTGGTGCGGATCGTTCCTCAGAAGGGCGCCATCGTCTCGGAACTGTCGCTCGACGAGATCAATGACGTGTTCGACCTGCGCGTGCTGCTGGAGCCACGCATGCTGGCAGAATCTGCACCGCTCTTTTCTGCTGATGATTTTGCCGTGCTGGATGCCATCCAGAAGCGCTTCGAGGCAGCAATTGCAGATGGCGACCGCAGCGAGTGGGGCCAGATCAACGCCGAATTCCACATGGCGATGTATGTGAATGCGCGGCAGCCGCGCACGCAAAGCATTGTGACCGCGCTGCTACAGACCAGCGATCGCTATACGCGCATGCAGCTCTCAACGGTCGAAGCCATGGGCACGGCAGAGAAAGAGCATGCGGAACTGATCGCGCTGTGCCGCGATCAGAGGATCGACGCGGCCTGCGGGTTTCTCGCGCAGCATATCGAGGCTGTGCGCAGCGACCTGCTGCGTGTGGTCGGCCGCACCATCGCGAAGGATGGCGCGGCCTGATCGCGTTTAGGCGAGTTCCTGCTCGACGAGGCCGGCGAGATAGCTGGCCCCGATCGGCAGCAGATCGTCGTTGAAGTCGTAACCGGGGTTGTGCACGGGCACCCCGCCCTTATCTGCGCCGCGCTGGCCGAAGAAGAGATAGGCGCCGCGATTGCGCTCCAGCATGAACGCAAAATCTTCGCCGGCGAGAACCGGATTACCCTCGCGCTGCACGTCGATCACGCCCGGCACAGCAGCGGCGGCTTGTGCAGCACGCGCGGCTTCTTCAGCCGTATTGATCGTCGGCGGGTAAGCGCGTTTGTAGTCGATCTCGGCGCTGCCACCCTGAGCCTGCGCAGTCAGGGTCACCGACCGCTTGAACAGCTCCTCGACACGATCGCGCACTTCAGGCTTCAGCGTACGCACCGAGCCGCGCAGCTCCACCGTTTCAGGCAGCACGATATTCGAGGTGCCGCCATGGATCTGGCCGATAGAGATGATCGCCGATTCCAGCGCATCGACCTGGCGCGACGGGATCGCGTTGAGCGCATTGATGACCTGCGCCGCCATCGCCACCGTATCGATGCCTTGCTGCGGATGCGCGCCGTGCGACGAGCGGCCGCGCAGCGTGATGGTGAAGTAGTCGATGGCCGCAAGCGCCGTACCGGTCAGCGCCCGCACTGTGCCGAGCGGCAGGTCCGGGCTGTTGTGAATGCCGTAGATGGAATCGCAAGGGAAGCGCTCGAACAGCCCGTCATCCATCATCGCCTTGGCGCCGGCGAGGCCTTCTTCCGCGGGCTGGAAGATCAGATGCACGGTGCCGGCGAAATTGCGCGTCTCGGCGAGATACTTGGCGGCACCGAGCAACATCGTGGTGTGGCCGTCATGGCCGCAGGCATGCATGCGACCGGGATTTTGCGAGCGATGGGCGAAGTCGTTGCCCTCGTCCATCGGAAGCGCGTCCATATCCGCGCGGAGGCCGATCGCGCGGTTGCTGCCAGCGGCGCCATGCTTACCGCGGATCACGCCGACAAGACCAGTCTTGCCGAAACCGCGATGCACCTCGATGCCCCATTCCGCGAGGCGCTTGGCGACGATCTCGCTGGTGCGCTCTTCCTCGAAACCGATTTCGGGATGCGCATGAAAATCACGGCGCCATTCGGTCATTTCGGCATGCAGTTCATCGAGGCGGTTGCGCGGGCTCATGAGGGTCTCACTCGTGTTCGGAATTGAAGCGGCGCGATGCTGCCTCAATCGCGCCCGCAAGGCAAAGCGCAAAGCTGCATCATTCCGCTGAAAAACCGAACGGCACGCTGAGCGTTCTGAAATCGTCGGGCAGCAGTTCACGACCGATAGGAAGTGCCGAGCGCGCGGTACAACGTGGGCGATGGCAGACGCGGCAGGCGACCCCGACCGGCGTCGGCGCATCCGCGCGCGGGCCCGCGCCATCCCGCGTATAGATCAATTGACCCGCATGTTCGGCAGCACAGCCAACCGCAATGGCGCGTTCGATACGCTGGGCACCGAACGAGCCGCCGCCGGCCGTCACCGTGCGTGCGATTGAGAAGAAGCGCTGGCCGTCGGGCAATTCCAGCCACTGCGTCACGATTTCTCGCGGCGTGCGGAATACATTATGCACCGACCAGAGTGGGCATGCGCCACCATGTTTGGCGAAAGGAAAGCCCGCGCCGTCGAGCAGCTTCGAAATATTGCCGGCGGGATCGACGCGGATGAGAAAGAACGGCACCTTCTCGGCGCCCGGCCGCTGGAGCGTGGTGACGCGGTGGGCGCATTGCTCGAAACTCACGCCAAACTGGCGCGCGAGGGCTTCAAGATCATAGCGGCGCGTTTCGGCGGCCCGCGCGAAGGCCGCATAAGGCATCACAATCGCGGCCGCCGCATAGCCTGCCAACGCACGGCGCGCGAGCAATTCCGCGCTTTTGCTGGTGAACTGATTGTCGTCGAGCGCCGCGCCGATCTCGTTGCCGAGCTCGAGATAAGCGAGCTGCTGCGCGAGCTGGAAATTCAAGCTCGCAGTGTCGAGCGAGTCCTCCAGCAGCAATTGCCGGCGATGCAGATCCAGACGCCGCACCGAGCCGAGCATCACATCCGGAGGCATGTAACGCACCGTCAGCTTGTGCCGCGTCTTCAGCCGTTCGATGAGGCCGGCGGTGCCCGACATCGCCTGGGCAAGCCGCTCGGCCGCGTCGTCGAGCGACGCGAAATTATTGCGCCGCGCAGCGAGAAAACGACGGACCTCCGCGACCGGATCGTTGGCGTCGTAGCCACCGCCCTCCTCCGGCGCCGCACCGGGCGCTGCTGGACCGCGGCGTTCGGCGAGCGCCAGCTGCTCCTCGCGATAGGCCGTGTAGAGCCGCAGGAACGCCTCGGCCATGCCGGGATAGCTCACCGCGAGATCGCTGATCTCGAGTTGGGGGATGTCGATGTCCGAAAACATCGGCTCCTTCAGGATCGATTGCAGCCGCGCCGTGGAATCCGCACCGCCATCGCCGGCAAGGTCTGCGAGATCGATTGTGTAGGTCCGCGCCAGCCGCAGCAGCATGTCGGCCGTCATCGGCCGCTGGTTACGCTCCAGTAGCGCCACATAAGGCGCTGAAATTTCCAGATCCGCCGCCATGTCGGCCTGGGTCAGGCCGAGATCGCGCCGCAGCCGCCGCAAACGCGGGCCGATAAAGACCGAACGACCTCCTGAGGGCGCCATATCGCTACCTTCATACCCCACGCACAGCGCGTGAGCGGCCTTGCCGGATGACGCGTCGCGAATTGTTATTGTTTACAACATTACATCTCATACTTGTAAAGTATGACAAGTTTGCCGCGTTCCGTCTAGTCGCCACCGATCCCGCGCTTACAACCGGCGTTAGACATTTCGTCGAACGAGAGGGATCGGAACCATGAACTTCCAACCGCGTGCTATCCACGACCAGATCATCCAGGGTCCACGCCCCTATGCGAGCGAAGTCGAAGCCGCGGCAGCGCTGCTCAAGACTCAGCCGACCTGGAATGGCGTGGGTGCCGAGGCGATCGCCCGCATGCGCCTGCAGAACCGCTTCAAGACCGGCCTCGACATCGCCCGCTACACCGCGGCACAGATGCGCGCCGACATGGCCCGCTATGACAATGACGCGACCAAGTACACCCAGTCGCTCGGCTGCTGGCACGGCTTCATCGCACAGCAGAAGCTGATCTCGGTGAAGAAGCATTTTGGCACCACCGACCGCACCTATCTCTATCTCTCGGGCTGGATGATCGCGGCGCTGCGTTCGGAATTCGGCCCGCTGCCTGATCAGTCCATGCACGAGAAGACCTCGGTGCCGGCGCTGATCGAGGAACTCCACACCTTCCTGCGTCAGGCGGACTCGCGTGAGCTCAACGACACGTTCCGCGCCATCGACGCGGCCCGCAAGGCCGGCGACAAGGCGAAGGAAGAAGAGCTGATCGCCAAGGTCGACAACTTCCAGACCCATGTCGTCCCTGTCATCGCCGACATCGATGCCGGCTTCGGCAATGCGGAAGCGACTTATCTGCTCGCCAAGAAGATGATCGAGGCCGGCGCCTGCGCGCTGCAGATCGAGAACCAGGTCTCGGACGAGAAGCAGTGCGGCCATCAGGACGGCAAGGTGACCGTGCCGCACGAGGTCTTCCTCGCGAAGATCCGCGCCTGTCGCCACGCCTTCCTCGAACTCGGCGTCGAAGACGGCATCGTCGTCACCCGCACCGACTCGCTCGGCGCCGGCCTGACCCAGCAGATCGCCGTCAGCCACAAGCCCGGCGATCTCGGCGACCAGTACAACAGCTTCCTGGATTGCGAGGAAGTCGATGCGTCGAACATCGGCAATGGCGATGTCGTCATCACCCGCAACGGCAAGCTGATGCGCCCGAAGCGCCTGCCGAGCAATCTCTACCAGTTCCGTCCCGGTACCGGTGAGGATCGCGTCGTGCTCGACTGCATCACCTCGCTGCAGAACGGCTCGGACCTTCTCTGGATCGAGACCGAGAAGCCGAATGTCGAGCAGATCGCCAAGATGGTCGATCGCATCCGCGAAGTCGTGCCGAATGCGAAGCTGGCCTACAACAACTCGCCGTCGTTCAACTGGACGCTGAATTTCCGCTGGCAGGTGTTCGACGAGATGAAGGCAGCCGGCAAGGACGTCAGCAAGTATAACCGCGCCGAGCTGATGAAGGCAGAGTATGACGAGACGGAACTGGCGAAGCAGGCCGATGAGCTGATCCGCACCTTCCAGGCGGATTCGGCCAAGCGCGCCGGCATCTTCCATCACCTGATCACGCTGCCGACCTATCACACGGCCGCACTGTCCACCGATAACCTCGCCAAGGAGTATTTCGGCGAGCAGGGCATGCTCGGTTACGTGAAGGGCGTCCAGCGCCAGGAGATCCGCCAGGGCATCGCCTGCGTCAAGCATCAGAACATGGCCGGCTCCGACATCGGCGACGAGCACAAGGAATACTTCGCCGGCGCAGCCGCACTGAAGGCCGGCGGCGAACACAACACGATGAACCAGTTCGGCTAAGGCCGAACGCAACGCCCCGGAGTCCGGTCGGACTTCGGGGCGCTATTTTTTGGATCGACTGCTGCCGCGCGAACCGTCTCGCTGCTGGGCCGCTAGCGAACCGAGGCGCGCCGGCCGATCTGCTTGAGGCGCGAGCGTTCTTCCTCGGTCAGAGCCTGGCTCTGCTCCTCATTCAACGCGCCACTCCCTACCAGTTGAATAACGCTGTTGGTATTGTAGCTGCGACGATCGCGTTGCTGCTGGTCGCGGCGCCTCCGCTCTTCCTCCTCGCCCTGCTTCTCGGTGGCCTGATCGGCCGCGCCTGCGCCGCCATAGCCGAGCACCTCGACGATAATCACTGACGGGCGTTCGTTGCCCTTGTTTTGCGTGGTCTCCTTGACCGCGTCATCGGCGGCCTTGTCCTTGTTGTCTGGCATCCGGACGTCTGGCAGGGCCTCTGCTTTCGGCATCCCCTTCTTCTCGCCATCGACCTTGATGTTCTCGGCATTGAGAACCTGCAGCGCCGCCACCACGAAATTGCCGCTGACGCGAATGCCTGCATCGCCGGCATCGACGGTGCCTTCGGGGGCGATCAGCGACACGTCACCCGGCTCGACGCCGGTGAAGCCAATGATGGTGCCGATACCGCTGCCGCCGATATCCGCTTTCTCCTGCACCTTCGTCACGGCATCTTCATCGGTGGTGATCTCCGGCGCTGACGGCACCCGCGTGGTCTTGGCGCCACGACCGGCATCGATGTCGCCGAGCGTCGACCAGATCGTCACGTCGCCGCCGGCGAAAGTGAGGACACGCGAACGATTCACGGTGACGTTGTCGCGGGCGAAGATGTTGATATCGCCGTAGCCGAGCGTGACCAGGCCCGCACCTGCATTCACGACCGTGCCAAGCGCGGCCACCTGAAGGCCACCACCCGGTGTGAGCGTCTCGATCGCGCCGCCCGCCATGGTTCGGAACGTGGCATTTCCGATCTTGATGTCGCCCTTCCAAGCCTTACCCGGGAACAGTATTTCAATCGCCGTATAGCCGCGCTTGTAGCCGCCGTTGAGCGGGCGACCTTGGGCATCAAGCGTGAGCTGGTTGTCGCCTGCGGCCTTGAGTTCGTTGATGTACGCCTCACGTATGAAACGCTGCTGCGTCAAAACAGGCAATGACCGGAAACGAGACCATACATCCACGGGTGACGACAAAAGCTCGCCAGTCATCTCGGCCACAAAAAGCTGCAAGCCTCGCTGAATCTTGACGACCGTTGCGCTTCGAACGTCAATGCCAGCCATCATATAGATCGGCAAATATTCGCCCTGGAATGATGTCGCCTTCAGGTAATCCGGCATCGCAGCCATATTGCCCGGATCCAGGTAAGCGGCGGCGAAGGCGTCGTAAGATATCTGCTGGCCTTGCAGGCCGGCCATGACAGAGATAGCCGCACCATCCCGCGCGAGCCCCTTCACCTCACTTAGCTCGACGGCGCGATTGCTGCCGGTATAGGCGTCGTAATTGCCGCGACTGAAGATACTGAACGTGGCGCCATACACATCGCGCCCGGCCGCGAGCGAAATGGCGCCCGGCCCCTGGATATCGACGCTTCCGCCGATGATGTCATTGCCGGCTTCGAGCAGCGACACATCGGTGCGGTGCAGGTTGCGCAGACTGTAATCGATATTGCGGATATCAGTGCCGGCACGGAACCAGGTTTGCTCGCCAGTCACGACCTTGCCGAGCTTTGGACCGAGAGATGTCGCGATAAGGGATCCTACAATCGAACCGCTACGTGCGAAGATCCGGCTTGGCTCGCTATCGCCTTCGTTTACGAGATGTTCGGGATTACGGACCGCGTTGAAATACCCGTTAAACCACCCATCGCTGATACTCCAACCGTTTTCGAGCCGGTTCAACAGCAGCGCTGTAAAGCCGCTCTCGTCGATCGATTGGAAATCCTTCGGAGAGAGCGACATGCGCAGCTGCAGCCAACCACCGCCCACGCCGCCGAAAGGACGCAGCGGGGTCGGCATCATGCTCGGGTTCGCACGCGTTATGACGATGTCGCCGAGGACCGCGTCCGTCTCCGCAAGCAGACGGAATTCGGCATTCGCGCCCGGCGTCGTGAACATGCGATTCTGATTGGTGATCGATCCGTTGAGCGCAGCAATGCGCGTGATCGAAGGATAGAGATTGGTCGCGAATAGGCCAATCAACGAATAGTCCATATCCAAGCCATAGACACCACTGGAAATGTCGAGCTGTTTGGAGAGGAAGCGCCCCTGATTGGTCAGCACCACGTCGCCGCCCACCGATACAAGGTCGAGCGAGGTACGATCTGTGTAACCGCTCATGTAAGCAGTGTAACGGCTGCCGCCACCCAGATAGTAATTGTCGGAGTTGAGCAGCAGCGGGTCCATCACCGTTTGTAATGTCAGATTTCCGGTGGTCTTCACCTTCATCGCGGCATCGCCCAAAGCGATGACGGGTGCGATGTTGTAGACATTGGTAAGTTGATCGGTGACCTGCGTCGACACGGTGCGACCATTCGCAAATTCCCCTGCGGTGATGACGCCAGCGCCGCGGCCGATATAGTAGTAGCCGGCCCGCACTGCACCACCCGCCGTGACCTGCATGAGGCCACCATTGCGCAATTCGAGCTGCATGGCCTCGCCGCTCGTCCGGCCGCCGCGAACGCGGCCATTGGTGGGCAGCGCGACCAGCATATTGACGAGATCGCCGCCGGTGGTCACCGACACGTTGCCGCCGCCAAGTGCCCCAACGCCTTGCTGAAACGCACCGTAGTCGATCCACCATGAACTTTGATGGCCTGTCTCGAAGACGAAATTCAGATCGAGCGAACCGATCTTGCGCAGCCATTCGGTGAACAGCTGATTGTCATCGGGATCGGAAGGCAGCACTGAGGTGGAACTGCCCTGAGCGGAGATCCTCAGATGCCCGCCATCGATGCCATAGGTTGCACCTGGACGCGGCTGGAAGTCGGCATAGACAGTCGGGTCCGCACGGCCAGCCGTGTAAATCGCCGACGTGTTGTGCGCGAGAAGCAGATCGCGGCCCGCCACCACGTCGATATCGCCGGAGCCAGTACGCACGATCCTCCCGGACGCCGCATCGCCCACGGTCAGATTGCCGCTATTGGCAGCCAGTGCCGCGAGCGGCCTGACGGCAAGTGCGTTCGCCGATGTCAGGTCGGCGCCCGAGACGAGACGCAAATCCCAAGACGCCATGTCCTGCAGTACCCCGCTGCGATCTGCGGCCGAGAAGCCGTCGCTGAGATTGCCGAGGATGGAGAGATTGCCGCCGGCGCGCAGCGTGAGGCTGCCCATCCGCGCGGAGACGAAATCGCTCGCCAGATTCCAGTCGGTCTCAAGAACGAGATCACTCGTGCTGCGAATTTCGATACCAGGCATCACCGCGATGCCACCTGCGTTGAGGCGCGCTGCGATGGTTGCAGCATGACTCGCGAAAGTGTTGGCATCGGCAATCGCATCGCCGCGAACCGCATCCACCGAGCCGCTATTGTAGACACTGACACCTTCGAGCACGCTCGAGCGTGCACCGATGATGCCGACCTGCAGGTTTGCGACTGCAATCTCGTCATGCGCCAAATTCTGGAGCGCGCGGAAACGCACCCGGCCGCCATCGGCGCCGGCGACATCGATGGTGCCGCCGCGAATATCGAGCTGGCCGCCGCTGGCTTCGAGCGTGACGCGGCCACCACCGAATTCACCGGTTGCGCCGGCCTGCAACAGCGCGGAGCCCAACATGGTCAGGCCATTGCCGGCACTGATCGAGATTCTGCCGCCGAATTCCGAGCGCGCGTTGATCAGGCCCGCCAGGGTTACCGAGCCCTGGTCAGCGGTCAGCGAGAAGTCAGCCACCTCGGTCAGGCCATCGATCACGACATTGCCCGAACGGATGCGGAACTGGCGCGAGGCCGTAAAACCGGAGGCATTGAGGATCTGGCTCATGCCCGCAAAGTCGGGCAAGGCGGCGATGTCCAGCGCGTAGGAACCACCGGTCTGGCCGGCGGCAGCGCGCGCCTCGATCAGGCCACCCAGCACGACAGTGCCACCATTCGACGCCGTCATCGACAGCTTGCCGGCAGAGCCACCTTCGGCATGAGCGGACAGATTGAGATGACCGCCGGGAGCGACAATCACCGAGCCCACCGCGGTCAGCGCGATACTGCCGGCATCGGCGAACTGCGCGATATCGAAGAACTGCTTCTTGAAGCCGCCGACATCGATCAGGCTGCCAGCTCCAATGGAGACATTGCCTGCCGTCGCAGTGAGATTGACGGCACCGCCAAGCGCAACGATGCGACCACCGAAATCGACACTGGTGCCGGTCAGCGCGAACCGTGTGCCAAGGCTCGCTTCGGCATTCTCCACCGGCGTGTTGCCGCCGCCGATCACGCGCAGGACATTCTGCGTTTCGATCGACTGCGATGCACCGCCGCGACCGGTAATCACGGGGCTATTCACAGTTACCGCCGCCGTGCCGGCATCGAGCGAGCCCGTGCTTCGTCCCGTAATTTGGCGGTTCGCGTTCAACGACACGGCGTCAAAGCCGCGCAGCGCTTTGGCGCCACCGCCGAGCACGATCTCGTCGGCATTGAGCGACAGCAGTACATTGCCAACCGCACCGGGGCTGCTGAAAGTGCCGCTGGAATTCTCCAGCGTAATGGTGCCGCCACTCACGGCGATCGCGCCGGTGCCGTAACCGACGAGACCAGCCGCATCGAAGGTCACCGTCTTGAGGCCGGCGCTGCCAAGATTGACTGACGTGTAGAAATCCGCCGTGCTGTAGCTGCGCAACGTCAGGGCCTGGGTATTGGCCAGTTGCGCCAGCGATACGGCATCGAGGACAAGACCACCAATGCCACCTCCGAAACCGATACGGCCGCTGGCTAGCGAAAGCGCCACACCTGACAGCCTCGCGCTGGCAGCAACTCCGGTGTCACCCGTCGCATCGATCAGCAGAGCTTGTCCGCCGGAGAGCGTGGCATTGGCACCGATGGCGACGACGCCGCCCGTCGACGTGTCCACGTTCTCACGCAAAACCTTGACCGCATCGCCGGTGGAGACGCGGATCAGCGCACCGTAATCTCGCGATGGCCTGAGCAGCACATTGTTGTCCGGGTTGCCGTCATCGCCGCCAATATCGCCATAGATGGCTTTCACCTGCGGCGACATCACGAGATCGACGCCGGCTCCAGGCGAGCCACCGCCGGCGACGATCACACTGCCGTCCTGAACGCGGACGGTGCCGCTCGCCGCGAGCAGAATTTCGGAACCGCTGAGACTGCTGCTCGCATCGTTGCGAACCAGAACGTCACTGGCAGCAACCTCGATGCGCATGCCGCGCGCATCGACGCTGCGCACGCCGCCAACCAGCAGACTGCCCGCGCCAAAATTGCTGAGCGACATCGCGTCGATCACCAGATAGCCTGCGAGATCGCTACGGTCCTGTCCCGCTCCCACGATGGCGATCTTGGTGCCAGCGATGTCCACCAGGCCGCCGCGTCCACCGGGGGCCGATTGCGAGCGCAGCGTACCATCGAGCGTGAGTTCGGAGCCGGCCTTGAAAACCACCGATCCGCCATCCATCGGCAGCCGTGGCGTCACCACATTGACGCCGGTGAGGCGGTACTGGCCGAGCTTGAATGCATCCGACGCAAAATAGGTGTTGGCGGAAGCCTCGTTATATTCGCTGTAACTGCGGAACGTCGTTCCCGACATCACACGCCATGCAGAGCCAAGCTGCTCGGAGCCACCGCCGAACGCATCGGCCAACCGCCCGCCCATGATCAGCGAACCGTCAGGCAGTGCGATGTTGTTCGGCCTCGTGGTGCCGGTCGAACCTTTCACGCGGGACACGGTGAAAGCCCCAGGTAGCAACGCATAGCGCGCCGGAAGCAGCGCGTACCAGCCGGCGGCCAGCCCATTTCCACCAGCGAGCCATATCTTCTGCTGCGACGCCGCCGAGATATTCAGGCTTGGAACGACGGCGTAGACGCCTGCCTGAGCAAGGACGTCATGCGATCCTCCGGGACCTGGCACATGCTCCCAGGCGATGAGATCTCCACCTCCCCGGATGTCGACCACCGAACCGGCAGCGAGCGTCACCTTCGGTCCCTGCAAGACGATGTTCTTCTCCGGCAGCTTGCTCAGCGTCGGCGTCGGATTGCCGGTGGTGGGCTGCGTGATCGGATCGACCCAGAACTCGTTGTTGCTGAGCGTGCCATAGGGAACAATAAGGCCATCGCCCGACACGGAAGTGACGCTGCCCTCTCCCAGCGTGATGCTGTCGGTCGCTGTCAGCGTGATGCTGCCGAACGGCGCACGTACGACGCCGTTCTGAACGATGACTGGCGCTTTCAGATTCAGCGTTCCAGCAGCCGACAGCGGAACGCCGGCGGAACCGTTGGGCGAAATCTTCAATTCCGTCCCAGCCTCAATCGAGGCAACAATACCCGTTGCCGGATAGAGTTGCCCGACCTTGAGCTCCAGCCGACCGTCTGCACTCAAAGCTGCCGTTCGATTTGTCGTGAGGTCGGTGAGCAACCCGCCCATGCGCAATTCACCTGCAGTGAGTCGCGTCTCGGCAAAGCCATTGAAGGCGGCACGCGTGACGTCGATCAGCTCGGCCGTCAACACGACCTTGCCGATACCGGAAGAACCGGGCTTACCTGAGCCGGAGTTCAGCGCGATATAGGGAGCAGAGATACTCGCCGTCCCGGCACCGCCACTGTTGATCGCGCCGGTGATCGAAGCCGACTTCCCGAGCGACAGATTGACGCCGGGCGCCACTACGAATCCTGTCGAATTGACGTTGAGCGCGCCGAAGCCGCCATTGTTGACGGTGTCGCTGGAAATCTTGGTCAGCTTGACCGTAGCGGTCGGCAATTCGATGCGCTGGGTCGCGTTACTGTCGACATAGAAATATCTGGCCAGCAGATCGAGCTGGTTGGCATAACTCGGTATCACCGACGAGAGGGGCTGACTGATGCCTGCAGGTGTCGTATCGGCATCGAGATCGACAATCGCCAGCCCGCCACCGCGACTGAGCCCCGTGCTTGCATTGCGGACGGCGACCACCACGGAAGCGTAGCGATATGCCGCGTCAGTCCCCGAACTATACTCGCGGTAGATGTCCAGATTACCGCGCGTATTGAAGGACGTAATGGCACCGGTGTCCCGATCCACATAGTAGATGAGTGTGGGAAGGGTGATCTGGGGCGTGGGCTCCGATACGGTCCCAACGCCGATCGTGAGCGTTCCACCGACCGCCCCCGCTCCGCCGCTGCGCGCAACGAAATTGCTCGCGACAACATCGCGCGACGCACCGCTGAGCTCCAGCGTGATGAGGCCTCCGTTGCTCGCCAGCGTGTAGGATCCGCTCCGCCCGCCGCGGAAATCGAACTCGCCGCTGGCGCCTGAGATATCGACGAGCGATCCCTTCTCCAGATTGATGATCGATGCCTTGCTGAAACTCACCGATCCGCCAGCCAGCACGCTTCCCGAGCGCACGCCATAGGCATCGCTGTCCTCCACGACCACACCGCGCGCGAGAATCCGGCCGCTTGCAGCGAGCTTCAATTCAGCACCAGCGGCAAGCGAGATCGAGCCGGCCGGCGCTTCAATTGTGCCGAGGACCGTCAGATTCCCGGGCACATGCTGGCTGGTCGTATCTTCATGCCCGATCGCGGCGAGAGAAATGCTCCCGCCGACATCGGTACCGACAACGGCACCTGCTCCGACGCGAATACTGTCACCGACCAGGGCCAGCGACGTTGGCTTGTTGGCCACACGATCGGCAAGCGGCAGCGTGACGAGACGACCGAGATCGCCAAGACGCGTGCCCGAAGCGATCGTCGCGGGATTGACGCCCGCCAGATCGACGGCCATCGGCATCTGCGAAATCACAGCGCCATCGGCAACGACGATATCCCCGGTGGTCGTCAGCGCGAAGCCACGGAAGCCGCGTTCGGCGAAGAGCGAGCTTGGCAACCAACCGATCGTTGCATCGGCCGGCGCGATATCTCCGATCTGAATCGCTCCGGAAGTAATGACGGCGAGCGTTCCGCCCGAAGCAGCCGAATAACCTCGCAAATCGAGGCTCGCCAATTGCGCAACCTCAGTCGGCGACAGTGAGATCGCCCCCGCATCGCCCAGCTTGAGTTTTGCCTTGATGCCCGTGGTGTCGTACCAACCGCCGCCGGAGACATCGAAGGTCGCGCCGGGCGCAAAGTCGCCCGTCAGTGTGATCGAACCGCCCTTGATCACCGGCTGCAGATCACCGCGCGGACCGTTGAACCACACGCCGCTGACATCGATATTCGTATGCGAGCCATAGGTCGCGGTTTCCGCGCCGGCCAGCCAGACGGTGCCACCGGCGATACGGATCGTGCCATCGACATTGAAAGTCGCGGGATTGAGCGAGCCCGTATTGGCGAGAACGTTGAAGGTCGTGCCCGGTGCGAGCTCCAGCCGTTCGTCCTTTGCTAGATTGAATCCGGCCGCAACATAGAAGGCGAGCTTCGACATGCCCGACTGGGCCAGGACTTCGGGATCGAGATAGGTCGTCTTCTTGCGTACCGACAGATCGTCACCTGACGAACCCGAATACCAGATCTGGTCCAGCGTGCTGGTCGCAGTGAAGTCGGCGGGCAGCAATTCCGGCTTCCTGGCGATGACCAGATTGCCGATCAGCCATTGGCGATGTTCGTCGCTGTTGCCGCCGAACGTGAACGAGCCTGCCGCCGCCTGCTTGCCCGATGCCGCCTGGCGCTCACCGGTAATGACGCCGCCCCAATAGCTGCCCTCGAGCACCACCGCTTCGGCCGCGAACATCCGGATTTCGCCGGCAGCACGCCCCTCCGTATAGCCGCGCTCGAAGTGGCGCGACGAGCTGCGATCGAAGACGGTCGTCCACGTCTCCGTCAGACGCGGATCGAGAACGCCCTGAACATTGTGGGTGCGCGAGAACGAACCGGCGAAGCCGACATAGAGCCGGTCGGGCGTCGCGTCGCCAATATTGTAGATGCGGCCATCGGCGCCGAGCAGCCTGGTGGTGGTGATCCAGCCATCCTGATAGCGGACCGAACCGCCGGATACGTCAAGCAGCGATCCTGCACGCGTGATGATGGAGCCACTGGACTTGATCGCGATCGTGCCGGCCTGGGTCGAAAGCTCTCCGAGCGTTGTCTTGCCAACACCGATCCAGCCGGAAAAATCGCCAAGCGGCGTGCCGACCCAGGCGCCGGGCGAGCCCGAGATCCACTCGACACCGGCCATCGGACCGTCCGAGAACAGGCCGCTGACACGCTTGTCGACACTGACCGATTTGCCGCGCAACCAGGAGTCCCGATACAGCGGCGAGTCACGCAATTCGTTGATCCGCATCTCGCCGGTGACGACATTGCTCTCCATCGTCAGCAGCACGCCCTGCAATCCGGCTACGCTGAGATAGGCGCCCTCGCCGATATAGACACGGCTGTCGTCCCGCTTGACCGGCTCACCGGTGATCGGGGTTTCGCCTGACAGAGCCGATGTGCTGGCGACGATGCTGATCTTGCCCGCCGGCACGATCACATTGGCATTTGCTTCGATGTCGATCAGCTTGCCGCGCATCTCGATGCGGCCCGGGCTGTAGCGCGTCGCGAGCGAGGTCTGCTCGATATCGCTGGTATCCGTGAGGTCGGGCATCGCTGTGGTGACGCTGCCGGAGCCGAGCGTCACCGTTCCCGCCGACCAGTAGCGCAGCGGAGAGCCCGACGGCATCGAGCCACCATAGGACATCATGCCCTGATCCCAGGCCCGCAGACTGATCGAACCTTCACGATTGTTCAGCGCCGTCGAGGCTTCGAGTGCACCGTTCTGCACGATGCTGCGCGACATCAACGTGATGTTGCCGTGATCCGCTTTCACCAAGCCGTTGTTGACGACGCGGTAACCGACCGAAGCGGCACGTGCGGCCATTTCCGGGAACACGATGTTTTCCAGATCGATCTGGTAGTCGTTACGATTGACCCAGTTACCCTGACCGGTAGCGGTCGCCATGTGGTAATAGTCGAAAACCCAGCGCATCGGTGCCGACACGGCGATATCGAGACCGCGCACCCCCGCCTGATCGGCAACCAGATAGATTTGCTCGCCAGCCGCCAGAATGACCTGACCGTCCGGCGCCGAGATGCGACCGCTATTCAGGACATGCGGCGCAAACACAAGCGCCTTGCCGCCCGAGGCCATGGTGAGCTGTGCACCAGCTTCGATCCGAACCTCACCCGGCGCGTCGCCGATCACCGCACCCGCGACCTGCCCGGGCGCATTGAGGCCAATAAACTGGTCTGGGCTTCGCTGCCCGAGGTAGCCAAACTGCGGCTTCGCGATGCTCGACGCCGATGGATCGTCGAAAATCAGCAATTGCTTGTTGATGCCGGCGCGGAACTGCTCGTCCGACAGGCTGAGCGACGATGCGACGAAGCTGTTGACGTTGACCTGGCTGGCTCCGCCAAAGACGATGCCGTTCTTGTTGATGACATAGACCTGTCCTTCGGCCTTAATGGTGCCGAGAATCCGGCTTGGCGCCAGCGACGGATCGGTGACGCGGTTGAGCGCGATCCAGTTCGCCTTGTCAGTACCGCCCGCGGTCTGGTTGAAATAGACATCGGTCTCGCGGCCGACATTGAAGCTCGACCAGTTCAGGATCGCCTTCTGTTCGGTCTGCTTGATCTCGACTTGAGTACGCCCATCCGCCTGCGTTTGCGTGGGCTTGCTGGCGCCGACCCAGACATCCGGCACGGTGCCGGCGCCTGGCGCGACGACAAGGCCGCCCGCCACCAACCCGTTAGGTACAGTAGCCGCGCCCGCAAGCGCGGCGGCGCGGGCGCCGCTCTGTGCATCGCGGATCGCCTGCAGCGCCGGGGCAGCACGCGCCATGGATTCGATCGACTGGCGTCCCGCCGCCGAAGATTGTTGCGCGCTTGCAGCCGCGGCTGCAGCGGCGACTGCCGCAGGATTGGCTGCTGCCGCCGATCCGCTGCCGCCGCCGAGACTACGCGCTTCCGCGCCCGCAACCGATCCGAGCAAAGCGAACAGGCTGACGCCGACAAGCAGCCCGCTGCGATCGAGCGGCTTGCGCGCATGGCGCGATGACGGGGCGGCAGCGTGAACGAACATGAGAACTCTCACCATTCCAGGGGCAATCAACATCCGCCGAACACGAGCCGGCCGATGACGCGTCCCTGCTGAGACACTTCACCTCGCCGGGCCCCCAATGGATTTTTATGAATTTTTCATGTCGCCCTGGTCTGCCATCGACCGGGCGACTGGTCAGCCAAGCAGAACGAGGCCGCCAGGCAGCATGCGACGCCTTACACCGAAGGCCAGCTCGATCTGGGCGAGAGCGTCGTCGGGACGATCGATCCTGAAGCGGCCGTTGACCGGGTTCTTTGCAAGCCCCTGATTCAACAGAACGATGTGACCGGACCGATAGCGGTTGAGTTCGTCGACCACCTCGCCAAGCGGTGTCATATCGAAAATCATCAATCCGCGTTGCCATGCGGAAGCAATGGCCGGGTCGATCGACACCGCCTGCGCGATTGCTTCGGTCCCGTAGGTGACCTGCTGGCGCGGCCCGAGCACCACGTTTCCGTCGGGATGCGCGATCCGAACTTCGCGCTCGAAACACGTCACGCGCGTCGTTGCACCCAGATGACGAATGTCGAACCGCGCATTCATCGTCGACATCGTGCCATTGCCGGCCACGACCTCGAATGGCCGAGGGCGATCGTCCGCCGGCGCGAATGAGGCCTCTCCTGCAATCAGTCTCACGACATCGGCAGCAACGGAGAGGCTGGTCCGGGCATTCATCTCGACCGCAACGCCATCGGCGACCGAGATCGTTTTTTGCTCCCCTGTGCCGGTTCGAAAGTCTGCCAGCAATTCGGAGTATGACGGCCAAAGATCGAGCGGAGGCTTCGCAAGCATGAAGCCGCCGGCAGATGCCGCGATTGCGCCACCGATGAAGGCACGGCGGGCGAGCTTCGGCCCGCTTCGGCTGGCCATCGCAGCCCGCGCCGTCTTCTCGTCCTGCAGGATTTGACTGGCGGGACCGGCTACGCGCCACAGCCTGCTTGCGCTGGAAAACGCGGCAGCATGAGCACTGCTCCGCGCGCACCATTCGCGCAGTGCGTCCGCATCGGAGGTCGTCGCTTCTCCGGAGGTCAGCCGCCTGACCCACGCATGAGCTTCCCGATCGAGCGGCGTCAACTCGCCAAGGCCGTTCCGCATCTCGATCACCATGCGGCAGCCTCCCGTGCAGGCAGCATGTCGCATCTGCGGTACATTCGATTGCTCGCGCGCGGCCACATGGCTAGGTCCTTCTCCGGCCGAAGCGTGCCGCACAATATTCCTGCGCCTGTTGCAACTCCTTATCGACCATGCTGACCGATATGCCGAAGCGCGCCGCGATCTCCTGGCGGGACACTCCCTCGACTCGCGAGGCCAGCAGGATGGCCTGCTGACGCTCCGGCAGTTTCGCGATGATATCCTTCAGCCGCAAAATATCCGCGCGCGCCTCGAATATCTGCAGCGCGTCGGGCGCCTCATCGGCGATGTGCAGAAGACCATCGACTTCAACCGCTGACAGCCGCCGATTGTCGGAGCGCACGCGATTGAGGGCAATATTGAAGGCCGTTCGAAACAGATAGGCGGTCGGATTGCGCACATGATCCGTGATCTCGGCGCCGCCGAGCCGCACATATGTATCCTGAAGGGCGTCTTCCGCCCATTCCTGCGAACCGAGCCGCCGCGCCAGCCGCGCCTTGAGATCGCCGTAGCGATCGACCAGGAGTTCCTGTAACGCACCGAGGCCCGTCGAGCCCGTCAGGCGAGACGGCTTGCTGTCGGCACGTTTCGGCAAGCGCGAGTGATCAGCCATCGCGCCGTGCAGTCCTGTTCAAACGGCAATCGACGGTGCCACCGGACGACGCCGGCAACACCACCATGGTGAATGGCTGCGGCATATGGGCCGGCGGTACGCGGCCTATGTGCAAAGCCTGCAGGCCATGCTGGATGGCATGATCACGCCGGGTGTCGCCGGACGAGCCAAGCAGGCTGAAATCGGTGACATCTCCCGCAGATCCGACCCTGAAATTGACCGCGACCCGATAATCGCCGGGCCGCGTCAACGTGTTCTCGCAGAGAGCATCGTTGATGCGTTCCTGCAACAGGCCGGAATAGCTGCGCTGGGTGAGGTCAAGTTGCGAGACCGCCGCCCGCGCCACGCTATCGGCCGTCACCGTCGAACGCCGCCCCCCATGCGCGGGCACGACGGCGAATGCCCCGGGCGCCGCATATTCGGCCTCCAGGCCGCTGTTCTGCAACAGCAGGGTCAAAGCCGTCGCCGGCGTAAATCGCCCGACCACCGCCATCGACTTTCGCCCGAGCGCGAGTTGCCCGTGATAGAGACCGACAATGCCCGTCCTGGCGCTGTAGCTATCAAGTGCGGACGCCAGAGATTGCTCGGGAATATCGAAAGAGACGACGTCCTGCGTCACCTCGGCCTGCGACCAGGCCATTTGGCTCGTGAGGCCAACGGAAAAACATAGCGTGAGCGAGAATGACGAGAGGCGACAAGAAAGCCGGCGCCACCGGCGATCACGCCTCGATGAACACCATGTCCCCACGAACCACACCCGCAACAAACGAACCGATCCGTTACGCCCCACGGCAGTAACGACGCCCGCCAATCATACCGCCCCCATCGTGACAATCAGGTGACGGTCGGACCTTGAGAATATCGTACCGGTTGCAACCGTAAGACCTGATTTGGCGTCGCGATTTCGAAACACGAGTTGACCTGATGGACACGACCGCAGCTAGGGCGCTTCCAGATCGCTCTCGCCCGGCGAGGTAAATCAGGTCAATATCGCTGCCCCATCGCGATATCTGACGCGCGAAATTAATTGCGGCGGCATGCGGCAAGTAATTGAATTTTCAGCAGCTCGACTCAACTAATAATGGAGACACTTCACCAGCGAGGTGACGACCATGCTTGCCGAGAAGTTTTTTCTGGTGCTCGAGACGATCAGAAGTCACGCCTCCGATGACAGGTTGTCCGAAGGCAGATCGTCTCAGGTCCTGACCGCTCCCGTACCGCAGCTCCCGATCAAGCCGACGGGCGATAAGAACCTGAAGAGCGCCAGCTGAAGCAGTTTTTGCTTTTCGCAAATGCGGCCGTCCGCACCGTTCGAGCGTCCGCGAGTTCGCGCTGGTGCCCCTTGATCGAAAATTGCCATCGCAATCGGCGGCGTCACCTTGGCAGCGCCTTCTATTGTCGTAAATTGTTCCCTACGCCCTGCCGATGGAGTGACCGGTGAACGTCCAGCAGCCAATCGCCCCCGATTCTGCTGACGCAGCCGTTGCCATACGACCGGGTGAACAGGCCGAAATCGAACTCAAGCTGCTGGCGCCGCGAGATCTGCTGGAAAAGCTGTCCGAGATGCCCGTCATCGTGCAGCATGCGCGCAATCGGGGCGTCGTCCGCCGCCTGGAGACGGTTTATTACGACACACCGGAGAGAGCGCTCTTTCAACACGGCATGTCGCTGCGCGTTCGACGCAGCGGCAAGCATTTCATTCAGACGCTGAAGCTTCGGCCGGACGTCGGGCGGCCACTGGCGCGGCGCCAGTGGGAAACGCCGGTCGACGGCATGGCCCCCGATCTGGCGCGGCTTCCCGCCGCCGAGATCGGCGATCCCATGACGACGCTTGCGCCCGACGGGCTCGTGCCCGCATTTGCGACAAAGGTGCGCCGGCATGCACGGCAGCTCGACCTGCCCGATGCGTCGGTTGAAATCGCCTTTGACCTAGGGACGATCGAGGCCGGTACGCGGGAGGAAGTCCTGTCCGAGATCGAGCTCGAATTGAAGAGCGGCAACGCCGCCGCCCTGTTCGATCTCGGAACGCAATTGCTCGACGCTGCGCCGCTGCAGCTCGGCACACGAAGCAAGGCGGAACGCGGCTATGCGCTGGCGTTCGACATCGTGCAGCCCGCGGTAAAAGCCGCCCCTGTCAATATCACTGCCGAATATGCGGTCGACGACGTCATTGCACTGCTGTGTGGGGCCTGCTGGCATCATCTCTTGAGCAACCACGCGGTGGCAAAGCAGGGGTCCGATCCCGAAGGCGTGCACCAGATGCGCATCGCCTTGCGCCGTCTGCGCACGATCTGCTCTCTGTTCCGGCACAAGATCCCGTCGCCCTCTTTCGAGGCGATCAGCAGCGAAGCAAAGTGGCTGATGCGAGAGCTCGGCCAGACCCGCGACTGGGACGTTTTCGCAGCCACCATCGTTTCCCGCGTGGCGACAACGACGCCGGAGGTCGATTTCAGCGGCTTGCGCGAAGCCATCGAGCGGCAGCGCGTGTTCAGTTACGACCGCCTGCAGACGGTCCTCGACGATCCGCGTTCCAATCGTTTTCTGCTGTCGCTCGGGCATTGGGTCGAGCGCCGTGGCTGGCGTAACGACATCGACAGCGATGCGCTGGCGATCCTGTCGCAGCCGATGCAGTCGCTCGCCGGCAAAATCCTGGCACGGCTGCAACGGAAGGCGCTCGCGCGCGGCGCGCACTTTCGCCAGCTCGACACCGCTGCACTGCACGGTCTCAGGATCGAACTCAAGAAGCTGCGCTATGCGGCCGAATTCTTCTTGCCGCTCCATGCCAATCACGCGTCCGCCAGGCGCTACGTGGCCCGACTCGCCAGACTGCAAAAAAGTCTGGGTCATGTCTGCGACATCGCCAGCATTCGCCGATTGCTTACCTCTCTCCGGCAGGACGATCAGCCCGCGCTTCATCTCGCCATCGGCACGGTGACTGGCTGGCAGACCTGCGACGCCATGGCGGCCGCGAAAACGCTGCGCAAGAGATGGCGGCGATTCAAAGCGACGCCGGCATTCTGGAGCCGGTGAAGGTTGGTGAGGATCGTCAGCAGAATAATGACGCGCGGTGATCTTCGTCCACTCAGAAGCCGATGACTTCCTGGACGCTAGCGTCGCAGGTGCAACAGGCAGCACCGGTGATCACGCAATGTAGCCGGAAATACCGTCCCAGAGCAGCTTAAGTGCCGTCACCGTCAGCAAGCCGTAACAGGCTCGATAGACCTGCTGTTGGTCCAGCACACCATGAAATCGCCAACCGCCCCATACACCTGCCGGAACAACCAACAAGCAGATTGCCATCAGTTCCCACGTCTTTCCCTGCGGCTGCGACAGCAGCAGCCAGGGTCCCAGCTTGGTGGCGTTGCCAACCGTGAAGAACATGCTCGTCGTTCCAGCATAGATCTCCTTACTGAGACCGAGGGGCAGCAAATACATCGCGAGCGGCGGCCCGCCTGAATGGGCGACCATCGTGGTGACACCCGAAGCAAAACCGGCAGTGACGGCCTTTTGCGTGGAGCGCGGACGCCTCGTCACATCCCCGCCTCGCGCGAGCCACAGCCCGACAAAGGCAAGCGTGATCACGGCCATCACGATCTCGATCGTGTGGCGATCGAGGGTGCGAAACAACAGGTATCCCGCTGCAATACCGGTTAGCAGCCCTGGCAGAAGCGGCAACAGGTCTGGCTTCGACCATGTCGACGGCTTCCAGTAACGCAATGCGATGATGTCCATCGCGACGAACAGCGGCGCCAGCAAGCCACCCGCCGCCACAGGGTCCATCACCAACGACAGAACCGGGATACCGATGATCGCAAAGCCGCCCCCGAACGCTCCCCTCATGAAGCTGATCAAAAACACGCCGCCAACGGCGACCAGAATCCCGAGGATCGTCAGCTCCATGACTGAGCCTCTGCCACAAATGCCGCTGTCTCCCGCTTCAGAGTCGTCGAACTTGCGACCTCGGCGTGTCGGGCGACATGGCCCTGGACCTCGTCGGCTGGAGTATCGATCCGTCGAACACCAGCGTCCAAACGCCCGCACCGGGCGATTGTGTTGAGACGTGCTGACATGTCCGATCTCCCGGAAAGGTGCCCAGAGCCACGCGCTGTGTCCGGAGCAATCGTCCTCTGGAAGCTTGCGCGTCTGACCGTTGGAGCCTGCGCGGCTTCAGAACGGTCGTGTTGATGCGCGCAAAATGATCCGATACATATATCGGTGCAATCAAAACATTGATCTCGGTGCAATAATGTCGAAATCCGACTATCTAGGTCTCGCCGACGCGATTGCAGCGGACATCGCCGCGGGCAAACTCAAGCAGGGAGATCGCCTCCCGCCACAGCGCAGCTTTGCCTATGAGCGCAATATTGCTGTCTCGACGGCAAGTCGCGTCTATGCCGAGTTGCTCCGTCGTGGCCTTGCCGTCGGCGAAGTCGGCAGAGGCACCTTTATCGCCGGCAAGACGAAGCGCGCCGCCGCAGACGCCGGTGAGCCGTACGGCACCCGAATTGATTTCCAGTTCAACTACCCGCTGCTCGCCGGGCAGGCTGCACTCATCTCGAAGAGCCTCGCCGGTCTCGACCAACCATCCGCGCTGGAGGACGCATTGCGGCAGGCAACCAGCATCGGGACGGCGACAATCCGCAGCATGGGAGCCACCTATCTGTCGCGGGGCACATGGGCACCCGCGCCCGACCAGCTCGTCTTCACCGGCAACGGTCGTCAGTCCATCGCTGCAGCGCTCGAAGCAACGGTCCCTCCAGGCGGCCGGTGCGGTGTGGAGTCTCTGACCTATCCCTTTATCAAGGGCATCGCTCCCCGTTTGGGGATTACCTTGGTGCCCCTCGCGATGGATAAAGACGGCGTCAGACCCGATGCCGTCGAAAAGGCCCATCGCGAGGCCCAGCTCTCCGCCATCTACATCCAGCCGAACGTCCACAATCCCTTGGGCATCACCATGAAAACGTCGCGCCGGACGGATCTCCTGCGCGTGATCGACAAGCTCGGCATTCCGGTGATCGAGGACAACATCTATGGCTTTCTCGATGACGAGCCGCCGCTCGCTGCACTTGCGCCGGATTCTTGCATCGTTCTCGACAGCCTCTCGAAAAAAGTGGCGCCGGGCCTGACATTGGGCTTCGTTGTGCCTCCACACCGATTGCGGGAACGGGTGATGGCCGCGGTACGATCAGGAGGATGGACCGCATCGGGCTTCGCGTTTGCCGCAGCACAACGAATGATTGGCGACGGCACGGTCTCCGAACTTACAAGACTGAAGCGCCTTGACGCGCGCGCTCGTCATAAGTTGGCAGCGGATCGCCTGTCAGATTTCGAGATCCAGGCCAATGAGAAATGCTACCATCTATGGCTGACGCTCCCACCGCACTGGCGATCGCAGGATTTCGTCGCAGCTGCAGCCAGGCGCGACATCGCGTTGACGCCGTCCGCAACTTTCTCGGTCACACCTGGCCATGCCCCCAATGCCATAAGACTGGCTTTGGCGACACCGCCGATGGATCAGCTCGATATCGGCCTGCGTACCCTGGCTGCGATGCTGAACGAGAAGCAGTACGACTACGATTCGACGGAATGAACACGCTGGAAGCGTGTGTCACCGCTTTCTGAGAATGGCGCGCCGTGCCGGATGATGATGAGAACGATGTCTACTCCACAGCCCTCAAAGGCTCTCCTAAAGCTGACCTATCGCCATTTTTGAAGAAACTGCCATCGCTCAAGGGCTTGGCGTATTTGGGACGCGATCCTGGGCAATCACCTTCACGCGCGGAATCTTAGCGTCTCCACTAGAAGGGTGAATGCAGACGAAGCATGTTGCCGGTGCGGATAATAGAGGTGATAGCCGGGAAGATCGGGCGTGTACTTGCCCAGGACCCGCACCAGCCGGCGATCGTCTAGATGGCGCTGGACTTGATCGAGCGGCAGATACGCAAGGCCGTGACCGTCGAGCGCGGCATCGAGGATCAAGTCGATCGTATTGAAAACGAGCGGCCCGTCGACCCTTACCCGCGCCTCGCGGCCGCCGCGCATTAATCGCCATTTGTTCAGCGTGCCGGAGGTCGGCAGGCGCAGATTGATCGCGCGGTGATCGATCAATTGCGCCGGCGAATTCGGGACAGCGTGCGTGCGGAAATAATCCAGCGAGCCGACGATCGCCATCGGGATGTCAGGCCCGATACGCACCGCGATCATGTCTTTCGCTATCTCCCCACCGAGCCTGACACCGGCGTCAAAACGGTCAGCCACGACATCGGAAAGACCGTAGTCGATAGTGAGCTCCACCGTGATGTCCGGGTTATCCGGAAGGAGCCGCTTCATAGTCGGCACGATGATGGTCTTGGCAGCATGCTCGACAGTGGTGATCCGGATCGTGCCAGACGGTCGATCGCGAAGTTCGCCCAGCGAGGCAACTGCGGCGTCCAGATCGAACAGCATGGGACCAAGCGTCGCCATCAGCCGCTCACCCGCTTCGGTCGGTGCTACGCTGCGTGTCGTGCGCGACAGCAGCCGCACACCCAGCCGCGCCTCAATCCGTCGCACGATCTGACTGAGCGCGGATTGCGCCATGCCGAGACGCGCCGCTGCCTTGGTAAAACTGCGCTCCTCGGCGACGACGACGAACGCCGCCAGATCGGCGATCTCATCCCGCCGCATTCATCACTCCAGTGATAGACCAAATATTAATTCCCTGCCTAATCGACACAATCTTTCTGACCTAGATTGCCCCCATCGGCAAGGGGCTGCCCCGACAGCATCTCGAGCGGCCCCCGGTTCAACAGAAGGAGACTGGAAATGCGCAAGATCAGCTTCAACAATTCGAACAACCCGACCATCGCCATGTCGGCAGTGATCAACTTTCCCGAAGGCTTCGACGAGAAAAGGAACTATCCCGCAATCGTTGTTTCGCATCCGGGCGGCGGCGTGAAGGAGCAGACCGCTGGCACCTACGCCAGGAAGTTCGCCGAACAGGGCTTCGTCACCATCGCATTCGATCGTTCCTATCAGGGCGAGAGCGGCGGCGAACCGCGCCAGCTCGAAAATCCCTATATCAGCACCGAGGATGTCAGCGCCGTCATCGACCATCTGACCACGCTGCCCTACGTCGACAGGGAGCGGATTGGCGCCATGGGTATCTGCGCAGGAGCCGGCTACACCGCCAATGCCGCGATCCAGGACCGCCGCATCAAGGCGATCGGCACGGTGAGCGCAGTCAACATCGGCTCGATGTTCCGCAACGGTTGGGAAAACAACGTCAAGTCGATCGACGCGCTGCCCTATGTCGAGGCCGGTTCGAATGCTCGCACTTCGGACGCGGAGGGCAAGGGTTACGCGACCATGCCGCTGGCGCCACTGACCGAGAAGGACGCACCGAACGAGGAGCTGCGGCAGGCCTGGGAATATTACCACACGCCGCGCGCAGAATGCGCGACAGCGCCCGGCTTCGCGACGCTGCGCAGCCTCAATCAGATCATCACCTACGATGCCTATCACATGGCCGACGTCTATCTGACTCAACCGATCCAGATCGTCGCCGGCAGCGTGGCGGGCAGCAAGTGGATGAGCGACGACCTCTTCGACCGTGCCGCGAGCACGGACAAATCCTTCCATGTAGTCGAGGGCGCCAACCACATGGATCTCTATGACGGTCAGGCGTTTGTCGATGAGGCGGTGTCAGTGCTCGCGCCGTTCTTCCGGCAGAAACTGACCGGCACAATCGTGAAACAAGCTGCCGAATAACAATACTCGTCCATGCCATAAGAAAAGGAAGATCTCATGGAAACCGTCAGGATTCGTAATGCTGGCATGTATTGGGATATTGCCGCCAATATTCACTTCCCGCCCGATTTCGACGCCGGCAAGAGCTATCCGGCAGTGGTATCGAACCATCCCATCGGAAGTTGCAAGGAGCAGACCGCCGGCAATGTCTATGGCGCGGCGCTGGCAAAAGCCGGCTTCGTCGTCATCGTGCCCGACGCCGGCTTCCAGGGCGGCAGCGGTGGCGAACCGCGCTGGCTCGAAGACCCCGAACAGCGGGTGAAGGACTATCGCGACGTCATCGACTACGCTCAGTCCCTGTCCTATGTCGACCCTGACCGCATTGGCATGCTCGGCATTTGCGGCGGTGGCGGTTACTCGGTGAAAGCGACCATCATCGACAAGCGCATCAGGGCGCTGGTCACGATTACCGGCGTGAACTTCGGGCGCCTCATGCGCGAAGGCTTCAGCAACTTCGATCCCACAGGAACGCTGGAAGCCATGGCCAAGCAGCGTACCGCCGAGAACGCGGGTGCCGACGAGCAGATCAACATCTTCCTTCCCGCCAGCGTCGAAGCGGGCAAAGCCGCAGGCATCACCGACATCGATGTGCTGGAGGCAACCGACTATTACCGCAACCGCTGCCCGGCCAAGGGATCGGGTACGCGCATGCTGGTGTCACATGCCGCCACGGCGATGGCATGGGACGCCTTCGCCTTCGCCGAGACGCTGCTGACCCAGCCGATCATGCTTGTGTTTGGTGACAAGCCCGGCGGATTCGGCGCCTATCGCGATGGCATGGAGCTATATGGCCGCGCTGCTTCCAAGCACAAGGAACTGGTGGTGATCGAAGGATGGTCGCATTACGACCTCTACGACAAGCCCGAACCGGTGCGCCGGGCGCTAGAAAAGTCGGTGCCGTTCTTCAAGACGCATCTCGGCAGCGTAGCCGCCGCAAGCCGGCCGCAGGCGGCAGAATAAACGCACGCGTTGTTCATGGAGCGGCGCCGGACTTCGGCGCCGCTCCATGCAGTTGTGAGGGATGGGAAATAACGAAAGTGCCTGTCCTGGGCGCGAGTGGTTAGATCGCGCGCAACGCGGTCCCTATGCTCAGTGGCTACAGCGATGTGGAGCTGACGCTGTTCGCCCGCAGCCCCACGAAACTGACGC
>WPCJ01337959.1_pt1 | contig 56081 bp, 50 predicted proteins | sample 5399831 | NCBI WGS metagenome assembly WPCJ01 (sample SAMN12869470, study PRJNA574797) | sludge metagenome | isolation source: wastewater treatment of pH10 | place: China:Beijing | collected 2019-05-20
GTTTTCGAGGAAGATGACCGGGTTCGGATCGCGGATCGCGGCCTTGAGCAGCCCCTTGGCGTCGGCCGCCGTATAGGGCTGGATCACCCTGAGGCCCGGAATGTGACTGTACCACGCCGCGTAGTCCTGGCTGTGCTGGGCGGCAACGCGCGCCGCAGCGCCGTTGGGGCCGCGGAAGACGATGGGAGCGCCCATCTGCCCGCCGGACATATAGAGCGTCTTGGCCGCCGAATTGACGATCTGGTCGATCGCCTGCATGGCGAAGTTGAACGTCATGAACTCGACGATCGGTTTCAGCCCAGCCATGGCCGCGCCGACGCCGACGCCCGCAAATCCGTGTTCGGTGATCGGCGTGTCGACCACGCGGCGCGGGCCGAACTCCTGCAACAGCCCCTGCGTGATCTTGTATGCGCCCTGATACTCGGCGACCTCCTCGCCCATGATGAAGACGTCCTCGTCGCGGCGCATCTCCTCGGCCATAGCGTCGCGCAACGCCTCGCGCACTGTGGTCGAGACCATCTCGGTGCCTGCCGGAATATCCGGGTCGGCGGCGGTTTCGATCTTTGGAGCTGCGGGCACCTTGGCGGCCTCCGGCGCGGGCGCAGCCGCCTGTGCGGCACTCTCCGCCTTCGGAGCGTCTTCGGCCGGCTTCGCAGCAGGCGCCTTTTCCTCACCCTTGCCCCCAGCGGCCGTGGCGGCGTCTTCGCCCTCGACGACCAGAATGGCGATCGGCGTGTTCACCTTCACGCCTTCGGTACCGGCCGGAATGACGATTTTCGCAAGCGTTCCCTCGTCGACCGCCTCGACCTCCATGGTCGCCTTGTCGGTCTCGATCTCGGCGATGACATCGCCGGCGGCGATCTTGTCGCCTTCCTTCTTCAGCCACTTGGCGACGTTGCCCTCCTCCATCGTCGGAGAGAGCGCGGGCATCAGGATCTCAATCGGCATCTTCGCGCTCCCTTACAGTACGATGTCGGTCCAGAGCTCGGATGCATCCGGCTCGGGATCGGTCTGCGCGAATTCGGCGGAGTCGGCGACGATGTCGCGAACCTCCTTGTCAATGGCCTTGAGGTCGTCCTCGCTCGCCCACTTCTTCTCGATGAGGCGTGCCTTCACCTGCTCGATCGGATCGTGCTCGGAACGCATCTTCTGGACTTCGTCCTTGGAACGGTACTTCGCCGGGTCCGACATCGAGTGGCCGCGATAGCGGTAGGTCTGCATCTCGAGGATGATCGGCCCGTTGCCCGAGCGGCACCATTCCACCGCAACCTCGGCCGCCGACTTGACGGCACGCACGTCCATGCCGTCGACCTGCATACCGGGAATGCGGAAGGAAGCACCGCGCTGCGAGAAGTCGGTCTCGGCCGACGAGCGCGTGACCGAAGTGCCCATCGCATAGCGATTGTTCTCGATGATGTAGACCACGGGCAGCTTCCACAGAGAGGCCATGTTGAAGCTCTCGTAGACCTGCCCCTGGTTGGACGCGCCGTCGCCGAAATAGGTCAGTGATACATTCTTGTTTCCACGATAGCGGTTGGCGAAGGCGAGCCCCGTGCCGAGCGACACCTGCGCGCCGACGATCCCATGTCCGCCGTAGAAATTCTTCTCCTTGGAGAACATGTGCATGGAGCCGCCCTTGCCCTTGGAGTAGCCTCCGCGGCGGCCGGTCAGTTCGGCCATGACGCCGCGCGGACTCATATCCATCGCCAGCATGTGGCCGTGGTCGCGATAGGCGGTGATCATCTGATCGCCGTCGATCAGAGCCATCTTCATGCCGGTAACGACTGCTTCCTGTCCGATATAAAGATGGCAGAAGCCGCCGATGAAACCCATGCCGTAGAGCTGGCCGGCCTTTTCCTCAAAGCGGCGGATGAGAAGCATGCCGCGATAGGCTTCGAGTTCCTGCTCTTTCGTGAAGGTAGCCGGTTTCGGGGCGGCGGGTCCCTTTGCAGCCCCTCGAGCAGACTTCTGCGAGGGCTTCGCTGCGGCCCTGTCCTCGGACCTCGATTCAGGCCCCGATCTGGCTGCGGACGTCTTGTTTTCGGGTGTCTTCTTCGCAGGCGCCTTGCGTGAAGGCGCTTTCTTGGCGGCAACGGCCATTCATCACTCCCTGTGAATGTCTCTTTGCGGACATTGCGAAGGCATATGCCTTCGAATTTGACCGAACGCTAGCATGGCAAACAGGCTTCGGCCATGCGAAAAAACGCATGGCAGGCATGCGCCCTAGACGCTGAAATTGCTGGGAAAACGCGTCTATTAATCAGATTTCGGTTAATTCGCTGGAAGACTGTTCCGCATGATGACGATTTCGTCGGCCTGCGAAAGGTTGAGCGCGCGGCGGGCCTGTTCGTCCAGCATGTCCCGCTCCAGCGTGCCGTCATGCAGAAGCTGCACCCGGCGCTCCATGTCCACGCGCCTCTGTCGCGTCGCGTCGAGCTGCGCCTTAAGCGCCACGGCCTGCGCCTCGTAGCGGTATTTCGAATAGATGCCGTATTCGCCGTGATAGGCGTGGAAGCCGAAATAGGCCAGGAACAGCGCCGAGATCGCCGGCACGATCAATCGGCCGGTGTTCCGCTGCTTGTAGTGACGTGTCCACATGAGAGGGCTCCGCTCCATCCGCCTTTGTCGCCCGATTGTGCTTAATGGACGGTTAGCGGATGCAGCGGAGCCGCGAAGGATTTCTACGCCTTGAGGATCGACGTCCCGGCGTAGCGGGCCTGGCCGCCCAGTTCCTCCTCGATGCGGATGAGCTGGTTGTACTTGGCCGTGCGGTCGGAGCGCGCGAGCGAGCCGGTCTTGATCTGCCCGCAATTGGTCGCGACCGCGAGGTCGGCGATGGTGGAATCCTCGGTCTCGCCGGAGCGATGCGACATGACGGAGGTATAGCCGGCGCGGTGCGCGGTCTCGACCGCCTCCAGCGTCTCGGTCAGCGAGCCGATCTGGTTGACCTTGACGAGGATCGAGTTGGCGACGCCCATGCGGATGCCGTCGCGCAGGCGTGCCGTGTTGGTGACGAAGAGGTCGTCGCCGACGAGTTGCACCTTGTCGCCGCACAGGTCGGTCAGGTGCTTCCAGCCCTCCCAGTCATCCTCGGCCATACCGTCCTCGATGGAGATGATCGGATAGTCGGCAGCGAGTTTGGCAAGGTACTTGGCCTGGGCCTTGGGGTCGCGCGTCTTCTTCTCGCCCTCATAGACATAGGAGCCGTCCTTGAAGAACTCGGTCGAGGCGCAGTCGAGGCCGATCGCGACCTCCTCGCCCGGCTTGAAGCCGGCCTTTTCGATCGACGCCATCACGAAATCGAGGGCCGCCTGTGCGCTCTTGAGGTTCGGCGCGAAGCCCCCCTCGTCGCCCACATTGGTGTTGTGGCCGGCGTCCTTCAGGCGCTTCTTCAGCGTATGGAATATTTCCGAGCCCCAGCGGACGGCGTCGCGCAGCGAAGGCGCGCCGACCGGCATGATCATGAATTCCTGAAAGTCGATCGGGTTGTCGGCATGCGCGCCGCCGTTGATGATGTTCATCATGGGAACCGGCAGCACATGCGCGTTGGGGCCGCCGAGATAGCGGTAGAGCGGCAGGTTGGACGCTTCGGCGGCCGCCTTGGCGACGGCGAGCGAAACGCCGAGGATCGCATTGGCGCCGAGACGCGACTTGTTGGGCGTGCCATCCAGCTCGATCATTGTGCGGTCGATGTGGATCTGGCTCTCGGCCTCCATGCCGCCGATGGCCTCGAATATCTCGCCATTGACCGCCTCGACGGCGCGCTCGACTCCCTTGCCCAGATAGCGCGGCCCACCGTCACGGAGCTCGACTGCCTCATGCGCGCCGGTCGACGCCCCGGACGGGACCGCCGCACGGCCCATGGAGCCGTCTTCGAGCACGACATCCACCTCGACGGTGGGGTTGCCGCGGCTGTCCAGTATCTCGCGGCCTACGATATCGATGATGGCGGTCATGTGCTGAAATCCCCAGGAAATGGTGGTTTGGAGCCGCGCCCGTCTTAGTGGAAGCGGCGGATAATTCAATCCGGAGAGCTCATTTATCGGTTTAATGCGACCGTTTCGCGAAACCGGGAGGGCCTTTCGACCTTTCGTGAATCTGGCTCATATCGCGATTTTCGCTCGTTGACCGGCAACGAAAACGCCCCGCCGGTAGATGCCGGCGAGGCGTTTCGAGCGATACTTTCGCCACTGGTCACCAGTAGGGGTCGACCTTGTAATATTCGTAGGACGCGTCGCGCGCGACGGTGCCGTCGCCCTTCGTCAGATCGTTGATCGAATAGGAAGGCGCTGCCTCGAGCTGTTCCTTGGTGAACGGCACGACGTAGCCTCCCTGGTCTTCGTCATAGTCGAGCGTAGACCACGGTATGGCATGGTACTTCTCGCCGATGCCGAGGAAGCCGCCGAAGCCGATGACGGCAAACATTATGCCGTTGGACAGCTTGTCGAGCATCACGTCCTCGATCGATCCGATGCGATCGCCGGCCGCGTTGTAGACGGCCGTTCCGATGACGCGTGACGCGGTGATCGCGGCCGTATGTCCGGTATGGGTATGAGTGTTCATTTTCGTCTCCTCGTTTAAGGTCGCGGATAGGACGAAAATGAAAACCTCCGGCAAAAGTTCCGAGGCAGAGAGCCGATCAGGCGGCGCCCTTCGACACCCGGTCGAGCGCCATCAGCGTTTCGAGCAGGGCCGGCAATTCGGCGAGCGGCACCATGTTGGGACCATCGGAAGGCGCATTGTCGGGGTCCTCATGCGTTTCGATGAAAACGCCGGCGACACCCACCGCAACGGCTGCGCGCGCCAGCGTCGGCACGAAACGACGCTCGCCGCCTGACGAGCCGCCCTGCCCTCCGGGCTGCTGCACCGAATGGGTGGCGTCGAAGATCACCGGCGCGCCGATCTCGGCCATGATCGGAAGCGCGCGCATGTCGGAGACCAGCGTGTTGTAGCCGAACGAGGCACCCCGTTCCGTCACGAGAACGTTCGGGTTACCGGAGCCGGTCACCTTGGCGACGACGTTCCTCATGTCCCATGGCGCGAGGAACTGGCCCTTCTTGACGTTAACCACCCTGCCCGTGTTCGCAGCCGCCACGAGAAGATCCGTCTGCCGCGACAGGAAGGCCGGTATCTGCAGGACATCGACGACTTCCCCGACGATTGCGCATTGCTCCTCGGTATGCACGTCCGTGAGGATCGGAACGCCGAGTTCGCGGCGCAGGTCAGCGAAGATCGGCATGGCGGCGTCGAGGCCCGAGCCGCGCGTCGCGCCAAGCGAGGTGCGGTTGGCCTTGTCGTAGCTCGTCTTGTAGACGAAGCCGATGCCGAGACGGTCGGTGAGTTCCTTCAGCGCGCCCGCCATGTCGAAGGCATGCCCCCGCGACTCGAGCTGGCAGGGTCCGGCGATCAGCGACAGAGGCCTGTCGTTGGCGAAGATCGCCTTGCCTATGGTGACGGTTCTGTTCGGGGCTGTCGCGCTCATGTGGGTCCTTTCGGAGGATTGCCGGCGATGTGCCCCAATTCCCTCCCGCGTTCAAGGCGCGCTTCGATTCACGCCTTATTGCGCGGCTCCAGAAGCTCGAAAATATCGATGCCTTCGTGGCGGCCCTTGGCCGTGGCTGTTCCGAGCGGCCTGAATTCGCCCGCCGTCCCGGCCGCAGCCTTGACCGCGGCGCTGGTGAGGATCGTCGTGCCGAACTGCTTGTTCATGCCCTCCAGGCGGGAGGCGACGTTCACCGTGTCGCCCATCGCCGTATATTGCCGCCGATCCTCCGCGCCGACGCTGCCGACGACCGCGATTCCCGTATGCAGACCGAAGCGCGTGACCAGCACGGGGCGACCGGCCTTCTCGTTCTCCTCGTTCAGCGCGTCGATCGCTGCCTTGAGCTCCAGCGCGCAGCGGCAACCGTCCGCCACGTGATCGGAGTTTTCGGCAGGCGCGTTCCACATGGCGTAGATCGAATCGCCCAGATACTGGACGATGACGCCATTGTTGCGCTCGACGACGGTGTTCATCGTCTGGAAATAGGCCGTCAGCATGTCGACCACCTCTTCGGGTGCGTTCTGCTCGGAGATGGTCGTGAAGTCGCGGATGTCGGTGAAGAGCACCGTGACCTCGCGCCTTACGGCTGCTCCGGCCGCATCCTGCCCCGAGGCGACGATCTGGCGGACAAGCTCGCGCGGCACATAGACGGCGAAGGTGCCGATCGCGGAGCGCGCCGACCCGAGCGCGCGCTCCAGCACGTTGATCTCCTTGATCCAGGAGAAGGACGCGCGCCAGTGCTGGAAATCCAGGTTGCCGATCTGGCTCGCATCGTCGGCCAGGGCCACCAGCGCGCGGCTGATGCGACGCGAGACAAGGAGGGCGAGAAGCACTCCAAGCACGACGAAGGCGGCCGCGATGAGCAGCTTCTGCTTGATCTGCGCGATGCTGTCGGCCGTAAAGTCGCTCACCGGCGCGGCGATGACGATGCTGTAGCCCTGCAGCAGATGCGATGCCTTGGCAGATACCGATGCCGTGCGGGCCAGCCAGCGCTTGCCGCCGACGACGAACTCGACCAGATCCGCGCTGGGGCTTTGTCCGGCGGCGGGCAACAGCGCCTGCACCGCGCTCAGCAGCGGATCGTCGAATGTCGGCGCGTCGGGCTGGGATCCTCGCGCGACGATCTGTGCGACGAGTTCCGGATCGTTGGCCGCGAATGCCCTTTTGGGGGGAGATTGTCTGGATAGCTGTTCCGCGAGCTCCGCCATTATGGCGGGATTGGAGTGAACGATAAGCCTGCCATTGTCGTCGAAAATGAAGCCAACCGAATTCTCCGACACCGCCTGCTCGACAAGCATCTTGCTGATGGTCTCAAGCATGACGTCGACGCCGATGACGATGCCCTTGTCGGCCACCATGCTGTTCGCCATGGTCAAGGTCAGCGTTTCCGTGCTTGCGGACATGTATGGAGCGGTCGACACCGGTCCGTCCGCGCGGATCGCCGCCCGATACCAAGGACGCCTGCGGGGGTCGTAATCCACCTCGCGCTGCGGCCCGACGCCGAACTCCTTCCCGTCGGAGTCAAGGAAATGCCAGGTCGACAGGGATCGACCGTCTTCGTCGCGGATCACGACCCGCATCGCGAAGACCGTCTCTTCCGGCGCCGAGACGTTGGCGTGCCAGCGCGGGCTGTTGTTCGCCCGCATGACCTGGAAAAAGGCGCCGTTCGGATACCCGACATAGACGGCGTCGATATGTGGAGAAGACTTCAGCGCGCGCACGAGATATTCGCGCTTGGCGAAGACATAGGCTGGCGGCTTGTCTATCAGCGAGGGCAGCACTGCTCCCATCGTGATGATGGAGTGACCGTCCTGAAGCAGACCGGCATAGAGGTCGAGAGTGCTGCGCGACAGCAGCCGCATCTGCTGCCTCGCCGATTCCAGCGCCGACTGACGGCCCTCCTGGAATGTAAGCCAGATCAACGGGACGGAGATCGCGACGAGCAGCAGAACGATGATGACGCTGAGGTGAACGCGAAGCGGCTTGGCCCAGCGCAGCCGCCGCAGCTCGCTGGCCGGATCGGGGATCCCCGTCGCCTGTCTGTTCCGTGACTCGACGCTCAAACCCGCCTGCCCCTCATCAAACGGCTCAATAGCATGGATACGCCGTTCCGGCATAGGGAACGGCCTATCCGATGAAAGCCGGCTGCCAGGCCGGTGCGGCTCTCAAACGAGCCGGCTCTGCTCCACGGCCGCGCCGATGAACGATGCAAAGAGCGGATGCGGCTCCAGCGGCCGGCTTTTCAGCTCAGGATGGTACTGCACGCCGATGAACCACGGATGGTCGGCATATTCGACCGTTTCCGGCAGCACGCCGTCCGGCGACATGCCGGCAAAGATCAGCCCGCATTCCTCCAGCCGCTCTTTGTAGTCGATATTGACCTCGTAGCGGTGGCGGTGGCGCTCCGAAATCGCCGTGTCGCCGTAGATGCCGGCGATCCGGGACCCCGGTGCCAGCCGCGCGTCATAGGCGCCCAGCCGCATCGTGCCGCCCAGATCGCCGGCTTCGCGGCGCTTCTCAAGCATGTTGCCCTTGAGCCATTCGGTCATGAGGCCGACTACGGGCTCGTCCGTCTTGCCGAACTCGGTCGAGGAAGCATGCTCGACGCCGGCCAGCGATCGGGCCGCCTCGATGCAGGCCATCTGCATTCCGAAACAGATGCCGAAATACGGCACCTTGCGCTCGCGCGCGAACTTGGCGGCGAGAATCTTGCCTTCCGCGCCGCGCTCGCCGAAACCGCCGGGCACGAGGATGCCGTGCACCTTCTCCAGCCAGGGCGCGGGGTCTTCCTTCTCGAAGATCTCGCTCTCGATCCATTCGAGCTTCACCTTGACATGGTTTGCCATGCCGCCATGCGACAGCGCCTCGATGAGCGACTTGTAGGCGTCCTTCAGGCCGGTGTACTTGCCGACGACGGCGATCGTCACCTCGCCCTCGGGATTGTGGATCAACGAGGAAACCTTTTGCCACGCCTCCATGCGCGGCTTGGGGGCCGGCTCGATGCCGAAGGCCGCCAGAACTTCCGAATCAAGGCCTTCCTTGTGATAGGCGAGCGGCACGTCATAGATGTGCGCGACGTCCAGCGCCTGGATCACCGCCGATTCCCGCACGTTGCAGAAAAGCGAGAGCTTGCGCCGCTCCTCCTTGGGGATCGACCGGTCGGCACGCACCAGCAGGATGTCCGGCGCTATGCCGATGGAACGCAGCTCCTTGACCGAATGCTGGGTCGGCTTGGTCTTCAGCTCGCCGGCCGCTGGAATGTAGGGCATCAGCGTGAGGTGGACATAGACCGCGTTGTTGCGCGGCAGGTCGTTGCCGAGCTGGCGGATCGCCTCGAGGAAAGGCATGGCCTCGATGTCGCCGACCGTGCCGCCGATCTCGCACAGCACGAAATCGTAGTCGTCATTGCCGTCGACGATGAAATTCTTGATCTCGTCGGTGACGTGCGGAATGACCTGCACTGTCGCGCCGAGATAGTCGCCGCGCCGCTCCCGCTCGATGATGTTCTTGTAGATCCGGCCTGTGGTGATGTTGTCGGCCTGGTTCGCGGAGCGTCCGGTGAACCGCTCGTAGTGGCCGAGATCGAGGTCCGTTTCGGCCCCGTCATCGGTCACGAACACTTCGCCGTGCTGATACGGGCTCATCGTGCCCGGATCGACGTTGAGATAGGGGTCGAGTTTCTTTATGCGCGCGCGGTAACCCCGCGCCTGCAGCAATGCTCCGAGAGCTGCCGCCGCAATGCCTTTTCCAAGGGAAGAAACCACGCCGCCGGTGATGAAAACATATCGCGCCATGGGAGTCGGTGCTTATCGCGAGCGTTGCGATTCCGCCAGAGGAAACTTCAAGAAAACGTCCGGCCTACGTTCTTTTCCACCGCGAGACACAAAGGCCGGGCGGAAACAAAAAGGCCGGCACAGGGCCGGCCTTTTTGCTGTTCGCAGAGGAGGGTCAGAGCACGACGACGCGCGTGCCCACTGGAACGCGGCGATAAAGATCCATCACATGCTCGTTGATCATGCGGAAGCAGCCGTTCGACGAGTTGGTGCCTATCGTTTCCGGAGCGATGGTGCCGTGGATGCGCAGATGCGTGTCCTTGCCGTTCTCGTAGAGATAGATGGCGCGCGCGCCGAGCGGATTCTGGCCACCGCCAGGCATGCCTTCGGCATATTTGCCGTACTTCTGCGGATCGCGGGCCTGCATCTCCTTGGTCGGGATCCAGCGCGGCCATTCCTGCTTGTCGCCGACATTCACCACGCCCTTGTACTGGAGCCCATCCTTGCCGACGGCGATCGCATAACGGCGAGCCTTCGAAGCGCCCTCGACGAGATAGAGGTAGTGCGAAGCGGTGTCGATCACGATCGTTCCGCGATCATAGCCGCCGAACTGAACAACCTGCGGCTCGAATTCAGGGCGGACCTTGAACTTCTTCTTGGCGTCCTTCAGCTCCAGCGCGGCATCGAGAGCGCGCGTTTCCGGCAGCATCGACTGCCTAGGCGCGATCTGCTGCCCGCCGAACAGACCCGCGAAAAGGCCGGTCTGCTTGGGTGCGGCCTGGACGACAGCCTCGCTGCGCAATTCGCCGTTGTTGCCGGTCTGCACCACTTCCATCGCGGCCAGCCGGGAAACCTCCGCCTGACGCGCCGCCTCGGCGGCAGCGGCGGCCTGCGCGCGCCGCTCTTCCTCGGCGGCGATCCTTGCCAGACGCTGGTCCTCGATGGCCTTCGCCTTGGCCTCAGCGAGCTTGCGACGCTCCTCGGCCGCCTGCTCGCGGGCGAGCTTGCGTTCCTCGGCCTGCTTGGCGAGAGCGATCTTGCGCTCCTCGGCAACCTTCGCGCGCTCGGCGAGCATCTTCTCGCGCTCCGCCTTGGCGATGGCAGCCTTTTTCTCACGTTCGACCTTGGCCTCGGCAAGCTTCTTCTCGCGCTCGGCCTGCGCCGCGGCTGCCAGCTTGGCCTTCTCGGCCTTCGCTGCCGCGAGCTGCTTTTCCTTCTCGGCCTTGGCCTTGGCGATCTTTTCCTTTTCGGCCTTCGCCTTCGCCAATTTTTCCTTTTCGGCCTTTTCCTTGTCAGCCTTTTCCTTGGCAAGCTTCGCCTTCTCGGCCTTCTCCTGGTCGGCCTTGGCCTTTGCAGCCTTCTTGTCCTGAGCGGACTGCGGCTTGACTGCCGTCTTCGACTTGGCCTTGGTGTCGGCGGCAGCCTTCTTCTTCTTCAAAGCATCCTGCTCGGCCTTGGTGGCAACCTGCACGATCTCGGCAGGTGAATCAGGCGCCGGCGACGCCGGAACTGGCGGCGCGGCAAAGGCGGAGGCGTGAGCAACGAGGCTTGCGCCGAAGCCCAGGACAAGAAGGCTACGAAACTGCATGTTCATGATCCCGATATTGAAGTCCCCGCTTGCTGCGAACGGCAACAATCCGTCCGCGAAGCGCCACCGAGGCTTATAAGGCAAGTCGATCAATGCTCTCAAGCTCGGCAACCGCCTGCGGCTGATCGAATTTTCGTGAATGTGCGGCATTTGCCGGCACTGTGGTCAAAGCATCACAGTGATGGCAAGCGACAGGGAAACGGCCGTTAAGGCCGGGAGTCGAGAACCTCCCGACCCGGTTAATCGGCTTACTGGTTCGGAACCTGCGGCTCGGCCGGCTGCGCGGGTACGGTTTCGACCGGAGCTGTGCCAGTGGCTGGCGCAGCGGCGGGAACGTCCGCGGCGCCCGAGCTTTCCGGCACCGTGGGCGCCGCCGGGGTCGTTCCGCCAAGCTGATCCAGCACGCCGCCCTGCTGTCCGGCCGGCTGCGGGCGGTCGAGTATGTCGAGCGGCTGCGCGCCGTAGCGGGCGATCAGGGAAAGACCGAGCGATGTGACGAAAAAGGCCGCTGCAAGAATGGCCGTGGCGCGCGTCAACGCGTTCGCCGCGCCGCGCGCCGTCATGAAGCCCGAACCGCCGCCGATGCCGAGGCCGCCGCCTTCGGAGCGCTGCATGAGGACAACGCCGACAAGCGCAAGCACGACCATCAGGTGGACGACGATTACGATGGTTTCCATGGACTCACCCGGAGAAAACGTGTGGACGCACCCGGCGCCCTTCAAGGAAGGCGGCTCAATACAATGCTTTCGCGGCATTTCCAAGCCCGCGCCGCAAATGGGAAGCCGAAGCCTCCTTTGCAACGCCGTCGCATGGGAAAACCGCATGCAAGCTTGCCAATCCGCTGTAATCTTCTACTCATCGGGAGCCCTATTGGTTCAGCGCCCGCCAAAGATTGCCTTTCCGATCATGTCGCTCATTCCATCTTCGCTTCGCGGACCGATCTTCATGGTGGCCGCAACCTGCTCCTACGTGATCAACGACACTCTGATGAAGCTGGCGACGGATGGCCTGCCGCCCTACGAGGTGCTGTTCGTGCGTGGCGTCTGGGCGCTGCTGCTGGGCATACCGATTCTTTTCCTGCTCGGCCTCGGGTCGCAGTCCCGCCAAATGTTTGATCGCCGCGTCCTCTCGCGCAACCTGTTCGAGCTCGTGGCGATCCTCTGCTATGTCGTTGCCCTGGCGAACATGCCCATCGGGGACGCTTCCGCGCTCGGGCAGATCACGCCGATCCTCATCCTGCTCGGCGCGTCCATCCTTTTCGGCGAAAAGATCGGCGGAATGCGCGCCGCCCTCATACTGCTCGGCTTCGCCGGGGCGCTGATGGTGGCCCAGCCCACCATGGAGGGCATATCTATCTATGCGCTGCTGGCGTTGCTGAACGCCGTGCTCGGCGCGGCGCGCGACATAGCGGGGAGACGCGTCGCCTCGCATATCCACGGCATGATCGTGGCTATCTCGGCCGTCATCATCGTTCTCGCGGGAGCCGGCGTCGCCCATCTGCTCAGCGAGGAATGGGTGACGCCCAGCGTTCGCCATCTGACACTGCTGGCAGGATCGGGCCTGTTCCTGGTCTTCGGCCATTTCTTCATCTTCATGGCCTACCGGATCGGGCCGACGGGTGTCGTCGCGCCGTTCTATTACACATTCACGATGTGGGCCGTCATCTCGGGATTCGTCGTGTTCCGGGAATTGCCCAATGCGCTGGCATTGTCCGGAATCGCGTTAGTCGTCACCAGCGGGCTGACGATCGTCCTGCTGGACGAACGCCGCCGACGCCCCACCATATCGGCCTGAACGTCAGATGGACTGATAGGCTTCCGCTATGCCGAGGAAATCGGCGGCCTTGAGGCTTGCGCCGCCGACCAGCGCGCCGTCGACATTATCGACGGACAGAAGCTCGACCGCGTTGGAAGGCTTGACCGACCCGCCGTACAGGATGCGCATGCGCGCGGCCTCCGGCCCGAGCAGCCGAGTAAGTTCCGAGCGGATATGCGCATGCGCGCGGGCGACGTCCTCGGCAGTCGGCGTCATGCCCGTTCCGATCGCCCAGACCGGCTCGTAGGCGATGATGGCGGTCGCCGCAGTGGCGGACGGTGGAACCGAACCGGCGATCTGGCGGCTCAGAACGTCGAGCGTCGAGCCGTTTTCGCGCTCGGCCTTCGTCTCGCCGATACAGATGATGGCGACGATGCCCGCGCGCCACGCGGCTTCCGCCTTTGTCCGCACGACGGCATCGCTCTCGCCGTGATCCGTACGCCGCTCGGAATGACCGACGATGACATGGCTGGCGCCCGCATCCCTGAGCATCTCGGCCGACAGGTCGCCGGTATGCGCCCCGCTTTGCGCGCCATGGCAATCCTGTCCGCCAATCCTGACGGGGGTCGAGTTCAGCACCTCGGACGCGCGCCAGAGAAGCGTTGCGGGCGGACAGATCAAAGCTTCGGTTTCGGCGTCCAGACCGCTCATGAAGCCATGGCCGATGGAGCGCAGTTCGTTGAGCGAAGCGCTCGTGCCGTTCATCTTCCAGTTGCCGGCAACCAGCGGACGAATTCCTGGTGTCATTGGTCGGACTCCTGCGGAAGCGATGAAGGGCGAAGCAGCTTGAGGCGGCGAGGTGACACAAACGCCGCCGTGCAACGCCCTCCCTACCAAAATCAGGCCACAAAGCAATCGACACTGTGGCCGAAGGGCGCTATTGCGCTTCGTTGATATTGAGTGCGCCTGCCTGTCGAGGCGCTCAAGACCGGGATTTTTGATGCTTTCTGCGCTGAGGACTGCCGCCGGGACCTGGGTGGCCAAACTGCTGCTTCTCCTGCTCGTGATAAGCTTCGCGGTGTGGGGCATATCCGGACAGATCGCGACCGGTATAGGCGGCAATTCGGTCGTCACGGCGGGCGGCACCACCGTTTCGCCGATCGAGTACCGCCTTGCCTACGACCGACAGCTTTCGGTCCTTTCCCAGCAGTTCGGGACGCGGCTGACGCGCGAACAGGCGCGCGCGCTTGGCATCGAGGACCAGGTGCTGGCGCAGCTCGTCGCGGGCGCCGTGCTCGACGAGCAAGCAGACGAGCTGGGCCTTGGCCTGTCGCGCGACAAGCTTGCCGACCTCACGATGTCGGACCCCGCCTTCCAGGGGCCGGACGGCCGTTTCAGCCGCCAGCAGTTCGAATATGTGCTGCGCCAGGTTGGCATGCGCCCAGAAGACTACCTCACGAATCGCGCTCAGGTTGCGATCCGCCAGCAGATCGTGGAAGCCGTGTCCGACGGGCTGACGGCGCCCGATACCTTCCTGCGCGCCGTGGCGCTCTATCGCGGCGAGGACCGCACGGTGGAGTTCATCGTGCTCCCGAGGTCGCTGGTCGAGCCGGTCGAGGAGCCCACGCAAGAGGCGCTGACCGGCTATTTCGAGCAGAACAAGCAGACCTACGCCGCACCTGAATACCGCAAGATTTCCTACATAACGCTGGTACCCGAGGCCATCGCCGACGAGCGCTCGATCAGCGACGAGCAAATCAAGCAGGACTATGAGCAGAATATCGGCCGCTTCACGACGCCCGAGACGCGCACCATCGAGCAGATCGTGTTCCCGGACGTCGGCGTTGCCGAAACCGCGCTCGATTCGATCAAGGCCGGCGCGACGTTCGATTCGGTCGTCGCCGCGCAGGGCAAGACCGCAGCCGACACGCTGCTCGGCACCTTCACCAAGGACAAGGTGGCGGATCCCGTCGTCGCCGAGGCGGCGTTCGCGCTGCAGGTCGACGAGGTCAGCCCGGTCGTCGCCGGCGCGTTCGGCCCAGTGCTTCTTCGCGTGACCGAAATCACCCCGGCGGTGGTCAAGACCCTGGCCGAAGCGGCACCTGAAATCCGCAAGGACCTCGCGCTGGCCGAAGCCAACCGAATCCTCATGGATGTGCACGACAATTACGAGGACAGCCGAGCCTCCGGCGACTCGCTGCGCGACGCGGCCGGCAAGCTCGGGCTGAAGGTCGAGGAAATCGAGGCCATCGACCGCACCGCGCAGAGGCCGGACGGATCGATTGTGAAGGACTTGCCTGAATCGAGAGCGCTCATCGCCGCTATCTTCGACGCCGAATCCGGTATCGAGAACCCTCCCCTCAACATCGGCAGTAGCGGCTACATCTTCTATGAGGTGGACGGCATAACGCCCGCGCGCGAGCGCACGCTTGACGAGGTGAAGGACAAGGTCGTCGCCGACTGGAAGACGGCCGAGGCCGAATCGCGGCTGGCGGCAAAGTCCGCCGAAATCGAAAAGCGGCTGAAGGACGGCGCGGAACTCGACGCGCTGGCGACCGAACTCGGCTTGGAAAAGCAGATCAAGCGCGGCCTGAAGCGCGATACCGACGACGGCGATTTCGGCCGGCTCGGCGTCACTGCCGCTTTCGGCGTCGCGGAAGGCGGCAGCGGTCTGGTCGCTGCGCCGAGCGGCGACGCGCAGATCGTCTTCAAGGTCACGGAAGTGTTTGAACCGGCCGGCGCCGACGCCAATTCGATACCTGAAGACGCGCAGAAGACGTTCGCCGCAGGGTTCGGCGACGACCTGCTCGACCAACTGGTGGCGAAGCTGCAGAGTCAGTACGGCGTCACGGTCAGTCGCTCCGCGATCGAGCAGGCGCTCGCGTTCTAGAGCGGCGCGGCAACCGGACTCGCATGGAAGCATCCTGAAAGCGGCAACGGGCGATGGCGACACTGAAGGAATACATTGGAAAGGTCGCGGGCGGCACGCCCCTGTCTTTCGACGATGCGCGCGATGCATTCGACATCATCATGTCGGGCGAAGCGACACCCGGCCAGATCGGCGGCTTCCTGATGGCCCTGCGCGTGCGCGGCGAGACGGTGGAGGAACTGTCGGGCGCCGTCACCACAATGCGCAGCAAGATGCTTCGCGTAGAGGCGCCGGAAGGCGCGATCGACATAGTCGGCACGGGCGGCGACGGCTCGCACAGCGTCAACATCTCCACCGCGTCGGCCTTCGTCATCGCGGGCGCAGGCGTGCCTGTCGCCAAGCATGGCAACCGTGGCCTTTCCTCACAGACTGGCGCCGCCGACGTGCTGACTGCGCTCGGCGTCAGGATCGACCTGGAGCCCGCCGAGATATCCCGCTGCATCGCGGCGGCCGGCGTCGGCTTCATGTTCGCGCCCGCGCATCATCCGGCCATGCGCCATGTCGGCCCGACGCGCGCAGAGCTTGGTACGCGCACCATCTTCAACCTGCTCGGCCCCCTCTCCAACCCGGCCGGCGTCACTAGGCAGATGGTCGGCGTCTATTCGCCGGAATGGGTCGAGCCGGTGGCGGAGGCCCTGCGCATGCTCGGGGCGGAACGGTCATGGGTCGCCCATGGCGACGGCTATGACGAGATCACCACAACCGGAGAAACGAAGATCGCGGAACTCGTGGACGGCAAGATCCGCACCTTCACGCTTACGCCGGAAGCGGTGGGGCTGAAGCGGTATCAGAAGGCGGAACTGCGCGGCGGCGATGCCGCGTTCAACGCCGCCGCGCTGCGCCTGTTGCTCGACGGGGCGCATGGCGCTTATCGCGACACGGTGCTGATGAATGCCGGCGCGGGCCTGCTGGTGGCCGGCAAGGTCGCTTCCGTCGAGGAAGGCGTCGCCAGCGCGGCGAACGTAATCGACAGCGGCAAGGCCGCGAAGGTTCTCGACCGGCTGGTCGAGGCCTCGAACGGGTGAGCCGTGGCCGACATCCTCAAAAAGATCGAAGCCTACAAGCGCGACGAGATCGCCGCCGCCAAGACGCGCCTGCCGCTTGCCGAGATCAAGGCCATGGCGCGCGACGCGGACCGGCCGCGCGGATTTCTTGCCGCGCTGGAAGCAAAGCGCGCCGCCGGCGCCTTCGCGCTGATCGCGGAGGTGAAGAAGGCCAGCCCTTCCAAGGGGCTGATCCGCGCCGACTTCGACCCGCCTTCGCTCGCCCGAGCCTATGAGGAAGGCGGCGCGGCCTGCCTTTCCGTGCTGACGGACACGCCCTCCTTCCAGGGCGCGCCCGAATTCCTGACGGCTGCCCGCGAGGTGACCGGCCTGCCCACTCTGCGCAAGGATTTCATGTTCGAGCCCTATCAGGTGCATGAGGCCCGCGCCTGGGGCGCCGACGCCATCCTGATCATCATGGCGAGCGTTGGCGACGACGATGCGCGCCTGCTTGAGGACACGGCGCACGAACTGGGCATGGACGCCCTGATCGAAGTCCATGACGAGGAGGAAACCGAGCGCGCGCTGAAACTGTCGTCGCGCCTCGTCGGCATCAACAACCGCAACCTTCGCACGTTCGAGACCTCGCTCGAAACCTCCGAGCGGCTGGCCCGGCTCGTGCCGTCCGACCGGTTGCTGGTGGGCGAAAGCGGCATCTTCACGCATGACGACTGCCTGCGGCTTGGAAAAGCCGGCATCGGCACCTTCCTGGTCGGCGAAAGCCTGATGCGCCAGCACGACGTGACGGCCGCGACGCGCCTCCTTCTCGAAGGCCAGCTAGACACGCTCGGAGCCTGACCGGAGATGGCCCGCCTCACGCATCTTGGCGCGGACGGCAAGGCCGAAATGGTGGATGTCGGCGACAAGGCCGAGACCGAGCGCACCGCAATCGCCGAAGGCAGCGTCATAATGCAGGCCGCGACGCTGCGCATGATCCTCGAAGGCAATGCAAAAAAGGGCGACGTGATCGGCACGGCGCGCATCGCCGGCATCATGGCCGCCAAGAAGACCCATGAACTGATCCCGCTCTGCCATCCGCTGCTGCTGACCAAGGTTGCCGTGGACATCGAGCCTGACGAGACGCTGCCGGGCCTTCGCGTGCGCGCGCTCGCGCGCGTGACCGGCAAGACGGGCGTCGAGATGGAGGCGCTGACCGCTGCAGCGGTCGCCTGCCTCACCATCTATGACATGGCCAAGGCGGTCGATCGCGGCATGGTCGTCTCCGGCATCCGCCTCGTGGAAAAGACGGGCGGTAAGTCCGGAGATTACAAATTGCCTGAAGAAGGGACCCGCACGTGAGCGGGCTGCTGCCCGTGGCGGAAGCGCTTGAGCGCCTTCTTTCGGGTGCGGAGCCACTCGAATCGGAGCGAGTTCCCATTTCCGAGGCGGCTGGCCGCGTGCTTGCGGAGCCGCTCATCGCGTTGCGAACGCAGCCGCCCTTCGATGCCTCGGCCATGGACGGATATGCCGTTCGCGCCGACGACGTCGCCGAGGTGCCAGTTCGCCTCAGCGTCACGGGAGTAGCGGCGGCGGGCAGGCTTTTTGCCGGCAGCGTCGGCAAGGGTGAGGCCGTCCGCATCCTGACCGGCGCTCCCGTCCCGCCCGGGGCGGACACTATTGCCATCCAGGAAAACGTCAGGAAGCTCGACGGCGACATGATCGAGGTCTTCGAGACCGTCGCCGCCGGACGGCATATCCGCCGCAAGGGGCTGGACTTCAGGGAGGGCGACACGCTGCTGGAGGCCGGGCGTCTCCTCGATCCGGCAGCCCTCTCGCTCGCGGCTTCGGCGAACCACCCTGCCCTGCCGGTCATCCGCCAGCCTCTTATCGCCATCATCGCGACCGGAGACGAGTTGCTGCCGCCCGGCAGCACGCCCGGGCCTGACCAGATCATCGCCTCGAACGGCTACGGCCTCGCCGCGATCGCGAAGGCCACGGGCGCGCGCGTGCTCGATCTTGGCATCGCCCCCGACCGCATCGAGACCATTTCCTCGCTTGTGAAAAAGGCATTGGAGTCCGGCGCCGACGTCATCGCCACCCTTGGCGGCGCTTCTGTCGGCGACCACGATCTGGTGCAGAAGGCCCTGACCGACCTTGGAATGGAACTCGGCTTCTGGAAGATCGCGATGCGGCCCGGGAAGCCGCTGATGTTCGGGCGGCTGGGCACTACGCGCATCATAGGCCTGCCGGGCAATCCGGTCGCCAGCCTGATCTGCTCGCAACTGTTCATAGCGCCCCTGTTGGCGTGCCTCGGCGGGCGGGCGCATGAGCACAGGATCTTCAGGGCGGCGCTGACCGTGCCCATGCAGAAGAACGACCTTCGGCAGGATTATGTCCGCTGCACGCTGGACCGCACGCAGGACGGCAGGCTTCTGGCGACGCCCTTTTCGGTGCAGGATTCGTCCATGCTGCGGCATCTGGCCAACGCGGACGGGCTCATCGTCCGCGCACCCTTCGCGCCGAAGGCATCCGCCGACGATCCTTGCGACGTTCTGCAACTACGCTGAACAAAACGTCAACGCATTCATTAAAATTTAAACAGTTGCGGAACACAACTGGAACAGATAGTGTTTGTTCTGGTTTTGTTTGTTATTTGATTCATCGGGGGAACGATTATGCTGACCCGCAAGCAACATGAACTTCTGCTGTTCATCCATCAGCGGCTGAAAGAGTCCGGCATCCCCCCCTCCTTCGATGAAATGAAGGAGGCTTTGGATCTCGCTTCCAAATCCGGCATCCATCGGCTGATCACGGCGCTGGAGGAGCGCGGCTTCATTAGGCGCCTGCCGAACCGGGCACGTGCGCTGGAGGTTCTGCGCCTGCCGGATTCGATCGCCCCTGGATTGAACGCAGCGCGCAAGTTCTCGCCCAGCGTGATCCAAGGCAGTCTCGGTCGCGCGCCGGCGGAGATTACGCGGTCCCGCGCTGCGAGCAACGACGATGATTCCTCGTCTGCCACGACAGTACCGGTCATGGGCCGGATCGCCGCCGGCGTGCCGATAGACGCCATTCAGCACAAGACGCATTCGATCGCAGTGCCGCCTGAAATGCTTTCGGGCGGGGAGCATTACGCGCTGGAGGTGAAGGGCGATTCGATGATCGACGCCGGCATCTTCGACGGAGACACGGTCATCATCCGAAACGCCAGCACGGCAAATCCCGGCGAGATCGTCGTGGCGCTGGTGGACGAGGAAGAGGCGACGCTGAAGCGCTTCCGGCGCAAGGGCGCGTCAATCGCGCTCGAGGCCGCGAATCCTGCCTACGAAACCCGCATCTTCGGACCGGACCGCGTAAAGGTCCAGGGCAAGCTGGTCGGCCTGATCCGCCGCTATTGAAGACTGGTGGCATCCTGTTCTTCGCGGACCTGGATGTCGCCGCCAGATGGTTGGGTTTTCGTTGACCCGGCAGAGCGGTCTTTTGCCGGTTCTGGATCGTGTTGGCTGTCGTTCGGGTTGCGCTTTTGCTCGTAGGGCGCAAGCCCTCGGGCAGCCCGGGAAAAGCTGCGATGCTCGTGCCAGGGGCGATAGGGTCTCTCGACAGCCCATATGACCTTGGCGACGGCTTGCCGCCTCTTCTTTGCATCAGTCTCTCCGGTTGTTTCCCCCTCAGGGCCGGAAAGCATGATGGCGGCGCTACCGTTCAGCGCCAGATCACGTGTGGTGATGACGAACGCCTCCCCTCTTGCGCATAAATTCTTCACCGACGGATCATCGAGGACGATGACGGCGGCGGCGGCGCACAGGTCTGCCGCCGACCGGGCGTCCATGGCCAGCGCAACAAGCGCACCTGAATGGTGCCGCGCAACGCACGCGCCAGCACCGCAAGAGAACCCCCGGCCACTTGGCGACCTATTGCCGTCCGGGCCGGTAGCCTGTGCGGTCTCACCCATCTTCTGAAGCCTGCCTTCCGGCGGCAACACCTCGTGCGCTCGCAAGGCCCTTTGCCAGTTCTGGAGGGTAAAGCCGTCCGCACGGGCGCGGTTCACGGCTATGCTTCCCTCGCCCGCATCCAGCCCGACGAGCCGTCCATCTTCCGAAACGAGAAGGTCGGGGCGATCCACCTGCGGCAACAAGAAGAGCCCGGCAAGCGCGATCGGCACCGCGAAGATGCGAAGCCATGTCGATGTCAGCGTCGCGACGAGCAACGCCACAGTCAGCACCATGACCGAGACCGGCGCAATGATGCCCGTCATGTCCGTCGTCGACCGCTCCGCGAACCAGCGCGCTATGGCGATCATCGCCGTTAGGCCGAACCCCATGACATGGAAGAAGGGGCCGTCGATGCCGAAGGGCATGGCGAGCGAACCTAGGACGGCGAACGGCATGACCACGACCGACACGATCGGCATTGCCGTAAGGTTGGTGAAAAGCCCGAGCGAGGGCATCTGCTGGAAATGCCATGCGGCGTAGATCAAGGTGGCACCGCCAGCAACGATCGACGTTACCGCGAGTCCCGCCAGCCCGTTCACGCCTGCGCGCACCAGTCGGTACGGCCAGAAGGAGGCGGCGGGCGGCGCCGACATCCTGCTCGAACGCCAGTCCGACCACGCCGAATAGGCCCCGACCAGAGCGGCCGTCGCCGCGAAGGACATCTGGAAGCTCGGCCCGATGACCTCGTGCGGCGAGATAACGATCACGACGATTGCCGAGATCGCCAAATTGCGCAGCGTCAGTGCGCTTCGGTCGAAAAGCACCGCCACGAGCATGACGGCCAGCATGATGAAGCTGCGTTGCGCGGCCACTTCCGCACCGGAAATGAAGAGGTAGCCTGCGAGCCCCGCAAGCGCCAGCGCGGCAGCGTATTTCTTCACCGGATGTCGTGACGAGAAGCCGGGCGCCAGCGCGAATCCGGCACGCAGCAACCCCATGATCGTGCCGGCTACGAGCGCCATGTGGAGGCCGGAAATCGAGATCACATGATAGATTCCCGTGCGCCGCATCGCCTCGTTTATGTCTTCAGGTATGCCTGCCCTAAGGCCGACGACGAGCGCGGCGGCGATCTCGCCCTCCGCACCGCCGATATGGCTGCTGATGCGCTCGGCCACTGCAAGCCGGAAGCGCTCGACCGCGGCGCGGAAAGCCGCAATCGGCGGCATAGGGTCGCCCGTTAGCGCGAGTTCTGGACCGCGCATGAAAAAGCCGCTGGCCCCTATGCCGTCGAAGTAGCGCTCGAAAGAGAAATCGTAGCTGCCGGGTCTCACGGGGCCTGAAGGCGGCATCAAACGCACCAGCCCGGAGATGACGGAGCCCGCCGTCACATCCTTGGGGATGCGGCGGGCCGTGACGCGGATCCGCTCCGGCGCATAGCGTAGCGCGGGGCGCTCGGTACCGGTCACATCCACTGTGAGCCTGACCCTGCCGTTAGCGAGGCGCTCGATCGCGACGACGCGGCCGCTCAGCGTCGTCGAAATCTCGCCGCCCAGCATCTGCGTTGCGGCGCGCCATGTTTCGACCTTCGCTAGAAGCGCGCCGACGACGCACAGCAGGATCGCTGTGATCGCCAACTTCAGAACCGGCCGCGTCCGCGCCAGGAAGACGCCGAGGCCAAGAACCGGCAAGACAGCGCCAAGCGCCGCGAAGCCGGGCTCGTGGCCAAGGCCGAAATACACATAGGCTCCGACCGCAAGGAAAACCGGCGCGAACAGGAAGGCGATCCCCCGGTCGAGTTCGAGCGCGAAAGCAAGGCGAATCGCCTGCAGAAGCGAAGGCAGCGACGGCCGTGTCCATCCCGCAAGCCAGGCGTTCGAGAAACCCGGCTTTGAACGTCGGGGCGATGCCTCACCTGACTGTGGTATCGGCCCGTTCCAGCTCCGCGCATTCGCTTCGACTGTTCGCGCGGCGTCACCGGTCGGCGCAGGAACAGGAAAAGGCGCATCGTCGGGCGCGAACAGCGCGCGCTCGCCGACCTCCTCGACTGCGCCAGCTTCGCGCATTCCAATTCCCCCATCCGACTGCCACTTGCGCGGCAGACGCCCTATGCTACATGAACGCGGATTTTATTCCATTGTCCGGCTCCCGGCCGGTCCATGCGCGCTCGCAGGGCGCTCGATCCGAGAAAACCATGTCCAAGACTGTCGTCACCCGCTTCGCCCCTTCGCCCACCGGCTACCTCCACATAGGCGGCGCGCGCACGGCGCTCTTCAACTGGCTGTACGCCCGCCACACCAAAGGCACGATGCTGCTGCGCATCGAAGATACCGACCGCGAGCGCTCGACCGAAGCGGCGACCGCGGCGATTCTGGACGGCCTTGCCTGGCTCGGCCTCCATTGGGAGGGTGAGCCCACCTCGCAGTTCGCGCGAGCGGCCCGCCACCGCGAGGTCGCCGAGGAGCTGGTGCGCCGGGGAAAGGCCTATCACTGCTACGCGTCGCAGGAAGAGCTGGCGGAAATGCGCGAGAAGGCCCGCGCCGAGGGCCGCCCGCCGCGCTATGACGGGCGGTGGCGCGACCGCGATCCGTCAGACGCGCCGCCCGGCGTCAGCCCGGTCATCCGCATCAAAGCCCCGCGCGAGGGAGCGACCGTCGTGCATGACCGCGTGCAGGGCGACGTCACCTTCCCAAACAAGGATCTGGACGATTTCATCATCCTGCGCTCCGACGGCGTGCCGACCTATATGCACGCGGTCGTCGTGGACGATCATGACATGGGCGTCACCCACATTATCCGCGGCGACGACCACCTCACCAACGCCGCCCGCCAGCAGATCATCTACGACGCCATGGGCTGGGATATCCCCGTGATGGCGCATATTCCGCTGATCCACGGCGCGGACGGCGCGAAACTGTCGAAGCGCCACGGCGCGCTCGGCGTGGACGCCTACCGGGCCATGGGCTATCTGCCGGCCGCGCTGCGCAACTATCTCGCGCGACTGGGCTGGAGCCATGGCGACGACGAGGTGATGAGCCTCGACGACATGATCCGCTGGTTCGAGATAGAAGACGTCAACAAAGGAGCCGCGCGCTTCGACTTCGCCAAGCTCGAAGCCCTGAACGGCATCCACATGCGCCGGATGGAAGACGCCGAGCTGCTCGATATCTTCATTCGTACCCTGCCCTATCTGGACAACGGAAAGCTCATCTCGGACGGGCTTGACGACAGGAGCAAGGCGCAGCTTCTGGCAGCCATGCCCGGCCTCAAGGACCGCGCCAAGACGCTGGTGGAACTTGCAGACGGAGCTGCGTTCCTGTTCGCCAAGCGCCCGCTGGCCGTCGACGAGAGGGCGAAAGCCCAGCTCGGCACACCCCAGAAAGAGATCCTGCGCGGAGCCCTGGAAGCGCTGAAGGCCGTTTCGGACGAATGGTCGGCCACAACGACGGAAGCCGCGATCCGGGTGTTCGCCACTGAAAAGGACGTCAAGCTCGGCGCTGTCGCACAACCCTTGCGCGCTGCCCTTACAGGACGCACGACCTCACCCGGTGTCTTCGACGTGCTGGCCGTGCTGGGTCGGGATGAAAGCCTTGCACGCATCGCGGATCAAATCGATTAGGACAATGACGCTGCCATTTTATGCATTGTGTCCGGACTGTTGCGGTGCAACATTGCGCGCCGACACCGGGTTGGAGCTCGCCCTTGCTACCCGGACGGGTGCCTTCCGAGTGTGCCAGCGCGGCATTCTCGACTACAAGCGGGTGGGCTTATGGAGGTTACGATGACGTCTGCTAAACTCGAGTTTGCCGGGAAAACCCATGAATTCAAGGTACGAAGCGGCACGGTTGGCCCGGACGTCATCGACATAGGATCGCTGTACGGCACCACCGGCGCGTTCACCTACGATCCCGGCTTCACCTCCACCGCGAGCTGCGAATCGGCGATTACTTTCATTGACGGCGACAACGGCGTGCTGCTGCATCGCGGCTATCCGATCGACCAACTCGCCGAGCATGGCGACTTCCTCGAAGTCTGCTACCTGCTTCTCTACGGGGAACTCCCCACCAAGGCGCAGAAGGACGATTTCGACTATCGCGTGACGCGCCACACCATGGTTCACGAGCAGATGAGCCGCTTCTTCACCGGATTCCGCCGCGACGCGCATCCGATGGCCGTCATGTGCGGCGTGGTGGGTGCCATGTCGGCATTCTACCACGACTCGACCGACATTTCGGACCCTTATCAGCGCATGATCGCCTCAATGCGCCTGATCGCGAAGATGCCGACGATCGCTGCCATGGCCTTCAAATATTATGTCGGCCAGCCCTTCGTTTATCCGAAGAACGACCTCGGTTATGCCGCCAACTTCCTGCATATGTGCTTTGCGGTGCCCTGCGAGGAATACAAGATCAATCCCGTGCTGGCCCGTGCGATGGAGCGCATCTTCATCCTTCATGCAGACCACGAGCAGAACGCCTCCACCTCGACCGTGCGTCTCGCGGGCTCCTCGGGCGCGAACCCCTTCGCCTGCATCGCGGCCGGCATCGCCTCGCTTTGGGGACCCGCGCATGGCGGCGCAAACGAAGCGGCGCTGAACATGCTGGGCGATATCGGCAGCGTGGACCGTATCCCGGAATTCATCGCGCGCGCCAAGGATAAGAACGATCCGTTCCGCCTGATGGGCTTCGGCCATCGAGTCTACAAGAACTACGATCCACGAGCCAAGATCATGCAGAAGACCGCGCATGAGGTGCTCGGTGAACTCGGCATCAAGGACGATCCGATGCTCGACGTAGCGCTGGAACTCGAGCGGATCGCGCTGACAGACGAATATTTCATCGAGAAGAAGCTCTACCCGAACGTCGACTTCTATTCGGGCATCACGCTCAAGGCCCTTGGCTTCCCCACCACCATGTTCACCGTTCTCTTCGCGGTGGCGCGTACCGTCGGCTGGGTGGCGCAGTGGAACGAGATGATCGAGGACCCGCAGCAGAAGATCGGTCGTCCGCGCCAGCTTTATACCGGTGCTCCCGAGCGCGACTACATGCCGATCGCAAAGCGCTGAGGCATGCGCAAAGGGAGGTGGGCCCCGTACCGCTTCCCTACTTCTTCACATAGCTCATTACGATATCGGCTGCCGCCTCGCCGGCGGCCCGCTCGGTCGCCATACGGCGTGAGACCTCCGCAAAGCCGGCCTTCTGCCAGGCGCGAAGCTGGGTGTCGTTCAGCAATTGCTCGATCGTGCGCGCGAGAATCTCCGGGCGCACGAAATTGTTGTAGAATTCCGGAGCTATCGGCTTGTCGGCGATCAGGTTCGGCAGCAGCGCCGACCATGTGATGATCAGCCTGTGCGCGGCGGACGCTATCGCGTCCAGCTTATAGCAGGAGATCAGCGGCACGCCGGCCAGCGCCAGTTCCAGCGAGACGGTGCCGGACGCCGCAAGCGCTGCATCCGCCTCACCGAAAGCCTGCCACTTGCCGGCGACATCGGACACGATTTCCGATTTTTCGTTCCAATCACGCACCGACGAGGCAACGAGATCGGCCACATGCGGGACGGTCGGAATCACAAGACGGAGTCTGTGGCCGCGTTCCCGCAAGACGTCTACCGTCTGGCGGAATGGCTCGATCAGCCGGCCGACCTCGCTGCGGCGCGATCCCGGCAGCAAGAGCAAGGTCTTCCTTGCGCCCGCATTGAGGTCATGCGGCCGCGCCTGCATGGCGGCAGCGGCGGCAAGACCAGGGTCGCTGGTCAACCGATGGCCGACGAACGTGCCCGGCGGCCCGCCGAGCCGCTGCAACTCGGCCGGCTCGAAGGGCAGGATGCACAATATGTGGTCGACATGCGGCTTCATCGCCGCCGCCCGGCCCGGCCGCCATGCCCAAACGCTCGGGCAGATATAATGGATGATCGGGATGGATGGATCGATCTGGCGTACCTTGCGGGCAACGCGCAGCGTGAAATCGGGGCTGTCTATGGTGACAAGACAGTCGGGTTTCGCAGCCGCGATCGCGCGTGCGGTTGTTCCTATGCGCCTGATGAGGCGTGGCAGATCGCGGATGACCGCCGAAAAACCCATCAGCGCTATGTCGCCGGCGTCGAACAGGGAGCGCAGTCCGTGCGCTTCCAGATGGCGGCCGCCGACCCCGACGAGTTCGACCGGGTGCCCTGTCTTTTGCGCGAGCGCGGCGATGATATCCGCGCCAAGGAGGTCACCGGACTCCTCGCCTGCGATGATGCTTAGCCTGAGCGGGCGCTGGGTCATGGCTACCGCCTACCCTTCCTTCGGTCGCGGCACGCCGACCACGAAAAGGCCGAGCCTCTTCGCCTCGCGGATGACCCCGGCCGCATCGACGATCAGCGATCCGTCAGTCTCCACCCCGATGCCCGCAAGCCCCGCCGCATGCGCGGCCGTAACAGTGTCCGGGCCGATGGTCGGCAGGTCCATCCTAACCTCCTGGCCGGGCTTCGAGCACTTCACGAGCACGCCGCGTTTCTTGCCCGCCAGCCGACCATGCGTGCGCAGGTCCCGCACGCGCTCCAGCAGGCCGTCGGTCCCCTCAACGCCTTCGAGCGCGATGGCGCGCCCACCGATCGCGACGGCCCCCTGGCCGATGTCCAGCGCGCCGATGGCGCGGGCGGCGGCAGCGGCTGCATCTATGTCTGCCCAATCCGACTTTTGCGGCGCGATATCGCCAAGCAATCCGTGCGGGGCCAGCAGGTCCGGCGCGATCTCATGCGCGCCTACCACCTTTATCCCCTTGGCTTCCATCAGCTCGGCAAGCGCACGCAGCAGGCCGTCGTCGCCTTTGGACAGCGTGGAAATCAGGCGCGGCAAAAGCTCGATCAGGGCGAAACTGGGTCTGATAGCGGACAGTCTCGGTCGCCGCGATATGCCGCCCGCAAAAACCGCATGTGTCATCTTGCGCCGCTGCAGCATCGGCGCGAGATCGGCGAAATTCTCGACCGGAAGCTCCACATGCTCGAAGTCCGCGAGTTCGCGGCTGGCATCGCCCCGGATCATCACGACGAAGGGCGGATGGCCATGCGTTGCAAGGTTTTGCGCGAGATCGACCGGCAACCGGCCGCTGCCTGCGACGACGGCAACCCTGTCGCCGGGACGGAACTGGAAACGGCCGTTCGGCTCAGTCCCCGTCATCGTCTATTTCGGCGCTGCCGCGAACCGGCGGCACGGTGAAGTGGCGCTTGCCGCGTGACTGGACAAAGTCGAGGACGTCGCGAACGATTGCGGAATCGGCGAACTCGCGCTCCACTGCCGGAATGTTTTCGGCGACCGGACGCGCCGGATCGAAGATCATCCTGTAGGCACGGCGCAAGGCGAAGATCTCAGCCCGCGCGACGCCCGAGCGCCGCATGCCGATGACGTTCAGCCCACGCAGCCGCGCGCGGTTTCCCATGACCATGCCATAAGGGATGATGTCGCCGTCGATGATCGCCGCGCCACCGGCAAAGGCGTGATGGCCGATGCGCGTCATCTGGTGGACGGCGACCAGGCCGCCAAGCGTGACGTTGTTGCCGACCTCGACATGCCCGCCGAGCGTCGCGACATTGGCCATGGTGACGTTATCCCCAACGATGCAGTCATGCGCGATGTGGGCATAGGCAAGGAAGTTACCGTTGTCGCCGACCGTCGTCTCGCCACGGCTGGTGTCGGTACCGCGATGCATGGTGACGCCCTCGCGGATCGTGCAGTTGCGACCGATGACAAGCCTGGTCGGGCCGCCCTTGTGCTTGGTGTTCTGGGGCGGCGCGCCGAGCACCGCCATGGACGAGACCTTGCAGCCTTCGCCGACGGTCGTGCCGACGTGTACGACCACATGGCTCGCGAGTTCGACACGATCGCCGATGGTTGCCCCCGATTCCACATAGCAGAAGGGCCCGATGATCGCGCCAGCGCCTACAGCTGCCCCGGCATCGACCACGGCGGTCGGATGGATGGACGTTTGCGGATGCACCATGGCTTCCATCAGACCTCACCCGGCGCCGCGAGCATGGCGGCAATCTCGGCCTGCGCGACCAGCGTCTTCTCCACGAATGCCTCGCATGCGAAGCGCACGATGTTGCCGCGCTTCTTGATCTTGTTCACCTTGATCTCCAGCCGATCGCCAGGCACCACAGGCTTGCGGAACTTCGCGCCATCGATGGTGAGGAAATAAACGAGCGAGGGGGTGTCGCTCGCGGCCGCCTTCAACGAGATGGCGCCGGCCGTCTGCGCCATGGCTTCAACGATCAGCACGCCAGGCATGACGGGCTGGCCCGGGAAATGCCCTTGGAAATGCGGCTCGTTGAACGTGACGTTCTTTATGCCGGTTGCCGAATTGTCACCGTCTATGTCCACGATCCGATCGATGAGGAGGAACGGATAGCGATGCGGCAGCAGCTGCAGCAGTCCCAGTATGTCGACCGTTTCCAGAACGCTGTCAGTCATTGCCCTTCACCTGCCTTGAACGGTCGGCCATCATCCTGCGCATCATCGTGACCTTGCGCGTGAACATCATCATCGGCTCGGCCGGAAAGCCGGCCCAGACCTCTCCGGCGGGCACGTCATGCATGACGCCGCTGCCTGCCGCCAGTTGTGCGCCCGTTCCGATGGTGCGGTGATCGGCGATCCCGACACCTCCGCCCATCACCACATTGTCCCCTACGGTCACCGAGCCCGATATGCCGACGAGTCCGGCGATGAGGCAGTTGCGCCCGATCCGCACGTTGTGCGCGATCTGGACGAGATTGTCGATCTTGGTATTCTCGCCGATGACCGTATCGGACAACGCGCCGCGATCGACAGTTGCGTTGGCGCCGATCTCGACATTGTCCTGAATGACCACCCGGCCGATCTGCGGCATGCGCTCCGGTCCGGTCGGGCCGCCCACGAAGCCGAAGCCGTCCTGGCCGATGCGCGCGCCCGCATGGATCACAACCCTGTTGCCGAGCATTGCATATTGCACCGTCGCACCCGGTCCGACATAGGCGTTGCGGCCGATCTGGCACATACGGCCGATGATCGCGTTCGGCGCCACGATAGTACCAGAGCCCACCGCGACATCGGGACCGATGACCGCGCCCGGTTCGACGATGACGCCCGGCTCGAGCCTCGCGGAAGGATCGATATGCGCGCGCGGCGAAACGCCGGTCTCGCCCGTCATCGGCGCGGGCGACGCGGCGGCGGGAAACAGCAGGCGGCCGATCAGCGCGAACGCAGCCTGGGGCCTACGCGTAACGATAACAGCGACACCGGAAGGCACTTTCGCGGCAAGATCGGAGGTGCACAGGATCGCGGCTGCATTCACGCGGGCGGCAAGGTGGGCGTTGCCCTTGCCTTCGGCATAGACGAGCATTCCCTCGCCACCTTCGGCAACGGAGGCAATGCCTCTTATCTCGTTTCCCGAATGAGCAGGATCGGCGAGTTCCGAACCGGTCAGATTCGCGACCTCAAACGCCGAATACCGGCGAGTCGGCACGAAAAACACCGGGTCGGTCATGAATGATCAGGTCCAGATCAGGCAAGCTCCCCCGGCTTGAGATGCCGGGGAAATCCGTGCGCTTCCGTCAGAAGCGTGTCGACATGCCGAAGTTGAATTCCTGCGTCTCGTCGGTGTCTTCCTTGACGACCGGCACGGCGTAATCGACGCGCAGCGGACCGAATGGCGAAGCCCAGATCAGGCTGACACCGAGCGACGCACGCCAGTCCATACCCGAACCGGCAACAGTCACATTGCTCACATCGATATCGGTGCCGTAGACGGTTGCCGCGTCTGCGAACACCGCTCCCCTGATACCGAGGCTTTCAGGCAGAACAGGCATGGGGAACTGCGCTTCCAGCGTGGCATTGAAGTAAGTGGTACCGCCCAGCTTGTCGCCGGTCGCAGCATCATATGGACCAATGCCATTGTATTTGAAGCCGCGGATCATGCGGTCATTGCTCTGGAACTGATCGAATATGCGCAGGCTGTCGCCACCGTAGCTGAGCACATGTCCTGCACCCGCTGTGGCCATGCCGATGATGTCCATCTCTTCGGAGAGCGTATGATAATAAGTCGAGCGGCCCGTGAACTTGACGAACTGCGCATCCCCGCCGACCCCGGCAACTTCCGTAGACAGAAGCGCATAGATACCGGAATGCGGGTTCCGCATGTCGTCAATGGTATTATAGAGGATGCCGCCGGATACCGACGACTTGATCCACGGGCTCTTATCCACAGCGTCCACGATCGCCCAGGACACATTGCAGGGGTTTTCCGCCGGATCACCAGGATTGACAGGCGGGGGATTGATCCCGCAACCGTCATCCAGCGTATAGCTCTCGCGCGACAGGTTGTACGAGAGCTGCGTGCTCAGGTTCTCGGTGATAGGCAGCGCGAAGCGGATCGATCCGCCGGTTGTCTCGCTATCGTACCTCGAGTAGTTGCGCGTCCGATGATAGATGTCGAAGCCAGCGGCGAGGCGGCGACCGAGGAAGTAAGGCTCGGTGAAGGTCAACTGGTAGTTGCGCGAGTCCTTGCCGCCACCCGCGGAGAACTTGATGTATTGGCCGCGACCGAGGAAATTCTTCTCGGTGATCGAGCCTTCGATCTGCGGTCCCGGATTGTCGCCGCCGGAAGTATAACCAGCGCCGATCGAGAATTCGCCGGTCGACTTGTCGACGACGTCGACCACGAGGATCACCTGGTCTGATTCCGACCCCGGCGCCGTGGAAACCTCTACACTTTCAAAGAAGCCGAGGTTCTGAAGGCGCTTCTTCGCCCTCTGGATCAGCACCTGGTTGAACGCGTCGCCTTCGCTGACGTCGAACTCGCGACGGATGACATAGTCACGCGTGCGGGTGTTGCCGCGAATCTCGATACGCTCCACATAGGTCTTCGCGCCCTGATCGACGGCATAGACCACCGATATGGTGCGATTCTCGAAATTGCGGTCGCCGCGCGGGGTAACCTGCGCGAAGGCATAGCCCTTGCCCGCCAGTTCCTCTGTAACCCGGATGATCGAGTCCTCGATATCCTTGGCGCTGTAGACATCGCCCGGCTTTGTCTTGACCAGCGGCATGAGCGACTCGCCCGGAACGTCAGCGAGCGTGCTGTCGACGCTGATGTCGCTGAAGGTATAGCGCTGGCCTTCGTCGAGCGTGAAGGTGACCGTGTACTGGTTGGTCGCCTCGTCGAGCTCGCCGACCGAGGAGATCACCTGGAAATCGGCAAAGCCGCGATTGAAGTAGAAGCGGCGCAGCGCCTCCTCGTCGGCCCTCAGGCGATCCTCGTCGTAGATGTCGTCGCGCATGACGAATGACAGGGGAGACGAGCGCTTGGTGCTGATGACATCGGACAACCGCCGGTTGCTGAATGCATCGTTGCCGACGAAGTTGATGGACTTGATCTTGGTGCGGTCGCCTTCGTTGATGTCGAAGACAACGTTCACGCGGTTCTCGCCGAGATCCATCGTGCGGGGCGTCACGGTCGCGTCGTCGCGCCCGATTCGCGAATAGGCCTGCCGGATGGCTTCCGCATCCTGCTCCATCTGGTCGGGAGAGAAGGTGCTGCGCGGCTTCAGCTGCGCCGTGTTTCGCAGCTGCGCATCCTTGAGCTTCTTGTTGCCCTGGAACAGGACCTGGTTGACGACCTGATATTCGCTGACCTGCACGACCAGCGTGCCGCCCACCTGGTTCACGCTCACGTCTGAGAACAGGCCGGTACCGAAGAGCCGCTTCACCGACTCATCGATGTCGGCGGACGAAAAGTTACGGCCGGGCTTGATGGTAAGATAGTCGCGAATCGTCTGCGCGTCTACGCGCTGATTGCCGCGAACGTCGATGGACGAGATCACGGCGGCCTGAGCCACCGATACCGACGCGAGCTGCACGACCACCGCGCCGGGCACCGTCAACGCCGCGGACAACGCAACCGCCGAAGCGGCGCCTAGAAACCCGGATGCTGCCTTCATTACCCTGCTTTACCTTTATTTCCCGTAGTCCCCACGGCGAGAAAACCGGACGTCGCGGTGCATTCCCGTAACCGTAATAACCGGATTTCCCCCACAAGCAAGGGTTCCGGTTAATTTGTGTTTACTTAACCAAGACGAGTGGCTTTCGCGTCACGCATAATCCCGGACATGGTAAACGAGCCCTCAACCAGACATATTTTGAAACCGATTTCGTTCATGATTTCAACACCCAAAGAGATCATTCCAGAAAACGAACAGCATGAAGCCAAGAACGAGGAACATACCGACGCGGTAGACCGCCTCCATCGCCCGCTCCGACACGGGACGCCCCTTCACGGCCTCCACGCCGTAGAAGACGAGGTGTCCGCCATCGAGCGGCGGTATGGGCAGGAGATTGAGAATTCCGATGCCGACCGACAGCATGGCGACGAGCTGGACGACCCACTCGAAGCCCAGTTTCGCGGCCTGCCCGGAAATCTTCGCGATCTTGACCGGGCCGCCGAGCTGGCATTTGTCCTCGCGTCCGACGACGAAGCGCTTCAGGAACTGGCCGGTGCGCACGATGATGTGGCCGGTTTCCTGCACCGCCTCGACCACGGCGCCGGCCGGCGTAAACTTCTCGACGCGGGGCTGGCCTGATTCGACAGTGTTGACCACGCCGATGACGCCGATCTTGACCACGTTTCCGAGCGCGTCTTTCTGTTCCATGATTTCCGGCGTCGCGGTCAGCGTCACCTCACCCCCCTCGCGCGCCAGCACGAAGACGATCGGATCGCCGGCGCGGCCCGAGACCAGCCGCTGCACGTCGGCGAAGGATTCGACCGGCGTGCCGTCGACGCTGACGAACCTGTCGCCGGGCAGGAAGCCCGCGATCGCCGCAGGGCTGTCGGGCCGAACCTCGGCGACGACAGGCTGCATGATGACCTTGCCGTAGATGCCGAACAGTGCCGCGAAGACGACGATGGTCAGCAGGAAATTGAACAGCGGCCCGGCAACCACCGTCGCCGCGCGCTTCCACACGGGCTGCGTGTGGAAGGCGATCTTTCGCTCTTCCTGGGACAATTGCTCGATTTCAGCGGCATCCGGCGTGCTCATGGCGTTCATGTCGCCGACGAACTTGACGTAGCCACCCAGCGGAATCGCCGAAAGCTTCCAGCGCGTGCCTCGACAGTCGTTGAAACCCACGATTTCCGGGCCGAAGCCGATTGAGAAGGCCTTCACGCCTATGCCGCACCAGCGGCCGACGAGATAGTGGCCCATCTCATGGACGAACACGACGATCGTCAGCACGAACAGGAACGGGATCAGCGTTCCCACCAGCAGGCCGTCGGTGCCCAGAATGCCGAAGAATATCGTGTTCAAACCAGTCCCTCAAACAGCCCTTATGTCAGGCTTCCCCCCCGAAACGGCGGCAACAGCGGCGATCAAGCGCCTGTTTCCCGCGGCACGGTGCCGCTCCAATAGGGGCAAATCCGTGGCAATCAGTTCGCAAACAAAGCTTGCGCGGGATTGTCCATGCCGCCGAGCAGAGCACCTGCGACATAAAGGGCGAGCGCGGCCGCGACAAGTCCGTCCACGCGGTCCATCACGCCACCGTGACCGGGAATGAGCCACCCCGAATCCTTCACGTCATGGCGCCGTTTGACCAATGATTCGAAAAGATCGCCCGCCTGCGAGACGACCGACAGGACAAGGGCGACGACGGCCAGCAACGGCAGATTGCCGACGTCGAAGGCGGATGCGGCAAGAAGGCCCGCCAATATGCCCCCGACCGTGCCACCCAGTGCGCCACTCTGCGTCTTGCCCGGCGAGATGGAGGGAGCAAGCTTCGGCCCGCCCAGCGAACGCCCGACGAAATAGGCGAGGATGTCGGTCGCCCAGACGACGGCGAACAGGAAGATGATGGCGACGAAGCCGGCATGGTCGCCGCCTCGCAGAAAGGCGATCGACATGCCGGACAGGCCCGCATAGGCAAGTCCGCCGGGAACCCAGAGCCCCTGCCCGCCGATCCAACCCTGGAGAAAGCACGCGAGAATAGAAATTACCAGCAGAATCAATACGGATACGGCGGAGTAATCAAGTATTATCGCAACCAGAACAACCGCCAGAAGGACTGCAGCGACGATCTGGTCGCGACCGTTTCCGTGTCGGCGCGACATGGCGCACCATTCATAGAACACGGCCGCGGCGATCGCGGCCGCCAGGATGCGGAAGGTCACGCCACCAAGCCAGGTGATCGCCAGAACGACGACAGCCAGCACGATTGCGGAGATGACGCGAAGCCGCAGGTTGCTCATCGGCGCGCCCTTAGTCGTCACGATGCGGCGCCCTGTGCGGCGCGCGGCGTAACGCCGCCGAAACGCCGCTCGCGGGCGGCGAATTGCTGCACAGAATCCACGAAATGCTCAAGGGTGAAGTCTGGCCAGTAGCATTGCAGGAAGACGAGTTCGCTGTAGGTCGACTGCCACGGCAGGAAGTTCGACATGCGCTGCTCGCCGCTGGTACGGATGACGAGGTCCGGGTCGGGCATGCCGGCGGTGTCGAGGAAGTTCGCGAATGTCTCGGGCGTGATCGATTCGGCCGCGATATCGCCTCGCAACGCGGCGGCGGCAATCCTGCGGGCGGCCCGTGCGATCTCGTCGCGCCCGCCATAATTGAACGCGATGACGAGGTTGAGGCGGCTGTTGCCTGCCGTCAGCGTCTCGGCCTCGCCCAGAAGCGCGGAGATATCCGGGGCAAGACCGCTGCGCTCGCCTATGATTCGCACGCGCACGCCGCTCTGGTGCAACTCGGCCAGGTCGCGCCGGATGAAAAGCTTCAGCAGCCCCATCAGGTCGCTGACCTCGGTTTTCGGGCGCGACCAGTTCTCGGCCGAGAATGCGTAGACCGTCAGCCACTCCACGCCGAGGTCGGGCGCGGCACGAACCGCCCTGCGCAGCGCCTCGACGCCCGCGCGATGCCCTGCGACGCGCGGCAGGCCGCGCGCCTTCGCCCAGCGGCCGTTGCCGTCCATGATGATCGCGACATGCTTGGGCGTCGTCATGCTTTCTCTCTTGCCCCGCTCGGGCGCGTGCAGGCCCTGATCAGACCTGCATGATCTCGGCTTCCTTGCCGGCGAGAAGACTGTCGACAGTGGAAATCGTCTCGTCTGTCAGCTTCTGCACCGTATCGGCGTTGCGGCGATGTTCGTCCTCGCTGATGTCGCCGTCCTTTTCCGCCTTCTTCAGGAAGTCCATGCCGTCGCGGCGCACATGACGGATCGCGACGCGCGCGTTCTCGGCATAGCCATGCGCGACCTTCACCAGTTCCTTGCGGCGCTGCTCGTTCAGCTCTGGCAGCGGGATGCGCAGCGTTGTGCCGTCGACAATGGGGTTGAAGCCGAGATTGGCCTCGCGGATCGCGCGGTCGACGGCGCCGACCATGGACTTGTCCCACACCGAGACCGAAATCATGCGCGGCTCCGGCACCGAGATATTGCCGACCTGGTTGAGCGGAACGTCTGCGCCATAGGCCTTCACCACGACGGCGTCGAGCAGATTGCTCGATGCGCGCCCGGTGCGCAGCGAGGCGATGTCGTGCTTGAAAGCGCTGATCGCGCCCTCCATGCGTCGCTGAATATCCTGAATGTCTACGCTCTTCATCTCAAGTCTCTCCTCGAACTTCCCGTCCGGGTCTTTCATCCTTGATTTCCGGAGAAAACGCTTCGGAAATCCGCTTGCCCCAGGAAGGGCGCTCAGTCGGCCACCACCGTGCAGCGGCCCGCACCCTTCAATATCTGCCCGAAGCCGCCGCTTTCATGTATCGAATAGACGATTATCGGAATCTGGTTTTCCCGTGCAAGGGCGATCGCGGCCGTATCCATGATCGACAGGCCCTGTTTGATTACCTCGGCATGGGTGATGTGCTCGTACCGCGTTGCATTCGGGTCTTTCTTCGGATCGGCCGAATAGACACCGTCGACCTGCGTGCCCTTGAACAGCGCGTCCGCGCCGATTTCGGCCGCGCGCAGCGCTGCCGCCGAATCGGTCGTGAAGAAGGGATTGCCGGTGCCCCCGGCGAAGATCACCACCTTGCCCTGGTCCATGTAGGCCGTTGCCTGTCGCTGCGAGAAACTTTCGCACAGTTCGGGCATCGCGATCGCTGACAACACGACGGCATCCACGCCGAGCTTGACCAGCGAGGTGCGCAGGGCGAGCGAATTTATGACGGTCGCCAGCATGCCCATGTGGTCGCCGGTCACGCGGTCGCCGCCCTTGGACGCCACTGCCACGCCGCGGAATATGTTGCCGCCGCCGATGACGACTCCCACCTCGACGCCCATCGCCCTCGCCTGCGCGATGTCGGCGGCTATGCGATCGACCACGGAAACGTCGATGCCGAAATGCTGCTCGCCCATCAGGGCCTCGCCCGATGCCTTGAGCAGGACTCGGCGATATCGTGCCGTCATGGGACCCCTCTTTTGCTGCTGGGCTGCCGCTTTTTGTGGCTGGGCTGCCGCCTTCAGCGCGCGCGACCGGATCGGGCAGCGCAGCGACACTGGCCTGCGATACACGAAGGGCGCCGCGATGTCACGCGACGCCCTCGTTCGTTTTTCATGTTTCAACCGCGCGAAGCGGTTGAAGCCATGTTACTTTTTGACCGTTGCGGCAACTTCGGCGGCAAAGTCGGAGACTTCCTTATCGATGCCCTCGCCGAGGCCGAAGCGGATGAAGCCCGTGATCTTGGCCGGTGCGCCGATTTCCTTCTCGGCATCCTTAAGCGCCTGCTCGACCGTCACGTCGGGGTTCATGACGAAAGCCTGCTTCAGGAGCACGACTTCCTCATAGAATTTGCGCATGCGGCCTTCGACCATCTTCTCGATGATGTTCTCGGGCTTGCCGGACTGGCGGGCCTGGTCGGCGAAGATGGACTTCTCGCGCTCGACGGCGGCCGGATCGACCTCCTCGACGTTCAGCGACAGAGGATTGGTGGCCGCGACATGCATGGCGACCTGACGTGCGAAGGCGCTCGCCTTGTGCGCATCGCCAGCGGTCTCGATACCCACCAGCACGCCGAGCTTGCCTAGGCCGTCGGCGACTGCGTTGTGCACATAGGTGGCAACCGCGCCCTGCGAAACCGAGAGCTTGGCGGAGCGGCGGAAGCCCATGTTCTCACCGATCGTGCCGACTGCGTCCTTGATCGCCTCGGTGACGCTCTTGTCGGTGCCGGGGTACTTCTCTTCCGAGACCTTCTCCTGGTCGCCGCCGAATGCCAGCGCGACCTTCGCGACGTTGCGCACGATCTCCTGGAAGCCCGGGTTGCGGGCAACGAAGTCAGTTTCGGAGTTCACTTCCACAACGACCGCCTCGCGCAGGCCGGCATCGACGCCGATCAGGCCCTCTGCGGCGGTACGGCTGGCCTTCTTGTCGGCCTTGGAGATGCCCTTCTTGCGCAGCCAGTCGACGGCTTCTTCCATGTTGCCGTTGGTCTCGGTCAGGGCCGCCTTGCAGTCCATCATGCCCGCGCCGGTCAGCTCGCGGAGTTCCTTCACCATGCTCGCGGTAATGCTCATCATTGCCTCTTTGTCTCGAAACGCACAGGAGCACCATCGTGGTCAATGGCGCTCCGGCACGACAAATTTCGGGGTAAACGGATTGGAAGGGCCGCGAACGGCCCTTCCGGATCAGGCCTCGGGCGTCGCCTGCGGTGCGGCCGCGTCGTCGCCGAGCACCGGTTCGGCCGGGGCTTCGACGGAAGCGCCGATATCCACGCCCAGCGCGCCCTGCTGGCGGGCGATGCCGTCGATCGCGGCCTTTGCGATCAGATCGCAATAAAGCTGGATGGCGCGCGCTGCGTCGTCATTGCCGGGGATCGGGAAATCGACCTTGTCCGGGTCGCAGTTGGAGTCGATCACGGCCACCACCGGGATGCCGAGACGCTTGGCCTCGAGAATGGCGATAGCTTCCTTGTTGGTGTCGATCACGAACATCAGGTCGGGCGTCGAGCCCATGTCCTTGATGCCGCCTAGAGCCTTGTCGAGCTTCTCGCGCTCGCGGTCGAGGTTGAGGCGCTCCTTCTTGGTAAAGCCCTGGGCTTCGCCTGCGAGCAGTTCGTCCAGCTTGCGCAGGCGGGCGATTGAGTTGGAGATCGTCTTCCAGTTGGTCAGCATGCCGCCGAGCCAGCGCGAATTGACGTAATACTGCGCCGAGCGCTGGGCCGCGTCGGCGACGATGTCGGAGGCCTGGCGCTTCGTGCCGACGAAGAGCACGCGGCCGCCCTTGGCGACGGTATCGGAAACCTGCTTGAGAGCCTGATGCAGCAGCGGAACCGTCTGCGACAGGTCGATGATGTGCACGTTGTTGCGTGCGCCGTAGATGTACTGGGACATCTTCGGGTTCCAGCGGTGAGTCTGGTGGCCGAAGTGAACACCAGCTTCCAAAAGCTGGCGCATGCTGAAGTCTGGCAAAGCCATTCAAAGTTCCTTTCCGGTTGGCCTCCACGGACGTCGACGCTTCGGGACGATCCCCTCACGCCACCGGCGGTCGCCTCCGGATTTCTCCCGGTCGGAAACCAAGTCCGTGTGTGGAATGTGCGCGCATATAGACGCTGCGACGCAGCAATGCAAGCCGCGCTGGCGTCCGTTCGCCCTCTCAGGCCGCGTGGAACGGGTTTGGATATGTCCTCAGCCGCCCCTCGGCCAGCAGCGCGCGGTTGATAGCGTCGAGCGCGTCCTGCATGCGGCCGCGCAGCAGCGTCGCCGCCTCCCCGGTCGTGCCGGAGAAAGAATGCATCGCCAGCGGCTGCGGCACGCGGATGATCGCCGTGCGCGGTCCGACCGGGCGCGGCACGTAGCGGTTCATCGCGTCGCGCGTCGTGCCTTTGCAATAGTCGTTGCGGATTCGCTTGATGTGCTCGGCGAGTTCTTCCTGCGTCGTGGTCTCGCTCTCGAAGGCGAAGTTGCCTATCCGCAGGTTCAGCGCGAGCGTGTCGACCACCTCCTTAACCTGCGCGGCGTTGGGCGCGTTCCTTGCCTCGCGTCCCTTGCGGCGGGCCAAGCGAAGCATGTCGGAGGGCTCAGGCTGCGGGTCGAGATCGAGCATGTCCGCGAGGCACGCGCAGAGCGCATCGACCAGCCTGCGGTGCCGCCCCGCGAAGCCCTGCACAGCCTCCGGCTCCATGCCGAGACGCTGCTCGTCGCGCCCGAGCAGTGTTTCGTAAAGACGATAGACGCGGCCGGGCAATGTCATCCCCTCGCCGGTCTCGATTCCCAGCCGGCGCTCCACATAGGCGCATTCTTCCAGCAATCCGGCCTCGACATCTCGCTGGAAAACGAGCTTCCAGACCACCGGCGCAACGAACGACTGGAAACCGGGCGAGGATTCACGGCCTCGGCGCAGCGCCTCGCCCGCCATCTCGACCGCGCCGGGCATGAGCGGCGCGACATGGTTCGAATGCCAGCCGACCATTCCCTCGGGGTGCAGCAGCACGCCCTTGCCCCGCATGGCCCAGCCAATGGAGAATTCGCGCGCCGCGTCGCTGTTGCCGGGAATCTGCGCGATGAGGTTGTTGGCGAGCCAAAAGGACTGCGCCGCCCTGCCCAACCCATTGACGATCCCGTTGGTGGCCCAGAATGCAGCTTGCGGGAAAAGACGCGCCGACAGTTCCTTGTCCAGCATCCAGTCGGTGAAGAACTCCGGGTGGTTGGGCGTCACGAAGGTCGCACGCCCCTGCCCGCAGACAGCGGCCAGCCTCGCCGCGTCGTCGGTCGGGAAGTCGATCGCGGGAATGTCTGAAACGCCGCGCACACCGAGAGCGCCCTTCAGCATGACCACGCGGTTGACGGGCACCATGGCGCGGATGAGCCATTTCTTCGGCCGGGGCGCGACGAAGGTGTCGAGGCGGCTCAAGCGATCCGCCTCGCGCCCGCCGACGAGGTCGACCGGTGGACCTTGCCGTTGCGAACCTTCACGCGCCGGAACACCGCAACGATCTCCTCGCGGCTGCACGCGACGGCGCCGAGGCGCACCGCGCGGGCACGCTCAAGTCCTGTGATGTCGTAGTGGGGGGCTGAGGTTTTCGGCGGGCCCTGGTAGAGCAGCCTGTGCACTCCGATTGCAGCCGCGAAGCGGTGAAGCTCCTCCTCGCTGTCGGCCAGCATGTGGCACCATTTGTGCCCTGCCCAGCGCCAGATCGGTTGGTCGACGTAAACCGCCACGCGGCGTCGGGTCCTATCGCGTGCAGGTGTTCTTGTCGTCGGGCTCGAACACAGCGAGGTCGACGAGCTGGCCATGGATGGTGAAGTCGCCGTAGTCCATCTCCAGATCGCGCGTCAGCCCGTTCTCGTAGAGTTTGAAGCTGATGCGGTATTCCGGCGTGTCCTCGCCCCCTTCCGTCTGTTCGTCGAAATAGGCGATGTCGACGGGCCAGAACTTCTGGCCGCTCAGCGCGTTCAGCGTCTTGAATTCCGGATCGCTGGTGCTCGCGCTCGCCTGCTTGCCGACGATCACCGTCGTGGTCATGGCCCGGTCCGCGTCCTCGGAGCCGTCGAAGATGCTGGTCTCGTAGAAGGTCTCGCCGCTCTTGGCGCGCTTGATCAGGTCGACGAGATGCTGCGTGGGGAACTGCGTCGGCTTCAGCTCGAAGCTCTTGGTTTCCGGCTTGTCGATCTGGATCTTCACGCCTTGCGCCTCGCGGATCGCATTGCCGCGCAGTTCCCTCGTCAGGTCCTGGTTGGCGTAGGATTTCGTGACAAAGCTGAATGACTTGCCGTCGGCGTCCTCGAAGGTGGTCGTTTGCTGGTCGGTGATCTGCGAGGCTTCCGTGGTGGTGGATTCGGTCACGTAGCGGAAGCGCACCGTATAGCCTTCACAAGCCGATCCCCTGATCTCGTAGACCATGCGGCCGTTGATGCCCGTTATGCCCGAGCGCTCGGAAGCGTCGGACAGCTTGAGGTCGTAGACGGCGCGATGCTGCACCAGCGGGACCGCGCCCGCAGCACCCAGCCCCGTCCAGAGCCCCGTCACGGTCACCAGAGATACAGCGGCAAGGCGCGATACGCGCATGGGTCACTCCAGCCAGTGCGGCGATCGAGCCGCTGTCAAGTTGCCACACCTTAAAAAAAGTCGTGGCGGAAGCGAGGCAAAAATAGCAGTTTCAGCCGCACCGCCGTCATGAGCAGAGATAGGAGAGAAAAATGGGCGATACAATCGAAAAGCGGCTCGGAGAACTTGGCGTTACCCTGCCGGCCGCAGCGGCGCCCGCAGCCAATTATGTTCCGGCCGTACGCACCGGCAATCTGCTTTACACGTCCGGCCAGGTTCCCGTCAGGGACGGCAAGGTCCAGTTCGCCGGGCTGGTCGGGCGCGAGTTCGATGTCGCGACCGGTCGCGAGGCCGCGAAGCTTTGCGCGATCAACGTGCTTTCGGTCGCCAAGTCGGCTCTGGGCGACCTGGAAAAGATCGCGCGCATCGTCAAGATCACGGTTTTCGTCGCCTCGACGCCCGACTTCACCGAACAGCATCTGGTCGCCAACGGCGCATCGGATTTCTTCGTCGACGTGCTCGGCCAGAATGGCAAGCATGCACGCTCGGCGATCGGCATGGCCTCTTTGCCGCTGAACTCGGCGGTCGAGGTCGAAGCCATCTTCGAGATCGCGTAAGAACGCCCCCCTGTGAAGAAGATTCCGTGGCTGACGAAGCGCCCCATCGCACACAGGGGCCTTCACGACATGAACCGCAAGGTCTGGGAGAACACGCTCACGGCCTTCCGGCGCGCGATGGACGGCAATTTCGCCATCGAATGCGACGTGCATCTGTCGTCAGACCGCGTGCCGGTCGTCATCCATGACGATGACCTGCAGCGTCTCACCGGGGTCGACGCCTTCGTGTGGCAGCGCACCGGCGCGGAGCTGCGGTCGCTGACGATCGGCGGCACGCGCGATCACGTTCCCGTGCTCGCTGACCTGCTGGACCTTGTGCGCGGCAAGGTCCCGCTGGTCATCGAACTCAAGGGCGTGGCCGGGCATGACGAGGGCCAGGTCGAGGCGGTCGCCACCTTGCTGAACGCCTACAAGGGCAAGGTTGCAGTCATGTCCTTCGACCACTGGTTGGTCCGCGACTTCAAGAGGTTCATGCCGGAGATTCCGGCGGGCCTCACCGCCTATGGCAGAGAGAACAAGCTGATCGAGGCGCATTTCGCCATGCTGGCCCACGATCTCGACTTCACTTCCTATGCCGCCGGCGACTTGCCCAACCCCTTCGTCGGCTTCGTGCGCGAGCGGCTGAAGATGCCCGTCATCACCTGGACGATCCGCGACAAGCCTGCCGTCGATCTCACATACCGATACGCCGACCAGATGACTTTCGAGGGCTTCGACCCGGATCGCGTGATGTCGTAGACCGGACCTTGTTTATGTTGCACGGCAGCATAGATTAGACCGGCAATGACCAGCGAACGGGACAGGAAGACGGTGTCTGCCGGCGGCGGCGAGCTTTCCATCCGCGTTGCGCCGGGCATGTCCGCCTTCAGCCGCGCCGAATGGAGCAGCTTCGCCGGCACCTCCCGCGATGATTCACGTCTTCCCTATAACCCTTTCGTTTCCTTTGATTTTCTGTCCATCCTGGAGGAATCCGGCTGCGCCGTTGGTGCGACCGGCTGGCAGGGGCACCATCTGCGGCTGGAGGATTCCGGGGGCAGGTTGCTCGGCGCGGTTCCCTGCTATGTGAAGTCGCACAGCCAGGGCGAATATGTCTTCGACCACGGCTGGGCCGATGCATTCGAGCGGGCCGGCGGAGCCTATTATCCTAAGCTTCAGGCGTCCGTGCCCTTTACCCCCGCCACGGGTCCGCGCCTGCTTGTCGGCTCCGGTTCCAACGCTTCGTCCACGCGGCTGGCGCTGGCGCAGTCGCTACGGCAGGTCGCACAGCATCTCGAAATCTCGTCGGCCCATGTGACTTTCGCGGGCGCGGACGATGTCGCAGCCCTGGAGGCGGCGGGTTTCCTGCACCGCACCGACCAGCAGTTCCACTTCTTCAACGAGGGTTATTCGAGCTATGACGATTTCCTCGGCTCGCTGGCCTCGCGCAAGCGCAAGGCGCTGAAGAAGGAGCGCCGCGAAGCCCTTTCGGCCGGCATCGCCATCGACCGTCTGACCGGCAGCGACCTGACCGAAAACGTGTGGGACGATTTCTTCGCCTTTTACATGGATACGGGCGGCCGCAAATGGGGCCGTCCCTATCTCAATCGTAAGTTCTTCTCGCTGGTCGGCGAGCGCATGGCCGACGACGTGCTGCTGGTCATGGCCAGGCGCGACGGCAGCTATATCGCCGGCGCGATCAATTTCATCGGCTCGGACACGCTGTTCGGCCGCAACTGGGGCTGCATCGAGGACCACCCCTGCCTGCATTTCGAGGTCTGCTACCATCAGGCGATCGATTTCGCGATCGAGAAGGGGCTGAAGGTGGTCGAGGCCGGCGCGCAGGGCGAGCACAAGCTGGCGCGCGGCTACCTGCCGGTGACGACGCATTCTGCACATTTCATCGCCCATCCGGGCATGCGCCGCGCGGTCGCCGACTATCTCAAGCGCGAACGGCGGGACGTCGAGCAGATGGGCGAATATCTCGGCGAGCACACGCCCTTCCGCAAGGGCGAATTGCTTCAGCTCAATGAGCCACCGTCTTCGAAAACAGATTGATGACCATGACGCCGGCCATGATGAGCGCCATGCCGACGATGGCAGGCAGGTCCAGAGCCTGCCGGAACCATATCCATCCGATGACGGCGATCAAGACGATACCCACTCCGCACCACAGCGCGTAGACGATGCCGACCGGCATGGTGCGCAGCGGCAGCGACAGGAAATAGAAGGCAAGCCCATAGCCGCCAATGGCGACGAGCGACGGCAGAAGCCGGGTGAAGCCGTCCGTCTGCTTGAGGGCGGTCGTCGCGATGACCTCGAACATGATCGCGACCGTGAGATAGGCATAGTTGAGCAGCATGCGGCTTCCTGCCATTGAATGACACGATTCGGCGAGCCATTATGATCCATCAACGAACGGGAATAAGCGCATGACATATGACGACAGCAACATCTTCGCAAAGATCCTGCGCGGCGAGATCCCATCGCAGCGGGTCTACGAGGACGCCGACGTGGTCGCCTTCATGGATGTCATGCCGCAAGCCGAAGGTCATGTGCTGGTGGTGCCGAAGGCACCTTCCCGCAACATTCTCGATGCCGATCCGGCCGTTCTGGCCAAGGCGATCGCGGTCGTGCAGAAGCTGGCCATCGCGTCCAAGGAGGCCTTCGGGGCAGACGGCGTAACCGTCATGCAGTTCAACGAAGCGCCCGCCGGGCAGAGCGTGTTCCACCTGCATTTCCACGTCATTCCAAGGCGCGAGGGTGTCCCCCTCGCGCCGCATTCGGGCCAGATGGCAAAATCTGAAATCCTCGCGGCAAACGCCGAGAAGATAAGGGCAGCACTGGCCTGATAGCCCGGAACCGATTGCTGGTTTCGGAGAGCAGGCAATAAAAAGCCCCGGCGAACCGGGGCTTTTTTCATGAGTTGCGCGGTCGTTCAGCTCTTGCGCGGAAGCTGCGGCACGAGGCTGCGCTTGGACGAATCCGGCCCCTTTGGCGGAGTCTTGGGCTTGCCGGCAGCCGTTGCCGGCTGCTTCGCCTTCTTCGGCTGCACCTTTGTTTCCTCCTCGGAAGGATCTTCCTTCTTCGGCTTGACGCGGGTTTCGTCGGCCAGCGTTTCGAGTTTCAGCTCCTTCTTGCCGTCCTCACGGGTCTCGACCGTGACGCGCACCGTACCGCCGTTCTTCAGCTTGCCGAACAGCACTTCCTCTGCCAGCGGCTTCTTGATGTGCTCCTGTATGACGCGGCCAAGCGGACGCGCGCCCATGCGCTCGTCGTAGCCCCTGTCGGCCAGCCATGCGATCGCCTCGGGCGACAGGTCGAAGGTGACGCCACGCTCGGAGAGCTGCGCCTCCAGCTGCATGACGAACTTCTGCACGACCTGGTGGATCACCGGCACCGGCAGCGAGCCGAACGGGATGATCGCGTCGAGGCGGTTGCGGAACTCCGGGGTGAACAGGCGATTGATCGCTTCCACGTCGTCGCCCTCGCGCTTGGTCGAACCGAAGCCGATGGCCGCGCGCTGGGCATCCGCCGCACCCGCATTGGTCGTCATGATCAGGATCACGTTGCGGAAGTCGATCTGCTTTCCGTTGTGGTCCGTCAGCTTGCCGTGGTCCATGACCTGCAACAGGATGTTGAACAGGTCTGGATGCGCCTTCTCGACCTCGTCGAGCAGCAGCACGCAGTGCGGATGCTGGTCGACGCCGTCGGTCAGCAAGCCGCCCTGGTCGAAGCCGACATAGCCGGGAGGCGCGCCGATCAAGCGGCTCACCGTGTGGCGTTCCATATATTCCGACATGTCGAAGCGGATCAGCTCGACGCCCAGCGAGGCCGCCAGTTGCTTCGCCACCTCGGTCTTGCCGACGCCTGTCGGGCCGGAGAAGAGGTAGGAGCCGATCGGCTTCTCTGGCTCGCGCAGACCCGCGCGGGCCAGCTTGATCGCCGAGGTGAGCGCGGTGATCGCCGTATCCTGCCCGTAGACGACGCGCTGAAGCTCGACTTCGAGATTGGCAAGCACCTTCTCGTCGTCGGCCGAGACGGTCTTGGGCGGTATGCGTGCCATGGTGGCGATCGTCGCCTCGATCTCCTTGATGCCAATCGTCTTCTTGCGCTTGCCTTCCGGCAGCAGCATCTGCGACGCGCCCGTCTCGTCGATCACGTCGATCGCCTTGTCCGGCAGCTTGCGGTCGTTGATGTAGCGCGCCGACAGCTCCACCGCCGCCTTGATGGCCTCGTTGGTGTATTTCACCTGGTGGAACTCCTCATAATAGGGCTTGAGGCCCTTCATGATGGCGATCGCATCCTCGATGGTCGGCTCGTTGACGTCGATCTTCTGGAAGCGGCGCACCAGGGCGCGATCCTTCTCGAAGAACTGGCGGAACTCCTTGTAGGTGGTCGAGCCGATGCAGCGGATCGCGCCAGAGGACAGCGCCGGCTTGAGCAGGTTCGACGCATCCATCGCGCCGCCAGACGTCGCGCCCGCGCCGATCACCGTGTGGATCTCGTCGATGAACAGCACCGCGCCCGGAAACTCCTCGAGTTCCTTCACGACCTGCTTCAGGCGCTCCTCGAAGTCGCCGCGATAACGCGTGCCGGCAAGCAGCGTGCCCATGTCGAGCGCGAAGATGGTCGCGTCCTGCAGCACCTCCGGCACGTCGCCCTCGACGATACGCTTGGCGAGGCCTTCGGCGATCGCCGTCTTGCCGACGCCGGGGTCGCCTACATAGAGCGGGTTGTTCTTGGAGCGGCGGCACAGCACCTGGATGGTGCGGTTGATCTCGGATTCGCGGCCGATCAGCGGATCGATCTTGCCCGCGCGCGCCTTCTTGTTGAGATCGACGCAATAAGCCGTCAGCGCGTCCTGCGGCTTCTTCTTTCCGTCCTCGCCCTGCTCCGCGGCGCCGGAGCGGCTTTCCTCGTCGGAACCGCGCGGCGAGCGCGCCTCGCTCGCGCCGGGGCGCTTGGCGATGCCGTGCGAGATGTAGTTGACCGCATCGTAGCGGGTCATCTGCTGTTCCTGCAGGAAGTAGGCGGCGTGGCTCTCGCGCTCGGCGAAGATCGCGACCAGCACATTCGCGCCGGAAACCTCCTCGCGCCCGGACGACTGGACGTGGATCACCGCGCGCTGGATGACACGCTGGAAGCCCGCCGTCGGCTTGGAGTCCTCGTCATAGCCCGTGACCAGATTGTCGAGCTCGGTGTCGATATAAGTCAGCACGGTCTGCTTCAGTTCGTCGATGTCGACGTTGCAGGCGCGCATGACGGCCGCCGCTTCCGCGTCGTCGATCAGCGCGAGCAGCAGGTGCTCGAGCGTCGCATATTCGTGATGGCGTTCGTTGGCGAAGGTCAGCGCCTGGTGCAGCGCCTTTTCCAACCCCTGGGAGAAAGTCGGCATCTTAAGTCCTCACTTCTTCTCCATCACGCATTGCAGCGGATGCTGATTCTGGCGGGCGAAGTCCATGACCTGTGAGACCTTGGTCTCGGCGACCTCGAATGTATAGACGCCGCATTCGCCGACGCCGTGATTGTGGACGTGCAGCATGATGCGGGTCGCGGCCTCGCGGTCCTTCTGGAAAAAGCGCTCCAGAACGTGCACCACGAACTCCATCGGCGTGTAGTCGTCGTTGAGGATGAGAACCCTGTAGAGGCTGGGCTTCTTCGTCTTGGGCTTCGTGCGCGTGATGACCGCGGTCCCGCGGCCGGGGCCGCCGCCGCGATCGTCGTCGCCGTCCTGCATGCGCATGCCGGCTTGCGCAAAGGCAACCCCGCTGATGTTCAACCCGTCCACTCTCATTCGATGTTACGTCCGACTGAGCCTATGTAGTGCTTCGGCATTCGATTTTAAGCCCTTCTGATCGGCTGACAATATGTCCGTCACGGCCGAATCCTGATCTCCGACAATACACCGCCGGCGACCAGCCCGCTTGATTTATGCGCAGCTGAAATGCACCGCACAACAAGGCGGACTGCACTGCACAATCGCGTGATCGGGCCGCACACCATGCGGGGCAAGCCGCCGCAAAACTCCAATTTGAGAAAAAACCGTCTCAAAGCCGGACAAAATTATGAACGTCCCGGTTACCATAAACGGATTGGTAACGCTGACGCCCCTACTGTCACGGAAAGTGAGGCCGGACCTTTGCCGCCTCTCCCCCGTAACGTTCGACATCAAAGGGTGTAACAGTGCGTCAAGTGTTGACTGGCATCGCTCACCGGGCATTCTTTTCCTGCAAATCCGCCTTGGCGATAGCGTTTGCGGTCACCGCCCTGGCGGTAGCGCCCGCGCAGGCAAACTCCAAATATGCCGCGATCGTGGTGGACGCAAACACGGGCAAGACCCTGTTCGCCTCCAACGCCGATGCGGAGCGCTATCCAGCGTCCCTGACCAAGATGATGACGCTCTACCTCACCTTCGAGGCATTGCAGTCAGGTCGGATAAGCAAGACGACCAAGGTCCCCTTCTCGAAGAACGCGGCTGCAGAGCCGCCGACCAAGCTCGGCGTGAAAGCCGGCGGGTCCGTCACCGTCGAGACGGCGATCTACTCGCTCGTCACCAAGTCCGCGAACGATGCCTCCACGGCTCTCGCGGAGATGCTTGGCGGCTCGGAGGCCGAATTCGCCCGCATGATGACGGCCAAGGCCCGCAAGCTCGGCATGAACTCCACCGTCTTCCGCAATGCCAACGGCCTGCCCAACCCGGCACAGCACACGACTGCGCGCGACATGGCGACACTCGGCATCGCCCTGCGTGAGCACTATCCGCAATATTACGATTATTTCTCCACGCGCTCGTTCCAGTACGGCAATCAGCGCCTCAGCAACCACAATCGCCTTCTCGGGCGCATAAAGGGCGTGGACGGCATCAAGACCGGCTTCACGCGCGCTTCCGGCTTCAACCTCGTCTCCTCTGTCTCGGACGGCAACCGCCGCATCGTCGCCGTGGTGATGGGCGGCCAGTCGGGCAAGTCGCGCGACGACCACATGGCCGAACTGATCCGCACCCACCTGCCGAAGGCGTCGTCGCGCCGAGGCGGCGGCAATCTCGTCGCCAAGGCCGCGAACGAAAGCGACAATACCCGTTCGCCGATGAAGGCGCTCGCTGCCCTGCTGCCCGGCAAGAACGCGCCCAAGCCGAAGACGCGTCCCGCCGAGGACGTGGGCGAGGAGGTCGTCGCCTACGCCACTGCCGATGACGTGTCGCAGGTCAGCGTCGCCGAGGAAGGTTCCGCCGATTCCGAGGTCGAGACCTACAACGCCCCCCTAGCAGCGCGCATGGCCGATATCGACCCGGTCAAGACCGCCGCCATACCGTCTTCCGGCTGGGCCATTCAGGTCGCCTCTTCGCCGAGCGAGGTCGAGGCCCGCGCGTTCCTGACCAAGACCAACCGCCAGGCTGGAGACATCCTTTCCGGCGCCGCACCCTACACCGTCGCCTTCAACAAGGACGGCGTAACCTACTACCGCGCCCGGTTCGGCGCCTTCGCAAACAAGAACGCCGCATGGAACACGTGCGCAGCGCTGAAGCGCAAGAAGATCGAATGCTACGCCGTCCAGCAGTAGGCCGGCGCGACAGACCGCACTCCGGATTGTACCGTGTTGAAGGAGAACTAGCCGTGATTGGACAGAAGGACATCCTTGGCTTCGTTGATACGCGCCGCCAGGAAAGAGGTCCCTCCGAGGTCGGGGTGCAGGCGCTGCATCAGGCGGCGGTGCGCCTGTCGGATATCCGCCGTGGAGGCTCCCGATTCAAGACCAAGGACCTTGTAGGCCTCCTCCTTAGTCATGGGGCCAGAAGCTGGCGAAACACCATGCCGGTCGCCACCATTCGCCTCAGCGTCGTCTCGCCATCGGGGAAACCGGCCGTCAAGATACGTCTCAAGTAGCTGGCGGCTTTCGGAGTCGCTCGAAAGCTCGCGGTACAGTTCGAACAACTCCTTCAGCGACAGGCTGGACAGCACTTTCTGCTCGTGGGTTCCGGCGAGCACGAACCCCTCCAGCTTCCCCGTATCGTGGTCGAGTTCCATCTCGAGGGCGGCCGTACGGACCGTGGAGCGCTGCCCGGCTGGCTTCGTCATCCGCCTCTTAGCACGGCCGAGGCTGTACCAGCCCGCCGCCGCCGAAAGCAGCATCCCGCCAAGTCCGGCGCGCCCGATGGCCGTCATGATGATTCCAACAAGGCCCAGCAGCACCGGCCCGGCAAGGCGCAGGGCCTTCGCGATCTGGGCGGCATCCGCCCGCAGGAACACCGCGAAGAGGCCAGCGATCACCAGCGCCGCCGCAAGCAGGCCAAGCATGGCACTCATCGCGACCCGCTACCCCGCATGCTCTCGATCATCAGCCTGTCCTCCGGCCGCCCGCGCGCCTCGAGCGCCTTCAGCCCGCCGCTTGCAAACACCGCAACCGCCGACAGCAGTTTGGCGAGCGTCGCGGCGGAATTGCGGTCGAAGCGGAACCATGCGCCCCTGGACAGCCGCGCGATCTCCTTGAAGGCCGTCTCGGCCATGCCGTCGCGCCCTTCCTGGAAGACGAAGACGGGCACGCCGCGCAGGCCGAGATCGCCGGCCTTGGCGGACAGATCCTGAAGTTGCTCCTCCATGGCATCGCCTATGTAGACGACCGCATCGACCTTGGCGGACGTCGTCTCTTTGAGCGCATGGCTCAGCACCTTGCCGATCTGGGTCGTCCCGCCCTGGCAGGAAATTCCTGCCATGAGTTGCTTGAGCGCGCCGGTATCGTTGACGAACTTCGATGCGCGGCATTCGCCGATGCCGCGAAAATAGACGAGTTGGACGCCGAGCGTGCCGGCCTTGCCGACCGCGTCGAACATCTCGGCCTGCAGGCTGCATGCGAGGTCCCAGGTCGGCTGCCGGCTCATCGTTGCGTCGAGCGCGAGGATCAGGCGGCCGCCCTGGCCGTCGCGCAGCGGCGCGACCGCCCTGGCCTGACGCAGGAAAGCGTCGATTTCACCTGCCGACGACCGCTTCTCGGGCGGGCGCGTTGCATCTTGGGTCGGAACGGGAACCTTCTTTTCGCTCATGATGAAAAGATGTGACGGCGCGGCGCGGCATGCAAGCCCGCAGCGTCGCGGGCCTCTGGATCATGTATAGACCAGTTCAGTTTTTGACGGAAACAGCCCCTCACCCTTACCCTCTCCCCGCAAGCGGGGAGAGGGGGGCGTCAGCGTTGCGGCCAGCCTCCTTCTCCCCGAGCAACGGAGAGAAGGTCCCGGCAGGGGATGAGGGGCGATTCTTCCTAAAGCTGCATAGCTCTAGAGCAGACCGAGTTCGGTCAGTTCGAGGCGCAGCTTCTGCGGCATTTCCGCCAGCCCTCCCTCGCCTTCCCTGTGGTCGGCGGGCGCGTCCTTCTGCGACAGATAGCGCCATCCCTGGAAAGCGCGGCGCGGCTGCCACTGCGTCCTGACGACTTCCGACGCAAGCACGAGGCGGCAGCGGCCGATGCCTTCGTCATCGACGAAGGGACGCACCTCCAGCAGCCGCTGACGGCACTGGACGATGCCCTTGATAACCCAGTAGAGCGATCCGCCATCGATCAGTTCGTGGGCGCGCGTCGGCACCATGCGCGTCGTGTGCCAGTGCTCCACGGGCTCGCCCGCCCGGCGCTTCTCGTCGAGGCGCATGGCGATCCATTCCTCGAGGTCCTCGACGCTCTCGCAGCCGACGCACAGCTTTATCATGTTCAGGGGCATGGCCGAATTCTACCGCCGCGGGATGGCCGGTCAATGGCGGCCATACTTATCAACAGGAAGCCGGCCCTCAGCACTCCACCACGTTGACGGCAAGGCCGCCGAGGCTGGTTTCCTTGTACTTCTCGCTCATGTCCAGCCCGGTCTGGCGCATCGTCTCGATCGCCGCATCCAGCGGCACGAAATGCGTGCCATCACCCTTGATCGCCAGCGAGGCAGCGGTCACGGCTTTCACGGCGCCGAGCGCATTGCGCTCGATGCAGGGCACCTGAACCAGCCCGCCGACGGGATCGCAGGTCATGCCCAGATGATGCTCCAGCGCGATCTCGGCCGCGTTCTCCACCTGCGCGGGCGTTCCGCCCATCACGGCGCAAAGCCCGGCCGCCGCCATGGCGGATGCCGAGCCAACCTCGCCCTGGCAACCAACCTCCGCGCCTGAGATCGAGGCGTTGTGCTTGATGATGCCGCCGATCGCCGCCGCCGTCAGCAGGAAGTCGCGTATGCTTTCCTGATCGGCCTCCGGGTGGAAATGCAGCCAGTAGCGCAGCACCGCCGGCAAAGTGCCCGCCGCGCCGTTGGTCGGCGCGGTGACGACGCGCCCGCCCGCCGCGTTCTCCTCGTTGACCGCCATGGCGTAGATCGACAGCCAGTCGTTCGCCAGCAGCGGATTGGGCCTGTTGGTGCGCCAGTCCTCGTTGAGCTTGTCGTGCAGGGCGCGCGCGCGCCGCTTCACCTTCAGCCCGCCGGGCATGATGCCGTCCTGCGACAGCCCCCGGTCGATACAGCCGTGCATCGCCTGCCAGATCGCGTCGAGCCCCTCGTCGAGTTTCTCGCGCGAGATATGCACCTCCTCGTTGGCGCGCTTCATCTCGGCGATCGAAAGACCGCTTTTCTGCGCCATTGACAGCATTTCGGCGGCGCTGCGGAAAGGGTGCGGAACCTGCTTGCCCGGCCCCGGCTTCTGCGCGCCCTTGGCCTTCAGGCGCTGTAATTCTTCCTCCGACACGACAAAGCCGCCGCCGATCGAATAATAAATGCGCCTCAACAGAAGCCGGTCGTCGGCGTCATGGGCGTTGAACGCCATGCCGTTCGCATGGCCGCGCAGCGGAGTCTTGCGGTCGAGCACGAGGTCGGTCGCCGGGTCGAAGCGATAGGCGGGGTGGCCGGGCGGCGAGATGTGCCTTGTCCTGCCGACCTCGGAAATGATCGCATCCGTGCTGTCGGGGTCGACGGTCTGCGGTGTCTCTCCGCACAGGCCGAGGATGACGGCGCGGTCCGTGCCATGGCCGACGCCCGTATAGGCGAGCGAGCCATGCAGGCTGACGGCGATCCGGTCGACCTTGGCTCCCGCCGGGCGCGGCCAGTCGCCGGTCGCGATCTCGTCGAGGAAGCGCGCGGCGGCCGACATCGGCCCCATAGTGTGCGAGCTGGACGGACCGATGCCGATCTTGAAGAGGTCGAATACCGACAGGAACAAGGTCAAGGCTCCCATGCGCGCGGTTTGCACGTATTCAAGGCTGTTTCCGTCCTTTTTGGCGGACGGGCTTCACGCGGGCCGACTTCGGATGATCCGCCAGCGACATTGGCAATATAAAGCATGTCTCCGCAAAGTGGGACCCGGTTTCGGGACCAGGACATGCGTAGAAACAAGGGGTTAAAGCGCCGTATGCTTTGATGTTTCAGTCCTGCTCGCCCGTATCGTCCAGCGGGCCGGGGAAGACAGAGTCGATGCGCCCGACGAACTTGTAGGCGACAAGCCCCATCCATTCGCGCAGGGCCAGCGTGATGTTCTGCAGCGAGTCGGCGGGATTGTCGCGGAACACACCGATGCCCTCGCGGCCGGAGGTGCGGTAGTCGACCGGCCACGGCACGACGGGAAAGGCCGCCTTGCGGAACAGGCCGACCGACCTGGGCATGTGAAACGCCGAGGTGACGAGCAGCCAGGTGTCGTCCGCGCGCGGCGCGACCAGCTTGCGGATGTTGTCGACATTCTCGGATGTGTTGCGCGAATCCGGCTCAAGCACCAGCCGGTTGGCCGGAATTCCAAGCGCGGTGAAAAGCTTGGTCGCCGTGTCCGCATCGCCTTCGCCTTCCAGCAGCACTGCTCCGTTGCCGCCTGAGATCACAATCTTCGCTTCCGGGTAGCGATGGGCAAGCGCGGCCGCCTCGAGGTAGCGATCGCCGCCGCTGTTGATGTCGTAGCCGTCGCGCGCAAGGTTGATCGCCCCCTCGAAGCCGCCGCCGAGCACGATGATGCCCGTCACCTTCTCTGGCGCCGGCGGACGCTCGAACCGCTCCTCCAGCGGGTTCAGCATCAGCGCGCCCAGCGATGTCCATGCCGACAGCGCCAGGATCAGCAACGACACGAGCACAGTGGCGCGGCGCAGTTTTCGCCATCCCAGCCAGCCGAGCAGCAGCGAGAGCGCGAGCAGGCAGATCGCCAGATTGAGGGGCTGTATGAGGAAGCCTACGACCTTGGAAAGATAGAAAAGAGACGATGTTTCGGCCATTCCAAACCCTTGAAGCTTCCGAATCCGCCTGCCGGCATGCCGAGTCTGCTATATACGCATCAGCCCGCTTTTTCGCCTGCCGGGTGAACATGCATGCGAATGAGTTCGGCGACGATTTCCGCTTCATGCGTCTCAAGACCGCTTCCGATCCGCATCCGCTTGCCGGTCGTCTCGACCTTTATCGTGCCCAGTCCCGCGAAGTCGTTCCCAGCGTTATCGACGGCGATCGAGCGTATGTCGGCGGCCATCACCACGCGCCGCCGCACGAAGCCGAGCACCGACATTTCGCGCACGAGCGCGCCTGCGGTGAAGAACAGCCTTTCGGTGCCGAGCAACTGCCACAGCACGAGCCACATGACGGCCAGGCCGCCGATCGTCCAGGGAATGATCCATACCAGCAGGAACAGGCCCGGAAGACGAAATCCGCTCTGCCACATTTCCAGCAGCGCGAAGCGCTCGCCCGCCGCCCAGCCGCCTAGCCAGACAATCAGGAACAGCACGAGCGCCATCGAGCGCTTGGGCGGAATGTAGACGCCGAGACCGTCGGGCGTGTGGCGGATCGATATGCGCAACGACCCGTAGAGCCGCTCCACGTCGCCAATGAACCGTTCGACGCCATGCAGCCGGTCGGCGGTTGAAGCCGTGGTGCTATCGCCTACCACCACTTCTCCGGCCGGAAACGTCCGGCGGCCTGCTCGATGACATGACCGGCCTGGAACAACGTTTCCTCCTCGAAAGGCTTGCCGATCAGCTGGAGGCCGAGCGGAAGCCCCCTTGCGTCGAGTCCGGCAGGCACGGAGATACCCGGCAGGCCAGCCATATTCACCGTCACCGTGAAGATGTCGTTGAGGTACATCTTGACCGGGTCGGCCGCCATCTCCTGGTCGGCTATGCCGAAGGCGGCAGATGGCGTCGCAGGCGTCAGGATAACGTCCACGCCCTGGTCGAAGGCGAGCTCGAAGTCGCGCTTGATCAGCGTGCGCACTTTCTGCGCCTGAAGGTAATAGGCGTCGTAATAGCCCGCAGACAGCACATAGGTACCGATCATGATGCGGCGCTTGACCTCGCGGCCGAAGCCCGCCGCGCGGGTCTGCTCATACATGTCGATGATGTCCTTGCCCGGCACGCGCAACCCGTAGCGCACGCCGTCATAGCGGGCGAGGTTGGACGATGCCTCGGCCGGTGCGACGATGTAATAGGCCGGCAAAGCGTATTTCGTATGCGGCAGCGAGATGTCAACGATCTCCGCGCCCGCATCCTTCAGCCAGGCGATTCCCCTCTGCCACAGCGCCTCGATCTCGTCGGGCATGCCCTCGACGCGGTATTCCTTCGGAATGCCGATCTTCATGCCTTTGACGGAGCGTCCGAGCGCCGCCTCGTAATCCGGCACCGGCAGGTCGACCGAGGTCGTGTCCTTCTGGTCCACAGAGGCCATGGATTTCAGCATGATCGCCGCGTCGCGCACGTCGCGCGCGATCGGGCCTGCCTGATCGAGCGACGAGGCGAACGCCGCCACGCCCCAGCGCGAGCAGCGGCCGTATGTCGGCTTGATGCCCACCGTGCCAGTGAACGCAGCCGGCTGGCGGATCGAGCCGCCCGTGTCGGTCGCCGTCGCGCCGAGGCAGAGGCGCGCGGCAACGGCCGCGGCCGAACCGCCCGAGGATCCGCCGGGCACCAGATTGACGTCGGAGCCGCTGCGCCGCCAGGGATTGACCACCGAGCCGTAATGGCTGGTTTCATTGGACGAGCCCATGGCGAACTCGTCCATGTTGAGCTTGCCCAGCATGACGGCGCCGTCGGCCC
>WPCJ01133909.1_pt1 | contig 55573 bp, 51 predicted proteins | sample 5399831 | NCBI WGS metagenome assembly WPCJ01 (sample SAMN12869470, study PRJNA574797) | sludge metagenome | isolation source: wastewater treatment of pH10 | place: China:Beijing | collected 2019-05-20
GGCTTCTGGCCGATCCGCTCGGAAGCCGACGTGCGGCCGCTGATGACGGCGCTGGCTCAGTACGGCGCGCGGGTCTGCCTGCCGGCCATCATCGACCGCACAACAATAGTCTTTCGCGAGCTCGTCGCGGGCGCGCCTCTCGTCGACATGGGGTTCGGCACGCTCGGTCCGTCGGCCGAGGCGGCGCTGCTCGAGCCCTCCGTCATGCTCGTCCCGCTCGCCGCTTTCGACGCGCGCGGGCATCGCATCGGCTACGGGGCGGGATTCTACGACCGCGCCATCGCGCGGCTGGTCGCGGCCGGCCACAGGCCGCGCCTGATCGGCGTCGCCTTCGATTGCCAGCAGGTGCCGCTCGTGCCGAACGAGCCGCACGATGTCGTCCTTCCGGAAATCCTGACCGAAAGCGGTTTGCGCCGTTTTCACGCCCCTTTATAGAGGAATTCATGAGACTTCTTTTTCTGGGCGACATGGTCGGCAAATCCGGACGCACGGCGGTCTGGGAGCAGCTTCCGGGACTGATCACCGACTTCAGGCTGGATTTCGTGGTGGTCAACGGCGAGAACGCGGCGGGCGGCTTCGGCATCACGCAGGACATCTTCCAAGCCACGATCGCCGCGGGCGCCGATGTCGTGACGACCGGCAACCATGTCTGGGACCAGCGCGAGGCGCTCACCTTCGCAGCCCGCGAGGACCGGTTCCTGCGGCCGGCCAACTATCCCAGGGGCACGCCCGGCCGTGGTGCCAGCGTCTATGTGGCGAGGAACGGCGCGCGCATCCTGGTGGCCAACATCATGGGCCGCATCTTCATGCATCCCGAGCTGGACGATCCCTTCGTCGTCGCCGAACGCGAGGTGGCCGCCTGTCCGCTCGGCGACCAGGTCGACGCCGCGGTCATCGATTTCCACGCGGAGGCCACCTCCGAGAAGATGTGCTTCGGCCATTTCCTTGACGGCCGCGTCAGCCTCGTCGTGGGCACTCACACGCACCAGCCGACCGCCGATCACCAAATCTTGAACGGAGGCACGGCCTATCTCACCGATGCCGGAATGTGCGGCGACTACGATTCCTCGCTCGGCATGGACAAGGAGGAGCCGCTCAACCGGTTTCTTTCCAAGGTGCCGAAAGGCCGGTTCGAGGCTGCGGCGGGCCGCGCCACCATCTGCGGCGTCGGGGTCGACATTTCCGACCGGACGGGGCTTGCCGAAAGGATCGCGCCGCTCAGGCTCGGGCCGAGGCTCGAGGAAACGGTGCCGTCCTTCTGGTCCTGATATTGACGAACCGCCGGGTCAACCCTAATTGCCCGCCAGCCGGTCAGACCGACGGCGAGGGGACAAATCGCAATGCCCGTTATCGAGTTTCTCGCGCCTCACCTCGAGTGGGTCGCCTCTCCCACTGCCTGGGTAGCTCTGCTCACGCTGGTAGTGCTGGAGATCGTGCTCGGCATAGACAATCTGATCTTCATCTCGATCCTGACCAACAAGCTGCCGGAACAGCACCGTGCCCGCGCGCGGCGTCTGGGCATCGGCGCCGCGCTCATCATGCGGCTGGTCCTTCTGGCCACGATCTCCTTCATCGTCCGCCTGACGACGCCCGTCTTCACGATCTTCGACCACCCCTTCTCGTGGCGCGACATGATCCTCATCGCCGGCGGCCTCTTCCTCGTCTGGAAGGCGACCAAGGAGATCCATCATACGGTCGATCCCTCCGAGGAGAAGGACAAGATGCTCAGCGCCACGCTGCAGATGTCGCTCGGCGGCGCGATCTTCCAGATTCTGCTGCTCGATCTCGTGTTCTCGATCGATTCCATCATCACGGCTGTCGGCATGACCGACGAGATCGCCATCATGTACATAGCCGTCATCGCGGCTGTCACGGTGATGATGATCGCTGCCGGCCCGCTCGCTAATTTCATCGCGAGGAACCCGACCATCGTCATGCTGGCGCTCGGCTTCCTGCTGATGATCGGCACCACGCTGATCGCAGATGGCATGGGCTTCCACGTACCCAAGGGCTACATCTACGCGGCAATGGGCTTCTCGGCCATGGTCGAGGCCCTCAACATGCTGGCGCGCAATCGCAGGAAGGGCTCGGGCGGGGTGCACTGAGCCTGCTCAAATCTTTATGCGCGGTGGTAGGGGTGGCCCGACAGGATGGTCGCGGCCCGGTAGAGCTGCTCTCCGAGCATGATGCGCACCATCTGGTGCGGCCAGGTCTGCGCGCCGAAGGACATGACAATTGCCGCCGTCGCATGCAGCGACGGGTCGTGCCCGTCCGGCCCGCCGATGGCGACGACGAGCGAGCGCCGGCCACCGTCGCGCAGCGAGCCGATGCGTGTCGCGAAATCCTCCGAGGCGATGCTTTTTCCCCGTTCGTCGAGCAGGATCAGCGCGGTATCCGGCGCCTGAGCAAGATGCTGGCGCAGCCGGTCGGCCTCTTCGCGCTTGCGCTCCGTGGCGCTCTGCGCCCTGCTTTCGGGGATTTCGACGAGACCGGAAAATTCCAGCCCCAGCGAAGGGCCGCTCCTTGCGAAGCGGTCGAAATAGCGGTCGGCGAGTTCCTTTTCGGGGCCGGCCTTCATCCGGCCCACGGCAAATACCGAAATCTTCATACGTCCGCCCGCGATTCCTTCAGGGCATTCATGCCACGAGCGCCCCATATCCGAAACCGCGCGCGGTTCCGGGGATCATCATGCGGCCGGGCCGGATGGGTACCGGCTGGGCTAGTGCACCGTTTCTTCCTCGAGGTCGGGGGCCTGCCACATCTTCTCGATGTTGTAGAACTCCCTGATCTCCGGCCGGAAGACGTGCACGATCACATCGCCCGCGTCGATCAGCACCCAGTCCGCGCCGGAGAGGCCCTCCACCCGCGGGTTGCCGAAGCCTGCGTCCCTCAGCTTGCTGACAAGCTGGTCGGAAACGGCTGCGACATGGCGGTGCGAACGGCCCGACGCGATGACCATATAGTCACCGAGACTGGATTTGCCCTGAATGTCGATTGAGACGATGTTTTCTGCCTTGGCGTCTTCGAGACTGGCAAGGACTGTCGATAAGGCGCGGGACGAAGCGTCGTTGCCGCCTAATCCGGCCGGCGAAGGCAGGATTTCCGCCTTCTTCCGCAGTGCTGTTCTCAGTGTCTTTCCTTTCACAGTGGAACAACGGCGCCGGCGCGAAACCAGCCGGCGACATGAAGATAGGCAGAGTCGCATTGCAGTTTCAAGACGGCTGGCGTTCCCTTTTCGTCCCGCGGCATCCGCGCCGATCCCAGCGCTCTCCGAACCGGCGTCTTCCAATTTCGACATAATTCCGTTTAGAGTCGCGGACATTCCCGAAAAGCGGCATCGGGCGGGAACGGAATTGGGGTGCGAATGGGCATTTTGAGGACCCTGGGCCTGGTGGGCTCGTCGGACGTCATGGACTACGATCCCTACAGGCTTTCCAGCCCGCAGGTCTTCGTGCTGTCGATGATGGTGTTTCTGGCCATCGTGGCCTTCATCGCGGCGATCCTGGCGCGCCAGATCATGTCGGCCTTCAGCACGAATCCCGGCCTCAACGGCCTGATCCTCGGCGTGCTGATCGTCGGCATCCTTCTGTCCTTCCAGCAGACGGTGCGGCTTTTCCGCGAGGTGCGCTGGGTCAACTCCTTCCGCGCCGGCTCCGAGGTCACCGAGCCTGTTCTGCTGGCGCCGATGAAGGCGCTCTTGTCGCGCTCCTCCTCGATGGCGCTGTCGACCAGTTCGATGCGCACCATGCTCGATTCGATCGCGACACGTCTCGACGAGAGCCGCGACATCTCGCGCTACCTCACCGGCCTGTTGATCTTCCTCGGCCTGCTCGGCACCTTCTGGGGCCTGCTCGCCACGATCGGCTCGATCAGCGACACGATCCAGTCGCTCGATCCGGGAACGGGCGACACCGGCGCGGTGCTGGATTCGCTAAAGGCCGGCCTGTCGGCGCCGCTCTCCGGCATGGGGACGGCGTTCTCGTCCTCGCTGTTCGGCCTCGCCGGCTCGCTGGTGCTCGGCTTCCTCGACCTCCAGGCGGGCCGCGCCCAGACCCGCTTCTACACGGAGCTGGAGAACTGGCTTTCCTCTGTCACCGACCTGTCCTCCGACATGGTGGTCGCGGACGGGCCGAAGGCAGGCGAGACCTCCGACCAGATCCGCGCCCTGTCCGACCGGCTGCGCAATCTCCAGGAGAGCGGCGGCGGCTCCAGCCCGCGCATCGCCACCGCCATGGCGAACCTAGCAGACGGCATTTCCGGGCTGGTCAAGAACATGCGTTCCGAGCAGCAGATCATGCGCGACTGGGTGGAGGCGCAGTCGGAGGAGCAGAAGGCCATGCGCCGTACGCTCGACCGGCTGGCCGAGACGCTGAAAAACAAAGAAATGAACTAGGGTCCCGACCATGGCGCTTGCAAAGGCGAGGCGCGGCAACCGCCACATCGACTACTGGCCCGGCTTCGTCGACGCGCTGTCGACGCTGCTCCTGGCCATCATGTTCCTCCTGTCGGTCTTCGTGTTGGCGCAGTTCCTGCTCAGCCGCGAGATCAGCGGCCGCGACGAGGTGCTGGCGCGGCTGAACTCGCAGATCAACGAGCTGACCCAGCTCCTGTCACTGGAACAGGGCAACACACAGGACGCGCAGGACACGATCGCGAGCCTCCAGGCATCGCTCGCGGCGGCGACCAGCGAGCGCTCGCGGCTGCAGCAGCTTCTCGATCGCGGCGCTGGTGCCGACAGCGCCGCCGATGCGCGCATCAACGCGATCAGCGGCGAACTGGACACCGAACGCCAGATCAGCCAGCAGGCGCTTTCGCAGGTGGAACTGCTCAACCAGCAGATCGCCGCGCTTCGCAAGCAGATCGCCGCGCTGGAACAGGCGCTCGACGCGTCCGAGGCGCGCGACCGCGAGTCCAACACCAAGATCGCCGATCTCGGCCGCCGCCTGAACGTCGCGCTGGCGCAGCGCGTGCAGGAACTGAACCGCTACCGCTCCGACTTCTTCGGCCGGCTGCGCGAGATCCTGTCCGACCGCGAGAACATCCGTATCGTCGGCGACCGCTTCGTCTTCCAGTCCGAGGTGCTGTTCCCGTCCGGGTCGGAGATCATCAACGACGAGGGCCGCGTCGAGATGAAGAAGCTCGCCGACGCGATCATCGAATTGCAGCGCGAGATTCCGCCCGAGATCAACTGGGTGCTGCGCGTCGACGGCCACACCGACAATATCCCCGTGTCGGCGACGCGCCGCTACCGCGACAACTGGGAGCTGTCGTCGGCCCGCGCCACCTCGGTCGTGAAGTTCCTGATCGAGAACGGCGTGCCCGCCAACCGGCTCGTCGCCGCCGGCTTCGGCGAATACCAGCCGCTCGACACCGCCGACACGGCAGAGGCCCGCACCCGCAACCGGCGCATCGAGCTCAAGCTGACTGAGCGCTGAGCGCCGCAATGTCTCCACGATCGCGCGATTATGGCGCTCATTGTGGCCCAGCCGCGAGACGCAGGATTATCTTTTTGTAATTTGCGGCCTCGATGGGGGCGGGCATAGCCTCCCGTTGCGGCTGGGAAGTGCCGGCGGTCAAGCACCGCGACGCGACACGACCGGACAGCCGGACTGTGCGGGACAGGCATGCGATGCCGCCCGCAAAAACGGAGACGCCATCATGCGCTCTTTTGCTACCCAGGCGGTGCTTGCCGCCGCTCTCGTCTCGACATCACTCGCCGGCGCTTTCGCAGGCCCCACGCAATATCCTGCCCAGAGAGCCGCCCAGACCCCCATGTATGGATCGGCCAGGGCGGTAAAGGCGCCCGAAACCATCGCGGCCCCCGTCTACAAGCCGCGCCTGGCGCATGTCATGCGGGAGATAAGTGCCGCCGACCAGCGCATGGCGCTCAATCATCGCAACGGTCATCTGAATCTCGCGGAGTATCGCAAGCTCGAAGGCCGTTCCAACGCGATCCGCAACAGCGCGGAACAGGTGGCGCGGCTGCATGAGGGAGCGCTCCCGATGGGCAACTATCAGGACCTGCAACGGCGCATAGCCCTGCTCAATCGCTCGATCCACGCCTATTCGACCAATCATGCCTGAACCGGTTACGATGGACGCCGCCTCCGCCGGGGCGGCGTCCATCGCCCGATCCAGAGCGCGCGTCGCCTGCGCGAATTCGGGCGTGGTGCGAAATACCTTGCGGCCGGCCGGTCGGTCGGGTCCAGGCGACCATCTCCAGATACATCAAGCCGTCATGCAGTACGGCCACGATTGTGATCAGTATTTCGCGATCATCGGTTCTCTTTCCTCTGTTCGATCTTGATCGCGCCCGCCTGCTGCTGCAAGTGCTGGTCACGCATTCAACCGGAACGATAATCAATGTCCTTCGCCAAGCTCGACGAACTCGGCCGCAAGCTCGAAGCGCTGGAGCATGCGTTGGCCATCCTCGGCGCGGACGAGGCGACGCATATGACGGTGGGCGGCGGCGAGAAGCGCGCCGAGGCCATGGCGGCGCTGGCCGGCATGCTGCACCGGCAGGCCACCGCGCCGGAAATCGCCGACTGGATCGAGGCCGCCGGGACAGAGCCGCTGAACGAGGACCAGCAGGCCGCGTTGCGGGAGTTCCGCCGGCATCATGCGAACCTCACCTGCCTGCCCTCCGATTTTGTCGAGCGCCAGACCACGGCTCGCATGCGCTCTGAGCAGCTGTGGCGCGACCTGCGCGCCAAGAACGACTGGACGGCCTTCCTGCCCTCGCTCGAAAGCGTGATTGCGCTCGCGCGGGAAGAAGCCGCGCTGCGGGCCGACAGGACCGGACTCGCGCCCTACGACGCGCTGATGGACCAGTTCGATCCGGGCAACCGCGTCGCCGACATAACGCCTGTGTTCGCCGAGCTAAAGGGTTTCCTAAAGGACTTCGTTCCCGAGGCGCTTGCGGTCCAGGAGGAGCGGCTGGCCCGTTCGCCGCTCAAGCCGCTGTCAGGCAACTATCCGGTCGAGCGCCAGCGCGAGCTCGGCCTCGCCATGATGACGGCGGTCGGCTTCGACCTCACCCATGGCAGCCTCGCCGTCTCGCATCACCCCTTCTGCGGCGGCGTGCCGAGCGATGTGCGCATCACAACGCGCTATCGCACGAGCGAATTCCTGTCGGCGCTGATGGGCGTGCTGCACGAAACCGGCCATGCCCTCTACGAGCAGAACCTTCCCTCGGAGTGGTCGCACTGGCCGCTTGGCCATGCGCGCGGCATGGCGGTGCATGAGAGCCAGAGCCTGTTCGTGGAAAAGCAGCTCGGCCGCAATCCGGCCTTCTGGCAATGGGCGCTGCCGGTGGTGGAAAAACATCTCGGCGAGGACTGGTCGATCGCGGATATCCTGCCGCATGTCCATCATGTCGAGCGCGGCCTGATCCGGGTCGATGCCGACGAGGTCACCTATCCGCTGCATGTCATCTTGCGCTACGAACTGGAGCAGGAGTTGATCTCCGGCAGGCTGGAGGCCGCCGACATTCCAGAGGCGTGGAATGCGAAGATGCAGGACTATCTCGGCCTGTCGACATCAGGAAACTTCGCCGACGGCCCCATGCAGGACGTTCACTGGCCGGGCGGCGCGTTCGGCTATTTCCCGTCCTATACGCTCGGCGCGATGATGGCAGCGCAGCAGTGGGCGGCGTTGAGGCGTGACCATCCATCGGTCGACGAGGACATCGCGAAAGGCCACTTTGAGGCCGTCAACGAATGGCGGCGCGATCGGATATGGTCGCAGGGCTCGCGCTGGTCTACGCCTGAACTGCTGGAGCGCGCCACCGGCGAGAAGCTCGCCGCGCACCACTTCACCGAACATCTGCGCCGGCGTTACGGCAAGGGCTAAGCATCTTGTCCCTGCCTGAGGTGAAACCTGTTTCGGCAAAAGATCATGCGTGATGGCGGTCCACGAAACCGCATCACACTTTGACGGTCAGGTTTTCACCGGTTTCAGATCGGGCGACGGCGCCCGAACGATCAGGTCCGTCATGGCGTCAATGGCGGGCTCCGTCTTGTCGCCGCGCACGCCCAGATAGGCGCCCACGACGAAGCCGTTGAACGCCATGAACAGAACATGCGCCATGCTGACATAGTGGCTTATCGCATGCAGGGGCTGCGGCTCGGCCGCCTTCAGCATCCGCGCCACGCGCTGCTCGCACCATTCCAGCAATTCGCCGTTGTAGTGGTCCGCCGGCGTCGCGGTGGAAACTGCCTGCATCAGGTTGTTGGCGAAGAAGTTCTGCTCGTTCGGAATGTCGCGCCAGATCGCCTCGACGATGTGGCGAACCTTCATCCTGTACCCGTCGAGCGCTCTGGCCTCGGCGTCGAGCCTTGCGATCCGCGTTTTAAGCCACGGGCTGTAGACCTGATAGAAAAGGTCGAGCTTGGATTCGAAATAGGTGTAGATGGCGGAAGGAGCGACGCCGGCGCGCTGGCCGATCTCGTTCGCGGATGTGCCGGCATAACCTTTGTCGACGAACAACTGCGTCGCGGCGTCAAGGATAGCCTCGCGAACCTCCGCCTTCTTGACCTGCACCATATCTCAGCCTTCGTTGCCGGTGTCCCGTACTGGCCTACCCATTTCAGCACACCGGTTCAAGCCGGCAGGTCTCGTCCTGCCTGCCGCTTTTCAGCGCAATGGCATTGCGCGACGCGCAGGGAAAAGTCCAAAGTCTCTTTCGGGATCGACTCGTGGAACGAGACGGATCGCCGCCGGAGTTTCCGGAAGGAGAAAAACATGCTTGCCGGAAATATGCCGCGCTGCCCGAACATGCCCGCCGCGAGGATTGCATGAGAGAAGCCTTCATCTGCGCCGGCGTGCGCACGCCCATCGGCCGCTTCGGTGGCGCCCTGGCCAGCGTACGCCCCGACGACATGCTGGGCCTTGTCCTGCGCGAACTGCTCAAGCGCGCGCCCGGCCTTGACCCGACGCTGATCGACGACGTCTTCACCGGCTGCGCCAATCAGGCCGGCGAAGATAACCGCAATGTGGCGCGCATGGGTGTCCTGCTGGCAGGCCTGCCCGAGACGGTGCCGGGAACGACGATCAACCGGCTCTGCGGATCGGGCCTCGATGTCGTCGGCCTCGCCGCGCGCTCGATCATCGCGGGCGATGCCGATGTCATCATGGCCTCGGGCGTCGAAAGCATGACGCGCGCACCCTTCGTCATGCCCAAGGCGGCATCCGCCTTCTCGCGCGCGGCGGAGATCCATGATTCCACGATCGGCTGGCGTTTCGTCAATCCGGTGATCAAGCGGCAGTACGGCATCGATTCCATGCCGGAGACGGCCGAGAACGTGGCCGAGCGCTTCGCCGTCAGCCGCGAGGATCAGGACGCCTTCGCGTTGCGCAGCCAGATGCGGACGGTTGCCGCCCAGTCCGCGGGCGTCTTCGACGGGGAGATCGTTCCCGTCGCCATACCCCAGCGCAAGGGCGAGCCCGTCATGGTCGCGCAGGACGAGCACCCGCGCGCGACCAGCCTCGAGAAACTGGCCGCCCTGCCGACGCCGTTCCGGGGAGGCGGCACGGTCACCGCCGGCAACGCAAGCGGCGTGAATGACGGGGCGGCGGCCGTGCTCGTCGCCTCCGCCGAGGCGGTGAAGCGTTTCGGCCTGACGCCGCTTGCCCGCATCTGCGGCATGGCGGCCGTCGGCGTCGAACCGGCCATCATGGGCATCGGCCCGGTGCCCGCCAGCCGCAAGCTCATGCAGCGTCTCGGCCTTTCCATCGCGGACTTCGACCGGATCGAACTGAACGAGGCGTTCGCCGCGCAGGCGCTCGCATGCCTGCGCGAACTGGACCTCCCGGACGATGCGCCGCACGTCAATCCCAATGGAGGCGCGATCGCGCTCGGCCATCCGCTAGGCATGTCGGGTGCGCGCCTCGCCCTGACGGCCGCGCTCGGCCTTGCCCGCGCCGGCAAGGGACGCGCCCTGTGCACCATGTGCATCGGTGTCGGACAGGGCATCGCCCTGGCGCTGGAAGGAGCCTGACCGGAGGGCCCCGAGTGGTGACTGGCGCCGTCCCTTGCGAACTGATCCAAGCGGGAATCTCCCAGCCAGGGGCTGGATAGAGCATTGGGGACGTTCTGTTCGCCGGAAACGTTATCCGGCGGCAGCCTCCGGCGCTGCTTTCATTGCGCTCATCGCTTGCTGGGCCGCGGCGGCGGCCCGGTCGCCGCCACTGTCCACCTGCACCGTGGGCACGGCGATCTTTATGCCGTTTTCCGCGAAAGCTTTCTTGATCATCATCAGGGCCTGCCGCTTCATCTTGAATTGCGTGTTGGGCTTGGTCATCAGCTTCATCCGCAATTCGATCGCGAAGTCGCCGAAGTTGTCGATACCCTGCATCTTGAGCGGCTCAAGCGTGTCCGCGGCGAATTCCGGATCGGATGCGAGGTCCTGTCCGATCTTTCTGATGAGCTTTCGCGCCAGTTCCACATCGGAGTCATAGGTGACGCGGACTGTCATCTTGTCGATCACCCAGTCACGGCTCATGTTCTCTATCGCGCCGAGTTGACCGAACGGTACGGTGTAGATCGGGCCGCGATGGTGGCGCAGCCGCACTGACCTCAGGCTGAACGATTCAACCGTTCCTTTGTAGGAACCGCTCTGGATATACTCGCCGACACGAAAGGCGTCATCGAGCATGTAGAAGACGCCGCTGAGCACGTCCTTGACCAGTGTCTGCGAGCCAAATCCGATGGCGACTCCAAAGATTCCCGCTCCGGCAATCAGGGGTCCGATCTGGACGCCCAGTCCGGACAGGATCGTCAGCACCGAAACAACCACGATGAAGACCGCCAGGGTGTTGCGGAAGATGGGCAGCAACGTCCTCAACCGCGCCGCTCGCGCTATCTTTTCGCTATCGCCGGCGGTTTGTGTCTCGGAGGTCAGCCGGTGGTTGATGAGACTCTTGGACAACTGCCACAGCAGGTCCGCGACCAGGCCGATAATGATCGCGTTGAGCACGCCGCCGATGATCCTGTCGCCGATCACGCTTCCCGACAGCGCGCTTGCACCGGAGCGCCAGAGATAGGCCATCCAGGCCACGGCCGCCGCTATCACTATGGCCCGTGCGCCCCTGACCACCAGTACGTCGACGACGACGCCGAACGCGCCCGTGGGACGTGCCGTGCCGGCCAGCGTCTGAACCAGCCGGCCCGAACCTCTTACAACCGCCGGCAGGACAAGGGCGAAAATGCCAAGCCAAAGCAGTCCCGGCATTCCGGCCACCCACACAAGCCACAACAGAATCAGAAAGAGGCTGAGCAGGATACGCTTGAGGGTCGATGCAATCTGCGCCTGAGGTCGCCAGATGGTCTCGATGCCGGCGGCTAGAAGACCGAGGCCGAGCGCGTAGGCGACGAGCCGGGCAACGTCGGGCGATACGCCCAACGTCCTTGTTATGCTTACGAAAGCCGAACCGAACAGCAGGATTCCCACGATCACGCTCGTTCGGCGGTGCCAGAAGCGAACGACCTCGGAGTCCGGCTCGGCGCGGACGCCATCGCCGATTTTCGCATCGGCGGCAGGCAGGGACAAGACAAGGCCGATGATTGTCCGTACGAAGCGGAAGGCGATCGTTGCCGCCAGGAGCGTGAGTGTGGTCCGGCGTAGTTGCGGAGGCCAGTCGAATATCACGAACGAGCCGACGCTGGCCAAAGAGAAGGCCAGCAACGCCCCGATCTCCGTGGCGATTGTGGTCGCGTCGACCTTTGTGTGATCCGCCACGCCCCCCCTCAGCGAAAGGCGCACCAGCCATTCAGCCCCGAGGCCAGCCCCCACGAGAGCGGCAAAGACAAGCAGAAGGGTTCCCGGTCTGCCGGAGTTGATGTCGCGCGTGACAGCCTCCGCGACCTTGGCGCTTTCCGAGGGAAGTTGCGGGATCGCCGCAATCAGGTTGTCGACCCGGTCGTGCACCGTCTCTTCCCACGCCGCGACCGCGTCTGAAAATGTGTCGGTCAGCGCCGCGGGTTTGGCCTGGCTGGCCTTGCCCTCCAGCCACGTCTTGATCTCGGGATCGTTCAGAAGCTCGAAGAGTTGCTTGGCCTTTTCCGGCGGCACGTCACTCACGGCAGATTGTGCCAGCACGGACCCGATCAGCATAAGAAAGGCCGTTGTCGCGAGGAATACTGTAAGGCCATATCGAAGCGGCAAAACTCGCATCACGATAGATGATCCTCTCGTCAATTCCCGTTGTTGCCCCAGCGATTGCGACGGGAAGCGCGACGTTCATTCGGTATCGGGCGACGCATTCCTGCCTGATGGTGTCGACAGGAGCGCCTTGCTCCCCGAGGTTGATCGCCCAGCCCCTCCTGCGATTGTCCGATATTCCCTGCCAGCATTCAACCGATCCCAGTTAGATGGAGGCAACGACAAGGGTAAGGTGACAACAAGTAAGTTACAGAGGAACCCCGGCCGTGATCGTGATCGCCGGCGAGGCGCCTGCCTCCGTGCGGATTAGCGGCTCAGCTATCGCGGGCATGTCCGGCAATGCTGGCCTCATAGGCTCGAAGTGCGGCCTCCGCGTTGTGATGCAGCGCGTTTGGTCCTAGCGCTTCCAGAAACTTCGAGGCTTCGAGATAGGCGAGTACGCCGGGATTCGGTTCTGCAAGCCATAGCCGGACATCTTGTCTGGACAGGCGCTCAAGGCCCTCGTCGAGCATCCGGAGAGCCGAATATTCGATATCCACCACGCTGCTCAGGTCGAGAACTATGACTTGGGGGTTGTACGTCGATATCGCGGCCTGGATCTTGTCGGCCACCTGCTGCGCGTTGAGGAAGAAAAGACGCCCTTCCGGACGAAGGATGAGCAGTCCGGCAATCGTCTCGTCGCTGTCATCCCCGGGTGACAGCGGTCTCAAAATCCCGGTCCCTTTCCGCCGGCCGATGACGTGAACGCTCGGATTAGCAACCTGTGCGGCCAGGCCCACAAGCGAGAGAATGATCGCGATCACTATGCCTTGCAGGGTGCCGAAGAAAAGCACACCAAGCAGGGCAGCCAACGCCCACCAGAACTCCATTCGCCTGATCCGGAGGATCGACGCGAATTCGGACGGCTTTATGAGCCCGACCGAATAGACGATCACGACGGCAGCCAGCACCGCCTGAGGCAGCAGCCCGAGAAGAGGCGCCAATGCAAGCATGGTTGCCGCGGAAGCCGCGGCCGTGACCAGGGATGCGTTCTGTGACGTTCCGCCCACGGCCCGGACCACGGCGGACTGCGATGTGCCGCCGCCCGCCGGCATCGCTCCGAAAAGAGCGCCTCCGAGATTTGCGGCACCCGTCGCTATGAGTTCCCGGTTTGCCTTTATCGGCGGGTCGGTGGGGATGGAAAATGCCTTCCCGGCAGCGATAGTCTCGGTGAAGCTCATCAGGGCGATGCCGAGCGCCCCCGGAAGAAGCTGAAGGATGAGGTCCGGATCCGGAAACGTCGGCGAGGGGAGAGCCTGCGGGATAAATCCCACGGTCGCCACGCCGAGCGCGCCGGCCGCCATGAACCAGGAAACGCTGACGGCAATCGCTATAGCCACAAGCGGGGCGGGAGCGCGCGGCCAGTACCGCTCCATCGCTATCAATCCGGCAAGGGACGCGATCCCGAAAGCCAGGGTTATAACAGAGGTTTCCGGCAGATGATTGGCTACGTTCAGGATGTCCCTGATGAAGCCTTCCTTCACGATGTGAATGCCGAACAGCTTTGGAACCTGATCGAGAATTATCACCAGCCCGATGCCGGCTTTGAACCCGGTCAGCACCGGTACCGAGATGAAGTTGGCAACGAAGCCCAATTTGAGAACCGATGCGGCGAGCAAAATCACGCCTGTCAGCGCAGTCAGTGTCGCCACTGCGACGATCAGGCCAGCGGGGTCTCCGTCTGGAACGGCGATTCCCAGTTGCGTGCCCGTGAGGATGGCCAGAGTCGTCGTTGAACTCACGCTCAGGACGCGCGAGGTGCCGAGAAATGCATAGATTATCATCGGCACGAAGGCCGTATACAAGCCGACGGTGACGGGCAGTCCCGCGACGGTCGCGTAGGCCATTGCCTTGGGAATGACGACCGCCGCTGCGGTCAGGCCGGCGATCAGGTCGGGCCTGAACTGGCCGTCTCTGGAGCTTTTGCCCAGATCACCGGTTGAAGGCTGCGAGCTCGGCGTCATCTGCATCGACCTTCACGATTTCCCTTGCGAATGCTGAACTCATCTCCAATGTCATCGATGGAGGCCCTGTCCCCGCGCTCCTTCGGCGATCCATGCATTCAGCAGCGTATAGGTCACCCCAAGCACAGCGGGGCCTATGAAGATGCCCAGGAAACCAAAGGCGATCAGGCCGCCGACCACGCCGGAAATGATGAGGAGCAAAGGCAGTGCCGCTCCCCGGCGTATGAGTATCGGGCGTATGAACTGGTCGACGGTCATGGCCACGACGGTAAATACGAGCAGGACCGTGCCCCAGAGGGGATCGTTTGAATAATATACCCATATCACCGCCGGAATCAGGATCAGCGCGGGGCCGAGCTGGATCAGGCAGAGCACGAACATCAGCGCCGTCAGCAATCCGGGAAATTCCACGCCGGCTACGGCAAGCCCGACCCCGCCTATGATGCTCTGGGCCAGCGCGGTGACGACCACGCCGAGGGCGACGCTGCGGATCGCCTGCCCCGCCAGATAGACGGCTTTCTCGCCCCGGTCGCCACCCAGGCGATACCCGAACCGCACGGCATAGGTGCCTGCCGACTCGCCTTTGGCGTAAAGGATCGCAGCAATCGCGGTGGTGAGAAGGAACTGGATGAACATCGCGCCCAGACTGCCTGCGGCCGAGGCAAACCACTGGGTGAGCATCCCTGCATAAGGTGTCAGCCTGGACAGGAATTCCTGTGCGCTGACCGAGGTCAGCCTTGTCCACGCGGACACCACCGTCTCGCCGATCAACGGGACGTTGGCGAGCCAGGCAGGTGGCTGAGGGGCCGGGATCGACAGCACCGTCCTGAGAAGGTCGGCTATGAGGTCCAAGTTGGTGACGACGGTGCTTACAGCCAGCCAGATCGGAATGATCAAGATCAACAGGATGGCAATCGTCATCACGAGGACGGCGAGCCCCCTGCGGCCGCCTACGTGCCGTTGCACCCACAGCATCAAGGGCCAGGTGGCCAGAACCAGCGTCGTCGCCCAGAGGATGGCGGGCAGGAGCGGGCGCAGCACCCACAGGCTGCCGACGAGAAGGCCGCCGATGAAGAGCACGGTAAGCGTGATGCGGCCAATATCTTGATGTTGCGACTTCATCTTTCCGTGCCCTCGATGCGTAAGGGAGGAGGCGCAGGCAGGGGCAGCGATCTGGCGGGTATCGTTCTCCGATCGAGAAAGTCTCAATGCCCCCCGGAGAACACCAGTGTCTGTACCGGCAGCAGGAGAGCGTGAATCCGCAGGACGATTGCGTGCACGACGCCGACCGTATCGATCATGTGGAGATAGAGACGCGTCATCGTTCCCAAATTCTCGTTGGCCAGGCGCTCGTGATTGTTCGTGTAGGCGTTGGCGAGGCATTTGCTGCCGGGGGGGATTTCGTCGAAGCCCCCCTCGAAAAGCGGTTCGAGATAGGCGGTCAGGGTTCCGGGAACCGCAACCTGCTGGGCGTCTATCAGTTGATCGGAAGCGCGAAGCTGGCCCGTGGCGATCAAAGCCTGAACGTCGGTTACGACCATCGGTATGACGGTCATCGGTTTGGATATGCACGCCACCTCGGCCAGCATGCCGACCCTGATGACCTGGGCTTCAAGTTGATTGAAGCCTGCGATGAGGCCCCATCGTCCCGCTTCCGTTGGGATCAGGACGCCGGCCGGGCGCATCAGCGGGTTGACGATATCGCCCCTGCGCAGCGTGAACTGTTCCAGCGTTCCATCCACGCCGGCCCGCACGATGGTCTTGTCCAGATCGACCTGCGCTTCGGCGAGCTGCGCTTCGGCGCTGGCTTTCTGTGCCGGAAGGACCGCCGAGATCTGCGCGGATATCATGTTTTTGTTTGCTACGGCGGTCGCTACGGCGGCCTGTCTGCCGCTGACCAGAATCTGCAGCCTTTCGATTTCCCGCGGCGAGACGGAAGCCGAATGTCGCTGCTGAAGTTCCAGACGGGTATTCAGCTCCTGGGTCGACTGGTCGAGAGCGCTTTGCGCCTCAAGGATACGTGCCTCCGACGCCGCCAGTTCCGCCGTTGCCGCTGTAGCCGCGGCGTCGATCTCCACCAGGCGGCGCCGGGCCGTATCGACGGCGGCCTGCTGTTCGGAACTGTCCAGACTGAAAATCGGTTGGCCGCTCTTCACCTTGTCTCGAATTCCTACATAGACTTCTTCGACCCGGCCGGAAGTTTCCGGGAGTACAGGTACCGTTCTATAAAATGATATCGCATTCGATGTAGAGGGATGAAAATACAATATCAAAGTAACAAGAAGTATGGTCAGAAAGATACATGCAGTTATTCCATATCGAAGCTCAAACCATACGGAATAGAGCGTTATCTCGCGACCCAGTCGCTTCCCTTGTACGTATCTCCGATACAGGTAGTCGGGAAGGATCGTTATCAGGGAACAGAGAAGCAGTTCGATCATGGCTCAATGCCCGGTTTTGGCCAAAGGACAAACGGCTCAGGAATGCGGTTGACCGTCGGTTTGCATCTCGGACTGGCGATCATGCCCGCCAGGATCCCGTTTCTCCGGTGGCGCGACGTCCGCTGGAGGCTGCGTTGCTTCGACGCCCGCATGCAGGGGCTGTTCAACCGGCGTCTCCGAAGTGAAGCCCGCCATCTTCGCGAGAGAACGCGCCATGGTGGTCACGGGGCCGTGGAAATCGGGGATGGGAACAAGCGCGAGCAGCAGGGCCGCGACCCAGAAGGAATTGTTGTGTGTGAACAGCGCCAGCAATGCCAGCACCGCCACCACCTCGAACTGCAATTTGCTGGCGTTGCGATGCGCCATATGCTCGGGCAGGGCATGCAACCGAAAATAGAAGCTTCCGAGAAGCAGGACCATTCCGACAAGGAAAACGGCCGCCCCGTTCAGGAAGAGATCGGATTCTCCCGGGGCAGTGATGAAGACGGGCAGGTAATGCGGTGCGGCGGGATTCATCGCGACGGACATTCAAACCATCTCCAATGCTTCGCCTGTGCGACATGCGATCAAGAGATGCCGCGTTTGCCACGCATTTGCCCAAGGCTTCTACTTCTGGATTGACCCCTGTCCGGTGCCAACCAGATACCGCAATATTTCATCCTCAAGCTCGTCGGCGAGCGAAGAGTACTCGGAAATCTTCTTCACATTCCTCGGTCTTTGCTTCTTTTCATGAAGCAGAACCTGCCGCGCCAGGCGGTAGTCTTCGCACAGATCGCGCAGGGTATCGTCAACCTCGGCCCGGGATTTTATCAGGTCCGCCACATCGACGAACCGGGCCATCGCGGCTGTGAACGGCATGGACCGACTCTTCGACATGCTTTTCGACCAAACCGCTCCGCTCGACCCTTGAAATATTGTCGTGCGGAAACATGAACTCCCCCGCGGCCGGTGAGGCAAGTAAGTTACTGTAAACTTCAGGGATGATGGCGGAAGGCTGGAGATCCTTATCCGAAGGTCAGATTCGCTTGCTGTCGAGGCCGCTGAATGCGCCGCCGGTGATGCTATCAAGAGTGTCCATCAGCAACTTTGCGGGAATCGGTTTTTGAAGAAAAGCGCTGCATCCGGCATTCGAGGCTGCTTGCCTTATGTGATCGCTGTCGTTGGCCGTGACCAGTATGATCGGAATCTTGGATCCGGATCGAAGCAGCAGGCTCATCAACTCGATCCCGGACAGGCGCCCCATGTGAACGTCGAGTATAAGACAGGCGGCTTCGTCAGGATCGGGTCGCTCAAGGAAGTCCTCTACCGAGCAGAATGCCCTGACATCCAGGCCATGCGCCATGAGCAGGCGTTTGATGCCCTTCAAAAACCCGAGGTCGTCATCGACTATGTGGACCGTTCTTGACACTCGTGTAAAGTCGCTCCCGTCGCCTGACACATAGTGCGGAGATGCCCGCATACGTTGAATCTAGCAGCCCGTGTCGGAAGGTCGATATTGTCCCGGTGTACAATCATCCTCGCGCAATGGCCGTGCGCCGGGAGACCGCGGCTTTTCATCGTCCCGTCGCGACAATAGTTCGAGCCGTTCGGCCAGTGAAACCAGATCGGCGAGCGTTCTGGCGTGCATTTTCTCGAATATGCGATGACGATGGGCCTTGACCGTACGCTCGGTAATGCCGAGATCCCGGGCGGTCTGCTTGTTTGCCTTGCCCCGGACGACTTGTTCGAAGACTTCTCGCTCACGCGGCGTCAAACCTTTCAGGAGCGTTCGTGTTTCCTGCTGCCACTCTCGCCTTGCGCGCTGTTTGCGGGAATTGGTCATCGCCAGATTGATCGTTTCAATCAGGGTGTTTTCGGAAACGGGCTTGGTGAGAACGTCCTCCGCGCCTGCCTTGATGGCTCTTACGGCCATCGGCACATCGCCGTAGCCTGTGACAAAGATGACGGGGAAGGTCGCGTCGAGTTCTGAAAGGCGCTGCTGGAGTTCCGGCCCGCTCAGTCCCGGGAGCTTGACGTCGAGCAGGATGCAGGTCGGGTAGACGCCGATCTGAAGCGCCTCCAGGAACGTGTCGGCGGATTCGTATTGCGCGACCTCGTAGCCGTGCAATCGCAGCAGCCTGGCAATCGCCGAACCGAAAGCACCGTCGTCGTCGACGATGCAGATGAGGTCGCCCATTTTTCCTCCGTTCATAAATCCTTCGACCCCGAAACCGGATTTCTTCCATCCGGCGCATGTTGGCTTCGTCATGTAGAACGATAGCCAGAACCGCATTGGAATTGCGGCTCAGTAAGGCCATGCCCTGCAAACTCATAGAACAAGGAGCTCTTCCGGTTCGGTTTCATTGATGCCGAAGTCCTGCATTGTCCTTCAGGACAATGTACCGCAGAACAACGCACCACAAACCAATTGATGAACTCCTTTGGGAAGATTATGCTTGTTCCAGTTTCCAAGTTTGTCAACGGCGACGTCATTGACAGCTACGACTCGATCACGCTGATTGAGGACAGCGGCATGAACGATGCTTCTATGTTGAGCATTGCGGTCTACGACCTGGCCATCGGTGAAGACGTCAAGCCCCTGGACAGCCAGATGGAACAGGTTCGAGCGGAACTGAACCGCGTCCTGAATTCGGCTCATTTCGACGCATCCGAGCGCAATCGCCGTTTTCTCGGCTATGTCGTCGAGGAAACGCTTATGGGCAGAGGCGAGCGCATCAAGGCCTACACGATAGCCACGATTGTCTTCGGCAGGGACGATAGTTTCGATCCCACCCTCGATCCGGTCGTTCGGATGGAAGCCCGGCGCCTGCGTCGTTCGCTGGAACGGTTCTATCTCTTCGAAGGCGAGGAAGGCCCGATCAGAATCGCTTTGCCGAAGGGCGGCTACGTGCCGCAGTTCCAGCCGGCTGGAACCGAAAGACCGGACGGCAAGCCGATACGCGCAGACGACTCCAGATTTCTATTCCGAGGGCCTTCCATCTTCGTCTCGGTGTTCGAGCTCGAATACAGCCATCATCGCGACGTGAATTTCTGCGATGGCCTGGCCAGGCAGATTGTCATCGCCCTCAGCCGTTTTTCGGAACTCACCGTTTTCATGTCCCGTCCGAACATCGAGCTTCAACTGCAAGCCGGCCCCGCCCCGTGCGCGTCGGAGGTGGATTTCTTCCTTGCGGGCAATGTCGCGGCGGGAGCGGATGTCTTGAAGGTCAAGACTACGCTGCTGGACGCGCGGACGGGAAGGGTCGTGCGCGCGGAGACCTATGCCGGCGATATGCAGGGCAACGATCTGCTCGACGAGCGTGATCGGATCGCAGACGACATAGCACGGCAGTTGTCCGTGTGCTTCACTGCCAGTCAAGAGGCAGCCTGTAGCTGACCGCCGCCGGGATAAGGCCGGCCACCGCCGTCCGGAAAGCCCTCATTTGCCTCTATACGCAATTGCCCGGAATAGATCCGTAAGAATGCCGTCTGGCAAGCTACGGTAACTTACCCTCTAATACTTGTCCGGGCCGTCTCTATCGGACCAATTACTGCACTGGCTCGAAGAGAGCGGCGCCAGTAGCCCGTCTACAGGCAGTCTATGCCGGAAGATGTGAATCAGACGCGTTGCCGAGAGGAGAAACCGAAATGGTCGTTTCCGATAAAGCAGAAGCGCAGCGGATCGATCATTTTTTCTCCATGCCTGCCGCGCGCGCGGATCGCTGGCGCGAACTCACCTCCGTGGCGAACAACTGGGCGGCCGGGGCTGCGGATGCAGCGTCGGTCAGGTCCGCGTTCGAGTCTCTGGGCGCCATAGAGGGGTTCCATGCCTTTCCCGGCCGCCGGCTCATGGCCAAGCTCAACGAACACCTCGAGACGGGCTCGGCCGAATCCTTCACGGAGCTTGCCCGCAGGGTATCGCGCTCGATCATTACCCGCCGCTACAAGCAGGACGCGCTGGATTGGCAGAGCGACGATGCTTTCGGCGACGATCCAAGCGCATTTGTCGACACGTTCGAGGATGCCGAAAGACGGCGGCCATACTTCGAGATGCTGATGGTGACGCCGGCCGCCGCCATGCGGTCCGAAAAACTGATTGGCGAGATGCGCCGCCTGCGTCGCCCCGAGGACAGCTTCATATACGAGGCGGTCCAGGTGTCCTCCTTCGAGGATGCGATCTCCGCCGCCATAATCAATCCGGCGATCGCGGCCGTCACGATCTATGAGGGGTTCGCCCAGACATCCTCGAACGCCGCGCCGATCCTCAGGAATTTTCTGGATGCAACCGGCTTCGGCGCGAGCGCCGTTTCCGAGGAGGATCGGCCGCTTGCCCTGGCAAACGCCCTGAAACGCATCCGGCCGGAAATCGACATCTACCTGCTGTCGGACCGCCGGGTCGAAGCCGTTGCCGGCGACGAGCGCGCGGCCGCGGTGCGCCGGGTCCTCTACTCGGTCGAGGAGATGCTGGAGCTGCATCTCACGGTGATGGAAGGCATTGCCGCGCGATACCGCACGCCGTTCTTCGACAACCTGAAGAAGTATGCGATGCGCCCGATCAGCACGTTCCACGCGCTGCCGATCGCTCGCGGCAAATCCGTCTTCAAGTCCGACTGGATTCGCGACATGGGCGAGTTCTACGGACTGAACCTTCTGCTTGCAGAAAGCAGCGCGACGACCGGCGGCCTCGACAGCCTCCTCGAGCCTACCGGCAACATCAAGATGGCGCAGGAGATGGCCGCGCGTGCCTTCGGCGCGGACAGGGTCTTCTTCGTCACCAACGGCACCAGCACGTCCAACAAGATGGTGCATCAGGCGCTGGTCGCGCCGGGCGACATCGTCATACTCGACCGCAACTGCCACAAGTCCCATCACTATGGCCTCGTCCTGGCCGGTGGACAGCCGCTCTATGTCGAGGCGTTCCCGATGACGGAATACTCGATGTACGGGGCCGTACCGCTTGAGAGCATCAAGAAGGCGCTTCTGGATCTCAAGGAGGAGGGACGGCTCGACCGCGTGAAAATGGTCGACCTGACCAACTGCACCTTCGACGGCCATATCTACAATGTACGTCGCGTCATGGAGGAATGCCTGGCGATCAAGCCGGACCTCGTTTTTCTTTGGGACGAAGCGTGGTTCGGTTTCGCTCGTTTCTCGCCCTTCCTGCGCCCGCGCACGGCCATGGGCGCGGCCGCCGCGATCGAAGCCTGGATGCGCGACCCGAAATCCGTCGAGGCCTATGAGAAGCAGCAGGCCGAGCTTGGCGAGTCGCCGTCGCGCGAGACATTGCTCGAGACGAGGCTGATCCCCGATCCGCGCAAAATCCGCCTGCGCGTCTATCAGACCAACTCCACGCACAAGTCGATGTCAGCGCTGCGGCAGGGATCGATGATCCTGGTCAAGGACGTCGAGTACCACACGGTTGAGTCGCAGTTCCGTGAAGCCGTGTTCACACACGCCTCCACGAGTCCGAACCAGCAGTTGATCGCCAGCCTCGAAATTGCGCGTCGCCAGATGGAGCTCGAAGGATACGGGCTGGTCACCAATGCGATCGAGATAGCGCTCGCCATTCGCCGCGAAGTGAATTCACATCCGCTCATATCCAGATACTTCAAGGTGCTCGGCGCGGACGCGATGATCCCGTCGGAATTCCGCAATACCGGCTTCGTCGATTTCCTCTCGCCCGGCGTGACATGGGCCGACCAGGTACGCAGCATGCACGAGGACGAATTCTGCCTCGACCCGACGCGGATGACGCTGGTGTGCGGAACGGCTGGGTTCGACGGAACGGAGTTCAAGGCGCTGCTGGCCAACACCTACGACATCCAGCTCAACAAGACTTCGCGGAACTCGGTGCTTCTGCAGTCGAACATCAACAACACCCGGAGCGATATCGCCCACCTGATCCGTGTCCTGCTCGAGATCTGCCACGGCATCGAAGACCGCCTTTCCCAGGGGGGAGACGCTGGCCGCAAGGGCTTCGAGGCGCGTGTAAAATCCTTGATGCATGACGTGCCCGACCTTCCCAATTTCAGTCGGTTCCACGAGGTTTTCAGGAGCGACGCGGGAGAGCGGACACCCGAGGGCGATATGCGCACGGCCTTCTACGGCGGCTACGATCCGGAGGCGGTCGAGTATGTGCCGATCACTTCCGAGGAGTGCGAACGGCGTCTGAAGAACGGACCCGAAATGGTTTCCGCGAATTTCGTCATTCCCTACCCGCCCGGCTTCCCGATCATGGTGCCCGGTCAGGTGGTGACCCCGGAAACGATCGACTTCATGCGCAAGCTCGATGTCAAGGAAATCCACGGCTACGAGCGTTCCAGGGGCCTCAAGCTGATCAAGCCCGACATGGTGGCTGCCGGGAGACGCAAGTGACCGGCATTCCCGTGAATCCTGCGTGCCGTGCCCGAAAAGGGCCGGGTGAGAACCAGAGCTGAGAGAACTACCGTCATGGAGATGAGGGGTCATGTTTGAATGGTTTGCGAACACGCTTCGCCAGTATCCGGAGATCGCGATCTTTCTCTCGCTGGCCTTCGGATATTATTTCGGCTCGTTCACCTATAAGGGCCTCGGCCTCGGGGCGGTCACTGCGACGCTGATCGCGGCCGTGATCATCGGCCAACTGGGGATCGAGGTCACCGGCCCGCTGAAGCCGTTCTTCTTCCTGATGTTCCTGTTCGCCATCGGCTATGCGGTCGGTCCGCAATTCGTGCGCGGCATCGCCAAGGACGGGCTGCCGCAGGCCATATTTGCGGCGGTGGTGTGTGTCTTCTGTCTGCTGGGAGCGTACCTCGCCGCAAGGCTGGCGGGCTACGACATAGGCTCCGCGGCGGGGCTTTATGCGGGCTCCCAGACCATCTCCGCCTCGATGGGTCTCGCAACAGACGCCATAAATCGCCTTGGCCTGCCACCCGAGGAAACTAAGGCTTTGCTCGACGCGATGCCTGTCGCCTATGCCGTGACCTACATCTTCGGCACGATCGGCTCGGCCGTCATCATCGCCTTGCTGGGCCCGGCCCTGCTCGGCATCAATCTCGAGGATGCCTGCAAGCGATACGAAGAAAAATACGGCGGAAAGAAAACGGCTGGCGGCCCCGGTACTGCCTGGCACCAGTTCGAGTTCCGGGCCTATCGCGTTCGTGAAGGCGCGCAGATTGTCGGCAAGACCGTTACCGAGGCAGAGCGTCTCTTGCCCGAGCACCGGGTGTATGTGCAGCGCCTGCGCCGTGGCGGCGAGCTCCTGGAGGCGACGTCCGACACGGTGATCCAGAAAGGCGACCTGGTCGCCATCGTCGGGCGTCGCGACGTTCTGGTTAATCTGATCGGCAGCGCGGCGGAGGAAGTGGACGACCGCGAGTTGCTGGCGGTGCAGACGGAAGGCCTGGATGTCTATGTCACGAGCAAGGAAGTCGATGGGCGGACATTAGCCGAGCTTTCGCAGATGCCCTGGGCGCGCGGCGTTTTCCTACGCAAGATCATCCGCGGCGCGACAGCAACCGATATCCCCATCCTTCCCGATACGAAGGTCAATCGCGGCGATATCCTCACCCTCGTCGGGCGCGCGCAGGATGTTGCCCAGGCGACCAAGATGCTTGGCTATCCTGACAAGGCGACGGATGTCGCCGACGTCATGTTCATTGGCGGTGCGATCGCGATCGGCGCGCTTGTCGGCGCCCTCGTCTACAATGTTGGCGGCGTGCCGCTGACGCTGTCCACTTCCGGCGGCGCACTGATTGCGGGCATCTTCTTCGGTTGGCTGCGGTCGGTTCGTCCGTTGTTCGGGCGCATACCGTCCCCCACGGTCTGGTTCATGAACTCGGTCGGCCTGAACGTGTTCATCGCCATCGTCGGCATCTCCGCCGGTCCGAAATTCGTGGCGGGGCTTCAGCAGCTCGGCTTCGGCCTGTTCTTCTGGGGCATATTCGCGACGACCGTGCCGCTGATCCTGTCGATGTATGTCGGAAAATACCTGTTCCGGTTCGATGACGCGATTGTCCTGGGCGCCGTTTCAGGTTCGCGAACGACGACCGCGTCTCTCGGAATGGTCAATGACCGGGCCAAGAGCCAGATTCCGGGGCTCGGCTATACCGTGACCTATGCGGTTGGAAACACCCTGCTGACCATCTGGGGCATGGTGCTGGTGATCCTGTTGTCCTGACTTGCCGTCATGGAGGCGCTTGTCTTCGCATTGATCCGTGGCGTTTTTTCTGGAGTGAACCATGGCCGAATTGATGACCCTTCGTAAGTTCGAATCTCTGAGCCCGTTCGAGATCAAGAACGAGCTGATCGGTCTCGCCAAGGCGGCATCCAGGACCGCGCAAGCGGCATTCCTGAATGCCGGCCGGGGCAATCCCAACTGGATCGCGACCGAGCCGCGAGAGGCTTTTTTCCTGCTTGGCCAGTTTGCCATAACCGAAAGCAAGCGGGTCATGGACCTCCAACCGGGAATCGGCGGCATGCCGCAACCCGGCGGCATAGCTGGACGTCTCGAAGCGTGGCTCGCGAAGCACGATGACATGCCCGGCGCGGGGATGCTTTCCGGGATGGTGCAATTTGCCGTCGAGAAGTTCTCGTTCGACCGCGACGCCTTCGTACACGAGCTGGTCGACTCGATCATCGGGGACAACTATCCGGTGCCCGACCGCATGCTCGTTCACAATGAGCGGATCGTGCACGAGTACCTGATGTGGGCCATGTGCGGCGAGCCGCGCCCTTCCGGAAAGTTCGACCTCTACGCGGTCGAGGGCGGTACGGCGGCCATGTGCTACATATTCAAGTCGCTTAAAGCCAACCGGCTGCTGTTTCCGGGCGACACCATCGCGCTCGGCACGCCGATCTTCACCCCCTATCTCGAGATGACCCATCTCGAAGACTACGACCTAAAGGTCGTGAAGATAGGGGCGCCGCAGGAAAACCGCTTCCAGTATTCCGACGAGGAAATCGCCAAGCTGGAAGATCCGAAGATCAAGGCCTTCTTCATCGTCAATCCCGGCAATCCCACCGGAATGGGAATGGACAGGGAAACGATCGGCAAGATCGTCAACCTCGTGAAGACCAAGCGTCCGGACCTGATGCTCCTGACGGACGATGTGTACGGGACGTTCGTCGACGATTTCCGTTCACTTCTTGGCGAACTTCCCCGAAACACGATCGGCGTCTACTCCTATTCCAAATATTTCGGCTGTACCGGTTGGCGCCTTGGGGTGATCGCGGTCCATGAGGACAACATCTTCGACGAGAAGATCGCCAATCTGCCGGCCGACCAACTCAAGGCGCTGGACAAGCGCTACGGGCCGATCACCCTCGAGCCCCGGAAGCTGAGGTTCATCGATCGCATCGTCGCGGACAGCCGGGACATAGGTCTCAACCACACCGCGGGACTGTCGCTGCCCCAGCAGGTGATGATGACGATGTTCTCCCTCTACGAGCTTATGGACGACGAGAAGGCCTACCAGAAGGCGTGCATGGAAATCGTCAACAAGCGCTTCTGGGCCATGGTGCACAGCCTGGGTCTGGAACTCGATCCGAACGCCAATTTCGACGCCTATTACGGCCTGATAGACTTCGAATTCTGGGCGCGCAAAAATATCGGCGACGAGGCTGTCGACTATCTCAAGAAGAACGTCCATCCTCTCGACCTCGCCTTCCGGCTCGCCGAGGACCACGGCATCGTTTTGCTGAACGGAGGCGGGTTCGAGGCTCCGCAATGGTCGTTGCGTGTGTCGCTGGCAAATCTGCCCGACGAGGCCTACGAAGCCATCGGCCGGGGCGTGCGAACCATCGCGCGCGGCTACCGGGATGTCTACGAAGCCTCATTGTCAGCGAAGAAGTGACGTAGCGCGATGGTGGCTTGGATAGAGCAGTTCCTGGTCCGGTATCCCGAGCTTGCGCTCTACCTTGCCATCGCCGTCGGCTACTACATCGGGAATTTCAAGTTCGGGACGTTTTCCCTTGGTCCGGTGACCGGCTCGCTTTTCGCGGGAATCCTGATCGGGCAGGTGGCAGACGTCCCCGTCTCGGCAATGACCAAGGCGTTCCTTTTCCTGCTGTTCCTGTTCGGCATCGGCTATTCCGTCGGTCCCCAATTCCTGCAGGCGGTTCGCAAGGACGGCTTGAAGTCGATAGCGCTTGCGGTCGTATGTTCGGTAACCGGACTGGCTGCGGCCTATGCGGCGTCCATAGTACTTGAGCTGGACGCGGGATTCGCCGCCGGCCTTCTTTCCGGCGCACTGACGCAAAGCCCGGCAATGGGAACGGCAACCGAGGCGATCAACGCGCTCGCTCTGCCGGAAGCCGAGCGCGCGCAGCTTGTGGCCCATGTGGCGGTAGCAGACGCCGTCTGCTACCTCTTCGGGGCTGTCGGCGCGATCTGGTTCTGCAGCGTAGCCGGCCCCCGGCTGCTCAATATCGATATCGAGGCCGAAGCAAAGAAACTCGAGCGAAGCCTGGGGCTTGAGAAGGCTGCCGAGGGCGCGGTCTCCGGTTACCGCCAGTTCGAATTCCGGGCCTACAGGGTCGCCGAGGACGGCGCCGTTGTCGGGAAGTCCATCGCAAGCATCGAGGGTTTGCTGTCACGTCACCGGCTGTTCATCCTGAGACTCCGACGGGAAGGGCACATCCGGGAGGCCGCACCGGACGTGGTGGTCCAGAGCGGCGACATTCTCGCGGTAACGGGGCGCAGAGAGGCCATCGTCGAGGTTCTCGGAGCTGCCGCGGAAGAGATCGAGGATCGCGAGCTGCTGGACGTACCCTTCCTCATCAACGATATCCTGCTGACCAAGGGGGCAGGTAGAACCCTCGAACAGGTCGCGGGGGAAGGCTGGTCGCGCGGCCTCTATCTGCGTTCTGTCAGGCGGGGTTCTGTCGGGCTGCCGCTCGGTCCCCAGCTTGTTCTCGAACGCGGCGACATCCTCACTCTTGTTGGCCCGGAGCCCGTGGTGGCCGGTGCAGCGGCAAAACTAGGCCCGGTGATCGCGCCCACGACCTCGACCGATTTCGTAGTCCTTGGTTTCGCCATCTTTATCGGCGGGCTGATCGGTGCGGTCATCCAGATCCCCGTGGGCGGCATATCGGTATCGCTGGGCACCAGCGTCGGGGCCCTGGTCGCCGGACTGGTCGTTGGACATCTGAGGACCCGCCATCCGCTTTTCGGCAGGATACCGGATGGCGCCATTTCGCTGATGACGTCGCTCGGACTGGCCGCCTTCGTCGCCATGACCGGCCTTCATGCCGGACCGGTCTTCTTTTCCGCAATCAGGGAGGTTGGGCTCGGGCTCCTGTTCGGCGGCATGCTCGTGACGCTCGCTCCTCTTGTCGTCGGCCTGTACTTCGGTCGCTATGTGCTGCGCATGAATCCGGTCCTGCTGCTTGGAGGCGTCGCCGGCGCGCTCACGATGACTGCGGCGATGGCGGCGGTCCAGACGCGGTCGCGCAGCCCGGTCGCCGTTCTCGGTTATACGCCTGCATATCCGGTGGCCCAGATTCTTCTCACCCTTTGGGGCACCCTCATCGTCATTGCGACGGCGGGAGCGTGACGTCATGATCCGAGACAAATGAGGTAGGTCGCATGTGGAACCGGAACAGAACTGTACAGCTCATTGCCTTGGCGGGGCTTTCCGCTGCGGTGTCTTTCGGAGAAGCCGGTGCTGAGGGGCTGAAGCCGATCGAATACACGCTTGGCGACGGGACGGTGGTTCGTTTCTCGGGTCAGCTCAATATGGGTATCCTTCACTATGACGACAGCCACGAGGACTACACCAACTTCGTGGACAACGACAATTCGAGCTCCCGGGCCAGGTTGCAGATCATCATGCCGGGCGACGAATGGAAGATGGAAGCCACTCTCGAGGCCGAATATCAGCCGCTCGCATCGAATGCAGTCAGTCAGTTGAACGATGAGCCCAATTGGGATTTCCCGAGTTCCAACGTCAGAAAGGCCGAGGTGGCGTTCTCCAACGAGCGCTTCGGCAAGCTCTGGCTGGGCCAGGGTAGCATGGCAACCGACGGCACCGCCGAGGTCGACAATTCGGGGACGTCGATCATCGCCTATTCCAGCATAGCCGACACCGCCGGAGGCTATTTCTTCCGCCACACCGATGGCGGCCTGTCTGGCGTGACCGTTGGCAGCGCGTTCTCCAATCTGGACGGTCTGGGCCGCAAGGTCCGCGTCCGCTACGATACCCCGACCTTCAACGGCTTCGGGCTTCGGGCCTCCTACGGCGAGGACGCCCTGGCCGACAAGAACGATGCGCTCTACGACATAGCGGCAACCTATTCCGGCGAGTTCAGTGACGTCGATCTCGATGCGGCAATCGGCTATTCGCGCAACGAGGAGAGCAACATCGACATCCTGTCAGGGTCCATCTCGGGCCTGCACAAGCCCAGCGGCATCAGCCTGACGCTGGCGGCGGCGCGTGAATTCGCAGACGGCATCGAAGGCCGCTATGGCTACGTCAAGCTTGGCTATCAACGCGAGTTCTTCGAGATGGGGGCGACCGCCTTCTCCATCGACTACTATTTTGGGCACGATATCGCCGCGGCTGACTCCGACAGCAACTCGATCGGGCTCGCCGTCGTCCAGAACATCACGGACTACAACCTGCAATTATGGGGCCTCTGGCGCAATCACGACTATGCCGACGATGCCGGTGAATATGACGACGGGCAGGCCGTGTTCGGAGGCGCGCTCTTCAAGTTCTGATCTTGCCTCCATGCCTCCACGCGCACACGCTACGGTAACTTACCCGTTGATCCTTTGAACGCCGGCTCCGACGCGCAACAATAAAACCGACGTGTTGTGGAAATCACATGTTGTCGGAGGCTCGATGAGCAAGAAAAAGAACAAGAATCGGGATGGGGGCAAGAACAAGAGCGCCCAGGAGCAGCAGCCTAGCGAAAGCAGTCTTCCGGCAACGCTGCCGGCGGATGATAAAAAGGAAAAGAGTGACGGAAGCTACAGCAAGAAGCTTCGCGAGTTGCAGGTGGAACTCGCATACCTCCAGGCCTGGGTGAAGCAGTCGGGAGCGCGCATCGTCATCATCTTCGAGGGACGTGACGCCGCCGGAAAGGGCGGCGTTATCAAGCGTCTTACGGAACTGGTAAGTCCACGCGTCTTCCGGGTCGTTGCGCTGCCCGCACCGACGGACCGCGAGAAGTCCCAGATCTACATGCAGCGCTATGTGGCGCAACTGCCCGCAGCAGGCGAGCTCGTGATCTTCGACAGGTCCTGGTATACCCGTCCGGGCGTCGAGCGTGTCATGGGCTTCTGCAGCGAAGGCAAGGCGCGGCGCTTCCTGGAACTGGCGCCGCGCTTCGAGGCAGCGATCGTCGAGAGCGGCATCACCTTGCTGAAATATTTCCTCGACGTCAGTGAGGGCGAGCAGGAAAAACGCTTTCGGCAACGCATAGACGATCCCGTTCGCCAGTGGAAACTGAGCCCGATGGACGTCGAGTCCTACCGGCGCTGGTGGGATTACACCAAGGCCTACAATGAAATGATCCGGGCGACGGATACGGATTTCGCGCCATGGTGGATCGTCCCCTCGGATGACAAGAAGCGTGCGCGCATCAACTGCATCTCCCACATACTGAATTCGATTCCATACGAGCGGGTGCCCTTTGAGGAGCCCAATCTGGGCAAACGACAAAAACGTCCCGACGGCTTTGTCGATGACACGACGCTTCGCCGGATCGTGCCCGACGTGTTTTGACACTCCAAGGAGGTCGCAATGTCTGACGATAAGTTTGACTCCAATGCAGCGCCAAGCGCCGATCAGCTTCGGCAGACGATGATCAACGAGCAGATGAAGGAAATGAAGAAGCGGGAGGCGCAACGAGCTGTCGACCAGCACAAGCTGACTGCCTTCACTGATGATTTCCTGAAAGGCCAGGTGACGGAGGAGGAGATTGCCAAGGTTCGCCGCCTCGTCATGAATGCCGTGAAGGACGGCAAGCTCGAGGCGCTGGTTTATACCTTCCCCTCGGATCTTTGCACGGACAGCGGCCGGGCCATCAACAGCGGCGATCCGCAATGGCCGGACAGCCTCAAGGGGAAGGCCAGGCAATTTTACGATCGTTTTGGCAAGTTCGGAAAGCCGCAGGGTTTCAAGCTGAAGGCCATGATCGTCAATTTTCCAGGCGGAATGCCGGGTGACGTAGGATTCTTCCTCAGCTGGGCGCCGGAGGCGAAGTGATCATGAACAAGACACGGACCTGCGCGAGGAGGACGAGGGCAGGCGATGAGGGTTGAGCCCGCCGGAAGCCTGTTGTTTGCCCTGATCGTCAGTGGAGGTCTGACGGGTGCCGCGGCCGCGAACCCGCTTGATACGCTGCAAGGTGCCTGGGCCATGTATGGCGCCGACTGTGGCGCGATCTTCGAGAAGGCCGGAGATGAAATCCGTTTCAAGGAGGAAAACTCCAGCCTCAACAATGGAATCATCATTTCCGGCGACCGGATCGTGGCTTCCAACGCAGCGTGCACGGTTACGAACCTGCGGCAGCTTGAAACCCATTTCTCGGTGCAGATGAACTGCGCAACTTCGATCCTGCTGGACAGCGTCAGCATGTCCTTCCGCATAACGGATGCATCTCATTTCGAGCGGATAGATCCGGATTTCCCTGATTTCGCCCTGGAATTCAGCAAGTGCCCGCTTTAGAGCCATTCAGCTTTAGGAGGAATGGCTCCTCATCGTTCTGCCGGCGGGGGCTGTTTCCGTCAAAAACCGAACTGGCCTAGCGGTGGTTTAGCTGGATGCGGCCACGTCATCCCGGGTCCGATCTGCGGTGATCTCCTCGAACCAGTCTTTCGCCGCAAGCTGCCTCGTCCTCAATCGTTGACGACCGACCACGTGCTGTCCGGGTTGAAACGGTCGATATAGTTGACGATCGTTGCAGTCGCCGTGCCGAGGTCCGCCTCGTAGACGATACCGTGCTGGTTGACGACGAAGCTCTTGACGCCGGTCTCGCCATACTTGGCCGGCCAGGCGATAAGACCGAACCCGCCAATCATGTTGTCGTTTATGATGTAGTCGTAGCTGCCCCCGGCAATCCGCTCGCCCTGACCGGTAAGAATCTTGTATTTGTAGCCGAAATAGCCTTCGCCCTTGGCTGCGTCGTCGAGTTCGGACTGATCGAGGTCGCCGGCGGGACTCTCGCCGTTGACCGGATCTGTCGGCCAGTAGAGTCCATCGGTTGCGCCTGGCGAACTCACCAGCTTCTGAGCGAATTCCTGCACGCCGTCGTCGTCGCGATCCTCGGAGGCATATTCCTCCTGCGCGTCGACATAGGCGCGCATGGTTGCGATGGTCTCGAGTTCGTTTTCGCCAACCCGGCGGTTCACGATTTCCTCCAGCCCGGCATAGGTGTCAAAGGCCCATTCGCCCTCTGCCCACTTCACCAGCGGAAACGGCAATGGCCAAAGCTTCTCGCCGATCACGACCGTCCTCCGATCGCCGTCGCCGTCGAGTGACAGTCGCTTTGCCGCTCCCTCCTTGATTGCCTTGAAGGTCTCTTGTGTATTCTCGTCCGCCGCGAGCTTTGCCGGGTCCAGCCCGAGCAGCGCCGCCAACGCACCGCTGTCCGGCGCCTGCAGGGCCTGCCTGAATGCATCGACTGCGGCTTCGGGCGTGGCGAAAGCAGGCGGTTCGCTGGCCGCCGCAAGCGACTCCATCTCGGGAGCCTCCACATCGCCGAGGTCCTGCCCTTCCTGCGTCTGCGCCATCGCAGGAAGCGCGGCCGTCAAGCCGATCAGGACCATGGCGACAGGAACAAGGCGCAAAACTGTTTCAGCAGACATCTTCGTCATGTCTTCATTCCTTCCTTACCGCCTGCGTCCGCCGCCGCGTCCGCCTCCGCCACCGCGCCCGCCACCCCCGCTCGGCCGCCTGATCTGCTTGTGCGCGCCACCGCGCTGGCCGCCGCCCATGGACTTGTGACCACGGTTCGAATTTACCTTCGCCGTCTTTCCCCGGCCGGGATTGCCCAGCCCCGAGGGCTTCTTCGAGCGGTTGTCGACCCTCTTGGCAGGTTTCGGTTTTCCGGCCGCCCGATCTGCCTTGGCTGGCCGCTGGCCGCCTCGATCTGCCGAAGCCGGGCGCTTGGAGGGTCCGCTGGCCGAGGGTCTGTCCTTAGGTCTCTGGCCGCCCTGTGCCTTCAGCCCGTCCTGGACGCTCTTGCGCACGTCCTTGGAGCCGGCAACCTTCCCGGATGCCCGGTTGGTCAGTTTGTCGTTCTTCCTGATGTCCTTGGCGCGGTCACGGATCGCGTTGTCGCCGTTCGCCTTCACGCGGTCCTTGAATTCGCTTCGGTCGAACTTGTCGAACTGGTCGCGGTCGAACTTGATCTTGTCGCGGTCTATGTTTTTCCAGTCCGCATCGCCGAAATTGATCTTGCCATTGAAATCGCGATTGTTGAAGCAATCATTGCAGTCGATATCGATGTCGCCTCCGTTCCAGCGTCCGCCCCACACGCCCCAGTCGTCCCAGTCGATGATGGCGCCCCATATGCCTCCGGTCACGACGCCTGCGAAAAAGGCCGCGCCGGGATACCAGTAGGGCGGATATGGTTCGGGGTAATAGGAGATGGGTGCCGGCACATAGCTCTCGACATAGAGCATTTCCGGTTCGTACTGCGGCACGTAGACGACTTCCGGATTCGTCGGCCTGATGACCACGTTGTCATCCTCATGCACGACCTGGACCTTGTCATCCGACTTGATGATGCCCTTGGCGACCGCCTCGTCGCGTAACTGCTGTATGGCCATCAGCAGGTCCTTCTGCTGATAGGCGAGGGCGTCTGCGAACCGCTGCGTCCAGTCCAGGTCGTTGCTCATCATCCTGACGATTTCGGGATAGTTGAGCAGTGAGACGACGGAGCCGTCCCAGGTCTCCTTCGGCTTGAGGGACTTGTCCTTTTCGTACTTCTCGAGGAACCTCGATGCCTCGACGATTTGTAGCGGATAAAGCGCCGCGCCCGAGATCAGGGCGACCAGTTCGTCCGGATAGAGGGCTACCCGTGCGACCAGGACTTCCATCTCTTCAGCGTCGAGCGGTTCGGGCGTCGTCTGTGCAGCGTCAGCCGAGCTGTCCGTTGCTGCGGCCTTTTCCTGGGAGAAAGCGTGCCGGGTGGGTTGCGCAGTCAAAAGCAGCGCCATGGCCGTAATGGCGAATGCCTGTCCCAGGCGATTTCTGCCGATCATCGCAAGCCTCCTTACTCCCGGCAGGATATTCGCCAACAGCTTGCCGGAAAGCCAACGCAGATGCTGTCGTGCCAGAGGACGGATGCAGACATCGGCACTCGATGTGCGCGAGAGCAGATCGCTCCTCCAGTCCAGCGCTACCAATATTCCGCGGGAGCGGCACGTATCTTACGGTAAGCTACCGAGCCCTGTTCCAACAAGATCGGTAGTAGGCCTGTCCGAAGCAGATGAAATCGCACCGGCGATCTGCCGCGCTGCACCCGGGGATATTGTCCTTTGGGTCACGGTTCCAAAGTACAGGTATGCTTTCTTATGTATCCGGCTAGGATACCCTGTATCTTTACTGATCTGAGTGGTGATGATGTACGGGATGGCAGATCGAAAATTTCAGCGACCGCCAAGGCCCATCGCCGGCAAATACGTCGTCTATGATCCGCCCGAAGCCGGCCTTCCATATGTGGCCGTGCTCTTCATGCCTGGCTCGCGTCCGAAGGCGTTCATCTTCGATACGGAGGAGGAGGCGGTGTTGTCCCTCACTTCGAATGCGCTCCAGGAACTGCGTGACTAGCCACATCCCCGATGACGGGAGGCCCGGCCGTTCAGATCAAGTGCCGGGAACGATCGGCCGGGCCATGCCGGGCAAGGAGGGTGATGTCCCGGCAAGGCGAGTGTGCGCACGGTTTCAAATCCCGGGAATTGTCCTTTGGTCCATTGTTCGCCGGAACAGGAGAAGCAAAGGCTGTCCGGGGGCGCCTTCATCGGCGGGCGCCAGGAAGGCGGATCGTAAACCGGGCTCCACCCTCCATCTGGTTGCGGGCTTCCAGCGTGCCGCCATGCGCCTCCACGATGGTCCGCGCAATGGGCAGGCCCATGCCCATGCCTTCGGGTTTGGAGGTGAAAAACGGATCGAAGATGTATTTCAGTCTGTCTTCCGGAACGCCGGTTCCCTTGTCGGACACCGACAACTCCATGAAGCCCTTGTCGGATGACGTGCTGACGACAAGCATCCGATTTTCAGCCGGCACATCCTTCATTGCGTCGAAGCCGTTCGTAATCAGGTTCAATATGACCTGCTGGAGCTGGATGCGATCTCCGCGGATCGGAAGCGGTTCAGCCGCGATGGCGCCACGAATCTCGACCTGTCGGCTGCGGGCCAGGGTCGAGACAAATGCGACTGTCTCCCGTGCGACGTCGTTCAGGTCCAGGTCCTTCAGTTCGAAGGGCGCCTTCTTCAGCAGGCTGCGTATCCGCTTGATGACCTGCGTGGCGCGCTCGTCATTGTCGACGATCTCCTGCACGACTTCGGAGAGTTCGGCGATATCCGGGTGGGTTGCCTTCAGCATGATCTGGGCGGCTTCGGCGTTCGCGAGAATGGCGCCCAGCGGCTGGTTTATCTCGTGCGCTATCAAGGAACCCAGTTCGCCGGCTGTCGACAGGCGATTGACATGGGCCAGTTCCGCCATTCGTTTGCGAGACTGTATCTCCGCTGACTGACGCCGATGACGTTCCCGCAACAGGCTGGTGATCAGGCCGGCCTGCAGCAGCAGGGCGGTCATGATGAAGATGATCTGCCAGGAATATCGCTCCCACGCCGTTGGCTCGCGAAACAAGATCAGGCTGTCGCGGGGCAAACGGCTCTCGTCGATATTCCACCGCTGCAACTGCCGCCAGTCATATGTCGGAACGGTAAATCCTATCGGAGGAACCTGGATATCGCTTGCCTTCTCACCTTGCATTATGCGCACTGCCACCGCAGCCGTGGAGCGAGCCCCCTCGGACGGTGACGTCATTGGGCCGCCGACCGCCTGACCGTCGAAAAAAGCCTGGTCGAATGTAAAGATCGGCGCGTTGGCGACTTCGAAAATGCGCTTCAGCGGGTCCTTGTCCCCGTAAACCGCGCCGACGCCATCGACCATCATCTGTTGAAAAAAGATGGCGCTGTCGGGGGGCAGGGTCGCCATCTTTTCAAGAATTTCCTGAAACGAGAGCTCATTGAGGAAAAGCAGTTCAACCCTGTTTTCGACCAGCGGCTTCAGCTCCGCCTGGATCAGGTCGACCCATGCCCTCTCCGGCGGAGAGTTCCCGATTATCATTGCGATGCGCTTTGTCCGCGGCAGCAACCGCAGGATGTTCTCGAACACGACGACGTTGTCGACATCGGTTCCGACCACGGTGTCCTGCGCGGACAGCAGGGATGATGTGACGCGCCGGACGTTGACTGCCGCAAGCAGCATTGGCGTTTGGGGGAACAGTCCCTCCCGGTATTGCTGGACGAACCGGGCGGCCGGTCCTCCGAACGCGACGATCAGGTCAGGCTTGGCGTGTGCGTAAAGCGCCATAAGGTATTCGACGAACTTGGCATCGGCAGCGTCGTCGTCCACCAGCGCCGTCACGATGTAGTGTTCCTGGATGTTGAGCGGCCATGGCGACTGCCGGTCCAGTTCGTTGCGGACCTCGCGGCTCCAGGTCAACCACGGCTGAAAATGCTGACCATAGGAATAAAGGAACAGGATCTGCTTGGGTTGAAGCTCGGTCTCATCGGGCTGGGCTTCAGCAGCCAGATCGCCGATCTGGAACAACAGCAAAATGACTGCAATGCACGGGCCAAACAGCCGTCTGATCCCCGGCATCGTCAACCTGGCCCCCTGACTCCTCCAGAATTGGTGCCGATTGTTGCAGGAAGTCGAGAAAATGCCAAGCAAAGCTGTCGGGGGTTCGAGGGTTTATCCGCTTCTGGTGCTTTGGAGTCCGAATCGGAGTGGCCGCCGCGATGGAGGCCGTGAGCCTGGTATCGGGAACGGGCGTGGCGATGAAGACCCTTGGCCGGCGCTGTCAATCCGCTGGCTTGTCGACGGGTTCGCCATCTCCCGACAGGCGTGTTTCCCATTCAAGATCGTCGAACCAATAGTCGGTAGCGGCCTTCAGCCGTCCGTTGGTCCTGTTCTCCTCGATCCAAGCGTTTATGAAGTTTATGAAGCGCAGCGAGTCCGTCCGCACCGCGACGGCTTCCGAACTGCTGTAAAGAGCCTCGCTTCCGATTGCATAGCGATCGGGTTCCGCCAGCATCATGAAGTTGGGTATCGGGGTCGCCGCGATGATAGCTCCCACTTCGCCCTTCGAGATTGCCTCGCGCGATGCGTTGTCGTCGGCGAATGGTACGATCTCTGCCTTCGTAAAAGAACGCTCGGCGATGTCTTCTCCTATTGTGTCCGCAATCACACCGATCTTGAAACCTTCGACGTCGTAGTCGCCCGAAGCGGCGCTTGGCGGAAGCTTGTTGCGGTCCAGGAGAAGATAATAATCGGTCTGCCCGTAGGGGGTCGAGAACAAGGCCAGCCGTGCCCTGTCGGTGGTGATGCTGTAAGCCGATATGATGACGTCGAAACGTCCGGCCAACATGCCGTTCAGCAGGTCGGCGAATGGCGTTTCGACGAATTCGGGCCGCACACCAAGTACACGCGCCAGGTCATGGGCGACATCGACTTCAAAGCCCAGAAGCTTCCCGTTCTTGTCGCGTCCGATCCACGGCAGGAAGTCTTCCTCGGCAATGCCGATCCGCAATGTTCCCCGGTCGATCACTGTATCCATCGTGTCCGCTCGGGCCGATGGCGCCATACCAGCCAGTACCGATGCGAGGATGACCAGGACGGCGAAGTGGCGGGCGAGAATTCGCATAGCGAAGGTTCCTTGTCCTTGGTTTGGATCTACCGCCGGCCACCGCCACCTCTGCCGCCGCCGCCGAAGCCTCCGCCACGGCCTCCACCGAAGCTGCCACCGCCTACGGATGGACGCGAGAAGGATGGCGGACGATAGATCGGATGGGTCGGGCGTGGCGGCCTGACCCCGGGTGGGTGCTGGCCGGGAGGGCGCCAATTCGGGGGCCTGTCTCCCGGAGGACGCGTCCCGGGTGGCCTGTAGTCAGGTGGCCGGTTTCCGGGCGGTCTGTAAATTGGATAGTCGTCCCAGAAGATCGGCAGGCCAAGATATATGCCGACGCTGCTGAAAGACTCGCCGTAATACTCGCCTTGGCTCGCATAAGACAGATACCTGCCGGCCACATAACCGCGCTTGCCGCGATGGCTGACATTGCACCAGGCGAAGCCGCTCTGGCAGGAATAGACAATCACCGGATCGCCGGCGGGCACGACACCTATCGATTGGTGTTTTGAGCTTGGACCGGCGCGCAGATTCACGCTTGCAGTCACATATGCCCGCTCGGAAGCTTCGGCGGTGTAGGCGATGAAGCCCAGGGTGCCTGCAATGATACCTGCCGTCAGCAGAGCTCGCTGAAGGATATTCATCATGAAACTCCTTCTGGTCCGGCATTTGGCCAACGCCAACCCTGACGCCGCACAATGGCAGTTCCGGATTGCTTCACTCGCTTTTTGCGCATGGTCAATCCGTGGTGGGAGAGCTTACTGTAAGCGCCGGTGCTCCAAAAATGAGCGATGTCGGTAGCGAGGGCGCGGCCAGTATCTGATCAGTAGCCGACATGGACGACTGTTGTCGGCGGACATGACAGCCTGAGTCCGCGGCATGAAGCGCACATCGCGACGACCGGTCAATTCATCGCCGCCTTGACGCGGTCGCGAAGACCTGGCGTGCAGTTCCGTGCTTCGTCCTGTCACTGTTTCGGCAAGTCGTAAGCCTGCCCGGATGATCTCAGTTCGTCGAGTGTCTTGCCGGCGCATGAGCCGGATTGTTCGCCACCCACTCTGCGCGCAACGCCGTCTATGGTGATAACTCCCGCCTGCCTGTCCGGCGTAAGATAGATTGCTACTCCGTCCGCGCGCAGTCGCGTGAAATAGAATGCGTGGTCTACACCCTTGGAGTGACAATAGATGAGATAGGGGAAATCCTTGAATGATACCTCTTGGGAAAGGGCTGGAGCGATCCCGTACAGGACGCTGCCCATTGTCAGAAAGATGATGCCGAGCCTGTCTAGAAGCATTGAACCGATCCCTTCCTGAACCGCCTTCAGTTGGAGGCAACCACCGACATCTGGCTCACCGTATCAGCCAGATTATCCCCGGCAGTATCTTGCATGTCTTTCGCAGGCAGCAGCGTAATCGTCTTCTTCCTGCCGCCCAGAAGTCCACCGCCTGGTGTTCGACTGTATTCACCTGCGAGGCTTCCCGGGGTGGCGGGCGTTTGGTTCGTATTCACCGTCCATACCAGCGGACCAGCCAGCTCTACCCCGGAGTCGATCTTCTCGATGATCGCCGAATACGCTTCAGGCGGGCCATCGGCCGTTTGGAAATCGCAGACGAGCGAGCTTCCCGTGGGTGTGTCGAAAGCTGCCAGATGTTTGCAGGTCAGAATTCCGATCTCCAGGAGGGACATCGCGGGCGCTTGCCACGTACATGCAAGCAAGACGGTCGCCGTGAGAGGAATGGAGGCAATATTATTGCTACGCATGCCGGCCTATATGCGATGGAAGCTGAGGTTGTGCCGTCGCTGGCTGCCAAGTTCGCCCGAGCTCAGAATTGCCGGTCTTGAGCCGCAAGCATGCCGAAAATCGCGCATGTGTAGAAATCGGGTGACTGGCCAATCACCATTGGGCGTTGCTCCCACCAAGGTTGTTTTCAGTATCCGGCTTCAGGATCATCCTTGAAGCAAGGCTCATAGCTCGAAAATATGCGCGGGAAGTCAATCAGTGACGGGAGAAGTTACTGTAGTCGGGTCCCGACGTCGCCAATACACGAAGTTACCTCGCATCAGATTGCGGCGACCGGTCAAGCGTAGAATACTGCTTGAGTACGCGTGGGCCGGGGGAGGTACTCGGAGGGCTGACTGCGCTGCATGCCAGGCAATACCTTGACCGATCAAGGAGACCGAAAGGACAAATTTGCTGGATGAAACCTTTTACATGCCGCCGCAGCAGATCGCAGAATTGGCCGGAAGCGATATCGAGGGCCTGAAGCCGGTTCTGGAATGGGCCGCTGAATCCCGACCGTTCACGATCCGCGACAATTTCGACCAGAGCTTGCGCGGGTCGCAGCGAATGCTGCTGGAGGATGAAAATCGCATGGAGCTGCTGTCGACTTCCGGCGTCGTGTTGAGCCAGGATGCGGCTCCCAGGGAGCGCTTTGTTGCGGATTTCGTCGACGGGCCGGTAAAGGCTGCGCTCGCCGATCTGTCGCCGCTGCGGACGCTCCTGCCGGTGGTCTCGGGCAATGCCCGGACCGGACGGCTGGCGCTGGTGGACAATGAAGGCAAGACCCGCGCCCGCGCACGGCTGCGCATGCTGGAACCGGCTAAAGGCAATACCGTCGTGCTGGTGACGGCGGAAGGATTGCGCGGCTATGACAGGGCCCTACGCGATCTCGTCTCGCGAATCCGGGACTGCGACGGCACATCGCTCGCTTTCGGCAATCTCTACCGGGCGATCGACCCGGCCTGCGTCGTTTATGATTCCGCGCCCGCGATCGAGGTCGGGCGCGACGAAACCGCCTTCGACGCGGCGACCGATCTGATCGACGGTTATCTGGCCGTCGCCCGTGCGAACGAAGCGGGCGTCATTGAGGATCTGGACACCGAATTCCTGCACGACTACCGCGTCGCGCTGCGCAAGGTCCGATCGGTTCTGAGCCTCTTCAAGAGTGTCTACGATCCGGAGCAGACCGTTGAACTGAAGGCGCGCTTTTCCGCCGTCATGGCGCCGACGGGCCAGCTGCGCGATCTGGACGTCCAGCTACTCGACCAGAAGCGTTTCTTCGATCTCGTCCCCGACAGGATGCATGGCGGCCTGGAAGCGATGTTCTCGTTGCTCGGTGGTCGTCGGGCCGAGGTGCAGGCGACGCTTGCGCGGCATTTGCGCAGCAAAATCTACGGCAGGGAAATCAATGCGCTTGCTAAGCTGTTCTCCAGGCGGCGCAATCTTTTGCCCGGCCCCAACGCCAGCCGCGCCTCTTATGACTTTGCTTGCGAGCTTATCTGGAAGCGCTACCGCAAGATCGGCCGTATCGCAGCCGGCCTCACCAGGGAGACTCCCGATGCCGAGGTTCACGCGCTGCGTATCGAGTGCAAGAAACTGCGCTACCTGATGGAATTCTTCGCTCCCGTCTTTCCGATGGAAAGCTTCCGCGGCATCTTGAAGCCGCTCAAGAAACTCCAGGATTCGCTCGGCCTGTTCAATGACCTGGCGATCCAGCAGACCCGGCTTCTGGCTTTTTCAGACGCGCTTGGCGACGAGCCCCGCAAGTTCGATATCGTGCAGAGCGTCGGGGCGCTGGTTTTCGTTCTCCATCAGAGCCGGGCGGCGGAGCGCGAAAGGATCGCCGCCGCCTTTGCCGCCTTCAACGGCGACAAGACGCAGCGCACGTTCCGCCAGCTGTTTCGTGCCGGAAAGGAAGACCGATGCGGGTCGTAGCCTGTTATTCCAACAAGGGTGGTGTCGGAAAAACCGCGACAGCAGTGAACCTTGCCTATGCCTTTGCCGCATCGGAAAAACGCACATTGCTGTGCGATCTCGACCCGCAGGGCGCATCGGGGTTCTACTTCCGGGTCAAGCCGTCGAAGAAGCTGACCAAGGGCAGGTTCTTCAAGGACGTCGAGCGCTTCACCAGTACAATCCGGGGCAGCGATTATGACAATCTCGACATCCTGCCCTCCAACATGAGTTTTCGCGAATTCGATATTTTCCTGTCGCGGATGAAGAACAGCCGCTCCCGGCTGAAAAAAACGCTCAAGGCGGTCAAGGCCGACTACGACGTGGTGGTCCTCGATTGCCCGCCCAACATCTCGATGCTTTCCGAAAACGTCCTGCGCGCCGCTGATGCGGTGATCGTGCCCGTCATTCCCACGACCCTGTCGCAGCGCACGTTCGTGCAGTTGCTGGAGTTCTTCAGGGACAACGAACTACCCGCCACCAAGATTCATGCGTTCTTTTCCATGGTGCAGGGAACAAAGAAGCTGCACGACGACACGATCGAGGACATGATGCTTTCCTATCCGGAGCGTATCATGGTGGCACAGATACCTTTTGCTTCCGAGGTCGAGCGTATGGGGCTGACCCGCGCACCCGTTCTCGCCACGGCGCCGAACAGCGCGGCCGGGAAGGCCTATCGGGCGCTGTTCGACGAGATCGCGCAGCGGTTGGGTTGATGAAGGAGATCGAGCGCAAATTCCTGGTCAAAGGCCCGGTGCCTGACGGCTTGCCTTTTGAGCGTATCCGGCAAGGTTACGTCACCGTCGCCACGGATTCAGTCGAGGTTCGGCTGCGGCAGCAGGGCGACGCTTGGTTCCTGACCGTGAAATCCGGGGAGGGCCTGGTGCGCGACGAGCATGAGATCGCGATTGGGGGCGCAGAATTCGAAACCCTCTGGCCGCTCACCGCAGGCCGCCGCGTTGAAAAGGTCCGCCACTGCGGCAAGCTGGCCGGAGGGGCGGAATTCGAGCTGGACGTCTTTGAAGGACATCTGGCTCCCCTCATGCTGGTCGAGGTCGAGTTTTCCTCCGAAGAGGCGGCCAGCATATTCATCCCGCCGGACTGGTTCGGCGAGGAAGTCACCGGGGACAAGCGCTACAGGAACAGGGCGCTCGCAATTGCCGGGCCGACGTAGGTCAGCCCCGACCATCCACCGATTTCGGCGTTACGAAGCGCTCCAGGCGTCCGGTGCCCGCTCCCACCTTTTTCCAGCAGCCGGTATCGAAATCGATTACCGCTAGACCTCCGGTCGGATATTTTTTCCGCAACCGGGTCAGATCGTCCGCGTCAGCCGTTCCGATCAAATCCAGGGCCAGATCCTGTAATCCCGGATTGTGGCCTACCAGCAGCAGCGTCCGTGCTTCAGGGGCGGTTTCGCGGATGACCTCGAGAATTGCCGCGGCGGGAGCTTCGTAAATGCGCCGCTCATCAAGTTCAGGCGTCGGTTCGGAAAAGGTTGACCGGGCCAGCTCCCAGGTTTCCTGCGCGCGGCGCGCCGTCGAAACGATGGCGAGATCGGGCATCAGGCCGTTCCGGGCCATGTAGCGTCCCATCAGCGTACCAGCCCGCAGACCACGCTCTGCCAGCGGCCTTTCATGATCCTCCACGCCGTGCGGCCAGGCGGATTTGGTGTGACGCAGAAGCATCAGTCGTCGCATTTGCTTTCCCTAATGGCTTGCGCAACTGCCGAGGACGGCGACCAGCGTCCTGTGGAACCAGTGGCCGCTCTCCCGATGCCGGATGCCCGGCTGATCTGGCGGCCTGCATACATAAGGCTGGTGATCGGACCCGACTGTATCGACCCCGCATATATCGATCCAGACGCATTCCTACTCGATATACTGGTCATCATCCAATCGGGCGGCAAGTGGCACGGCCAGGCTTTGGATGAAACCGGTCCGGCGATGAAGATATGCGTGACCCGGCCTGCTCTCCAGAAATTTTATGACGACCTGTTGGCTGAAGCCCTCGACCCCGTTATCTGCAACGAAGCGTCACAGGAATTCCTGCGATCACGGTGAGTGAGCATCTGCGGCCAGGTATCACGTTTCGCGAAAGGCCCTATTCAGCTGGTCAGACAATGGCTTGACGAGATAAGAAAAGATACTGCGTTCGTCCGTCGGAAAGAACACCTCGGCGGGCATACCGGCTGTCAGCATCAAGCCCTCGATCTTTGCAACCTCGCTGGCGCTAAGCGTTACGCGAACCGTGTAGAAGCTAGCTCCAGTTCGTTCGTCGAACGAAGAGTCTGCTGATATCTTTGCAAGGGTACCAGTGAGTTCTGGCGTAGTTTGCTGATTGAATGCCGAAAGGCGGACGACCGCTTCCTGGCCGGCATTGAGTTGATCTATGTCCTGTGGGACAACTCTCGCTTCTATCGTCAGTTGGTCCGACACTGGTACGATCAACATAATTGGTTCAGCAGGCGATACCACACTGCCTACCGTATGGAAGGCGAGTTGATGGACGACGCCATCCTGAGGACTGCGAATATCAATTCGCTTGTACACCAGCCGCGCAAGCGGTGCGTAGCGGGCGGTGCAGCAGGCAGGCGATGATCCGCATGGTCAACGGCCTCCCTAGAAATGAACGACAAGACCCATAATCGGTCCCTGCTGGACGGCGTCGAAGACGAAACCGTCCTTGCGGTAATCGACGCCAAGCGCCCTGTAGCCGGCAACAGCGGAGAAGGTATCATTGATCTGGTAGCCAACAATCGCAGCGACATCCCAGTCAAGCTTTGCCTGACCTGCGCCAATCAGGCCCCAACCGTTCAGATAGACATTGTCGGTGACAGCGTAACGAGCCCTGACGCCGGCCATCCCATCGACCCATGTGGCACTGTCCGATGCGCTAACCCCGTCGGGGATGAAGCCGCCTTTGAAGGAGATTTCTGTGCTGGCGTGCCAGACGCGGGCGCCGCCGACCAGATCTACCGTCGTGCGATCATCCTGGATTACGCCATAGCCCGCGCCGAAAAGGCCGGAGAATGTTTCTGAGGTCAGGCCAACACTGTCGGCAACGATTCCTCGAGGGGTTCCGGAACCGCTGGAGACCTTCGTGTACTGGATATCGGCAAAGAGACTGTAGCGATCATAGCGCGCCTCGCCGATCATCATCGTCGAGAAATCGAGATCGTCGAGGATGTCGCCGAAGCTCTGGTTGAGGTGAACAGACGGCGTGTTGAATTGCCCGAAATCACCAGACAAACCGGCTGCCCAAAAATACGGGCTGAATGAAAAGGTCCATCCGTTCTGCTCTATTGGCTTCGCCTCAGGTGCAATCGCAGACATAACATCAGCAGCATGCGCCCCTGAGCTCACAAGGACGCCAACTAACAATGCGCTCAGCCTTGTGCGTTTCCTCATTTCCCCATCTCCGTATTTCCGATGCAGCCGATACTTTGAATTTCAATTGTCGAACGGTTTGAAGCCAGCGCGCTAAGTGAGGGGCATCAAGAATTTGATGCGGGGTTCGCACCGCGCATCCAGTCGTTGCTATTGCGCTGTTTGCATTGGCGGAGAGGTCCAGCGACCGTCCAGCGCTTCAGGTTTGGGCAGGTAGAGCCGCAACACCGTGTAGAAATCCGCATCGGGCGCAGGCAGCCAGTTTGCTTCAAGATCGGCGCCGGGGCTGTCTTTCTGGATGTAAAGCGTGATGTTGCCCTGCGCATCACGCTTCAGATCGCCCAGCATCGCCGAGTTGATCAGATAGCGATTGATCGGATTGGCAATGAGAAGCTGGCTTTTTCGATCATACATGGTCAACGACCAGAAGGCGTCAACCGGTGGCAGGGTCTCGGGGGTAAAGGTCAGGCTGTATTTGGCCTTGCTTCCATCCAGTGGCGCATTGTCTCCGTCCAGAACCCGAATGACGTAAAGCGCCTCATTGGCGGTGTTGCCATAGATCCCCCCCTGAGCAGCAGCAGCGCGGGTCATATACTGCCCCTGCATCTGCTCGGGCGTTCCAAACAGCTTGGAGGAATCGGTCAGCCTTCCCGCCGTATCCCAGATTTCCTTGTAAACGACCGGAACACTGTCTTTCATCGCGGTGATTGTCTCTGCGGGCAGACCTGCAGGCGGCCATGCCACGCCGTCCTTGATGCCCAGAGACGCCAGCGTTTCGCGCTGTGCCTCATCACCCGGCCATGTCGGAGCGAAGGGCAGAAGGAAGGCGGCAAATGACCAGAAATCACTCTCCATCAACGCATCCGAGATCGGTAGCCAATCAACTTCTGGCGCCGGGGTGGGTGCGGAAGTTCCCGCCCAGACCGAAAGCGGCTGCGATTTATAGCCTGCCTGAATTTCCTTCACCTTCGCCAGATCTTCAGGTGAGAACAGTTGGGTGCGCACGATGCCCAGGTTCAGCCAGGTAGGCATTTCAATGACGCGCTTGATGCCCGCAGGTACCTCACCCTTCCAGCCGGGGCCTGTGATCAGGAAGTCGCCACCGTCATTCCCGTCCACCCGCGTGCCCGGATAATCGACGTTATTGGTATAAAGATCGATCAGCTGAAGCGAATAGTACCGGTTCTTCTCGATCGCGGGCATGGTCACGACAACCGGCTCGGCGCGCAGATCGAAGACGATGAAGGAATAGGGGGTGTCCGAATTCGGCGTGATGATCGCCGTGTCTTCCGGCGTATAGACACGGGCGACGCTGGCAACTTCGTTGAACGGTCCCTTGTATTGGTCACCCGCCGTTTCGACGGCGTATTGATAGATCGTCAGGTAATTTTTCACCATCGGATAGGCATAGATATAGGCGTCGCGGATGGCTGCAGCCTGATCTTGCGCCATGGCGGGCAGGGCCGGGAATACGGCGGCAGCGACGGAGAGTTTCAAAATTGTGCGGCGGTTCATTGCACGGCCTCCAGGTCCGGGAAGGTCCAGCTGCCATCAAGGACAGAGACATCGGGACGGTAAAGGCGCACCATCCAGTTCCAGTCCTCCGGCACTGGCAGACAATTGGGGATCTGACCATCGCAACCACCAAACTGCACGGTGACCGTGCCATCGCCGGCGTCTTTTGCAGTCAGATTGTTCAGCGTGTAACTCTTCAGGTCATTCTCGGCGATAAAGCCTTCGCTGTTATAGATCGTGATCGACCAGAAGCCTTCTACCGGCACCTCTCTGACGGTCAGGCGATAGACTTGTTTGCCGTCATTATTCGGGGCGATGCGGTTGAGATAAAAGGCATCACGATCAGGGTTTCCGCCCCAGCCCATGGCCGTGCCGATGAAATGCAACACCGGATCAACGTCGGTTTTGGCGCCGAACATCCCCCGCGCATCTGGCAGATCCTCGCTCAGCGCAAGGATCTTGGCGCGGGTGGTATTGCGGCTGTCGGAATTCCATTCCGGAATCTCGTATGTACCGGGCCCGCCGTCCTGCTGGACCTCAACCTGATCTTGCAGCTTGTGAACGACCTCCATGTCGGCGGCATCCTCGGGATTGGCCAGGGTGCGCAAAGCCAGCATGACATAGCGGGTGCCGATGTCGTCTCGCGTCAGTACTACCTCACCCGGGTCGTAGTGGACACCATGGGTGTAGTGGTCCTGATCGATGACCTGAAGCGACATGAAGCGTCCGTCGGTTTCCGGCAGGGTTACCGTGACCGGCCCGGCATCAAGGTCATAAACGCCAGAGGAATACAGCGTGTCGCGGTTCATCCGGATGACGGTCTGCTTGTCCAGCGGCGTCATTTCTCGCTCATGGCCGATTATGCCAACCGCGCCGTGCATCGCGACCACCCCCGAGAAATAGAGATCGCTCTCCGCGCGGATAAAATTTGACGAGTTCACCGTAATAGGTTCGGCCAGCGCCGGCGCAGTCGCCATCGCTCCAATTAAGAAAGTCCGAGAAAACAGCTTCAGCACGGGTACTCCTAACATGATGAAAAATGACGTTTTCAATTGTCCAGGGCAGTAAAAAGGGCGGAACCGGCGGGCCCGCCCTGCGAGGGTCAAGGGGTTACGATATTGAACCAGAAGTCGAAATTATCGAACAGGCCGAGGAACTGCGGAAAAGCGTCCTGATTGCCTTCCACCTTGATGTCACCGGATTGGACCTTCTGCTCGATCGTCGCTGCACCAAGCTGGATGTCATCGAGCGTGTCCTTGGTCAAGGTCGCCGTGGCGTCCGCATCGGCAACCTGCTTTTCGGTGTAGTTCAGCACCGAGTTTTCGACGGTGAGCGTGTAGCTCTTGCCGATATCGGTGAAGTTGATGTTGAGCGTGAGATTCTTGCCCTCGGCCTTTTCGGCATTCAGGCGGACACCGAGGAAGTCGAACAGCATCTCAGGCGGCATAGCCCGGATTGTGTCAGGGCTGGCACTGCTTGGCACTGTGATGTTTGGGACACCGTTGCGAAGTTCGAAAGCGCCTTGCAGGTAAACCGAACGCCAAGGCCCGGATTCAGCCTGATAGCCAAGCTGTTCGTAAGCCTTGGCAAGCAATTCTTTGCCCGTTTTGCTGTCCGGGTTGGCGAAGACCACATGCTTCAACGCCGTGGCGATCCACCGGTATTCACCCTTGTCAAAGTCAGCTCGCGCCTTTTCCAGGATTGCATTCTCGCCGCCCATGTACTCGACATATTTCTTCGCGGCGTCAACCGGCGGCAGGTTGTCGAGATCGGAGGGGTTGCCATCGTACCAGCCCATGTAGCGTTGATAGACGGCACGGGCGTTGTGACGCAAAGAGCCGTAGTAGCCGCGGCCGCTCCACAGACTTTCGAGGCTCGCCGGCAGTTTGATCATCTCCGAGATCTCCTCGCCGGTATACCCCTTGTTCAGGAGATTGACGGAGCGGTCGTGGATGAACTTGTAGAGATCGCGCTGTCTTTTCAGGTAGTCGTTGATGCTGTCCTGACCCCATTTCGGCGTATGGTGGCTCTGGAGCTTCACCTCGATCTTGTCGCCGTAGAGATCGATCGTCTGGTTGATGTATTTCGCCCAGTTCAAGGAATCGCGCACCTGCGCGCCGCGCAGCGTCAGAATATTGTGCATCGTGTTGGTGGTGTTCTCAGCCATCCACATCGCCTTGAACTGAGGCAGGTAGATGTTCATCTCAGCTGGCGCTTCGGTGCCGGGAGTCATCTGAAACACCATTTCGACGCCGTCGACGGTGAGGGTCTGCCCCGTCTCGGCGATCGTGTCAGTCGGGGCGATCAGAGTAATCGTACCGAGCGGATTGGTGAGACCAAGGCCTGCACCGACACTTCCTTCCTCGTTTCTCGGAAGGAAGACGCCATACATGTAGCTGGCGCGGCGGCTCATCGCGTTACCAGCGATGACGCCTTCGCTGATCGCATGCTCCATGAAGCCGTCCGGCGCGATGATACGCACTTTGCCGGCCTTCACATCCTCCTCGGTGACGACGCCCTTGACGCCGCTGTAATGATCGACATGCGAATGGCTATACATGACACCGACAACCGGCAGCTTACCGAACTGCTCGCTGACCAGGTCATAGGCGGCCTTCGCGGTTTCGGCCGCGCTGCCGACATCGAAGATGATCCAACCTGTGTCGCCACGGATGAAGGTGATGTTGGCGAGGTCATAGCCGCGGACCTGATAGATGCCATCAGCCACTTCATAGAGGCCGTATTGGACGTTGAGCTGGGCGTTGCGCCAAAGGCTCGGGTTGACGCTATCCGGCGCGGGGTTTTCGATCGCGATGAACGTCTTGTAGCTTTCGAGATCCCAGACGATGTCGCCATTGTCTTTCTTGATGATTAGCGTCTCCGGCTTTCTTAACAGGCCGCGTTGCGCGTCCTCAAAATCCTGCCGATCATTGAATGGCAGAGCCTCGAGCACCGCCTTGTTAGCGGCCTTGGTTGCCTCCGTTGCAGGGGCTGCGAAAGCGACGCTACCAGAAAAGGGCAGACCAAACGCGAGCAGGCTGGCGGTCAGCAAGAGGCTGGGATACTTGCGAGACATTGCCGATTTTGTTGACGAAAATGAGCTGGTTAAGACGGTGCCTTGCAATGTCATCCTAATTCCTCTCCTGAGCGCGCTTGGCCGCGTTCCGCGATATACATCTGGATTAAATACACATCTGGAACGATAGATTGTACCAATCTGGACAATCTTGAAAGATAACTATGCTATTAGGCCTCTATGAGTCAGATATTGATTAAACGAACCAAAGCCGAGGCCATTCTGCTCGAAAGTGGATGGCTCTCGTTCCAGCCACCGGCGTTTCAGAAGGAAGTCCTGCGTCGGTCGATCCTGCTGCATTTCCCGGCAGGCGAAATAATCTATCGCTTCGGGGATGACCTTGGCGGTATTTTCGGCCTTGTCGAGGGCACGCTGACAGTCAATACCACTCCTCCCGGTCACACGCCGCAATTGATCCATATCGGTGCGCCAGGAGCCTGGACCGGCGAAGGGTGCTTTTTGACGCGCCAGCCACGGCGACTGGAACTTCGTGCTCTGGTCGAGACGTGGATGATGCATCTACCGATCGACCAGATGGACCAGATGACCGCTGCCGATCCGTCGGTCGTGCGCAATTTCAGCCATATCCTGATGGCTAACGTCGATGTACTTATCCGCATCGTCCACGATCTGCAAATTCCGGATGCAGCCCGTCGCATCGCCTCAGTCCTGCTGCGTGCGGCATGGATCGGTAAAAGGCCAATTCCTCTGACCCAAAGTGAGATCGGCGTCATGGCGAACGCCTCGCGCAAGCAGGTCAACGCCACCCTCGCACGTTTCACCCAAACAGGATGGGTCAAGACGGACTACCGGTCCATCACGATTCTCGACGCCGAAGCGGTCCGGCGCTTTGCAGTTGGGGGATAATTGATACACAAGCTGACGACACGGGCGCGGGCGGCGAGCTTCCGGCTATCGTCCGTGGATTCCTGTCGGCGGTCGTGAAGAAAAAGCTGGCGCTTGATCTGATCAGCGAGAGCGGCAAGGACGGTGTACGCCGCTACCGCATCAACGGCGACGCGAAGTCGGCGTGACGCGATGTCGAACAGGATGATCGTTGATCAGGAGGTCGCTGCGCTCGGCGACCTCTCTCGCGAAGACCTCACTGGGCGATGGACCGAAGCTTATGGTCATGCGCCACCGAAGGGCGCGCGGCGCGACTTTCTGCTGCGCGCCGCTGCTTGGCACCTTCAGGCTAACAGGCTCGGAAGCTTGTCGCCTGATACACGCAGGATGTTGCGCACGGTGACAGCTCAGATGAAGAAGCACCATCTGCATCAGGCCAGGTAGGCTGGTTTTTGAGATCAATCCGCTGGCCGTGTTTGCAGAGGTTGGTAGCAGGCACTCTGCTCGGGCGGAGCAAATCGAACTCCAACCGATTACCATCTCGGTCCCGATGATGCTGAGGCGCAGGGGTGCCGAGGCAAGGCTTATTCTCGAGGGCCATTCGCCGGGGAGGAAACCTGATGATGGTCTCGTTGAAGTCGTGGCGAAGGCCCATGTCATGCTCAGGATGCTGACCGATGGCATGGGTCGCACCATCGCGGACGTGGCGAATGACGTCGGCGTCCACGTTGCAGATGCAAGCCGCATCTTGCCGCTCGCTTTCCTGGCCCCAAAAATTACCGATGCGATCCTGCGCGGCCGGCAGCCGGTCGAACTCACAGCCCATGCCCTGATGCGGGGCGATCTGCCTCACCTATGGGCCCATCAGCTCCAGAAATTCGGCGTTTAATCCAACTCAACAGGTGTTTAAGGCCTGTTCAAAACCATCGGTGCCGAAATCTATTGGACACGCTCGACCGCCAAGAGAGACGATCCAGCAAATAGGCCGAAATCCCGGCGTCTCACCGCGTCTCTCTTCCAATAGTTTGCACAAGTCGGTCGCTAAGCCACGGAAATCGCGACGCGTTTCCAGCACCAGGAGCGAGACAGGAAGAATGCCGGACTTACTGGTGATCCCGGCAGGAATCGAACCTGCGACCTACAGATTAGGAATCTGCCGCTCTATCCTACTGAGCTACGGGACCAGCCGCGACGACACATAGCGGCTTCCGGTGCTTTCGCCAACAGCCTTTGTTGGCGACGGTTTCATCGGCGACGGTCAGGCGCGCAGGGCGGTTTCGGCGAGCTTCACCCAGTAGCTGACGCCGTGCGGTATCGTCTCGTCGTTGAAGTCGTATTCGGGGTGGTGGAGGTTGGCGCTGTCGCCATTGCCGATGAAAATGAATGCCCCCGGTCTCGCGTTCAGCATGTAGGAGAAGTCCTCTCCGCCCATCAGCGGGGCGATCGCCCGGTGCACGGCGGCGCCGCCGGCCACCGCTTCGGCGACGTCGCCGGCGAAGACCGTCTCTTCGGGATCGTTCATCGTCACCGGATAGTTCGCCTGGTACTGCACGGCGACCGTGGCGCCCGTCGCGCGGCCGATCCCCTCGCAGATCTCGCGGATGCGCTGCTCGGCCATGGCCGCGACCTCGCCCTTGAGCGTGCGCACGGTGCCGGCCAGCAGCACCTTCTCGGGGATGACGTTGTAGGCCTCGCCGCCTTGGAACTTGGTCACCGAGACGACGACCGACTCGGTCGGATCTGCGGTGCGTGACGCTATGGTCTGGAAGGCGATCACGATCTGGCTCGCCGCCACGATCGGGTCGATCGTGGTGTGCGGCATCGCCGCATGTCCGCCGCGGCCTGTCACGGTAATGGTGAACTCGGCGGTCGAGGCCATGATCGCGCCCGGACGAATCGCGAACTGGCCGACGGGCAGGCCCGGCATGTTGTGCATGCCGAAGACGCGTTCGATCCCGAAGCGGTCCATCATCCCGTCGTTCACCATCTCGCGTCCGCCGCCGCCGCCTTCCTCCGCCGGCTGGAAGATCACGGCGACCGATCCGGTGAAGTTGCGTGTTTCGGCGAGGTATTTCGCTGCGCCGAGCAGCATGGCGGTGTGGCCGTCATGTCCGCATGCGTGCATCTTGCCGGAGATGGTGGAGGCGTAGGGCCTTGCGACCGCCTCGTGGATGGGCAGGGCGTCCATGTCGGCGCGCAGGCCGACCACGGGGCCGGCGTCTCCCTTGCCCCTGATGATGCCGACGACGCCGGTGCGCCCGATGCCCGTCGCGACCTCGTCGCAGCCGAACTCCCGAAGCCTTGCGGCGACGAAGGCCGCGGTCTTGTGTACGTCGAAGCCCAACTCGGGCTCGCTGTGTATCTGCTGCCGCCATTGGGCGATCTCGGGTTGCATTTCGGCGGCGCGGTTCAGTATGGGCATCGGATCGGCGTACCTGTTGATCGGTCGGTTTCGGCGAGTCTGGCGGTTGCCCGCGTTCGGGCTTTTTGCCATCTTGAGGTCACATAGGCTAGATAGCACGCAATAAATCGGGCCAACGGCTTTCAGGGGCGTGCCCGTTTTGCTGGTCTGGCTGTCGGAATTGGATGTCACGGCCTGTCGTGGGGCTGGGGATGAGGTCGGGGTTCATCGATGCGGCGCATGCTTTCTCTGGGAATGGCGACGATGGCTTTCGCGGCGCTGGCCGCGACTTCGGCAAATGCCGGCCCTACACTTCTCTTCGACGCCGGCACGGGCCAGGTGATCGAAAGCGAGAATCCTTTCGCGCGCTGGTATCCGGCCTCGCTAACCAAGCTGATGACGACCTATGTCGCGTTCCGCGCCGTCCAGGCTGACGAAGTGACGCTTCAATCGCCCGTGCGCATATCGGCCAATGCCGCGAGGGAGGCGCCGAGCAAGATGGGGTATCCGCCCTCGACCATCCTCACGCTGGACGACGCGATCAAGATCATCATGGTGAAGTCCGCCAATGACGTCGCGACGTCGATCGGCGAGAGCCTTGCCGGCTCGGAGGAGGCGTTCGCCGCGCGCATGAACGCCGAATCGAAGCGGCTCGGCATGACGGGTTCGCACTGGGTCAACGCGCATGGCCTGCACAGCGACCAGCAGTACACGACGGCCCGCGACCTCGGCATATTGACCACCGCGCTGCGCAAAGAGTTCCCGCAATATCTCGCCTACTTCTCCATCGAGGGTCTCTCCTTCGGCAATCAGGTCATCCCGAGCCACAACAACCTGATCGGCCGCTTCGAGGGCGCCGACGGCATGAAGACCGGCTATACCTGCCCGGCGGGCTACAATCTTGTCGCCTCGGCCACGCGCGAGGGGCGCACGCTGGTCGCCATCGTGATCGGCGCGACATCGGTGAAGGGACGCAACGAGGAGGCTGCCGGCCTTCTCGCCAAGGGCTTCTCGCAGCCGACCGCCGGCGGCCTGACGCTGGCGGCGATGAAGCCCTCGGGCGCCGGCATCGACCAGGCGACCAACATGCGAGATGCGCTCTGCACCAAGGCCGGCAGCGAGGCGCTGCGCAAGAAGGAGCGCGAGGCCGCTGCGCAGCGCAAGAAGGAAGGCAAGCCGGAGCCGGCGTCCTATCTCGCCAAGCGCGACGCTCCGCGCAACCTTGTGCCGGTCAGCATCGGCACCGCGACCGGTCCGGCGACGCCCTCGGTCGCGGCGCTCCTGGTGCAGGACGCCGCCGACAAGGCCGCGAGGGCCGCGGCCGAGGTCAAGAAACAGGCGGCGGTGGCGTCGGGCGAGGATCCGAGCATTCCGCTGCCGTCCTGGCGCCCCGACGTGCCGTTCCCGGACGGTGCGGAGCCCGTGGCGATCGGCGATTCCGCCGTCCTCGAACAGGACGGCGCGCCCGATCCGGCGCTGGTCACGCTCGACCAATGAGCGTCGATCCGGTTCCGGTCTCGGTGCTGACCGGCTTCCTCGGGGCCGGCAAGACGACGCTGCTAAACCGGCTGCTCAAGGATCCGGCGCTCACCGACACTGCGGTCATCATCAACGAATTCGGCGACGTCGCCATCGACCATCTGTTGGTCGAGAGCTCGTCTGACGGTGTCATCCAGCTTGCCGACGGCTGCCTTTGCTGCACCGTGCGCGGCGACCTGGTGGACACGCTGGCCGATCTCGTCGACCGGCTGCAAACCGGCCGCATCGCCCGGCTGAGGCGCGTCATCATCGAGACCACCGGCCTCGCCGACCCTGCGCCGGTGCTGCAGTCGATCATGGGGCATCCGGCACTTGTGCAGGCCTACAGGCTGGACGGGGTCATCGCGCTGGTCGATGCGGTGAACGGGCAGGCCGCGCTGGACAATCATGTCGAGGCGGTAAAGCAGGTGGCGGTGGCCGACCGCATCGTGCTTTCCAAGATCGATCTGCTGCCCGACCCCGCCACGCTGGATGGGCTGAAGGCACGTCTCGCGGGCCTCAACCCGTCCGCGCCGGTCATCGATGCTCGGCTTGCCGAGGCCGGCCACGCGCGGCTTTTCGACTGCGGGCTCTACAATCCCGAGACGAAGACGACGGATGTGCGCAACTGGCTCGGCGAGGAAGCGGCCCACCACGGGCATGGCGGGGCTGGATCGCACGACCACCACGATCACGACCATCATCATCGCCACGATTCCCGCATCAGGACGTTCACGCTCGTCCACGACGCGCCCGTGCCGTTCTCTGCCATGGAGGTTTTCCTCGACCTCTTGCGCTCGACGCATGGTGACAGGCTTCTGCGCATGAAGGGCATCATCGAGCTTGCGGAAGACAGGTCGCGGCCCCTGGTGGTGCACGGCGTCCAGACGCTGCTGCATCCTCCCGTGCAGTTGCCCGAATGGCCCGACTACACGCGCGGCGTCCGTCTGGTGCTGATCACGCTCGACATGCCGCAGGATTATGTCCGGCGGCTGTTTGCGGCAGTGACCAATACGCCTTCCATCGACACGCCCGACCGCGCGGCCATCGAAGCCAATCCGCTGGCTATTCCCGGAATGCGCTGATCCGGCGCGCTTGTCGACCTTGCAAAAGAAAAGCCGGCCTTTCGGCCGGCTTCAGTCGAGGACGACGGGCAAGGGGGGGCGGGATAGCCCGTCGTCGAAATCATAACCCGTCACGGGGCTGAAGGTTCCCGACCGCCGGCAGATTTTTGCTGATTTTTCGAAACGGCGTTGCGGCCCCGGTTAAGCGGCGTGGACCTATCCCCGTTCCACGAGGAAGCGGTGGCCGTCGCCGGTCATCTCCTGCGCCATCAGCCTGTGACCGGCATCCGTGCAGAAGGCGGGGATGTCGATGGTCGCGAGAGGGTCGGTGGTCTCCAGCCAGACCTGCTCGCCGGGGCGCATCGCGCCGAGCCGCTTCTTCGCCCGCAGGACGGGGAGGGGGCATTTCAGCCCCCGGAGATCATAGACGCCGGCGTCCGCCACGTCGCTCAACTGCCGAAAATGTTCGCGATCCGCTTGCGCGCGCCGCTGAGCAGGCCGGGCTTGTCGGCAGGGCCCGGCTCATCGGCGATCTCTGTCGCGGGCTCGGCGGTTCCGGTCGCGACGACCGGCACGGCGCTCGCGGCCGGGACGGCCGA
>WPCJ01097247.1_pt1 | contig 55519 bp, 53 predicted proteins | sample 5399831 | NCBI WGS metagenome assembly WPCJ01 (sample SAMN12869470, study PRJNA574797) | sludge metagenome | isolation source: wastewater treatment of pH10 | place: China:Beijing | collected 2019-05-20
GGTGATATTTACCAGTACAAAGACCACCTTGGTAACACGAGGCTGAACTTTGGAAGAGATGAGAACGGCGTTCTTTTTAAGGAAGACAGTAATGATTACTATCCGTTTGGTTTAAACTTCATCAATCCACCCGGACTTATAGCACAATTGTATAACCCGAGTGCGACGTATAGGAATTACAAGTATAATGGCAAGGAGCTTCAGGAGACCGGGATGTATGATTATGGGGCGAGAATGTATATGGCGGATGTAGGACGCTGGTTCAATGTTGACCCATTAGCTGAACAATACCGTAGACATTCTACTTATAATTATGCTGTGAACAATCCAATCAGATTTATTGACCCGGATGGAAGGGGAACTGAAGATTGGGTGAAAAAAGGTAATCAGATCTTTTTTGACTCGAGAGTTAATGATTCTAATGTTACATCTTTATATGGAAAAGATGCAAAAGACTTGGGTACAAATCCTACATATACCACTAATAACTCAAATGGACAATCGTTGATAATCTAAATTTAAATTCTGATGGAAGTATTACTGATAATAATACAGGAAATAATCTTCCTTATACAACAACATTAGGAGGAACAACTGTAACTTCTGGTGATGCTTTTGGACGTGAAGATTCCTGGGGATTTTATGCTGATGGAAGTGCAAGTTTAGATGTTGGGCCTCAATTAAGAGTATCTGGAGAATTAGCTGGTGTTAAAGTTGGCATATCAGCACAAAATACTGTAAGTAATGGTGATATATTAGACCCAGGAAATCCAAACGCAGTAAACAAGGAATCTTTTGGATTGCAAGTAGGTCTAGGGGCAAAACAAACAACAGAATCATTAAGAGGGAATGTAGTAAATGAAACAACTGAAATAAATTTAGGTTTATTTAATATTGTATCAGATAATAATTATATAAAGATAAATGTTGCTGCTGGGGCAGAATTGGGAGTTTTAGTTGTTGGAGGAACTCTTTCAGGAGAAGTAGGTGTGAAATTTAAAAAATAAAATAATGTCAGAAATAATTTTAAAAAGAATTTATGCATATCTTATAGATATGATTGTTATTAGTGTTCCAATGTATATTTTTATATTTATTTTTTGGAATAAATTTTTATCAACTCACCCAAAAGATTTATTATTTATTGCTCTGTGTATTCAATTTTTGCCTTTTCTGTTATATTTTTTTATATCAGAAATGATTTTTTCATGTACTGTAGGTAAAAAAATTTTAAAATTAAGAGTTGTAATAGATGATTCACATAATAAATTTATAAGTATTTTGATTAGAACATTATGTAGGTTTATTCCTTTTGATTTAATAACATTTCTATTTTTCAAAGACTATTTACTACACGATCGCTTATCAAATACAAAGGTTGTTTCTTAATAAGATGTTTTTTAATGTTTAATCTGGTATTTTCAAATAAAATTAGAAAAAATTAATAACGTTCTAAACAAGTTGATAATAAAAATAAGGTAATGTTCCAAACAAGTTTGGTAAATAAAAATAGTTTTGAAATTCAATACTATTTTTATAGAAAAAGATAGGAAAATAAAGTTTGAAATGGTATTGTAGATAGCCAGAACAGGAGAAATTAGAAAAAAGGCTATCTAACATATTGAGAACCATAACAGGTGGTCCAGATATGTTGGTGCATTATAACTGGTCACGGATTACAAATCCGGCGCCGTAGGTTTTTTACTAAAAGAATACTAAAAAAACTAACTTATGATAAATTAGAGTAAGCTTCCGCCAAAGTAGAATAAGCTTCTGCTAAAATAGAATAGCCTTCCGCTAAACTAAAATAATCTTCCGCCAAAATAGAATACCAAATATTTACCCAAATAGCGCGGATTTATAATCCGTGCTATTTTATTTTTTATAGATTTTATAACTTGATACAAATAAGAAGCATACTGAGGCACTGGAAATATAAACCACTTGGCCTCTGCTCGCAAACAAACTTCCTGCAAACTTCTGGAGTTTTATTTTTTTGTATTTTTGAAACTATTCAAAAAGTTAAAAATGAAAGTAAAATCAATCTTTGCAACAGCAGCCGTTATTTTTTATGTTGGTGCCCAAGCTCAATCTATGACCAATTCTAACTATCCCAAAGCCTTAAAAGGAACTCAAGTTGACCAATATTTCGGAACATCAGTTGCAGACCCATACCGTGATCTGGAAAACGATTCCGAGGCGACTAAAAAATGGGTAGACGAAGAAGTAGCGTACAGCCAGAATTATCTTTCCAAAATCCCCTTCAGAGAAACAATTAAAAACCAATTGAGAGATATCTGGAATTATGAGAAAATAGGAGCGCCGTTCAAAGAAGGTGATTATACTTATTATTACAAAAACAATGGATTACAGGCACAATCGGTACTTTACAGGACTAATAATAAAACCAAAAACGTTGAGGTTTTCCTTGACCCCAATACTTTTTCTGATAAAGGAACGACTTCGCTTTCCAATTTGTCATTCAACAAAAAAGGCAACCTTGCCGCTTATTCTATTTCCGAAGGTGGAAGTGACTGGAACAAGATCATCATCATCGATGCGATTACCAAAAAACAAATTGATGACACTTTGCTTGATGTGAAATTTAGTGGGATTGCCTGGAAAGGCGACGAAGGTTTCTATTATTCCAGCTATGACAAGCCGAAAGAAGGAACCGTTCTTTCCGGAATGACGGATAAACACAAAGTTTATTTCCACAAATTAGGCACAAAACAATCCGAAGACCAGTTGATTTTCGGTGGTGAGAAAACGCCAAGAAGATATCTTTCTGCCGAAGTTTCCGAGGACCAAAGATTCCTTGTTATTTCGGCAGCTAATGCTACCAATGGCAACGAATTATATATCAAAGATCTGAAAAATGGCGGTGACTTTGTACAGATCAACAAAGGCTTTGACATCAATGCAGATATTGTGGATACGCAAGGTGACGACCTTTTTATATTCACAGACAAAGACGCTCCGAATAAGCGTTTGGTAAAGGTCGGCATCAAAAACCCAAGCCCGGAAAACTGGAAAGATGTGATTCCTGAAACTGAAAATGTGTTAAGCATCTCTGAAGCTGGCGGTTACTTTTTCGGAAAATATATGAAAGATGCGATTAGCCTTGTAAAACAATTCGATAAAACAGGAAAATTGGTCAGAGAAATTGCATTGCCTGGAAAAGGAACTGTTTCCGGATTTGGAGGAAAAAAAGAGGATAAAGACATCTACTATTCTTTCACTAATTATATCACGCCGGGAACGATTTATAAATACAATGTATCATCCGGAAAATCGGAAGTTTATCAAAAACCAAAAGTGAAATTCAATCCGGAAGATTATGTTTCTGAGCAGGTTTTCTACACTTCAAAAGACGGAACTAAAGTGCCGATGATGATCAACTACAAAAAAGGAACTAAGTTGGACGGAAAGAATCCGACGATCCTTTATTCTTACGGTGGTTTCAACATCAGTCTTCAGCCAAGTTTCTCTGTAGTCAATGCCATCTGGATGGAAAACGGTGGAATCTATGCCGTTCCGAATATCCGTGGAGGTGGAGAGTATGGTAAAAAATGGCACGATGCAGGAACCAAACAACAAAAGAAAAACGTGTTTGATGACTTCATTGCGGCGGGCGAATACTTGCAGTCGAAAGGTTACACTTCAAAGGAATATATGGCACTTTCTGGCCGTTCCAACGGTGGACTTTTAGTGGGTGCGACAATGACGATGAGACCGGATCTTGCAAAGGTAGCTTTTCCTGGTGTTGGCGTTCTGGATATGTTGAGATATAACAAATTCACGGCTGGTGCTGGTTGGTCTTATGATTACGGCACAGCAGAAGACAGCAAAGAGATGTTCGATTATCTTAAGTCTTATTCGCCTGTTCACAATGTAAAAGCAGGGACCTGCTACCCGTCAACAATGATCATTACCAGTGATCACGATGATAGAGTAGTGCCGGCACATTCTTTCAAATTTGGTGCTGAGTTGCAGGAGAAACAAGCTTGTAACAACCCAATTTTGTTAAGAATTGAGAAAAATGCGGGCCACGGCGCTGGTCGTTCCACGGAACAAGTGATTGGTGAAAATGCTGATCTTTTGAGTTTTGCATTATTCGAAATGGGAATCAAATCCCTGAAAAAGTAAAATTGCAATTATTATGATAAAAAATCCCGAAATTAGTTTCGGGATTTTTTGTTTTTGGACAATAATTTGATACAAAACAAATCACTCATTTAAATCTTTATAACTATGAAAAAATCCACCTTAATTACAGGCTTTGCAGTTGTTTTAGCATTAGTTTCCTGCAAGAAGAATGACACCAAAATGACTTCCGAATCTTATTCCACGGAAACAACCGTTACTGATGAAAATGGTAAAGTCGATAGCGTTACAACAACTTCTATGGAAAAAGAAATTAATGGCAAAAAAATAACATCTGTTTCCTATCCTTATAAAACCAGTGACGGAAGCCGGGCCAAAGCCACTTTTAGCGATAATGGCAAATCCAAAACTATTACTATTGAAGCGAATAATATGAAATATGTTCTTGATTTTGTTAAGGCGACACCAACAGGAGAGCTATATGAAAGAAATAGCATTTCTGCAGAATCTTCCGAGGATTCGCTTCTGATTTCTCAGGGGAATAATATTATTCATTTGGGTAAAATTAAATAAAAAATAAAAGGGGTTTAATAATTTTAAATCCCCTTTTTACCTTCCAGAAGCATTTCTATCATTTTGATTTTCCGGCGTTCACGCGTTTCCTCTTTCTTAGCGTCTTCTATCCAGCGGATGTATTCTTTTCTATGTGTGTAAGACATTTTATTATAAAATTCTTTCGCTTTTTCATTTTGATTGAGTAATTCCTGAACATCGTCGGGAACAGTAACGACTCGTTCTTCTTTGTCTTCCCAAAGCTTAACATCCACAATCTCTCCGAATGTTTTCCCCAATTCCTTTCTGATAACCTGAGTCAATCCCAGCCTATGACATCCGCCGCCCATATTCGCCAGGCTGCTTCTGTATTCCACTTTGTCATCAAGTAAAACTTTGACTTTGACCTGTCCTTTCTTTCCAAATAATTCATTCGTATCAAAAGGAAAATTGATAAATGCAGCATTGATATCTTGGTGTTGCTGGATCTCTGCAGAAAAAATAATTGTGTGATTCATATAATAAAAAAGCTAAATCAAAATTAAAAATATTATTTTCGCAAAAACACTTTTTTATGAAAACATATTTTATTTTATTTCTCAGCTTATTCCTTTTTTCCTGTAGTTCGTCTTCTGATGATGAGGTGCGGGAATCTGTTCCACAATTAACAACGAAAGATATCAGTCTGGATGATGACGGGCTTCTTAAAATTGGTGGTAAAATAACCAATACCGGAGGAAGTCAAATTTCCAGAGTCGGAGTTATTTGGAGTACTTCCGCCAATGTTTCCTTAGAAAATTATGCAACTGAAGATAAAGAAGAACTGTTTTCTTCCAATGAGGATTTTGAATTCAGATCCAAAAAAATATTCTTGCCTAATACAACTTATTATTTCCGCGCTTTTGCCCAAAATAATAAAGGAACAGCTTTAGGAAATGTGGTTTCTTACAAGTATAGGAATGTAATAGAGTCCCTGGATCCAACAGAAATTACCACAGTAAGTGCTACTCTTAATGGTAAATATTATCAGCCTTTAGGAAATCTTTCTTACGCAGGTTTCGTATATGCAACTCATTCAGAGCCAACTATTTTTGATAGTAGTACTGCTTCTGCTGCTACTTTAGGAACAATGAACTTTAAAGTACAATTGACGGGGCTTACAAGAAATACAGAATATTACATTCGGTCATATACTAAGATTGATAATAGATATTATTACGGAGAAGAGAAGAAAATAAAAACGGCTGGCTATTTTGGTCCGGCTGGTGGAATTGTAGCTTATGATAAAGGTGTTACTACCGATGGTTGGAGATATTTTGAGATAAATTTAAAGAGTGTTGGAAGATATTATTCTGATGTAGGAAACTCAAGTTTGCAGGCTAAGTGGAGTATCAGCCCTTACTCTTATCTTGCTGGAACTTCAGAAAAAATGGGAGAAGGTCTTAATAATACAAATTTTATTATTAATAAAATTTCAGGAGAAAGTGCTGCAAAATTTTGTAAGCAATATTCTGTAAATGGTTTTGCAGATTGGTTTTTGCCTTCAAAAGATGAAGCATTGGCTATATTTACTAGCTTGCAAAAAGGAGGAATGTCTCTTAATAATGGATTGACAACTTGGACATCTTCTGAAATTGATACCCAATCAGCCTATTTAGTTTATTTTGGAGCACTATCAACAGGACAAAAATTCTGGGCTAGTGAAGCTTATCCAGTCAGAAGATATTAAAATTAAAACAAATTGAACATAAAAAATCCCAACTTAACTGTTGGGATTTTCATTATATAAAAGTATTGTTTATTAAATCTTGGAAAGCAAAGTCCTGAAATTCACCTTCTCATCAATAATCCTTCTCAGTTCAGAAACCGGAACTCTTTCCTGCTCCATTGTATCTCTGTATCTTAAGGTTACGGTATTGTCGTTCAAAGAATCGTGGTCAACCGTGATACAGAAAGGCGTTCCGATTGCATCCTGTCTTCTGTAACGTTTTCCGATGCTGTCTTTCTCTTCAAAAATCACATTGAAATCAAACTTCAGATCATTGAAAATCTTATCTGCAAATTCAGGTAGTCCATCCTTTTTAACTAACGGAAGAATTGCTGCTTTCACAGGCGCCAAAGCCGGCGGAAGACTTAAAACAGTTCTTTCCGAACCGTCTTCCAAAACCTCATCTTTCAGAGAGTTGGAGAAAATCGCCAGGAACAATCTGTCCAGACCAACCGAAGTTTCTACAACATAAGGCACATAATTCTCATTTCTTTCCGGGTCAAAATACTGGATTTTTCTACCGGAGAATTTCTCGTGAGCCGAAAGGTCAAAATCCGTTCTGGAGTGAATTCCTTCCAATTCTTTAAAACCAAACGGGAAATTAAACTCAATATCTGCAGCAGCATTCGCATAATGCGCTAGTTTTTCGTGGTCGTGGAAACGGTAATTATCTTCGCCTAAACCAAGTGCCAAGTGCCAGTTAAGACGCGTTTTTTTCCATTGTTCATAAAATTCCAGCTCAGTTCCGGGAGGTACAAAATATTGCATTTCCATCTGCTCAAATTCTCTCATTCTGAAAATGAATTGTCTGGCAACAATCTCATTTCTAAAGGCTTTACCAATCTGAGCAATCCCGAAAGGTAATTTATGACGAGAAGTTTTCTGAACGTTAAGATAATTCACAAAAATACCCTGAGCCGTTTCCGGTCTTAAGTAAAGGTCTGTTGCAGAATCTGCAGAAGCACCCAATTTAGTTCCGAACATTAGGTTGAATTGTCGCACTTCCGTCCAGTTTTTAGAACCAGTATCCGGGTCAGCAATTTCCAATTCCTCGATCAAAGCTTTGACATCCGCAAGGTCTTCTTTCTCAAGAGATTTTGCCAATCTGGAAAGAATCGCCTCTCTTTTAGCTTTGTACTCCAAAACTCTTGGATTGGTCGCTACAAATTCAGCTTTGTTGAAAGCGTCACCAAAACGCTTTGCCGCTTTTTCTATTTCTTTATTTTCCTTGTCTTCGATTTTGGCGCAGTAATCTTCCACCAAAACATCTGCACGGAAACGTTTTTTAGAATCTTTGTTATCAATCAACGGGTCGTTGAACGCATCCACGTGTCCGGAAGCTTTCCAAATGGTTGGATGCATAAAAATGGCAGAATCAATCCCAACGATATTTTCGTTCAGCTGAACCATCGCTTTCCACCAGTATTGTTTGATGTTATTTTTCAGTTCTGCGCCGTTCTGTCCGTAATCGTAGATGGCCGAAAGTCCGTCATAGATTTCGCTGGAAGGAAAAATAAAACCATATTCTTTAGCGTGGGAAACCACTTTTTTGAAAACATCTTCTTGCTTTGCCATAATTTATGTTGAATTGAAGTGCAAAAGTAGGAATTTTACAGCAAATTTTTCGTATTCATTTTTATAGGATTTGAGCGCAACCCTTTGTTTCTCCAACGCTTTTATCAAAACAAAACAAGCGGGTCGTTCTACGGGCAGTCGCTTCCCAAAAAACTTTGCAAAGTTTTCTGGGAGAGCTCCAACAATGCCCTCCGCACTTGCGCAGCGGTCGCACAATAGAAAACTCCGACTTCACTAGCCGGAGTTTCCAAATATCGAGATTCAAAGAATTTTAAAAATTGTAACTCATTGCAAGTCCGTTTCCAGTAGATTCTAATTTGTAGTAAGGTTTGAAAGCTGTTGGTTCGCCGTTCTCAGCCTTGATAGCTTTATCAAAATTTTTCTTTGCAGAAACATAAAAAGGAATTGATGCCAAAGCAATCCCGGTGCTTATCCCAAAAACAGTCCATTGAACACTCTTATCTGTTTTTTGAGTGATAGTTCCGTAACCATAACCGATGTTGTAATTTTTTTCTTTAGGAGTAGAGACAATCAGAGCAAGACTTAAACCCATGCCGAATCCTCCAATACCAGAGAAAACATCACCTACTGTTTTATTGGTACGCCCCTTTTTCACAAAATCTAAAGCTGTTGGATTTACAAAAACTTGTTTGTAGTTTTTAGATTTATACGACTGTCCGTCTTTTAAAAATTTTTTTCCGTCAAAGCTTACTTGTGCTAAAGACAATTGACTTAAAATGACTGTCAGGATTAAAATCGATTTTTTCATAGGTTAGTTTTAAAAAATTCTCCAAAAATAGAAATTTAAACATCACAAACTAAATTCAGAACAAAAATTAATGGGATTTAATCTACAAATTCTTTTTCAATCATTTCCAAAGAATCAATAACAGCCGCAATTTTTTCTTTCTGCCTTTTGACTTGTTTCGGACGAATGAAAAACCAAGTGATCGCCATCCAAAAAAAAGTTAATCCATAAGATAAAATAACTCCCAGCATAGACATCCGTAAAGCAAATTCATAAAAATAAAAGGCTAAACCTAATCCAAGCAAAATGTAATAAATGCTGATTCCTCTCGTCTGCATATAAACTTGTTGTTTTTCTAGTTTTTTAATCGCCGACAGATATTCCTGATTGCTCATAGAAGGATTAATTTTTTTGATAACATTGATGTTTTGAGTAAACAAATAAGCATACATTCCAATCGCGTTGAGAATCAGAATGATTCCTAATCTTGTTGTGAACATTCGGAAATCAATCACGTTCCAAATGGCAATAATTCCGGCTGCCGTCGCCAGCATACAAATCAGCATTCTAATATCAGCAAGAAGCTGTTTTCTTTTATAAGTATTAGCTTTTTTAATAATAGATTGTGTGTCAGGCTTATTAGATTCTTTCTGTTTCCAGAGTTCCTGAAAGTTATAATTGGTTTTCATGCTTTCTGAATTTTTCGGTTAATTTTTCTTTGATTCTGTGGATTTTGACTCGAACGTTAGTTGGAGAAATTCCGACGACTTCAGCAATTTCTGCCTGTTTCATTTCCTCGAGTTCCAGGGAAATAATGATTCTTTCCAGCTCGGGTAATTCGGAGATGCATTGGTAAAGAAAATCCGTCATTTTATCTTTTTCCAGCTTGTTGTCTTTCTCAGAATTATCCTTGATTTGATAAGGCAATTCGCTTTTGGGCATTCGTTTTTCCAGATTGATTTGCCGTAGACAGATATTCGTCGCAATTCTGTAGATCCAGGTTCCGACCGCTGCTTCCTGACGGAATTTTGGCAATTGCTGAAACACAGCGACAAATGTTTCCTGACAGAGATCTTTTGCCAATTCATCATCATTAACATAACCCATACAAAGCCGAAAAATCCGTTTCCAGTAATCGTGATAAATGTCTTCGAAGTTTAAAATCTGCATTGGCTTATTTTAGAGTTTAGAGAACATTCAATCAAAAATGTTACAATCTAAGTGAAGATAAAATCTTTTTATTGTTCTTAAAAGAATTGATGATGTGAAAATCTCTACTTTTGCCCAATGTTAGACATTCTTTATCAAGACGACTACCTGATTGCTATCAACAAACCGAGCGGACTTTTGGTTCATAAGTCAAAATATGCCGGGCCGGCAGACGAGTATGCGGTAGAAAAATTGACGAACCAAATCGGAAAAAAGGTTCATCTTGTTCATCGTTTGGACCGGAAAACATCGGGCGTTTTGCTATTTGCTTTTGATAAAGAAATACTTAAATTAATCAGTGATCAATTTATGAATCGGGAAGTTGAAAAAAAATATCTGGCGATTCTGCGTGGTTGGACGAAAGAGGAAGAAACGATTGATTATGATTTGACGAATGAAAATGAAATCGTCCAAAATGCTGTAACCTACTACAGACGATTGATGATTTCCGAAATTGATTTACCATTTCTGAAACATCCAACGTCTCGTTATTCTTTGGTAGAAGCGATTCCGGAAACAGGCAGGTTTCATCAATTGAGAAAGCATTTCAAGCATATTTTGCATCCGATTTTGGGCTGCAGAAAACACGGTTGCAATAAGCAGAATAAATTGTGGTTGAATACGTTTAATGTGACTGCAATGCCTTTGCATTCGCACCAGCTTAATTTTATACATCCCATTACCAATCAGCATATTTTCCTCAATGCGAGTTTGAATGTGAATCCCGGCTTTTTAGAAATTGGAAAAATCTTAGGTTTTAATCTTGAGGCATATATTTAGCTTTTGAAGACCATAAAAACAAAAGCTTCTCAGGAAAGAGAAGCTTTTGTGATCATTTTTACTAACTATTACTTTTTGATGATCTTTTTGCTGACAATATTGTTATCGGAAGTTACAATTCTAAGAATATAGACACCATTTGGAAGTTTGGAAACATTCATTTCATTGCTCTTCGTTTCAAGGAGTTTTTTGCCGTCCATACTGTAAAGTGCAACAGATTTCAGGTTTTTATCATCGATGTGTAGAACATCAACAACCGGATTCGGGTAAACCAAAACTTTGGCTTTGTCTCCGGAAACTTCTCCTGTTGCTAAAATGTCAAAATCCAAGTTATAACCTAATGATCCCAAATCCGAGGAAGCAATGTAAATCAATGCATTCTTATCCGAGAAGTCAATTGTCACAGAGCCTGTTTCTGTATATAAAAGATCTGAACGCTCTACGGTTTTCCAGTTATTTCCATGATCTACTGAATAATGAATATTAAATTGGGTATACATAGAAGAATAGGTTGCAGCAACCAGAACACCGTCATTAACATCAGAATAAGCCACTTTGAATGCCATAAAATCAGATACCTGCTTCCAGGTTAAACCTTTATCATTTGAAATAAAGACACCTTCCGAAGTCCCTAAAGCCAATTGGTTGAGATTTTTAGGGTTCTGAACAATATCAAAAATTGCAGCTTCAAAAGGGAAATTAGCGTCAATTGTAACTGCTGTCCAATCTGTTCCGCCATTCGTTGTTTTATAAATTTCTGAACCTACCAAAATGAAAAACTCGTCCGAAATATTGTTCGGATGCAGGATTTTGTAAACCGGCGCTTGTGCCGGAAGTGGGATGTTGGTCACGACAATATCATTCGGATTGTTGAAATTGATTTTGTCCAATTCACCCTGGTTCCAATTACTAAATGTTGCAAAAATCTGGTTATTAACCTGTGGATCCGGGATCACATTTGTAAGTCCGCTAGTGAAGGTTTCAAATATAGAAGAAAAATCGGCGCCGAAATTATTGCTTATCGATAAGGTAGAGCCCGTGAAACCTCCTTTGAAAGAATAAACTCTGCCTTCTTTTTTAGAATCCGGTATATAAACCGGACCATTATTATTAGTAAAAATATTAAGAGCCTGGATTTGATAGGCATTTTCAGAATTGTCTGCCAGATTCCTGTGAACAAAACCATTCTGGACACTATAGAAAAGATGTTTCGAAGTCTCGGTTTCGTAAAGATTTACTCTTCCTGTAGAACTGAAATATGGCGTCTGAATCTGGGTTAAAGTTGTTCCGTTATCTGTGGAAAACAAAGGTTTGTAATTTGCAGTAATGAATAATTCTCCGGCTTTGAAAGGGTTGAAGCTTGCTTTGATTCCGTAGTAATAGCTGTCCAGATTGTCATAAGGATATTCTACGCTTTGCCAGGTTGCGCCACCATCTTTTGAGGAGACTATTTCGTCTTCTTCCAAAACAATGATATGGTTGTTGTCCAGCGGGTTATATTTGATGTCGATAATATTGTTTAGAATTCCGTTGCTACCCCAGGCGATATTTTTATTCTCCCAGGTTATTCCACCATCAGTAGAATGATGAAGATTTTCCGGGCATACACCAAAACTGATGTCTGTTCCTGCATAGATTTCATTAGGGTCATTCGGGTTGAATTCCAGCGTGCTGAGAACGCTTCCTTCAAGCTTTGTTGTGAAAGAGTCGCCGCCGTCACTGGAGATCATCAATCCACCATAGACACCCTGACTTCCATTTCCGTTAGCAATGTAGATTTTATTTTTGTCTGCAGGACCAAAAGCTACATAGCTTGTGATAATATTGTTGTGATCCATAGAATAGTAGATTTCCTTCCAGTTTTGTCCGCCGTCATTGGTTGTATAAACACGGTTGGCTGTTCCAAATCCAACAGGAAACTGTGAGCTCACAATCAGATTGTCTTTATTATCGCCGAAGAAATTGTAGGCTGAAACATACGCACCTTCGGAAAAATTCGGCATAGAGAAGGTTTTTGTGATCGCTTTGGTAGCAATATCGAAAATATGAACCTCACCGATTCCGCCCTTCAAAGTTGAGAAAGATAAAAACGATCCGTCTTTGCTGATGTTCAGTTTGGTGATATTTCCAATTTCCGTTGGAACTGAATAAAACACATCCCAAGAAACACCATTGTTGTGTGAAACCAAAATGTGGTTGGTAATTGTAGTGGCATAGATGGTATTTTGTTCCTTCGTGCTATAAGTAACTTCAAATATTCTCCCAAATTCATTTTTGCCCAAAACCTGCATCTGAGCATCAACTTTATTGGTAAAAAGCGCCAATAAAAATCCCGCTAAAAGAGTAAATTTTTTCATATATCCAATTTTATCTAACAAATGTTATGATAAATGTTAGTAAAGCAAAAAAATTAAAAAGAAATAGTAGGACGCTGTCTCAGAAATAAAGTGACATTTTTGCTAAATACTTGTAATATAGTTGTATAGATCTAAGTTTTCATCGTGTCCCATTTTCTTGATGATGCGCTCTTTTCTCTTACGGCAAGCCTCCGGAGTGATGTTAAAAATGGTAGAAATCTCTTTGATGGAAAGATTCATAAATACATAAGAGAGAAATCGGATATCGTTTGAATTGAGATCGGGATGAAGTTGCTTCAATTTGGAAAGAAAACCTTGGTTGACTTCTTCGAAATGAACCAGAAAGCTCTCTTCTTCATGGGTTTGTTTTTGTAAAATTTTGAATTGCTTGATGATATTATTGATGTCCACATTCTGCAAATCATCAGATTCACGGGATAGCGTTCTGATAAGGTCGTCTATCAGTTCTATTTTTGTAGAGAGTTGTAAAGCTTTGGTTGTCAGTTTTCTATTTTTGGCTTCCAGTTCATTTTTGAACTTCTCCTGTTCCAAAAGTGCAAGAACTTCTTTTTCTTTTAACTGATTTTCAAGAATTTCTTTATTCTTTTTCTCTTTTTCGAGTTCCAGTCTGGCGATTTCCGCATTATTCTGCTCGATTATCTTTTGTTGTTTGTTTTTGACAATGCTATTTCTCAAAGCCCAGAAAATAATTAAAACTACAAAAATGGCGAGCAAAAAACCTTTGATAAAAAAAGAGCGTTGAGTTGTCAGTTTTCCTTGACTTTCCGCCAAATCTTTCTGGGAATTCTGAAGCTCAAATTTGATTTTACTGTTTTCGAAAAGTTGTCCGTTTTTGATCCTGTTGACCGAATCTTTTACAACCATTATCGAATCTTTGTAAGAAACAGCCCGATCTATATCATTGGCTTTTTTGTAAAGTTTGCTGAATCTCTCGAAAAGATTTTCTTTGAAATCATAATTCAGATTGTTTTTCTCGGCCAGTTGCAAAAAATGAAATGCCTTTTGGAGATCATTTCTTTGTTCGGCAATCATTGAAAGATTATAGAAAACCTGTGTTTTATGCTCAGCATATTCTACTCCATTCAGCTTCGGAAGCAGTTCATTAGCCAGTTTTTCAGCTTCATCATATTGTTTGAGGTTAACAAGCGTTTCCATATCAGTAGACTTTGCCAGCAGATAATATGGTGAATCCGCAGTTAACTTCAGCGCTTCATCAATGTATTTTTTTGCTGTTTTGTGATCGCCTTTTTCGTTGTAAACAATCGTCAGGTTTATTGCATATAACCCCTTGGAAGTGTTATTGTTAACTTTTCCTGCTAGTTCATAAGCTTTTGAAAAATAATCTTTGGCTTTATCGATTTTGTTATCCCGGGAATAGAGAATCGCAATGTTATTGAGAACCGTCATCTCCGATTTTTCATCCAGATGGGCGACAGCAATTTTGTAAGCATCCAGATAATTATTAAGTGCTTCGCCATAATCCAGCATCATATAATAATTGGCACCAATATTATTCGTAGATAAGAATTCTTCGCGATACCAATGGTTGTCCTGAGCAATTTTCCGAGTTTTGGTCAGGATTTGCAGAGATTTTGTAAAATCCTTTTTATTCATTGCTTCTACACCTTTAATAATCATTTTTTCGCAATCTTTTGGTGTCATTGCAAAAGTCCGGAAAGGCAGAAAAAAGAGGAAAAATATATAAATTAAACTTCTGTAAAAAGCAGTTGAAATCATTTAAAGCTTGAGATAAAATCCAAGTAAAGATATAAAGATTTTGGATCATTTTTTCTGAATTCTTAGAATATCAAACACAAAGGCACAAAAATCTATTTCACTATAATTGTTTTGGGGCACGAAGAAAATCGAAGATTTTAAATGCATAGTGCCTTATAGACACAAGATATTTAAGATTAAACTTTGTGCCTTTGTTTTTAACTCTCACTTAACTGATTTTTATAAAGCCATTTTCCTCACAAAAACGTAAATTTGTAAAACTTTTCTCCGATGTACAAAAGCCTCATTCGCCCGCTTCTTTTCAAATTCGACCCCGAAGAAGTTCATCATTTTACATTTTCTTTTCTTAAGAATTTCGGATTCCTTGCCAAATTATTTCTACCAAAACCAATTGAAGATCGACGTCTTGAACGTGAAGTTTTTGGATTGAAATTCAAAAATCCCGTTGGATTAGCCGCGGGTTTTGATAAAGATGCAAAATTGTTTAACGAATTGTCTGACTTGGGATTCGGGTTCATAGAAATTGGAACTTTGACACCGAAACCTCAAGCTGGAAATGATAAAAAAAGATTATTCAGGTTAAGGGAAGATTCTGCAATTATCAACAGAATGGGCTTCAATAATGGTGGTGTTGACGAAGCAATCGAAAGATTAAAGAAAAATAAAAATGTTCTGATAGGCGGAAATATTGGAAAAAATAAAGCTACACCGAACGAAGAAGCCGTGAATGATTACAAGATCTGTTTCGAGAAATTATTTCCTTACGTAGATTATTTCGTCGTGAATGTCAGCTCGCCAAACACACCAAATCTCCGTGAACTTCAGGATAAAAAACCGTTGATGGAATTGCTGTCAACGCTGCAAAGCCTCAATCTTGAAAAGCCAAAACAAAAGCCAATTCTCTTGAAAATCGCGCCAGATTTGACAGATGAACAGCTTTTGGATATTATTGATATCGTTAAAGAAACACAGATTGCCGGTGTAATTGCAACCAATACGACTTTGTCGCGAGACAATTTAATTTCAGAAAATAAATCCGAAATGGGCGGATTATCCGGAAAACCTTTGACAAAACGTTCAACAGAAGTCATTAGATTTTTATCCGAAAAAAGTGGAAAAGCTTTTCCGATTATCGGTGTTGGCGGAATTCATACAGCGCATGATGCTTTGGAAAAACTGGAAGCTGGCGCAAGTCTTGTTCAGCTTTACACGGGATTCATCTACGAAGGTCCGGAATTAATCAATCAAATCAATCGGGAAATTCTTCGACAAAAAATTTAGATTATGGAATTAATTACACTCAAGATTTTCAATACAGAAATTGAAGCGGAAATGCTAAGAATTTTCTTAGAAACGAATGAAATCGAAGCATTTGTTTTCGGAAATGTCCTGGCAAATACTTATAATCTTTTTAATACAACAAGTGGTGGCGTTCAATTAAAGGTCTCGGAAAATGACTTTGGAAAAGCTAATCAATTGATGAATGAATTTTATAATACAGATAATTAAAACCCTTTCAGAGTTAAAAAACTCTGAAAGGGTTTTAAAAATCGTCTGATCTAAAACTTAAAATCTACACCAACGTAGAAATTCTGTTTCATGATTGGTGCGTAAACCATTCCGCCATCAAAGTAATTTCCGAACGGATTTCCTGCATCCAGAATCGCCACTTTTTGCTGATAACCGGTCAGATTCTCTCCACCTAAATAAACTCGGATTTTCTCTGAAAAATTTCTGGAAATCTGAGCATTCAAAGTAGAATAACTTGGCGAATAATCTCCAATCTGGAATTCTGCCGGATTCGATCTGGTGTTCGGAAGTCTTTGTTTTCCGACTAAATTTAATGTCGTGTCAAAGCTCCAAAATCTGCCTTTTTCAGTTTTATTAGTTGAATAAGCTAGATTAGCAAATCCACGATGTTTAGCCATAAACGGTACTTTTTTCAGTCCGCTCAAGTAATCCAAAGCGACATCATAATATTTGTAAGCCACTCGGAATTCCAGATTTTTCACAGGCTGGAAATCCCATTGTGTCTGGAAACTGTTGGCAAAAGATTTTCCCTCAAGATTATAAAACAAAATTTTCTGAGCAGATTCATCCAAATCTGTCACAACCTGATTTTGGAAATCCGTTCTGAAAAAATCAGCCAAAACCGTGGATTTTCTTCCAAATAGCTTGAATTCTTGTTGCAAACTTACACCATAATTCCAAGCAATTTCTGGCTTTAAACCGTAGATTTCGCCTCCATTATTGATGATTTGAATTTGACGATTCGATGCAAAATAAGACTGGCTTTCTGCAAAGATATTCGCAGTTCGGAAACCTCTTCCCGCCGAAATTCTGAAAATCGTTTTCGGTGTCAAATCATATTTGAAATTCATTCTAGGCGTAAACTGAGTTCCCGCAAGATTATGAAAATCAACACGAGCACCTGTTACCAAAGTAAATTTTTCGCCGGTCAAAGTATATTCTGCAAACAATCCGGGAACGGTTTCGGTTCTTTTGTAATTGTCCAAAAGATAATCTTCATCGTATTTGTCATAAAGAAAACTTGCACCAACTTTATACTTGTTGTTTGTATTTCCAATGATGCTTTCGAAAATCAAATTAGAGTAATAAGAAGTTTCCTTCCCAAAATAATTCCTCAATCCGAAAAAGCTATCTTGCTGATGATAAGTCAATTGATTCATCCAACCCAAGCTTTGGTAAGGTTTCCCTTTGAAAACATAACCCGTTTTGTTCCAAACCTGGAATCTTGAAATATCAATCCCAACGCCATAAAGCGATTGGTCTTTTTGCGGAATCCTTTTATTGTATCCTATTTGTCCGGCCGTCCTTTCATCTTTCAAGTAATTAATCCCAAAATGTGAACCAAATCCTGAACCTTGCAAATCATTGTAATTCAAAAGATAAGCTACGTTTAACTGACTTCCTTTTGGACGGTCAAGAAAACCGTCATCATTCATATCCGTATCGCCAAACGTTCCGTTGCCGTGTAACAAAACACTTTGAGCCCATTTGTCGGAAATTGGAGAAGTACTCGTCACATTCGCTTCAACTCGTCCGTTGTTATCAGAAAACAAATTGATTTCCGTTTCAGATTTTTTATCATCATCTTTCGTTTTCAAAAGTTCCGTATTAATTTGTCCTGTGATACTTTCGTAGCCGTTCACAACCGTACTTCCGCCTTTGGTCAACTGGATTCCGCCAATCCATTTTCCAGGAATGAAATTCAGTCCATAAGGCGAAGCCAATCCACGGATTTCCGGCAGTTGTTCTTTGGTAAGAAGCGTATATTTCTGGTCTAGTCCGAGCATTTTCAGTTGCTTGGTTCCAGTGACAGCATTACTGAATGAAACATCCACAGTCGCATTGGTTTCAAAACTTTCGGAGAGGTTGCAGCAAGCGGCTTTCAACAATTCTTTGGAGCTGATATTGAAAATCAATCCCGCTTCTTTTTTGCTGATAGCTGTTGCTTCTTTTTCCCTCGTCAGTTTTACACCTTCAATCTGGTTCGTTTTCGCATCAGAATCTGAGTGATGTTCAAGTGTGTCATTCGGTTTTTCAAAATCAGAACCTCTCGTGTAGAGACAGCAAGCAGGCAGATTTTTATAAGCTTCTTCAGGTGCTTTGAATTTCTCATTATCGTGACCAACTTCAGCGATTTGTTTCAGGATATCATCACATTTGACTTTCGATTCGTCAAGTGTCATTGTCAATGTCTGATTACTGGCTGTCCAGTTGGCGGTTGTTGCGCCGGCTTTCAAGGCTGCTTTTTCTATTCTTGCTTTACATTGTCCGCAATTTCCTTTTACCAAAAATTGTTCTGTAACGGTTTGTGCAAAAGACAATACGGAACAAACGAGCAGCATAGAAAACATAAGTTTTCTACTTAAATAATTCATCGTCAAAAATTTAAATTAATTACTTAAGTTCGCAGACTTGTTTTGTATCGGCATTTTTCGCCATTTTTTTGCTGTTGTCAGGACGGTCGTATTGGCAGCAGGCATCCAAATCGTCATAGACTTTGTCAGAAGCACGGAACATTTCGTTGTCGTGGCCAACGTCGGCTACGCTTTTCAGGATAGATTTTTTGTCCGTTTTGGAAGCGTCATAACTCACAGTCAGGACTTTTTTGCTCATACTCCAGTCGGCTGATTTTACGTTTTTGTCAGACTTAGCAGCTGTTTCGATGCGTTCTTTGCACATTCCGCAGTTGCCTTCTACTCTGGCTTTGAAAGATTTGGTTTGAGCAGAAAAATTGGAGAATAAAAATATGGAAAGGAATAAAATTCCTGATTTTATGATTGTATTCATTTTGATTAATTTTAATTGTTTGAATTAAGATTTTGTAAAAATCTTGAAGTTTTACATTCTCGCAGATTTTTCAGATTATGCGGATTCTTATATTAAAAAATCTGCAAGATTTGCATAATCAGCGAGAGATTGCTAATTAAAATTAACCCAATTTAGGCGGTTGCCAGATATTGAAAGACCTTGCTAAAGGTGATTGTGAATAGTAAGAAAATGGATTGTTGATTGTGAAAACCAATGTTTTCAGTTTGTTGTCGAAGTTATTCAGAACAACAGAAAAAACGAATCCCGAACTGCAGGTTTTGCAAGTGGTGCAATTGTCTTTGCAATCTTTTTCTTTTTTGGAATCGTGATGACAAGAATCTGATTTTTTCTCATCCTTTTTGCAACAGTCAGAAGTGTTTTTCTGAGCTTCGCAACAAGAAATCTGAGCAACTTGAGCATTAAAGTTCTGCTTCGGAAATACAAAAATTCCCAAACAGAAAATCATTAATATCAGTTGCAGTTTTCTCAGCATCACTTTGCAAAATTATGAAATGTAAAATAAATGAACCACAAAACGCACAAAGATTTTCACAAAGCACACAATCATTTGACGAAGTCAAAACTTTGTGACCTTGAAAATATTCGAATATCAAAAAAACCTTGTGACCTTTGTGTTAAAAAATTAGTAAATTTTTTGTGTCTTTTGTGGTTCAAAAAACTATTTCTCAGTTTTCACAAGCGCTTTTTTTCTTCTCAAAAAGTAAAATACCAATCCGCCAATTAAAACAATCGGCCAGATAGAAATCACAAAAACAAATAATTGCTGAATCAAATAGAATCCTTCCACAAAAGCATTTTTCACATCATACAAAAAATTGTATTTGTATTCATTATCAATATTTTTGGTATTGATGATAGGGATTTTCGCAACACTCGTTTTTGGTTCTTTGATGAAAATATCAACAGTGGAAAATTTTAGATTATCTGTAAGAATTTCGTCAGAATATTTCTGCATATTGGCTTCGGACATATTGTTATCATCAAGATTCACTTTATCTTTTCCGGCTTTCAGTTGAGAAATGTTGGACTTGGTTTTAGCTTGTCTTTCAGATTCCAATTTCGCTAAACGGATTCCCGCAGAAACATCTTCTGCGGAAATGATTCTGGAATTGAGGAACACTTTTTTATCATTAATAAAATCCAAAAATTCTCCCAACTTCTGAGTCGGAACTCTTACCTGCATCCTGTTCTGATTCTGGAATTTTCTAATCAATATCGCCGATTCATCCGATGTATTGTAAGTATCTTCCGACAATGTCTGTGTCTCCATTCTACTCTTGGTCACAAATCCGCCCAGTGATTGAAGCTGCTTCTCAATCGAGATTGTCGCATCATAAACATCCTTCACTTCCATATCCACTTCTGCGGTTCTCACAAATTGCCGGTCTTTTACATTTTGCGTGGCAGCCATAGAAATACTGTCGGAAACTGATGCGCTGTCAATTGCATAATCTGCCGATGCATAAGCAGATTCAACTCTTTCTGACTTTTTACAGGCGAACAAAGTCAAAGCAAGTAAACAGATTGATAAGATTTTAGTTTTCATAATACATATTTTGAAATTAATATTTTTATATGGGGCAGCTATTTCCGCGCTCCGTTCCCGCTATTTTTGTCCAAGCTTTTGCCAAGCAAAAAAATGAGCTCCACTCAGCTCGGGCTGCAATCGTATGACGTTCCAAAAGATTGGTTAAGAGTTTCTTTTGTTTCTGTCTGACTCAAAATTGATAATTAAGATGAAAGCTATTTTGCAAATCAATCCGAAACACTTTGTAAACCTAACTTAAATTTTAAATTGTTGATTTTTAGCATTTTGTAAAACTAATTTTCAGAAAAAAGTTAGATCATCAGCTATTTGTAAAAGATTTTTAGGAATATTAATTGCATTCTACAAGAAAACAGGAATCAATGAACACCACTATTTCCAAAATCAAAGGAATTTTCAATCTTCTGAAACATATCGATATAGATCAGATTTCCAAAATCTCGCAAAAAGTTGACCTTCCAAAATTAATGGACCAATTCTCAAAATTAGATGAGAATCAAATCAAAGGCTTGACAAAAATGCTGGATTCTTCCGGAAAGAAAAAAGAATTACCTCCAATCAACGGCGATTTTTATGAGCTGCATATGAAACTGACGGATGAACAAAGAGCAATTCAATTACAGGTTCGGGAATTTATGGAGAAAGAAGCAAAACCTCTGGTCAACAGATATTGGCTGACAGACGATTTCCCACACGAACTGATTCCCAAATTCAAAAAACTGAATCTCTGCGGTGTCACCTACGAAGGTTACGGCTGCCCGAATTTACCATTCCTGATGGAAGGTGTCATTGCGATGGAAATTGCCAGAGTGGATGCGTCGTTGGCAACATTTTTCGGCGTTCAGTCCGGATTGTCAATGGGCTCGATTTATATGTGCGGTTCCGAGGAGCAAAAGCAAAAATATCTCCCGGGAATGCAGCAATTCGATTTGATCGGCGCATTTGGATTGACAGAACCGGAAGTTGGTTCCGGCGCTGCTGGCGGATTGACGACAGCATGCAAAAAAGTTGAAGGCGGCTGGGTTCTGAATGGGCAGAAAAAATGGATTGGAAATGCCACTTTTGCAGATGTGATTATCATTTGGGCAAGAGATTTAGATGATAATCAGGTCAAAGGTTTCATTGTTGAAAAAGATACTGTAGGATTTGAAGTTGAAAAAATCAAAGGAAAAATGGCACTTAGAATTGTGCAAAACGGACTCATCACAATGAAAGATTGTTTCGTTGCCGATTCTCAGAAAATGGAACACGCCAACAGTTTCAAAGACACTGCAAAAGTCCTTCAAATGACAAGAGCCGGTGTAGCGTGGATGGCGACAGGCTGCGCTAGAGGCGCTTACGAAAGTGCTTTGGATTACACCAGAAAACGGAAACAATTCGGAAAACCGATTGCTTCGTTTCAATTAGTTCAGGGACATTTGGTAGAAATGTTATCCAATTTAACTGCCATGCAAACCTTGGTTTTCAGATTGTCAGAGATGCAGGATGCCGGTATTTTGAAAGACGAACACGCATCTTTGGCCAAAGTTTTTTGTAGTTTGAGAACTCGTGATGTGGTGGCGCAGGCAAGAGAAGTAATGGGCGGAAACGGAATCTTATTAGAACACGATGTTGCCAGATTCGTTGCCGATGCGGAGGCGATTTATTCCTACGAAGGAACGAAAGAAATCAACTCGTTGATTGTCGGTCGCTCGATTACGGGAATGAGTGCCTTTGTTTAACTATCTTATGATAATGGAATCTAATGTTTGATTCAGTAAATTTACACAAATGAAACGCTTGCGTTCCATCTGAACTTTAAAACAATAGAAACAACAGATGAAAAATGTAGTTTTTTTAATATTAATCAGCTTATTTTTGCAACAATGTGCGCATCAAAAAGTGGATTTAACCAAACCTCAACAACCAACAACAATGGAAGATAACACACACGTCAACAATCCTTATTACTCAAGAACTGATAAAACCAAATTGAATGTTTCCAATGAAGAATGGAAAAAAATCCTTTCACCGGAAGTCTATGCTATTGCTCGTGAAGCCAATACGGAATATCCTTTCACCGGAAAATATAATGATTTTGATGAAGTCGGCGAATATTATTGTGCGGTTTGCGGCAATCATTTATTCCGCTCAAGCTCCAAATTTGCGAGCACTTGCGGCTGGCCGAGCTTCTTTGAAGCAGACAAAGACGGTGTGACTTACAAAAGGGATTCATCCCACGGAATGGAACGTATCGAAGTGCTTTGCAAACGCTGCGATTCTCACTTGGGACACGTTTTCAATGACGGACCGCCGCCGACCGGAACCAGATATTGTATGAATTCCGTTAGTCTGGATTTTCAGCGAGATAAGAAATAAATCAATCCCGAATTATTCGGGATTTTCTTTGATATAACTTAAATTTGTAAGATTAAATCTAATTATAAGTTGAAAACAATATTCATTACCGGAGCCACTTCCGGAATTGGGAAAGCGACAGCTGTTTTATTAGCACAACATAAAAACAGATTGATTATATGCGGCAGAAATCAAACCGTTCTCGAAGAACTTAAAACTGAATTATCCCAACAAACCGAAATTTTTAGTTTAAACTTCGATGTTCGTAATTCGGATGAGGTTTTTTCTGCCATTAATTCACTTCCGGAAGATTGGGAAAACATTGATGTTTTAATCAACAATGCAGGAAATGCTCATGGACTCGACCCGATTTCCGATGGAAACATAGACGATTGGAATGCAATGTTGGACGGGAATATAAAAGGTTTATTATATGTTTCTCAGCCGATTATCAAACTGATGAAAAATAGAGGAAATGGGCAAATTATTAATATCAGTTCGGTAGCGGCGAGACAAACTTATGCTAATGGCGTTGTTTATTGTGCTTCCAAAAAAGCGGTCGATGTCATCTCTGAAGGAATGAGAATTGAGTTGACGGAATTCGGAATTCGCGTGACAAATATTCAGCCAGGTGCTGTGGAAACTGATTTCTCGAAAGTAAGATTCAAAGGAGATGATGAAAGAGCAGCGACAGTTTATGCAGGATATGAACCGTTGCTTCCGGAAGATATTGCAGATACGATTGCTTATTGCATCAATGTTCCGGAGAGAGTTTCTATTGCAGAGATTGCGATTTATCCAAAAGCGCAAGCTGAGCCGAGAACGATTTATAGAAATTAATTGTTATGATAATTAGAATTCTTTTATTGTTCTTTTGTTTCACTTTTGTTTTTGGAATTTCTCAAAATAAAAAAGAGAAAACATTATTAAGCCAGGTTTCAAAATTGGATTCAATGATGCAGAATAATGATTCTAAGGTTTTGGATTTATTTTCTGATGATGTTTCCTTTGGACATTCTAACGGCTGGATTCAGAATAAAGAAGATTTCAAAAAAGATTTCGAATCCGGAAAAGTAAAATATCAGTCGGTTAAACAAACCGACTTGAAAGAATTCAGAATCAAAAATAAGTTCGCAAACATTCGTAGAATCATAGCTGTCAAAGGACTTTACAAAAATGAAATATTCGAAATGAAATTGTCTGTCCTCGAATTTTGGATTCTGAAAAATGGAAAGTGGAAATTGTGGGGCCGGCAAAGTGTGAGTTTGAAATAATTCTTCCTTAATCCTTACATTTGCAGAATGAAAATCCTTCACATAGAAACCTCGTCCAAAAACTGTTCTGTTGCCATTTCTGATGGCGAAAAATTATTATGTCTTTGCGAAGAAGTTTCCGATAATTACAAACAGTCAGAAAGTCTTCATACCTTCGTAGAGTGGGCGTTGGAAGGCGCAGAGATTTCTCTGAAAGATCTGGATGCGATTTCTCTCGGAAAAGGCCCGGGTTCTTACACAGGACTCAGAATTGGAGCGGCTTCTGCGAAAGGATTTTGTTATGGACTTAAACTGCCGCTGATTGCCGTTAATTCTTTGGATTCTATGGTTGAAGAATTTGTTAATCAAGGGTTTGAATTGATCATTCCTTTGATTGATGCCAGAAGAATGGAAGTTTATACTGCTATTTTTGATGGAAAATCCGGCGAAATGATTTCTGAAACCGAAGCTAAAATTCTCGATGAAACTTCTTTTTCAGAATTGACTTACAAGAAAGTTTTATTCATCGGAGACGGTGCAAAAAAAGCACAAGAAATTTTCAATCTTCCGAATGCAGAATTTAAGTTTGATATTTATCCATCAGCAAAAGGATTGATTAAAAAATCTGTTGAGAAATTTGATCAAAAGGACTTTGAAAATGTCGCTTATTTTGAACCTTTTTACCTGAAAGATTTTCAGGGAGTTAAAAAGGCTGACAGAATTAAAAAAACATAATTGATGAAATATTTTTTTCTACTACTTTTATTCTTGAGTAGTTTCTACTATTCTCAGTCAGAAATTTTAGACAAGTATCCTCCAGGTGTATCTTTTTATGAAAAAGGAGAATTAAATTTTTTAAAGGAGCTTCAAGATGCGGCAAAAGAAAATGATATCAAATCCTGTGATAAAAAAACAGATTTTTATAAATTATCTTGGATTGTCTATCCCGATAAAACTATAAAATTCATAAAGGATCCGGATACAGTAAGTGTAGGAAAAAGCAAATGTGCGTATGATTTTGCGAAAAAAACCTTCAAATATCTTAAAGACTGGAATCCCGTAATTATTAATGGAAAATCTTATGCCGCTTTAGTTCAGTATGAAATTTATCCCTCTGATATTCTTGCTTTTAAAATCTCGGATAATTTGACTCCTGATTTTAAACAAGCAGAATACCCTGGCGGATATAAAAGATTTCATTCTGATATTGAAAGAATTATTCAAAATACAATGTCAAAATATCGGATAAATTTGAATAATGAAACAGTAAATGTCAGTTTTAAAATTTCTAAAGAAGGGTATATGAAAGATATAAAATTTTCTCCTAATATTCCTTTCAGAACAATTGATGATTTGTTATTGGATTTTAAAAAATTAACGAAATGGAAACCAGGAACCCGAAATGGAGTTGCTGTTGAAACATCTTATAATATGCCTATGACATTCGTTTATTAGCGATTACTTCTTAGAAATACGATACAATTTACCGCTGTCGGTAATTGCATATAGATTTCCGTCTTTTCCGTCAAAAACATCACGAAATCTCTCGTGCTGGTCTTCTAGGAGTCGCTCTTCACCAACAACTTTGTTGTTTTCGAGAATGATTCTGTTGATTTTTTCTCCGCTTAGACAAGCGATGAAAAGATTGTTTTTCCATTCCTGAATATTTCCGGTATAAAAAGTGATTCCGCTTGGTGAGATTACTGGATCCCAATAATAGACCGGTTGTTCCAGCCCTTCTTTTTTCGTCAATCCATTATTGATTTTTTCCCCGGAATATTCGATTCCATAAGTTATCGTTGCCCAACCGTAGTTTTTTCCGGCTTTGATGAGGTTGATTTCGTCGCCACCTCTTGGTCCCATTTCTGTTTCCCAAAGTTCTCCGGTTTCTGGATGAATCGCAATTCCCTGCGGATTTCTATGGCCATACGAATAGATCTCAGGCTGTGCTTTAGAATTTCCGATGAAAGGATTCCCTGCTGCCGGTTTTCCATTTTTATCAATTTTAATAATTTTTCCTAAATAAGCTTTTAAATCCTGAGCCAACGGACGCGTTTCCAGATCTGATCTTTCACCTGTGCTTACAAAAAGATTCCCGGATTTGTCAAATGCCAATCGGCTGCCGTAGTGTAACCGTCCGTCATAAGAAGGCGTTGCCCGGAATATTACTATTGGATTTACAATTTTATTTCCTGATAATAATCCTTTCCCGACAGACGTTAGATTCCCTTTTTCATAAGGTTCTGAAAATGTCCAGTAGATAGTTTGATTATTTTCAAAATCAGGATCGATCACAATATCAAGTAGTCCTCCTTGTCCGCGACTATCTACTTTCGGAAGTCCGGTTATTTTTGTCACGGATTTACCGTCCGGTGAAACAAGATTAATGAAACCTGTTTTCTCTGTAACCAAGAAATTATGATTTGGTAACTGTACAATTCCCCAAGGCTTTCCGAGGCTTTTGTTAATCACGTCTACGTTATACTCTGTCTGTGTTTTGTAACCCATTACTCTTGTTTGACCAACAAATGCAGGTTTGTAATCCGAGTTTGGTTTTTCCTTTTCAACAGGCGGAAGATTTTTGATTGATTCTTTTTCCTGACAGGAAACTAAAATGGTTGAAAAACAAAATGCTGACAGAATAATGGATCTTAACATAACAGAAATTTTCTCTAACGAATGGAAAAATAATGCCAGTAAAATTTGTTAGTTTGAATTTTAATTCTACATTTGTAGAATTAATTTTATATTTGTAGAATGAAAGAACAAAAATTAACCGATGCAGAAATTGTTTTAATGGAGATTCTTTGGAAGAAAGAAAGGGTGTTTATGAAAGATATTCTTGAAGAATATGCGGAACCAAAACCTGCTGCAACAACTATTGCAACACTTCTCAAAAGAATGCAGAACAAAGATTTGATAGGCTACAAAACTTATGGAAACTCAAGAGAATATTTTCCAAAAGTGAAAAAAGAAGATTATTTCCAGGAAGAAATGTCTTCTATGATTGACCGTTTTTTTAATAATTCTGTGAGCCAGTTTGCATCATTTTTCACTTCGAATGCAAAATTGTCTCAGAAGCAATTGAAAGAACTTCGGGACATTATTGACAAAGAAATAACAGACTAAAATGTTAACCATTATTTTCAAAATAATCCTTTGTTCATCATTATTGATCGGGATTTATTATTTGGTTTTGCAAAAAGAAAAGATGTTCCGGTTCAACAGGTTTTATCTTTTGTTGGCTTTGGTTTTTTCTTATGTAATTCCGTTTGTAAAAATCAATCTTCCTGCGGTTTCTCAACAGAAGAAAGAATTGATTTTTGACGAAATCCAAACACAACAATTGATTCAGACTACAACTCAAGCAACTGATTTTAATTGGATGTATTTGATTGTTTCAATTTGTATTTTAATATCAATTGGTTTGATAATCAGAACTGTAATTTCAATTAGAAAAATTATTACTCTGAAAGGACAAGAGATTAATTATCAAAATCAGAAAGTAAAATTAGTTGAGAAAAATTTGCCTCCGTTCAGTTTCTGGAACAAAATCTATCTGAACAAAAATTACTTCGAAAAAGGGCAAATCGATAACCGAATTTTTCAACACGAGAAAACACATATTGTTCAGAAACATTCTTGGGATATTCTGTTTTTACAACTTTTGAAAATTATTTCCTGGTTCAATCCAACCTTATATTTTTATAAAAAAGCAATGACAGATAACCACGAGTTTTTGGCTGATGAAAGTATTATTCAACAAAAAAATAATGTGAAAGATTATCAAACATTGATTCTTTCAGAAATTCTCCAAACCCAGAATCTGAACCTGACACACCAATTCAATTACAATAACACCAAAAAACGATTTATTATGATGACCACAAAAAAGTCAAAATTCGAAAAAGCAAAAAAACTGTTTGCTGTCTCTACTTTTGCCGGATTAAGTATTATGTTTATACAGAAAGTTTACGCTTCGGAAGCTAAGCTTGAAGTCAAATCTAACATTCCTGAAATTACTACAAATAATTTTGTAAAGCTTGATACAATTCCGAGTAAAAAAGCGACTCAAGCCAATATAAAAATCAAAGGAAAGAAAAATATTCCGCCTCCACCACCTCCAACAGAGATGAAGGAAAATGAATTGCCGATTCCGCCACCGCCACCTCCAGCAAGAAATTTAGCTCCTGCGGAATTCCCCGAGGGATTGACTGCATTGAGAACGAATTTTATGAATGCCTTTGATTCATCATCTTTAAGTGGAAAAGGAACCTTGAAAAGCAACTTGTATATTTCCATCGATGAAAATGGAAAAACGACCAATATAAAAGCAGACGGACCCAATTCAAATTTTAATAATGAAGCGATTAAAGCTCTCAAAGCTGTTACTCAAGATAAAGTTTGGAAACCAGCAACAGAAGACGGAAAATCCGCTGCAACTGTTTTTCAATTGCCGATAACCATGAAATTTGAATAACAATTTGAATAATAATTAATTCGAACCGTGTCGAAGTTTAAAACTTTGACACGGTTTTTGGTTTGTGGAAAACCACATATTATTTCGTAAATTTGTTAGATGCAATTCAAACTTCAATCAGAATATCAACCAACTGGAGATCAGCCTCAAGCGATAGAAAAATTAGTAGAAGGAATCAACATTGGTGAGAAATATCAGACACTTCTCGGTGTTACCGGTTCCGGAAAGACCTTTACGGTTGCCAACGTTGTGCAGCGGGTTCAAAAGCCGACTTTGGTTCTGGCACACAACAAGACTTTAGCGGCTCAGCTTTTTATGGAGTTCAAGGAATTTTTTCCTGAAAATGCAGTTGAATATTTTGTAAGTTACTACGATTATTATCAGCCCGAAGCTTTCATTGCCTCAACCAACACTTACATCGAAAAAGATCTGAGTATCAATGAGGAAGTTGAAAAACTAAGGTTGTCTGCTACTGCAAGTTTACTCTCCGGAAGACGGGATGTTTTGATTGTGGCATCGGTTTCCTGTATCTATGGTATCGGAAATCCGACCGAATTTCATAAATCACTAATTACAATCGAAAAAAATGAAAAGCTATCCAGGACAAGATTACTACATCAATTAGTTAGTGCCTTGTATTCCAGAGCTTTGAATGAATTTCAGAGAGGAACATTCCGTGTTAAAGGTGATGTTATTGATATTTACCCGGCTTATGCAGATACAGCAATTAGGATTCAGTTTTTTGGAGATGATGTAGAGAAGATTCAGAGCTTTGATCCTGTTTCCGGAAATGTGATTTCAAATTTTGACTTAATTAATATTTATCCTGCCAATCTTTTTGTAACGACGCCTGAAACGATGCAAAGTGCAATCCGTCAGATTCAGGATGACCTGGTAAAACAGGTTGATTTCTTTAGAGAAATTGAAAAACCTTTGGAAGCCAAACGTTTGGAAGAAAGAACAGAACTGGATTTGGAAATGATTCGGGAATTGGGTTATTGTTCAGGAATTGAGAATTATTCCCGTTATATGGACGGGCGTTTGCCAGGAACAAGGCCATTCTGTCTTTTGGACTATTTCCCGAAAGACTTCTTAATGGTGATTGATGAAAGCCACGTCACCATTCCTCAGGTTCATGCGATGTACGGCGGCGACCGAAGCCGGAAAGAAGTTCTGGTGGAGCACGGGTTCCGATTACCTGCGGCTATGGACAACAGACCTTTGAAATTCAATGAATTTGAAGATATGCAGAATCAAGTGATCTATGTTTCGGCGACACCTGCGGATTATGAACTCGAAAAAACAGGCGGAACTTATATAGAGCAAATCATTCGTCCAACAGGACTTTTGGATCCGATCATCGAAGTTCGTCCGACAATGAATCAAATTGATGATTTGATCGAAGAAATCCACAAAAGAGTAGAATTGGACGAGAGAGTTTTAGTTACGACTTTGACCAAAAAAATGGCGGAAGAGCTTACGAAATATTTTACTAAAGTTGGAATCAGAACAAGATACATCCATTCTGATGTGGAGACTTTGGAAAGAATCCAGATCATGCAGGATTTGCGTTTGGGATTATTTGATGTTTTGGTTGGGGTTAATCTTTTAAGAGAAGGATTGGATTTGCCGGAAGTTTCATTGGTTGCCATTTTGGATGCTGATAAAGAAGGGATGTTACGTTCCAGAAGATCAATGATCCAAACAGTTGGTAGAGCAGCCAGGAATCTGAATGGACGTGCAATAATGTATGCTGATAAAATAACAAAATCTATGCAGGCGACTATCGATGAGACTAATTATCGTCGTGAAAAGCAGATGAGATATAATGAAGAACACGGCAAGGTTCCACAGGCATTGAACAAAAAAATCAGTGAAAATCTGGTCGGCAGAAGCAAAGATTTCCCGGACGAAAAATATACACACAAAGAGATTCTCCTGGAAGTTGCTGAAACAAAAGCTAATTACGGAAATGAAGATATTGAAAAAATCGTGGCTCAAAAACAAAAAGAAATGGAAACCGCAGCTAAGAATCTTGATTTTATAAAAGCCGCCAAATTGCGTGATGAGATTGCTGCTTTGAAAGGATAAACAAAAAAGTTGGAAAACAATTTCCAACTTTTTTAATTTAAAATTTATAATTCTTTGTTTTAGATTTTTGAAATTCCACTTTTCCACGAATCGGAATGAGTAAATCCATCAAACCATTCAGTTTGATCTCGTAGATTGTTGAGAGTTGCATCCCCAATTTTCCTTGTGGAAAGCCACCATTTCTCATAAACCATTCGAGATAAGAAATAGGCAGATCTGCCAAAATTGTTTCTTTATATTTTCCGAAAGGCATTTTGACTTCACAAATTTCTTTCAGTATTTGCGGATTAATCCCTTCCATTTTTTAAATAATAAGATCTGTTTTATTCTCAAGCTCATCATCATCTGCAGGGAGTTTCAGAGGCGGTGGTGTGTCGTCTTCAGAAAATTCATCGCGGTAAACCTGGATTAGCAATACTGTAATCGACATCAGGATCGGACCGAAAATCAATCCCATAAATCCGAAAATATTCATACCCATAATAATTCCAAAAACGGTAATCAAAGGATGGATATCTTCCAGTCGTTTCAGTAATGTAAATCTCAATAGATTATCCGTTAAGCCGACAATCACCAATCCGTAAATCAATATTCCAACACCTGCCCCGGTTTGTCCTTCTGCAATCATGAAAATTCCGACAGGAAGATAAACTATTGCTGCACCAACGACTGGCAACATTGATGCTAATGCGGTTAATGCAAATAAAAGCATCGGACTTGGCGCTCCGAAAATATAATAACCAATCAAAGCAACAATACCTTGTCCTAGCGCTACAACAGGAATACCAATGGCATTTGCCATGACAAGCTTTACAAACTTATCGCCCAGCATTTGCGTGTTAGCCCTTTTAAAAGGCATGGCTCTCGCTGCCATTCTTTCAAATAATCTGGCTTTTACAAACATAAAATACAGCACAAAGTACATCGAAATAACAACTGTAAATGTATTGACAGTTGTACTCAGAGCTTTTGTAGAAAAGGTTCCTGCAAAGTTGGTAACCTTAGCAATGTTTTCTTTGCTGAGAATGTCAAACCCAACTTTCTGAAAAATAAACTGATGTATTTTCTCCAGAAAAATATTAAATTTCTGCATATAAACCTGTGCATTTCCTAGTTTGGAAACCAATTGATCAACAGTGAAATAGACAGGTAAAATCAGAATAATCAAGGAAGCGAGCATCAAAACAGTTGAGGATAACCAAGGCTTCCAGTTCTTCTCTTCGATCAGATAGAAATTATACTTTCTGCAGATGATGTAAAGTGTAATTGCTCCAAGGAATGAAGGAATGAATAATGCCAGATTCCAGCAAATTAATCCAACAAAAACACAAATAAGAAGAATTAATGCGACCTGTTTGATAACAACAGAATCTATTGGTTTACCGGAATCTGACATAGTTTATTTTGAATTTATTTTATTAGCCTAATTGTCTGGGTGAGCCAAAGTATGCACAATAAGTAGAATACATTGCAATATAAGCGAATGGAATTGTAAGATAAACTCCAACACAACAAAGTACAAAACCGGCAATACTGATGAGCGCAGCTAAAAAAGCAGTAAATAAAATCGTGCCATAGTTTTCCTGAGCAATATTGAATGATTTCTTAAGTGCGTCAAACGCGCTTGCTTTTTCAAAAATCAAAATCGGATAACCTAAAAAGAAAAAAGGCATTGCAAAAAATGCAGGAAGAATGCACATTAAAAACAAAATGGTTAAAGCAATTTGAGTAATGAAAGCATATATAACGATATTAATGAAATTCTGCTTATAAGCAAAAAAGATATCAGAAACTGTAATGGGCTGTTTATAATTGGATTTGTTAGCGACATAAATGAGACTTACAAAAATAGGCGTCAAAAGAAGTGTTACTAAAAAGTTAGCGCCACTGTAAGCTGCAAATCCAGGCGCAGCGATAACATCTTTATAATCAATATTTCCGCCGGAATCCTTGATCTGCTCCACCAAAAGGGCAGAGTTAAAACCCGTAAGCAACTGTATAAGATAGCTAAGTAAAAAATAAATAACAACTGCCAAAAAGCAGTATAAAAAAGTATTTTTAAAAATTTCCAGAGCGTGAGAAATTATAGCTCCTGCCTCTCTGTTAGGAGATGTAGCCTGCGAATCGAATTCATTAAAATTTTCCATTGAGTTTATTTTTGTAGTTGATACTCAAATCTACACAAAAATTTTTTGAAATGGATGAACTCAGGAAAAATTATTCCTGAAAATCAGCAATCAAGTGTTTGTAAAGAACATAAATTACGGCATTCCAAAACGGAAATGTCACGAAGATTCCAAAAAAGAAAATGACAAGTCCACAATAAGAAACTAATATAGAAACCAGACAAGCCAGCAAAACCACAATAATATTTTTCTGAAAAACCTGAACACTGATCCTGAAAGCCCGGAAAAAATTGTAATTCTTATAAAGAACCAAAGCCGGAACAAACAACATCATTCCCATCCAAAATAGGCTCAACGGCGGAATAATCAGAATATAGCTGTTAAGAATATTCCAGAAAAGCGAGTAAATCAAAAATAAAAAGAAATAGTGGCCTTGGAATCCAGCAAACAAATCCGACATTGCAACAGGCTCGCCGATATCCAGTTTCCTGTAGATTTTGAGAAAGCCTATATTCAAAGGGAAAATCACAGATTTGATGACGAGAATAGCCATTGTAAAATACATAGCGTTTTCGGTTTTCATCAGTTCCTCATACTTTTTTATAAAAGCTGGAAAATCAGAATACATCAGCTGTGAGAACTGATTTACTTGCTCAAAAAGCCCGTAGTATCGGAACGCATAAGCACCGGCAAACATAATCACAGAAAAATAGATCACCGTAAACAACAGCTGAAACGGCAAAGTCCTCATCCAATATTGATAGGCTTCTGTAAGTATTTTTCCAATTTCCGGTTTTTGCGTCGTCATTTCTCAAACTTTTTTGCAAAAGTAGCTATTATTGTTTTGGAAATATACCGCAAAGGCACAAAATTATTTATCTACTCTTTTTAAGGCACAAAAACATCCAATATTGGGAACTTTGCGACTTATCAATTGTATTAGATTATTAAATTGCGCCTTTGCGATACAAATTCCTATTTTTGTTTTTATGTTTCAGAATCCGCAGTTTCAAAAGATGGACGAATTATCAGAGAGAAAAGAACCCTTCTTTTTTCTGATTAATTTTTTGATGAATGAGGTCAGAATCTTTACAAAAAGCGAAATTGAAAATAAGGCTTTGTTAATTGATTTTCCAAATCTTACAAACGTCAATTATCAACACGCGACAATTCCGGATTTTGAGTGGAAATCATTTCCGGAAACATTAGAAGATTATAAAAAAGGATTTGATTGGGTTCAGGAAAATATCAGAAAAGGAAATTCTTATTTGACGAATTATACAACTAAAACGAAAATCGAAACCAATCTTAGCTTAGAAGCTATTTTCCGATTATCAAAAGCAAAGTATAAAGTTTTGGTTCCGAATGAATTTGTATTTTTTTCGCCGGAAACATTTGTGGAAGTTGTTGATAACAAGATTTTTACGCATCCTATGAAAGGAACAATCGATGCGGAAATTGATGATGCAGAAAACATACTGAGAAACGACTCGAAGGAAAAGGCGGAACATTACACAGTTGTCGATTTGTTGAGAAATGATTTGAGTATGGTTGCGGACAATGTTCAGGTTAAAGAGTTTCAAAGAATCGATTATATCAAAACCAAACAGAAAAATCTCTTGGCAATGAGTTCGGAAATAGAAGGCGAAATCAAACCGGAATATCAAAATAAAATTGGAACCATTCTTCAAAAGTTGTTGCCGGCAGGTTCTATTTTGGGTGCGCCAAAGCCCAAAACTTTGGAAATCATTTTGGAAGCTGAGCAATATGAGAGAGGATTTTATACAGGAATTGCGGGTTATTTTGACGGAAAAAATCTGGATTCCTGCGTAATGATACGTTTTATTGAAAAAGAGAACGACCAACTGTTTTTCAAAAGCGGAGGTGGAATTACCCATCAAAGTGACCTTATCAGCGAATATGAAGAAATGAAAAACAAAATTTATGTCCCGATTTATTGAAAGTATCAAAGTTGAAGACCAAAAAATTTTCCTGAAAGAACTTCATCAGAAAAGAATGAACGACACTTTTTCGAATTTCGGAAAAGTATGTAAGATCGATATTTATAATTTATTCTTAAATCTTGAACATGATGAAGATGGACTTTATAAATTCCGGATCGAATATGATCTGGAAAACAATTTCAAAACACAAATCATTCCTTATGCGATTTCAGAATTAGGTGATTTCGAATTAGTTATTGATAATGAAATCGACTATAGCTTTAAGTCTGCTGACAGGGTTCAATTACAAAAACTGAAAGATAAAAGTCACGCAGATGAAGTCATTATTGTGAAAAATAATCAGATTACAGACACTTCATATTCCAATCTTTTATTCCTTAAAGATAAGACTTGGTTCACACCGAAAAGTTATCTGCTGAATGGCGTAATGAGGCAAAATCTTTTACATTTAAAAGAAATCAAAGAAACTGATGTCACTTTAGATAATATCAAAGAATTCACACATTTTCAGTTGATCAATGCTTTGAATGATTTCGATGATATGTTCGTTTATCCGATTGAAAAAATCATTAATCTTCCGAAAGAGGAATCGGATTTGGAGTTTTAATTTATTTTAGAGATTACTGATTCAACGGAATTATCTTCAAAAGTAGTTGTAATTGTTGCAGAGTTATTTTTGATTTTAAAAATTCTACATTTCAAACCACCATTAGAATTAATGTAAATATCAGCTTCATCAAATTTACTCTTTAGAGTATCTATTAATAAAATATATTCACAATCATTTATCCATTTTAGATTGTAAATCCTTTTATTTCCTATTTTTTTACCTGTTTTTAAATCGAAGGTTTCCTCAGATTGAGAATTTTGTTTTCTATCTAAAATATATTTTCTGTTATCAAATTTACTAACGAGTTCAAACTTACCAATATGAAAATCTTTACATTTTAAATCATGTTCATTTTTAAAACAAACAACTGAAAGAAGAGCAAAGCAAAGAAATAGATTTTTCATACTGAGTTTCGCTTACTTCAAAGCTTCAAAATACTGTTTCAGAACACCCGCATTATCACATTCAGAAGTCATAACTTCCAATATTTTCGGTTTCACATCCGGCTTGAAATAATTAGGTAAAACTCGGTCAAGAGAGATTTCATCTTCAACTCGTGTATATTCAAATCCGAAATTCTTTGCTAATAATTCCGCATTTCTGTGATGCTGTGTTGCAATGAACTCATCCAAAGCATTCGTTCCACTTGGTCCGGGAATAATTTTGAAAATATTCCCTTCCCCATTATTGAAAATCACAATTCTCGTATAAGGTGGAATGTACTGATTCCAAAGTCCATTGATATCATAGAAAAACGACAAATCACCGGTAATTAAAATGGTTGGTTCATCTTCCATCATTGCAAATCCCATTGCGGTAGAAGTACAGCCGTCGATACCACTAGTTCCTCGGTTGCAATACACATCATATTTCTGATATTCAAATAATTGTGCATATCGGATTGCCGAAGAATTGGAAAAGTGAATTCGGTAATTTTCAGGAACTTGATTGGATAATTGATTAAAAAGATAGAAATCAGAAAAAGGAGCTTTGTTAAGATATTCTTCGTGCTTTGCATCTTTTTTATCTTTCAGAACATCCCAAAGGTTGAAATAAGCTCTGGGTTCCAGATTAATTGATTTCAATAATTTGGAAAAGAAAACTTCCGGTTTTGTTTCAATTTTTTGACTTAGAACAAAATATGTATCGGGCTGCCAGTATTCATCAATATGCCAATGTTGCTTTGGTTTGGCTTTTCTCAGGAATTGCTTCACTCTTTTAGAAACCACATTTTGCCCGATTGTAATCAGCAAATCCGGTGCGTAAGTATGATAATCTTCCTCAGAAAAATCGGTGATATATCGGTCGATATGTGCGAAAAATTTGTCGTGCTGAAGATTGGAATTCATTTCTGTCAAGACAACAACGGTATGATTTTTAACTAATTGCGAAAGTTGAGCTTCCAATTCTGGATTTGGGGACAACGTTCCTGCAAGAATCATAATTCTCTTGGAAGTATGCCAATCTGCTATCAGATTTGATGGAACTTCGTAATTCTTTTTCTGAATTGTTTTCTCGACAGCCGGCATTACAGGTAACTCGTCCAACAAGTTGTAAAGTGGTTCTGTCAAAGGAATGTTGATATGAACCGGCCCGCTTTTTTCGATGCACAATTCAACTGCTTTTTTGATTGTTTCGAAATTATAATCATCAGCGCGGTCTTTTTCATCTTCCAGCAATTCGAAATCGCCGTAAGAATGCTGCTGGAAAATATTTTTTTGACGAATGGTTTGTCCGTCAAAAATATCAACAAAATCTGCTGGTCTGTCCGCCGTCAGAACCAAAAGCGGTACATTCTGATAAAATGCTTCCACGACAGCAGGATAATAATTAGCTGCAGCAGAACCGCTTGTACAAGTAATAGCAACAGGTTTTTTAATTGATTTTGAAATTCCCAAACCTACAAAAGCCGCCGCTCTTTCGTCCACAATACTGTAACATTGGAAAGCATCAATCTCAGAAAAATGAATCGCCAAAGGTGCGTTTCTGGAACCTGGAGAAATGATGATTTTATCGATGCCGTATTGTTCAAGAATATGTGCGAGAATCTGGATGCTGCGTTTTGCGGAATATTGCTTCATTTGGGAAAATTACTGAGAAATAAATCAGTTTGCAAATTTAATGAAAGCTTTTCAACTCCTTAATAATATTTCTCGCCGATTGTGCAGATTTAGCAAATTTTTATCTGCAGAATTTTCTATATCTGCGAGATTTTTAGAATTTAAAACAATCGCAATTGTTGCGTTCTGCTTCCTGTAAAATGTTCAGTTGTTAAAACGACTCTTTCTCGATTATTAAAAAATTTCTTCTTTCCAATTTCGAAAGTTTTATGAATCATTTCTGCAATATTTCCCTCGCCTTTATATCTTTCGTAAAATCTTTTTTCGCCAAGATTTCCGCCACGCATCGAGCGTATGAGATTCAGGACTTTGTCTTTTCTGTCTGGGAAATGTGCTTCCAGCCACTGGACAAAAACCGGTTCAACAGTATCATTCAGTCTGACAAGAGTATAACCGCAACTTTTTGCGCCGGCTTCAGAAACAGATTTCATTATAAAAAGGCTTTCGTCACTTGTCAAAGCAGGAATTACGGGCGCAATCATTACATTCACAGGAATATTTTTCTCAGATAAAACTTCAATCGCTTTCAGTTTGTTTTTGGCTGTCGAAGTTCTGGGTTCCATTACCCTTCTCAAATCTTCATTCAAAGTTGGAATACTCATATTCACTGAAATCAGATTTTTCTCTGCCATCTTTTCAAGAATATCTAAGTCTCTCAGAATCATAGTGTTTTTGGTGATAATGGAAACCGGATGTCTGTAATCCAAACAGACCTGAAGCAGTTTTCTGGTGATTTCGAATTGTCTTTCAATCGGTTGATAACAATCTGTATTTCCCGAAAGCATAATCGGTTTTGGAATGTAAGATTTTTTCTGAAATGTTTTTTCCAAAAGTTCCGGCGCATTTTTCTTGACCATTAATTTTCTTTCAAAATCAATTCCTGCGCTATAACCCCAAAATTCGTGAGTTGGTCTTGCAAAACAATAGGAACAACCGTGTTCACAGCCTTGATACGGATTCATCGAATAATCCATAGGCAAGTCCGGACTCTTGACAACATTGATAATCGTCTTTGGAAAAACTTCTGTAACCTGAGTCTTGATTTTTTCCAATTCATAATCTTCCGGCTCGAACGTATATCTGTCGAACCGGTTGATGACGTTGCGTTGCGCACCCTGACCTTTTGGAATTAAATCTGACATAAGTTGAGAAAATTAATGCAAAGGCACAAAGAAAAATGATTAAAAATCTGTTTTAAATCGCAAAACTTTGCGTCTTAAAGAAGTTAATAAGGAAATAAACTTTCCGCCTTTTCGATAAAATTGATTGGAATTATTGTTTCAAAATTATCACTTGAAAAATGAAAAATATCTTAAAATTCCGGAAAGTTTTCCACAAAAAAATCCGGCTCATAGGAACCGGAATTATGTATAATTAAATAGCTTATATTATAAAAAAGCTTCTAATTCTATACCATCACCTGATCCTGCGTAAGGTTTTCTCGGAGAGCTGAATAGCAAATGATGGTCAGAATAATCGCTGTTATAAAGTCTGTTTTTTAAATATTTTCTTACCGCAATGGCGCTCAGAACAGCTGCTGTTCCGAATAATCCCGCAAATATGATTTCGATATTTCTCTTCATACTAATAATTAATTTCAATTCTCAAAAGCAAATAGTGTTCCTTTTTATTTTATCCAAAATGACAATTTTTACAATTCAGTCGGATTTTTATACAGTTCGGTCAATATTAATTGCTTAACTTCTGGTATTGAAATAATTTTGAACCAAGAAATTAGAATATGAATAAGAAACCATTGATAACGCTCACCTGGATTACACTTGGCTCGTCCATTTTTTTCTTCACTTTTTTCTCTGATGAGAAAACTTTAGAAAGCTTTGGTTATAACTTGCTTATTTCAGGAATGTATGCTTTTGGATTAGGCTTAAGTAATGGTTTTTTAAATGATTTCCTCAACAAAAAATTTTCATGGACGGAACAGACCAGACTTAGAACCATTTTAGGAATCGTAGCAACCATCATTGTCAACTTTGTAGTCGTTTATTTTTGTAATTATATCAATTTTGTGATTATTCAGAAGGTTTCTACTCAAGAAGAATTCTTCTCAGGAAAATATAATTTTACCAATTGGTTTTTTGTCAATTTTGCCTTGATGATTTCAGCTTTTCTCCACGCCAAAGGCTTTATGGAGGAACTAAAAAAAAACACCAAACAAGAAGTTGTAGAACAGAAACTGATTGCAAAATCTGCCAACGCCCAATTCGAATCTTTGAAGAATCAATTGGATCCGCATTTTCTTTTCAATTCACTTAATGTCTTAACCGCTTTGATTGATGAAAATCCGGAACAGGCGCAGAAATTCACCACATCGATGTCTAAGATTTACCGTTACGTTCTGGAAAAGAAAGATAAAGAAATGGTCAAAGTGGAGGATGAGATAGAATTTGCTAAAATCTACTGTAATCTTTTGAAAACCAGATTTGAAGACAGTGTGAATTTTATTTTTGAAGTTAATAATGATGATTTACAAAAATTCGTGGTTCCACTTTCTCTGCAATTATTATTAGAAAACTGTATCAAACATAATTTCGCGACCTCATCAAAACCTTTGAACATCAGAATCTTTACGGAAGGAAAATTCCTCTGTATAGAGAATAATCTCCAGGTAAGAGAACAGTTGAAAGAAAGTGCAGGAATCGGTTTGGCGAACATCGTTCAGCGTTATGCATTGCTTACTAAAGAAAATGTATTCATAGAAAAATCAGAACAGACCTTTAAAGTGAAAATACCAATATTAATCGAAAAAAATTCTCAAACAATGACAACTTATACATCAGAAACCACAGAAAATGTCGCTTACGAAAGAGCGGTAAAAAGAGTAAAAGAACTGAAGGGATTCTACGGAAACTTAATCTCTTATTGTATCGTCATCCCATTTTTAGTTATCATCAATCTTTTGACTTCTCCCAAACAAATTTGGTTTTACTGGCCAATGCTAGGATGGGGAATCGGACTTGTGGCACACGGAATGACCGTCTTCGCCATCGGTAAAAACTGGGAAGAAAAGAAGATTCGTGAAATAATGAACAATCAGAAATAATCTTTTAAATCAATAACAATGGAACATATTAATAAAGACAATCCACGTTACGCAATGGCTGTGGAAAGGGTACAAAAAATCAAAAAATTCTATTCCGGGTTAATCGTTTTTGCAATTGTATTCGGAGTGGTTTACGGCATCAGATTTTTCAAGCACGGATTTTCGCAGAACCTTGGCGATATGCACGTTTCCTGGATTTTTATCATCTGGGGATTGATTCTGACGATCAAAGGAGTTAAGTTATTTTTCTTTAATTCCGATTGGGAAAATGATATGATTAACAAAGAAATTAAAAAGCAAAGCAATGGAAATTATTAATGATAAAAACGATATCCAATATCGTGAAGCTGTAAGAAAAGTAAAACGTCTGAAAAGCTTTTACACGCATCTGACAATCTATGTTCTTGTGAATCTATTTCTTATTTTTGCTAATTGGAGCGAAATCCGGGAAGAACATAGTATTTGGAGCTGGCAGATTTGGGCGGTTCCATTCTTTTGGGGAATCGGATTGGTAGCACAAGCTGTGGGTGTTTTTTGTCCCAGATTTTTCTTCGGGAAAGATTGGGAGGATAAAAAAATCAAAGAATTAACGGAAAAGTATAAATAGTTTATCGCAAAGACGCTTTAATAATTACACAGTTAAGTCACCAAGTTTCAGCATATTTTTTTTGCGGCTTAATTTTTTTAATTGCCAGAAAATAGCGCTTTTATGATAAAAATAAAATTATAAAAATGATAAGAACGATAATCATCGAAGACGAAAAACCAGCCGTCAGAAGACTTGAAAAATTATTAGGTTTATTTGCTGATTTAGAATTGGTTGCGAGCCTTAATTCTGTGGAAGAAGCCGTTGATTGGTTTCAGCAAAATGAACATCCACAATTGATTTTTTCGGACATTGTTCTTGGTGATGGATTATCGTTTGATATTTTTGATAAAGTCTCTACCAAAGCTTTTATCATCTATACGACGGCTTTTGATCAATACACTTTGAAAGCGTTTAAACTGAACAGTATCGATTATCTTCTGAAACCGATTGAGGAAGAAGATTTGGCAAAAGCCATTGAAAAATTCAAATCATTTCTGCCGGAAGAAGGATCGGTTAATTCACAGGAAATCAGGCAAATCGTTAGAAAAGAAAAATCGACACTTTCCAGAATTCTGGTGAAAATCGGGTACAATCTGAAAGTAGTTTCCATTAATGAAATAAGTTGTTTCTTCAGCGAGAACAAAATTGTTTACCTACAAACCAAAGAACGAACTTATCCAACGGATTTTACATTAGACGAATTGGAAAATGTTTTGGACGAAACCAAATTTTTCCGGGTAAATAGGCAATTTATCATTAGTTCGGATTGCATCAAGAATATCCATACTTCCCCAAATTATAAAGTCGATTTGGAATTTCAACCGAACGAAGAAATCACAGTGAGCAGAGAACGGGTGAAAGATTTCAAAGATTGGCTGGCTGGATAAGAAACCCTTTCAGAGTTCAAAACTCTGAAAGGGTTGTATAGGTTTATCTATTTTTTTTTGTAATTAACTTATCACACCACTTCCAATCAATTCATTATCAATATACCAAGCTGCAAATTGTCCTTCAGCAATTGCAGATTGAGGATTTTCAAACTCCATAAAAAATCCTTCTTCGAATTGATAAATCGTTGCTTTTTCCAATGGTTGACGGTAGCGGATTCTTGCCATCACATCCATCGATTCTCCGTTTTTCAATCTCAGATCTTCACGAACCCAATGAACTTCAGAATTATCGATTTTAAGTGCCTTTTTATATAGTCCAGGGAAACTTTTGCCTTCTCCAACAAAAAGAATGTTATTTTCTATATCTCTGTGGATGATGAAACAGCTTTCTTTATGGCCGCCAATTCCCAAGCCTTTGCTTTGTCCGATGGTAAAGAATTGTGCACCCTGATGTTTTCCAATTACTTTTCCATCTTCTTTTTTATAATTGATGTTCGCAGACAGATATTCCAGTTCTTCCTGTTTGGAATTGAAGTTTGGTTGAGATTTATGATATTCAGCAAAATCATTGAAAATTTCTACAATTTCGCCTTCTTTCGGAACCAATTGCTGCTGAAGAAAAGTCGGTAAACTTACTTTTCCAATGAAACAAAGCCCTTGCGAATCCTTTTTGTCAGCCGTTACCAAGCCTTGCTCTTTCGCAATTTCACGGACTTCAGGTTTTGTTAGTTCGCCAATCGGAAACAACGCTTTTGACAATTGGTCTTGGCTTAATTGGCAAAGGAAATAACTTTGGTCTTTGTTATTATCTTTCCCGGCCAAAAGATGGAAATTTTCTTTGCCATTTTTATCTGTTGTAGAATGAACTCTGGCATAATGTCCTGTTGCAACCTTCTCAGCACCAAGCGATAAAGCCGTTTTCATAAACACATCGAATTTCACTTCCCGGTTGCAAAGCACATCTGGATTCGGTGTTCTGCCTTTCTGATACTCATCGAACATATAATCTACAATTCTTTCTTTGTAGAGTTCACTCATATCAATTACCTGAAACGGAATTCCTAATTTTTGTGCGACGAGAAGCGCATCATTACTGTCTTCTATCCAAGGACACTCGTCCTCCAAAGTTACCGACGCATCATTCCAGTTGCGCATAAAAAGTCCGATAACCTCGTGACCCTGCTGTTGCAAAAGATAAGCGGTCACGCTAGAATCTACGCCTCCGGAAAGGCCCACTACTATTTTCATTTGATTTCAATTTTACGAAACTCTTGACGGGAGTTCTTAGTTTGATGCCGCAAAAGTACGATTAAAATATTCGTCAAAAAACCATAATTTTAAGCATTGATAAAAACAATATTATGAAGAAAATTTTCACATTAGGTTTAACAGTAATTAATATTCTTGCGTATTCTCAAATCGCCATGAATTCAGGAACACAGTCTAATCGCTGGACCTTTGGAGGTGGTTTAGGCGTTGGATTCGGAAGTAATTCTTATTTCAATCTGCAAGTTTCCCCTAGAGTTGGTTATAAAATTACAGATCAATTAGAAGGCGGAATCATTGGAAATGTTTCCTGGCAAAGCTCAGACTATTACAAATCAACAATGTTTGGAGTTGGTCCTTTTGTAAATTATTATTTTGCAAGATCGTTTTTTATTGGCGCCAATCTTCAGCAATATTTCATCAATTCAAAAGAAAAATTCACAGGGTACAAATTTGATACAGATGAAACTGCGTTATATCTTGGCGGCGGCTATATGCAGAGTCTGGGCAATAATGCTTTTGTACAATTCGGGATTATGTATAATGTGCTTTGGAAAGAGAGAAGCAGTATTTTTAGTTCAGGTTTTATTCCTAGTGTCGGATTTGTGGTAGGGTTATAAAAAAATAAAGCTCTCCTTCATTTTCATCATTGTGTGTTTTAAGGTAGAATAGGAGAGCCTTATTATGAGCAGCAAATGTATAACCAAATTTTGAGGTAAAAATTAACGTTTGTTAATTTCCTCGTAAAATTCGTTTTTTTATTCTGCTTAATGAGACAGGAGTGATTCCCAGAAGGGATGCGACATACTTAGAAGGCACTTTTTTAAGAACCTCCGCATTCTCTTCAAGGTGTTTCTGATAACGCTCTTCGGGATTGAGTAACACGAAATCTTCAATATTATTTAGTAAAATTCCAATCATCATTAGAAACATATTTCCACGCAAATTATTAAGCGAAATGCTTTTCTGTGCGCCTTTGTCTATGGCATCATAAGTCAGTTCAAAAACTTCTGTTTCTCCCACAGATTGATAATAAAATCTTGAAGGACGTTTAAAAATAATCCCTCCATAATTGCCGACAAAGCTTTTCTTATTATGAAAAAGCATTGTCTTTTCTGTACCGTTTTCCAAAAGATGATAGACCCGAATAATACCACTTTTAATATAAAAAACCTTGGTGTTATTGTCACCGGGAGAAATAAAAATCTCGCCCGATTTGTACTTTTTAAAAGATATTGATGGCAATAGTAATTCTAAATCTTCTGGAGTAAGCCCTGGAATGTTTCTTAATAAATAATCTTTTAATTCAGTTGTCATATTGATATAAAAAGACCACCTAAATGTTTAGGTGGTCAAACTTTATTTTAATTTATTCCTTAATACTTTCTTTAGTACTTTTTACTTTTTGTGATTCGCCTTCCAGTCCATCCTTAGCTTCATTAACTTTAAGAACAACTTTTTGTCCTTCACTGAATTGTTTATTAACCAGCATCTCTGCTAACAGGTCTTCGATGTACTTCTGGATAGCTCGTTTAAGAGGTCTGGCTCCAAAATCTTTATCCCATCCTTTCTCAGCAATAAAATCTTTGGCCTCATCAGTTAATTCAACTTTATAGCCTAATTTTTCAAGTCTGCTGTAAAGTTTTCCTAACTCAAGGTCGATGATTCTTCTGATATCTGTTTGCTCAAGAGAATTGAAGATAATAATATCATCGATTCTGTTCAGGAATTCAGGAGCAAAGGCTTTTTTCAAAGCACTTTCGATCGTTGATCTTGCTCTTGCATCCGAATTGGTTTTTTTCGCATTAGTTCCGAAACCAACACCGTCACCGAAATCTTTCAAGTCTCTGGTTCCGATGTTAGAAGTCAGGATGATAATCGTATTTCTAAAATCAATTTTTCGTCCAAGAGAATCTGTTACGTGACCTTCATCCAAAATTTGCAATAAAATATTGAAAACATCTGGATGCGCCTTTTCAATTTCGTCCAAAAGAACAACCGCGTAAGGTTTTCTTCTAACAGCTTCGGTTAATTGTCCACCTTCTTCGTATCCAACATATCCCGGAGGCGCACCAACCAATCTTGATACGGCAAATTTCTCCATGTATTCACTCATATCAATTCGGATCAATGCTTCATCAGAATCAAATAATTCACGTGCCATTACTTTCGCCAATTCGGTTTTACCGACACCTGTTGTTCCAAGGAAAATGAATGTTCCGATAGGTCTGTTCGGATCCTTCAATCCGGCTCTGTTTCTTTGGATGGCTTTCACAACTTTCTTAACAGCATCTTCCTGACCAATCACTTTTCCATTAAGCTTTTCGTCCATTTGAGCCAGTTTATCCAGTTCGTTTTTACCAACTTTGGTTACAGGAACGCCACTCATCATTGAAACAACTTCCGCAACATTTTCTTCGGTTACTTCTTCTTTTTTCTCCTTAACATCTTTGTCCCATTGTTCTTGAGCAAGGTTAAGTTCAATCTGAAGTCTTTCTTCTTCATCTTTCAGTTTTCTGGCTTCCAGATAATCCTGAGCTTTTACGGCTTGTTGTTTCAGTTCCTTCACTTCTTCGATACGTTTTTCGTGATCGATGATTTCGGTTGGAACTTTCATATTCTTGATATAGACTCTTGATCCCGCTTCGTCCATCGCATCAATTGCTTTGTCCGGTAAGAATCTGTCTGTGATATATCTTGCCGTCAGATTAACACAAGCATTAATCGCCTCGTCGCTATAATGAACATTGTGATGATCCTCGTATTTATCTTTGATCTGATGAAGGATCTGAATCGTTTCTTCAATAGAAGTCGGTTCAACCATTACTTTTTGGAATCTTCTCTCCAAAGCGCCATCTTTTTCGATGTATTGGCGATATTCGTCCAAGGTTGTTGCTCCGATGCATTGGATTTCTCCTCTTGCCAAGGCAGGTTTGAACATATTAGAAGCGTCTAAACTTCCTGTTGAACTTCCTGCGCCAACAATCGTATGCAGTTCATCAATGAAAAGAATGACATCTCTGTTTTTTTCCAGTTCCGTCATGATCGCCTTCATTCTTTCTTCAAATTGACCACGATATTTGGTTCCGGCAACAAGACTTGCAAGATCCAACGTAATTACTCGTTTACCATAAAGAACTCTGGAAACTTTTTTCTGCTGGATTCTTAATGCTAATCCTTCTGCGATTGCAGATTTACCAACTCCAGGCTCACCAATCAAAAGTGGATTGTTTTTCTTTCTTCTTGATAGAATCTGAGAAACACGTTCGATCTCTTTTTCACGGCCAATCACAGGATCCAGTTTTCCGTCTCTTGCTAATGCCGTTAAATCACGGCCGAAGTTATCCAAAGTTGGGGTTTTACTTTTTTGAGAACCAAGATTTCCTGTTGGCTTTTTCATCTGGCTGTATGGTTCTTCTTTCTCATCATCGTCGTCATAAGCACTGTTTTGTGGCAATTGATCTGTGTTCTTCAACAACGTTCTGTAAGCTTTTTGCACCGCATCATAATCGATGTCATAAGCCTGTAGAATGCTGGATGTCGGATCTTCCTGCTTGTACAGAATTCCTAATAAAAGATGTACAGTATTGATATCTGCAGATTGATATTGACGGCATTCCAGTTCTGATCTTTTTACAGCCTGATCAGCCATTTTTGTGAAAGAAATACTTCCCATATTTGCTGTGAAAGGATTAGTGTTCACAGCACTTAAGGTTTCTATTTTTCTCTTTATCTGGGTGAGATCTGCACTAAGATTTTCCAGGATTTCTTTTGCAGAATTTTCAGTCTTGATAATTCCTAAAAGGAAATGTTCAGTATTCAGAAACTCACTCTGCAAACGTCGTGCTTCATTTTTGCTTTGCTTGAACACACGGTTCAAACCATCTGAAAATTTATAATCCATAATTAAAAATATTCACTAAGTTATGTTTTTTATAAACAATCCTACAATAATTAATTGTAAAATTTAAATATTTGGTTGCAAATTAATTGCCAACTCAAAAAACAGGACTTTATGACATTAATTTTTTTGTTGCTTCAAAAAAATGTTTAGGTTTGTAGTCCTCAAAAAATCAATACATGAACAATTGGGCAGAATATGTCGGTTACCTGGCTTCCGCATTTGTGGTTGGAAGCTTTTTATTAAAACAAATTAAAATGATCCGTATGATTAATCTTCTTGGCTGTATCTGCTTTGTAATCTATGGGATATACAGCGGAATGCTTTGGCCGATTATTATACCGAATGCTGTCCTGGCATTGGTTCAGATTTATCATCTAATAAAAAACGATTAAAAGATGAGAGTTATTGTAAGCGTTTTTAATAATCTATATACAGACCAACGTGTTGAAAAGGTTTGTAAAACGCTTTACGATAACGGTTATCAGCCAATTCTGATCGGAAATAATTGGTTAGGTGATCCGGCAATGCAGCGTCCGTATCCTTTTGTTAGGATTTCTTTAAAAGCTAAAATACTGAGATTTGCATATATAGAATTTCAACGGAAACTCTATCAGGAAATCAAAAAATATGCTGACAATAAGACCATTTTGCTAGCTAATGATCTGGAAACAATAATGCCAAATTATCTTATTTCTAAGAAATTGGGAATTCCTTTGGTTTTTGACAGCCATGAGATTTTTACAGAAATGCCGACAATCCAGGGACGTTGGGTGAAAAGTGTGTGGAAAAAAATCGAAAGCACTTTTATTCCAAAAATTAAAAGGATGATAACAGCAAGTGATTCCTATGCCAACTGGTTTGTAAAAGAATATAGGATTAATAAACCTGTTGTTGTGAAAAATCTTCCGAGGAAATTAGAATTTAATGGAGCGAATGAGAATTCTCCCAAAATTATTCTTTACCAAGGCTGGCTCAATTATTCGCGGGGTATTGATAAAGCCATTCTTGCAATGCAATCGATTAACAATGCAGAACTTTGGATTGCCGGCGGCGGTCCAATGGAAAAAGAATTCAAAGAAATTGCTAATCATGCTAATGTTTCGGATAAAGTTAAATTTCTTGGAAAACTTCATCCGGAAGATCTTCGCAAATTGACGCCAAAGGCTGATGTAGGAATCAGCATCGAAGAAAATAATGGACTGAGTTATTACTATTCTTTACCCAATAAAATTTCAGATTACATCCAATCCAGAGTTCCCGTTGTCGTATCAGATTTTCCGGAAATGAAGAATATTGTGAATACTTTCGGTGTTGGAGAAATCATAGAAAATCATTCTCCCGAACATCTTGCGGAGAAACTGAACACAGTTTTGGAAAAAGGGAAAGCATCTTATTTATACAATCTCAATGTGGCTGCGGATGAGCTCTGCTGGGAAAACCAAGAAGAAAAGATCCTAAAAATCTTTGCAGATGCCAGCAAGGAAATTCTTCAATAATTAACTTTGTAGTAATTTCAAAATCTAAGTTGTACAGTTTTTGATTCAATCCAATAAAATATCTATTATGAAATCTTTTGTAATAATGGTTGTAGCTGTTTTTTCTCTATTGAGTTGCAGTTCACAAATATATCTTGACCCTACGACGCTGAGTTCTGTTGTAGAAAAAAAAGAGTTTGATTTCAATGCTACAAGAGCATTTCCAACCAATTATGACGTTATTAATGTAATGAACTCAATACCTGGTTCTACGGGAACCCGGCTTTTGAATCTTGATCCTGGCTATGGATTCAATCTGAAAAAAAATTTGTTTAGTGTTGCTTTACCTTATTTTGGAAGAGCTTTTAATGTTAATCCTGGCGATGCTACAAAAGGTGGTTTGACTTTCGAATCTAAAGAATTCACGGTGAAACAATCCACAAGTAAAAAAGGAAATACACTATTGGTAATTACGCCCAATGATCAAAGAGAAAATTATGTTTTCAATCTGGAAATTTTCAAAAACGGGAGTGCATTTCTGTCGATTCAATCCAATAACAGGCAGCCAATCAGCTTTGACGGGAATATTTCGGCTCCAAAGTAATTAGTTTCCAAATAATTTTTTAACAAATTCACTGGCTTCGGAACTTGGATTAGATAAAAGTTCTGAAGCATTTTTTTTATGTTCCTGGAAAGAATTGGCAAGAAGGAGATCATTTTTAGCTTTCTCAAGAATATACTCTCTCACCCAAAATTCGAAGCGCTTCTGAGCCTGGTTTTTTCTGGTTTCAAAAAAAGTTCCGTTTTTAGTTTTTAACGTGATATAATTCTCGATTTTATTATAGATTTCATCCAATCCTGTTTTCTCTAAAGCCGAACCCAAAATCACCGGAATTTTCCAGTCTTTTTCTTTCGGAGTAATGAATTGTAAAGCTCTTGTGAGTTCGGTTTTTGTCATTTTAGCCTTAGATAGATTCTCGGAATTAACTTTATTAATGAAAATCAAATCTGCCATTTCCATTATTCCGCGTTTAATACCCTGTAACTCATCACCGGTTCCGATGACTTTTAGAAAAAGAAAAACGTCGGTAATATCATTCACCAAAGTTTCACTTTGTCCAACACCAACGGTTTCTATCAGGATATAATCAAAACCTGCGGCTTCGCAAATCAAAAGACTTTCAAAAGTCGTATTCGCAATTCCACCAAGAAATCCGGAACTCGGACTTGGCCGGATAAATGCGTTTGGGTCTTTTGCCAACTCTTCCATTCTGGTTTTGTCGCCAAGAATACTGCCTTTGTTGATCGAGGAACTTGGATCAATCGCCAGAACAGCGACTTTTTTTCCTTGTTTGATAGCATATTTTCCAAAGCTTTCTATGAAGGTTGATTTGCCAGCGCCGGGAACACCTGTAATTCCAACCCGGACAGATTTTCCTGTGAATGGCAAAATTTCCTTCAGTAACTGATCGGCAATTTCCCGATGTTCAGGCTTTTTACTTTCAATCAATGTAATGGCTTTTCCCAAAATCCTTTTATCAGAAGATTTGATTCCGTTGATGTAATCTTGTAAACTGATTGATTTGTTCATTGGGAATTTGGAATTATTACAAATTAGGAGTTAGGTAATTTTCGGAATCTTATATTTTCTATTTTTGATAAGAATAAAATCCAAAAATATGAAAAAAACGATATATGCCTTATGTTTTGTAGGCGCAATTATCTACTCTTGTACAACAAAAACAGTGACGACCTCAACGGCTTCCATCAACACTAGCGCAGAATACGTGACTAAAGGTAAAACCGTATTTGACCAACGTTGTGGCAAATGCCACGGGCTTCCGGAAGCTTCTGACCACACGCCGGAACAATGGAACAAAATCATCGCAAGAATGGCTCCGAAGGCGAAACTGAACCCGGAAGAAACCAACTGGGTTCTGGCTTACGTAACGGTTAATGCGAAGAAATAATATTTAAATTAAATTAAAAGGAAACCAATCAATGGTTTCCTTTTTTTATATATACAACGGTAGAAAATACAGAGATTAAATTAAAATCCTAAAAATTTCTCCAAAATATCCACGGCACACTTAGGAAGGTTCGTTCCTGGGCCGAAAATGAAATCTGCACCGTTTGCATAAAGGAATTCATAATCCTGTTGCGGAATTACTCCACCAACAACGATTGTAATATCGTCCGCTCCGAGTTTTTTTAATTCTTCAACAACCTGCGGAACTAATGTTTTGTGACCTGCAGCCAAAGAAGAAACTCCTAAAATGTGAATATCATTCTCAACAGCCTGTTTTGCCACTTCTTCCGGAGTCTGGAATAGCGGCGCTACATCGACATCAAATCCCATATCCGCAAAGGCTGTTGCTACTACTTTTGCTCCCCTGTCATGACCGTCCTGCCCCATTTTAGCAACCATTAATCTCGGACGGCGACCTTCTTCTTCTTCAAATTTCTGAGTAAGATTCAGGGCTTTTTCAAAATATTCGTTCTTTCCTGCATTCATAGCGTAAACTCCTGAAATTGTTCTAATGTTGGCTTTATACCTTCCAAAACTTTCTTCCATAGCATCGCTCATTTCACCCAACGTAACTCTTCTTCGAGCCGCTTCTATGCATAATGCCAGAAGATTTCCTTTGCCTGTTTTAGCAGATTCTCTGATTTCATTTAAGATCTGTTCAACCTCTTCAGAATTTCTCTCTTTTTTTATTTTATTTAATCTTTCGATCTGTTTTCTTCGAACTTCCGTATTATCAATATCTAAGATCTCGATTTCGTCCTGTTTTAAATCTGATTTGAATGAATTTACCCCGATGATAAATTCTTCACCGCTGTCGATTTTTGCCTGTTTTCTCGCTGCAGCTTCCTCAATTCTCATCTTCGGAATTCCTGCTTCGATGGCTTTTGTCATTCCGCCTTCCTGCTCAACCTCATCAATATATTTCATGGCTTCTTCGATCATCTGCTGTGTAAGAGATTCAACCAGATTGCTTCCTCCCATCGGATCTACCACATCGCAGATCCCACTTTCCTGCTGAAGGATGATCTGTGTATTTCTCGCGATTTTCGCCGAATAATCTGTTGGAAGTGCAATCGCTTCATCCAAGGCATTGGTGTGAAGAGACTGGGTTCCGCCCAATGCTGAAGATAAAGCTTCAATTGCCGTTCTTGTGATATTGTTGAATGGTTCCTGCTCAGTTAAAGACCAACCCGAAGTCTGCGAGTGAGTTCTTAAAGCTAAAGATTTGGGGTTCTGAGGATTGAATTGCTTTAATAATTCAGCCCAAATATATCTTGCAGCACGCATTTTTGCGATCTCCATGAAATGATTCATTCCGATTGCCCAAAAGAAGGACAATCTTGGTGCAAAATCATCGACATTCATCCCTGCTTTTATTCCTGTTCTTACATATTCCAAACCGTCTGCTAAAGTGTACGCCATTTCCAGAACCGGTGTTGCTCCGGCTTCCTGCATGTGATATCCTGAAATTGAGATGGAGTTGAACTTCGGAATATTCTGAGAAGTATATTCAAAAATATCTGCAATGATCTTCATTGAAGGCGCAGGTGGATAAATGTAGGTATTTCTCACCATGAATTCCTTCAAAATATCATTCTGAATCGTTCCTGAAAGTAAATCCTGAGAAACGCCCTGCTCTTCTGCAGCCACAATATAAAAAGACAAAATTGGCAAAACTGCACCATTCATCGTCATGGAAACGGAAATCTGATCTAATGGAATTTCATTAAATAAAATTTTCATATCCTCCACGGAATCAATCGCAACACCGGCTTTTCCAACGTCTCCTACAACTCTCGCATGGTCTGAATCATAACCTCTGTGTGTCGCCAGATCAAAGGCTACTGAAAGTCCTTTTTGTCCTGCCGCCAAGTTTCTTCTGTAAAATGCATTGGATTCTTCTGCTGTGGAAAAACCTGCATACTGACGAATCGTCCAAGGTTTCTGAACATACATCGTAGAATACGGACCTCTTAGATAAGGCGCAATTCCCGGGGAAGTCTGTGTTAATTCTTTATTTTTAACATCTTCTGCAGCATATTTTGATTTTAGTTCCAAACCGTCTTTTTCAAACGAATAATTTTCTGAATAGGAATTTAATTCAATGTTTTGAAAATCAGGATTTTGATTTTTTATTTTGTAGCGCATCTTGCTTTTTCTTGATGAAAGTAAATGTATGAATTTTTAAAAATTGTTTTAATAACAAAGACGCAAAGTTTTTTCAAAGGATTATTTAAGTTTTTGAAAACAGACATTAATCTCATTATAAATTGTGGTCCTTGTGAAAGCCTTGTGACCTTTGTGGTTTTTCCAAGCGACAATTTGTCATTATTTTTTTGATGGTCTTTTTTTTGAGAAAGTTGATCGAAGGCGAAGCTGCGACAGGGATAGTAGTGGAAATCCTTTTGCTTTTTAGATTCTTCACTTCGTTCAGAATGACAAATGTTCTAAAAAGCAAAAGATTGCAACGGATAGCCCGGTGACAAAATAACGCAGGGAAAAGCTTTGGCTTTTGGCAGTCGCCCGAATCATTATTGATAAATGATTCTGATTCGGGATTTTGAGTTGAATACTAATAAAAAAATTTAAAATAAATATGGCAACAGGAAGTATTAATGTGTCGGTGGAGAATATTTTTCCGCTGATTAAAAAGTTTCTTTACAGCGACCACGAGATTTTTCTTCGTGAATTGATTTCCAACGCAACAGATGCAACAACAAAGCTGAAACATCTGACAACTATTGGTGAAGCAAAAGTGGAGTACGGCAATCCTATGATTGAAGTGAAGATTGATAAAGATGCGAAAACGCTGACGATCAAAGATCAGGGAATCGGGATGACTGGCGAGGAAGTTGAAAAGTATATCAATCAGGTGGCATTTTCCGGAGCGGAGGAATTCTTGGAGAAATATAAGGATTCTGCGAAAGATGCTGGAATAATCGGACATTTTGGTCTAGGATTTTATTCGGCGTTCATGGTGGCGGAAAAGGTGGAAATCCTAACGAAATCTTACAAGGAAGATGCGAAAGCAGTTCGTTGGATTTGTGACGGAAGTCCGGAATATACATTGGAAGAAATTGATAAATCTGACAGAGGAACGGAAATCGTGCTTCATATCGCAGAGGATTCGACAGAATTTTTGGAAGATTTCAGAATCCGAGAATTGCTGACAAAATATAATAAGTTTAATCAAATTCCGATTAAATTCGGAACTAAAAAAGAACAGCTTCCTCTTCCGGGAAACGCGCCGGAAGGAACGAAACCGGAAGAAGTGGAAATTGATAACATCATTAATAATCCACATCCTGCATGGACAATTGCGCCAAGTGACCTGACCAATGAGGATTATGTGAAATTCTATCACGAACTGTATCCGATGCAGTTTGAAGAGCCTTTGTTCCATATCCACCTGAATGTGGATTATCCTTTCAATCTGACCGGAGTTTTGTTCTTTCCGAAATTAGGAAACAATCTGAATATTGAGAAAGATAAAATTCAGCTGTATCAAAACCAGGTTTTTGTGACGGATGAGGTTAAGGGAATTGTCCCTGATTTCTTGATGTTGTTGAGGGGCGTGATTGATTCTCCGGATATTCCGCTGAACGTTTCTCGTTCGTACTTGCAGGCTGATGGCGCGGTGAAGAAAATCTCTTCTTATATCACGAAAAAGGTGGCGGACAAAATGATTTCTTTGATTAATGACAATCGCGAAGATTATGAAAAGAAATGGAATGACATCAAGATTGTGATTGAGTACGGAATGATTTCGGAAGATAAGTTCTATGAAAAATCTGACAAGTTTGCGCTTTATCCAACGACTGACGGAACGTATTATCTTTGGAATGATCTGATCGACAAAATCAAACCAAACCAGACAGACAAAGACGGAAAAACAATTGTTCTTTATGCTTCTAATGCTGACGAGCAACACAGTTATATAGAATCGGCGAAAGAAAAGGGCTATGACGTTCTATTATTAGATTCTCCGATTGTTCCGCACCTGATTCAGAAACTGGAAGCTTCTAAAGAGAACGTTTCTTTTGCAAGAGTGGATGCAGACCATATCAATAATCTCATCAAAAAAGATGAGCCGGTAATTGCTAAACTAAATGATTCGGATAAAGAGACTTTGAAGAAAGAGATTGAAGAATCGATCAATGACAAGAAGTTTACGGTTCAGTTAGAGGATTTGAATTCTACGGATGCGCCGTTTACATTGACTCAGCCGGAGTTTTTCAGAAGGATGAAAGATATGCAAGCAACCGGCGGTGGCGGAATGTTTGCAATGGGCGGTTTCCCGGAGATGTATAATCTGGTTGTGAATTCTAATTCTGATTTCGCAGGAGAATTATTGAAGAAGGATAATGCTGATGAGAAAAAAGCGATGATCAATCAGGCTTTGGATTTGGCAAAATTGTCTCAAAATCTTTTGAAAGGAAAAGAGCTGACGGATTTTATCAAACGTAGTTTTGAGAGTTTGAAGTAAAGTTTAGAGATATTAATGGAAAAAGGAACTCAATTTGAGTTCCTTTTTATTATTTAGCATTGCGTATTTGTTATAAATA
>WPCJ01309274.1_pt1 | contig 55186 bp, 48 predicted proteins | sample 5399831 | NCBI WGS metagenome assembly WPCJ01 (sample SAMN12869470, study PRJNA574797) | sludge metagenome | isolation source: wastewater treatment of pH10 | place: China:Beijing | collected 2019-05-20
GATTTTAGTAATTAATTTTAAAAATATAATTAATTTGATCTATCACGTAAATTATCTTTAAAAATTAAAAAACTATCCTTCACAATTATTCTTATTTTAATTTTGAAATATTAATTGAAAAATAAATTATTATGAATAACCAAGACTCAGGTAAATGTCCTTTTCCTCACGACGATTTTTCGAAAAAAAATGATCCTAATCAAGGAGAAACCATTCACAGCCAGAACGAAAAAAATCCTGTTACACCAGATGCTTCCCACAGCAGTCCGGGAAAATGCCCCGTTATGCACGGTGCAAATACAGGCACAGACCAATCAGTGATGAGTTGGTGGCCCAAAGCTCTAAATCTTGACATACTTCATCAGCACGATAAAAAAACCAATCCTCTCGGAGAAGATTTCAATTATGCAGAAGAATTTAAAAAACTGGATCTTGAAGCTGTAAAATCTGATCTGAAAAACCTGATGACCGAAAGTAAGGAATGGTGGCCTGCAGATTGGGGACATTATGGAGGATTGATGATCAGAATGGCGTGGCACGCTGCAGGAACATACAGAGTTGCTGACGGAAGAGGTGGCGCAAATACGGGAAACCAAAGATTTGCCCCGTTGAATTCATGGCCAGATAATGCCAATTTGGATAAAGCAAGAAGACTGCTTTGGCATATTAAGAAAAAATATGGAAATAAATTATCCTGGGCAGACCTTATGATTCTTGCAGGAAATATGGCTTACGAATCTATGGGCTTTAAAACTTTTGGCTTTGCAGGCGGAAGAGAAGATATATGGCATCCTGAAAAAGATATCTACTGGGGAAGCGAAAAAGAATGGCTTGCTCCGACAGGAAGTGAAGGAAGCCGATATTCCGGAGAAAGAGACCTGGAAAATCCTCTTGCTGCTGTGATGATGGGATTAATATACGTAAATCCTGAAGGTGTTGACGGAAATCCTGATCCATTGAAAACCGCCCAGGATATGAGAACCACTTTCAAAAGAATGGCGATGAATGATGAAGAAACAGTAGCTCTTACAGCCGGCGGACATACCGTAGGAAAAGCTCACGGAAATGGTGACGCTTCCACTTTGGATAGTGATCCTGAAGAAGCTGGTATTGAAAACCAAGGTTTCGGATGGATAAATCCTAAAGGCGGCGGAGGAAATACAGTAACCTCCGGAATTGAAGGAGCCTGGACAACCCATCCGACAAGATTTGATAATGAATATTTTGATTTACTTTTTAAATACGACTGGGAACTGAGAAAAAGTCCGGCGGGAGCATGGCAGTATGAGCCTGTAAATATTGCCGAAGAAGATAAACCTGTTGATGCCCACAATCCTGATGTACGCAGAAACCCTATGATGACCGATGCAGACATGGCTTTGAAAGTAGATCCTGAATACAGAAAGATTTCAGAAAAATTTCGTGAGAATCCTGAATATTTTCAAGATGTCTTTGCCAGAGCATGGTTTAAACTTACGCACAGAGATCTGGGTCCAAAATCAAGATATCTTGGAGCTGATGTTCCTGCGGAAGATCTTATATGGCAAGATCCTATTCCTACAGTAGACTACACACTTTCTGATGATGAAATAGAAGCTTTAAAAACAAAAATTTTAAGTTCGGGGTTGAGTAAGGCTGAGCTGATCAATACCGCTTGGGATTCCGCAAGAACATTCCGAGGCTCTGACTTCAGAGGCGGAGCAAACGGAGCAAGAATTCGTCTTGAACCCATGAAAAACTGGGAAGGAAACGAGCCTGAAAGACTTAAAAAAGTTTTAAATGTTCTCGAAATGATTCAAGCTGGCTCAGACAAAAAAATAAGCATTGCGGATTTAATTGTTTTAGGAGGAAGTGCAGCTGTAGAGCAGGCTGCCAAAGAAGCCGGATTCGATGTAAAAGTTCCTTTTGCACCAGGAAGAGGTGATGCTTCTCAGGAACAGACTGATGTGGAATCTTTTGCAGAGCTGGAGCCATTACATGATGCATATAGAAACTGGCAGAAGAAAAACTATGTTGTAACTCCGGAAGAAATGATGCTCGACAGAACTCAGCTCATGGGACTTACTGCACCGGAAATGACCGTTCTTATTGGCGGAATGAGAGTTCTGGGAACCAATTTTGGCGGGACCCGACATGGTGTTTTCACAGAAAATACTGGAGTTTTGAGTAATGATTTCTTTGTGAATCTTACGGATATGAACTACAAATGGCAGCCAGCAGGAGAAAATTTATATAATATTGTAGACAGAAAGTCTGGCGAAACAAAATTTACCGCAACCAGAGTAGATTTGGTATTTGGTTCCAATTCTATCCTGAGAGCGTATGCAGAAGTGTATGCACAGGACGATAATAAAGAAAAATTTGTAAAAGATTTTGTCAAAGCCTGGACTAAGGTAATGAATGCCGACCGCTTTGATCTGAAATAAGCATATTTCATCATCATATTAATAATCCTTCATTGTTTTTAAACTTTGAAGGATTTTCTATTCAAAAGATTAAACTTTTCCTATTTTTGTGAAAATATAAATACTCGGTCTTGAAGAATCACTTAATCATCTTTTCTACTGCTTTATTCGGTGTTTTTGCCGGGTGGATCGACGTTAAAGGTCAGGAATCTAAAGAAATTCTGGAACTGAAGAGTAAATTGACTTCTGCAAAAAGCCCTAAAGATAAACACATTCATTATTTGCAGCTTACCGACGCTTACGGAATGCAAGGGAAAACAGATAGTGTTTTTGTTTTTTTAACCAGAAGCGAAGAAAATGCTAAGAAAATGAATAATAATGATGAGGCCGGTAGAATAAATATTTTTCTCTCACAATTTTTTTTGCAGAAAGGAGATTTGAAAAATTCTGAAAAATACATTAATGAAGCTCATCTTTTGTTAGCCAATTCCAAAAATTATGACCATGTAGGATTACTAAATTATGCCACAGCTGGTGTAAACATCTTTAAAAAACAATATACCAAAGCCACGGAAAATTACAAAAAAAATATCCGTTTGTATGATGAAGGCAAGGAAATAGACAAAAAATATGTCACCATGGCTTATCAGGGATTGTTCACCAATTTAATCATTCAGAGCAACTTTAGAGAGGGCTATTTAGAATCGAATAAGTATATTGACTACGTAAAGAAATACGAACCAGAAAAGTTAGATATTGCCTATCTTTTGTTGGGTAGTTTTTACATGAGTGCTAAAGATTACGACAAATCGCTCAATTCATATCAAAAAACAGTTTCTTTGTCCAAGAATCAGGATTTAGTAAATCTTTGTTATGCTTTTTTAGGAATTATTTATGCCGAAAAAAAAGAGTTGGATTTAGCAAAAAAATATACCGATAAAGCCAATGCGTTTTTTAAAGGAGGCAATAACAATATTGCTTTAGGAAGTATTTACTACGGTTACGCAAGTATTTTTTTACAGGAAAACAAATTAGATCAAGCGGAAGAATATATTAAAAAAGCAATTGTAATTGCCCCAGAAAAAGACATTTCATCTACTAAATTTTCATACATTTCTAAACAGAATGAAATTTTGCTTAAAAAATTAACGCAATCGGGTTCTAATATGAGCGATGTAGAGAGAAAACAAAAATTAGAACTACTTCTAAATGATTTAAAAGAGAACTCTCAATTTTTAGAATCTACTGATACTTTCCTAAGTCCAGAACTTATTATTACTAATTTTGATAATCTATCGAAAGTAAACGAAGAATTGGGAAATTATGAACAAGCTCTTTTTTATCGAAAAAAATACATTGATAAAAAAGAAGAAACGTACGGTTTGGATAAAATGAAAGAATTTCTGAATACCCAATCTGATTACGAATTGCGTGAACAAAAAGCCAAAATAGAACTTCAGGAAGCTACTAAACGTATTCAGCTGCAAAAAGAAATTGAACTAAAAGCCTTAAAGTTCGAGTACGAAAAAAAACAAGCCGAAGCCAAGACCGAAGCCGAAAAGAAAAGACTGCTTTTGGAAGAAGACCTGAAACGCAGAGAAATAGAGCTTACCTATGTTCAACAAAAAAAAGCAGCAGAACAAAGATATATTCAAGAGAAAAAATTAGCTCAAATTAATCAAGAGAAAAAAGACGCCATTGCCAAAGCAGAATTAGAAACCTCAAAATCCGAAAAAAATATGTGGGCAATTGGCGCTGGTTTGTCTTTGTTGCTGTTGGGGTTTGCAGGCTTTTCTTATAACCAGAAGCGTAAAGACAATAAGAAAATAGCCGAAGAAAAACAAAAATCTGAAAATCTTCTGCTGAATATTCTTCCGCATGAAGTGGCAGAAGAGCTGAAAGAAAAAGGTAAAACAAGTGCAAAACATTTTGATGAAGTTTCTGTCTTATTTACCGATTTTGTCAATTTCACTGCAAATTCAGAAAGAATAGGTGTACAAGAAGTTCTTAATGAGCTCAACATCTGCTTTACAGAATTTGACAAAATTATGGACAGATATAATCTGGAAAAAATAAAAACCATTGGAGATGCTTATCTTGCGGTAAGCGGATTACCGGTTTCTAATGAAGAGCATGCAGAAAACGCAGTTAATGCGGGATTGGAAATTTTAGATTACATCAAAAAGAGAAAGGAAAACAACCCCAATGCTTTGGATATAAGGATTGGAATACATTCAGGACCAGTGATTGCCGGAATTGTCGGAGTGAAAAAGTTTGCATACGATATCTGGGGAGACACCGTAAACACAGCGGCAAGAATGGAGCAAAACAGCCATAAAGGCAAGCTCAATATTTCTGGCTTTACATACGATTTGATAAAAAACAAATTCGTTTGCGAATACAGAGGTAAAATAGAGGTAAAAGGAAAAGGTGAACTGGATATGTATTTTGTAGAAAAATTATAATTGTGATTACAAAAAACTCACTATTTCAGCCAACATATTTTCTGATTATCTTTACAGATTGATAGCGTATCAATCAGCAAATTCTACCAACTTAAAATATAAAGGTTTGAAAAAAAGTCTACTTCTCCGACTGCTTTATATTGCAATAATATTAATGCAACATTTTTATTCTGCGCAAAACACTGCGGAGAATCTTCAGATTTTATATGAAAAAGAAGTAGAGGAAGGCTTTGCTATTGAGGGAAAATGTAAGTTTTCCACAGATGACAATCCAGCTTTTGCCCAAACAAATTTTAATGATTCTCAATGGAAATTTATTGATTTCACTTCACGTGATCTTTTAAAGAAAAGTCAGGTTTTTTGGTTTCGATATCATTTTAAAATCGACAGTACCCTTATCGGAAAACCTCTTTTTTTAGAGGTTAACCAATCCGGAGCTTCCGAAATTTTTCTTAATGGAAAAAAAATAAAAAACCTTGGTAAAATTGGTGTAGGAGAAAAGCAGATTTCAAAAATAAAAGACGCTAAACCTTTAATTATCTCCTTTGACAGTACCGAAAAAAATGTATTGGCAATTAGATATAAGCCATCCATAGAAAAAGATGGGGTTTCATCGGTGAATTTTGGTTCAAAAGCAATAAATATCACTTTTTCTCCGGCAAACGCTTACGTAGAAAACAAAATGTCTATTTCCAGAAATATCAACTTTTATACAATGTTGATTTGCGGTATTTTTCTTGCGTTAGGATTTATACATCTTTTACTTTTTATTTTTTACAGAAAGGCGGTTTACAACTTTTATTTTTCCACTTACAACCTTTCAATTTGTGTGATGAGCTATATGGTTCTTCTTATCTATGAGATTGAAGATCCTGCAAAATTCAGACTTTATCTCCTTATTGCTTTGTATGCACTTATCATATTCGGTGGCTCTTTAACAGGTTTTGTGAATACGCTATTCGGAAAAAGCAGATTGAGATTCAGAATTATGCTTGCAATTCCGGTCTTACTGATCATCATTCACTTTTTCTCACCAGAAATATCCTTTATTTTCTGTATTTTTTATTTGTTTTTTGCAGCCATGGAATCTTTTTATCTTATTATAAGAGCCATGATAAAAAGAGAAAAATCAGCTTTTATCGTTGGAGGCGGAATTCTAACTTTCTTTTTGTTTACTGTAATCACATTGGTCGTTTTCCTGTTGGATTCTTTTAATATTGTAGATGCTGACAATATTATGGATACGGACGGGATGGGATATTTTGCGCTCTTCGTTTTCATTAGCTTTCCTGTTTCTATTTCAGCGTATCTTGCATGGCAGTTTGCAGCAACCAATTTAAGTTTGAAAAAACAGCTTGATGAGGTAAACAGGCTTTCCGAAATCAATCTTTTGCAGGAACAGGAAAAGCAGCATATCTTACAAAACCAAAACGACATTCTCGAAAAACAGGTAGATGAGAGAACAAAAGAACTACAGGTTGAGAAACATAAAACAGAAACGTTACTGCTCAATATTCTTCCGCAGGAAGTTGCCGAAGAGCTGAAGGAAAACGGAAGTTCAGAAGCTAAATATTATGACGAGGTGACTGTCTTATTTACAGACTTTGTAAATTTTACTCAAAATTCCGAAAAAATGGGAGCCGAAAAAATGCTTGTAGAACTCAACGATTGTTTTACCGCATTTGATCTGATCATGGAAAAACATGGTCTGGAAAAAATAAAAACCATTGGAGACGCTTATCTTTCGGTCTGCGGACTTCCAAATCAGAATCCGCAACATGCATATCAAACGGTTTTGGCAGCTTTAGACATTTTACAATTTATTGAAAACCGAAAGAAAACAAATCCTGAAACACTTGAAATAAGAATTGGGATCAACTCAGGATCTCTGGTTGCAGGAATTGTTGGTCTCAAAAAATTTGCGTACGACATTTGGGGAGACACCGTAAATACTGCCGCAAGAATGGAACAAAACAGTGAAAAAGGTAAAATCAATATTTCTGATTCTACTTATCAGCTGATTAAAGACAAGATCATCTGCGAATACAGGGGTAAAATAGATACCAAAGGAAAAGGTGCGATGGATATGTATTTTGCTCTCCAAATAAAAAACAACTAAAAATTTTTTATCTTTATTTTTGAATATGGAATACGAAAAAATAAAAAAAGTTATACTCCAGAAATTAAAGGAAAATCTTCCCGAACATCTTTCTTACCACAGTGTACTTCATGTGAAGGACGTTATTGATGCAGTTCAGAAAATAGCAGTTTCCGAGGGAATTTCCGGTGAAGATATGGTTCTTCTCAAAACGGCAGCTTTATTCCATGATACCGGATTTTTGTACGGCGCAAAAGACCATGAGGAAAAGTCATGCGACATTGCTAAGGAATATCTTCCGGATTACGGATACAGCGACTCTCAGATTCAAAAAATAAACGGAATGATCATGGCAACCAAAATTCCGCAGTCACCTAATAATCATCTGGAACAAATCATGGCAGATGCAGATCTGGATTATTTGGGAAGAGAAGATTTTTTTACCATCGGAGACAAACTTTTTGAAGAGCTTACCATGTTTGGAATTGTAAATTCTGAGCGTGACTGGAATCTTCTGCAGGAAAAATTTCTGGAAAGTCACCACTTCTTCACCGAAACAGCCATCAAAACACGTAATCAGAAAAAACAGGAAAATTTAGACATTATTAAATCTAAATTAAATTCATAAGCATGAGTTCTCAAAAACCGCACGGATCATTATTCAGCATTTCAGATATAATCTATCTGCTTTTAGGAGTTATTTCAACAAGCATTGCCCTCAAAATTTTCTTGGTTCCCAACCATTTTCTGGATGGCGGAGTAACCGGCATTTCGCTGCTTTTCCATGAAGTAAAACATTGGAATCTAGGTATTTTACTTATTTTGCTCAACATTCCATTCGTTCTTTTGGCTTATTTCAAAGTAAGCCGGCACTTTGCCATACGCAGTACTGTTGCGATTGTTCTGATTGCATTGATACTTAATTTTGTCCACTTTCCTGAACTTACACACGACAAATTATTGGTTGCTATTTTCGGAGGTGTTTTTCTGGGAATCGGTATTGGATTATGTATGAGAGGTGGCGGAACCTTCGACGGCATGGAAGTTTTGGCATTAATGACTTTCAAAAAAAGCAGTTTCAGCATTACCGAAATTATTTTGGGAATGAATATCATCATTTTCGTGATTGCCGCATCATTTTTAAAGATTGAGACCGCATTGTATGCTATTCTTACCTACGTCATTGCCAGTCAGATTACCAAATATGTGATCGAAGGAATTGAAGCCTACACCGGAGTCACTATTATTTCGGGGAATAGTGAAGAAATAAAAAAAGCTTTAGTTCTTACTTTGAACCGCGGAATTACTGTTTACAAAGGCGAAAGAGGATTTATGAAAGAAACTTTTGAGCAGAGTGCAGATGTAGATATTATTTTTACCATTGTGACCCGACTTGAAGTGAGAAAACTTCAGAATATTGTAAAATCTATAGATCCAAAAGCATTTATTTTCACCCAAACTGTACGTGAACCGCAGGGAGGAATCGTAAAAGAAATCGTAAAACATTAATCAAATCTGATGATTAATGTTAAGCTTTTTCAGGAGCTATTTCCGGCTATACACTATATCTTTTTTGTTTTCCCGGACTGATATTCCATCTTAAAACAAAAAAGGATGCCGTTTCTATCCGGGCTATAAAAAAAACCATAGCTTTTACCATTTTGGAATCAAAAGACTAAGCTTATATTTAAACTCCAAAAAATTCTTTAAGAGCTTCTACATTCTTTTTATCATTTCCAATAAAAATCTGCTTATCCGTAAGAAAAACCGGACGTTTTAAAAAAGTATAATGATCCAGAATCAGTTCTTTAAAATCATTTTCCTTTAAAGCTTTTACATCCAGACCTCTGAGTTTTATCTGCGTAGATTTTTTGCTGAATAATGATTCGTAAGATTGACTTTTATCATACATCTCGTCCAGCTCTTCCTTAGTAACCGGCTCTTTTTTGATCTCTCTCACTTCCCAGTCTGACAGATCAAACTGTGCTAAAATCTTTCTGCACGTATCACAAGTATTCAGATAAAAAACTTTCTTCATGATTGATAATTTAGGTCAAAGAAACAAAATATTCAGCAAAATTAAAATCTGCAAAATAAGATTTTAGGTAAAATCTTAAAAATTATAAATATCTTTATTCAAATTAAAACAAAATGGAGAACAAACCGGTTACTTTTCAGTTTATTTCAGAGCCTTCGGATGTCAACTATGGCGGAAACGTTCACGGTGGAAGCGTAATGAAGTGGATTGATCAGGCTGGCTATGCCTGTGCAACTACCTGGAGCGGCAATTATTCTGTAACAGTATATGTTGGCGGAATACGTTTTTACGAACCCATCAAGATCGGAGAAATTGTAAAGGTCGAAGCGCAGGTGATCTACACAGGTTCTTCCAGCATGCATATTTCGATCAATGTATTTTCAAGAAATCTAAAGCAGCCGGATTTTGATAAGAAAACCCACTGCATCATCGTTTTTGTTGCAGTAGATGAAAATGGTAAAAAACTTCCGGTTCCTAAATGGATTCCCGTTACCGAAGAAGAAAAAAAACAGGAGGAATATGCTAAAAGGCTGATGGAGCTCAGAACTCAGATTGAGAACGAAATGAAACCTTTTCTTTGATGGAGAGAAAAGATTTCATAAAACTTTCAGGTTTGGGCATTCTTGGGCTATATTCCTGTCGGGTTTCGAACATGATCACAAAAAAACCTTTAGCAATACAGCTTTATACCATCAGAGATGCTGTTTCACAAAATCCGGAAAAAGCACTGGAAAAACTGGCTCAATTAGGATTTAATCAAATTGAAATTTATGGTTACGATGGTTTATTTTTCGGGAAAAACCTCAATGAATTTAAACAGATTCTGAAAAACACAGGTCTGAAAGTCATCAGTTCACACCACACAACAGGAGTTGTACAGTCAGGAAGAGGCAGCCTGATGAACAATTGGGAACAAACTGTAGAAGACTTGCAGTCTTTAGGCACCAAATATATGGTTTGTTCATATCTTTTTCCTGAAGAGAGAACCATGGAAAATTACAAAAAGCTTCCTGATTTGCTCGAAAAGTCTGGTGAAGCTACCCAAAAAGCAAACATTCAGTTTGCTTATCATAACCATGATTTCGAGTTTGATGCTTTTGATGAAAAAAACAGTGTTTATGATTTCATTTTAAAAAACACTTCATCAAATATGGTGAAAATGGAGCTTGATCTGTACTGGATTGCAAAAGCAGGACTCAACCCTATAGATTATTTTGAAAAATATCCCGGAAGATTTCCTTTGTGGCACGTGAAAGACATGAAAGCTGAAAATCAGGATTTCACTGAAATAGGAAACGGAACTATTGATTTTGAAACCATTTTCAGACATAAAGAAAAAGCAGGATTAAAGCATTGGTTTCTGGAGCAGGATTCCAGCGATAAAAGTATATTTGAAAGCATTGTCTTGAGTAAAAAATTTATCCAGCAAAACAATTATTTTGATATATAATGAAAAAAGCCAGAACAATTCTAATTCTGGCTTTCTATATTTTACTATAAAAATTCTAAATCAGCTCACCATACAGGTCAAATTCTTCGGCTGAAGTAATCCTGACATTGGCAAATTCACCAATTGAGATATACGTGTTTTCGGCAGAAACCAATACGGTATTGTCCACATCCGGAGAATCATATTCAGTACGTCCTACAAAATAATTTCCTTCCTTACGGTCAAAAATGCACTTGTAAACCTCTCCTATTTTTGCCTGATTCTTTTCCCAGGAAATCTGAGACTGAAGTTCCATGATCTCTTCTACTCTTGCTTCTTTTACTTCCTGCGGAATGTCGTCTTCTAAAACATAAGCAGTAGTATTTTCTTCGTGAGAATAAGTAAAGCATCCCAATCTGTCGAACTTCTGCATTTTTACCCACTCTTTCAGTTCCTGAAATCTTTCTTCAGTTTCTCCCGGATAGCCAACAATTAAAGTTGTTCTGATTGCCATATCCGGAACCTTCTCTCTGAATTTGGTCAAAAGAGCATCCGTCTTTTCGTGAGTCGTTCCTCTTTTCATGGATTTAAGTAAATCTGAATTGATGTGCTGAAGCGGAATATCTATATAATTACAAACTTTTGGTTCTTCACGGATAATATCCAGTACGTCTTCCGGAAAACCACTTGGAAAAGCATAATGAAGACGAATCCATTCGATTCCTTCAACTTTTACCAGCTCTTTTAAAAGGTCGCCTAAAGCTCTTCTTTTATATATATCCAAACCGTAATACGTTAAATCCTGAGCGATAAGAATTAATTCTTTTACTCCGACTTTTGCCAGCTTCTGAGCTTCTTTCACTAATTTTTCAATCGGTGTAGAAACGTGACCGCCTCTCATCAAAGGAATTGCACAGAAAGAACAAGGTCTGTCACAACCTTCAGATATTTTAAGGTAAGCATAATGTTTTGGAGTCGTTGTTAATCGTTCTCCAACCAATTCATGTTTGTAATCTGCTCCTAAATGTTTCAACAAAATCGGAAGATCCCTCGTTCCGAAATATTGGTCTACATCAGGAATTTCTTTTACTAAATCCGGCTTATATCTTTCGGAAAGACATCCTGTAACGAAAACTTTTTCAACTTCACCTCTGTTTTTAGCTTCAACAAAATCAAGTATTGTGTTGATTGATTCTTCTTTAGCATTATCTATAAAACCACAGGTGTTGATCACCACAATGTCTCCTTTGTCTTCGTGCACAACTTCTTTTCCGTTGGCTTTCAGCTGGCTCATCAGCACTTCAGAATCGTAAACATTCTTGGAGCATCCTAATGTGACGATATTTATTTTCTTCTTCCCTACAGATTTTGTGCGCATTTTATATTGAATAATAAGTATTTAAGTATTTTTTGTGGCTGCAAATTTAAGAATAAAAAAAGAACCGAAAGATTCGATTCTGTATTTTGTGATTATTTTATTTTGAAATAAATCTTAGTAAGCTTGTTCATCGCCTTTAAAAATATTGTATAGAGTAAGAAAAATAATCTTCATATCTAGAAAAAAAGACCAATTCTGAATGTACCAGATATCTTTTTCGATCCTTTTTTCCATATCCTTGTGTGTGAAAATCTCACCTCTTGCCCCCATTACTTGTGCCCAGCCTGTTATACCAGGCTTTACAATATGCCTTGTCATATATTTTTTGGTGATTTTGGAGTACATATCGGTTTGAGAAATCATATGCGGTCTGGGTCCTACAATAGACATATCTCCTAAGAATACATTAATGAACTGTGGCAATTCGTCTATACTTGTTTTTCTCATTAATGATCCGAATTTTGTAACTCTGGAATCATTTCTTTTGGCAATTTGAACATCAGCCTGTTTATTGCTTGTCATACTTCTGAATTTAATACAATTAAAAGGCTGATTTTTATATCCCGATCTTTTTTGAATAAAAAAAACAGATTCATTGCTTTCTATCCGAATGATTAATGCTACCAGAGGAATAAGCCATGATAATAAAAATATAATAACTAGAGAAGAGAAAGCAATATCAAAAATTCTTTTTAAAAGTTGTTTTTTAGGATTTGAAAGTGGTTCTTTAATAAGTTTTAAAAATGGAATTTCGTGAACTACTTCAAAATAATTAGGACCCAGACTGACATACTTAAAGTCGGGAACCATATAAATTCTGATCATCTTAAGCTCTGCAACTTCAACAATTTTTCTATATGATTCTACATTAATATTATCATCACAGAAAATAATACTATCAATTTTCACATTATCTATATCATTAAACAATTGGTTTATATCTCCTAAATATTTGTGTACCGTTTTTTCTTGTCCACATCCATATGTACCTCTTATGCCTAGAAGTCTTCTTAAGTTTTTGTTAGATAACAGATTGTTGGATAATTTATTTTCACCAATTAAAACAGTATTATAGACATATAAATTTCTCCCTAGTTTTATTCTATTTTTTTTTCGATACAGGAAAAGAATCAATCTCGTTATGGTCATCAAAAAACCAACAATCAGAAAGTATTTAATTATATTATTAAGATTAATTTTTACAAAAAAAATAAGACTTAAATAAATTATAATAAATATGAATAATAATAAATAAGATTTTAAAAGGGCATTAAAATGAAGTGAAGATTCTTTTATTTTGAAACTTATGTAGGGTTTTGTTATAATCGTAATTATAAGCCATGATAAATTAAGTAGAATAAATTGAACTTTATAATTCTGAAAAAAATAATCCTCATCAGGTTTAAAAAAATAAAACTTACCAATAAAAAAAACGCAGTTGATAATAAAATAATCAACCAACATAAAAACCTTCGACAAATTTCTAAAAAAGTAAATTAGCATATTGTTCATCAATCACACTTTCAAATCTATCTAAATATGCTGCTGATCTATCAACATGATTAAGCAGAGAATGTATTAAAAATATTTTCTAAATATATTAAAAATTTCTCAATTCAAAAGGTGATAAATTTTTGTCTTTATCAGAAAGTACAATATCTTCTACAGGAATTTTCCAATCTATATTGAGAGATGTATCATTCCATAAAACACCACCTTCTGATGATTTGTCATAATAATTATCGCATTTATAAGAAAAAACAGCTGTTTTGCTAAGTACTGAAAAACCATGCGCAAATCCTCTTGGAATATATAACTGAAGCTTATTTTCGGCAGATAACTCAATCCCGAACCACTGCCCAAATGTAGAAGAATCTTTCCGTAGATCAACCGCTACATCCCAAACACTTCCTTCAAGACATGAAACCAGCTTTGCCTGTGCGCGATCACCTTTTTGTAAATGTAATCCCCTAAGAACTCCATAGCTTGATTTGGAAATATTATCTTGTACGAAATGACCGTTCATACCGGTTGAGTCTTCAAATTTCTTTTGATTGAATTTCTCAAAGAAAAATCCTCTTTCATCTTCAAAAACTGTAGGTTCTATGATGTAGCAGTCTATTAAAGAAGTTTTTTTAATCTTCATAATTAATTTGTTTAACTAACTATTTTAAATAATATTTTTTAATTACTTGTATAAATTCCAACTAATTTAGAGAAATTTATATTTTTGTTATATTCGTTGTATGCTTTAGTATAGGAATTATTTCCCATATTGAATAATAGCGACTGATCCTCAAAAAGCATGATCTTTTTAATTGCCTCGTCTAGTGAATCAAATACATAGCCATTATAACCCTCATTTACACAATCTTTATTCCCGATTATATTACTAACTACCAATGGCTTTCTCATAGACATGGCTTCAATTAGAGAAATGGGTAAACCTTCCCACAATGAAACTTGAATATAAAGATCAATTTCATTCAACTTTTTTAATAATTCATGCCTTGTTTTTATCCAACCAGTAACTGAGATATTTTCAGAACTAATTTCATTATGTAATTCTCCATCTCCGATCCAAATAAAATCAGCATCTGGAATTCTTTTTGCAATATCATTAAATAACTTTGGATTCTTTTGTATTGTAAGCCTTCCAATAGTACCTATTGTTAACTTTTTTTTAATTTTTTTAACAAAAATTTCGTTTGGAAGATCAAAATCAACTCCATTTCTCACAAGGAAAGTTGTAGAAATCTTTTTGGCTATTTCATATTCTGTATCGCCGGAAGCAATAGTTATTCCACCAAGCAAGTGAGGGGTTGTATATTCAATAATTTTATATATTGAAGCTTTACTTTTTGAAATATTTTGCTGAATAAAAGCATAACCATGTGGTGAGTAAAAAATTTTTCTTTTTTCAATTAGTCCCACGGAAGCTATACGTCCTAGAACTCCTGATTTTGAAGAATGTAGATGTAGTACATTAGGTCGAATTCTTTTTAAAATACGTCTAATATTTTTAATAGCTCTTAAATCATCTTTAATATTTACTTCCCTGCACATATCTAATAAGTGAAGGTTAACAGAAGGATGTATTTCTTTATTAAAAATCTCCTGATCAAACTCAATCCTATTTGGACTATATATAAGATGAACTTCAAAAATATTAGAAAATTCAGAATTCACTAAGTAATTACATAAATCTTTTACATAGGTATAAACACCTCCACCAAAAGCTTCTACAAACTGGACTACTTTAATTTTATTCATGCTTAAATTTAAATCTGTCTAAACCGACAGCTAGAATTAATTGAAAACTAAAAACCGATATTAGGAATAAATTTATGTTTTCTCAATCATTATAGATTCATACAAATTTAAATATTTATGTAACATTATTTTAATATCGTATTCTTTTGCTCTTATGAGACATTTTTCTGCTACCATTTGATACAGCTCATCATTATCTGTTAAATACGAAATTATCTCTGCAAGTTGTTTTGAATTACCTGCCTCAAATAAAAACCCTGCATTTTCTACAACTTTTGCTAACCCATCAACGTTGCTTGCAATAATGGGTACTCCAGATGCCATTGCTTCTACAGCGGCTAAACCGAACCCCTCCCAGTGTGAACTTAATATTGCTATATCACACATCTTATATAGAGAATAAATATCTTGTCTTACTCCTAGAAAACACACTCTTTTTGAAAGCCCAGATTCTCTAACTAATTTCTCTAACTCTTTTTTTCTTTCTCCATCTCCCGCAAGAAGTAATTTATAAGATTCCGGAAGATATTTAAGGGATTTTATTACAGTATCCTGATCTTTTTGTTTATTAAATCTGGCTACCATTATTAATAACTTATCATTTTCTGAGTAACCAAAATCAGTCTTTTTATTTTCTAAAGATCTACTTATCTTTTCAACATCTACTCCATTGTTAATTGTTATTAATTTATGATCAATATTAAGGTAGTTACGGTATATATTTTCTATTTCTTTGGTAATACATATCACCTTTTCATATTTGTTATAAATAAATCTTTCGAGGGGTTTTAAAAATTTATTTCCAATTCTGCCATTAACTGTATTGTGTTCCGTAAGAATTAGCTTGGTTTTTTTTTTGTTTAATAAATTTGCAAATACTGCATAATATTGAGAAGGGAAAACATGAACATGTACAATATCATAGTTTTTAAGATATTTTTTTAATTTAAAAATAAAAAATGGATTGTATACGTCTTTGGGATTATTTGAATTTTTTAATATATAAATATTGCAGCAATTTAGCTTTTTTAATTCGTTAACAAATGGCAAATCATTATCCCATAATAGCAACAGATCAACTTCTATACCGGCTTTTTTGTACAAAGGTATCGTATCCAACAGCAGTTTTTCGGCACCTCCAGTACCTAATGAATTATCTATATGCAGAATCCTCATTTCATTTAATTTGATTTCGTATATATAAAAGAGTTATTCATTTTTTATTAAATAAAATCTAATCAACACTTCTTATTGACTGCTCCTGAATACTCAACAGTACAGAATTTTCAGGAACATTTTTATATATTATATTACCTGCACCTATGATTGAATGACTTCCTATAGTCACACCTTTTAGAATAACAACATTTGAACCTATCCAACAGTTTTCACCGATTATTATGCTTTCAGAAGTATAACCTTGATTTTTCAAGGGGATACCAATATCTTTATATTTATGATTATGATCGTAAATCTTTACATTTTCCCCAAAAATAGTGTCATTACCTATTGTAATATTTTTCATTGCTGCAACGGTACAGTAATTATTAAAAAATACGTTATTTCCAATATTTACTGATGCACTTTTACCATCTATAATTAAAGAAAATCCTTTCCTAAAATTAAACCCTGTCCCAAAACGTATTTTATTGCCATAAATAAGTTTAAAAAAGATAAGTTTAAATAAACAATTGATTCTAAATAATATTTTTAGAATTATCATATATAATTAATTAGTTAAGACGTCAAATATATTAATTTTTTTCACATCCTATAATGCGTATATCCTGAATTTCATAAATAAAATTAGTAGCTCTTGTGCCACTGTAAATATCTAATCCCGTAATAATATTCTTATATCTTTTGTCAATCTTCAAATATTTATCAATTAAAGGTTTAAAGTCTATTTCAACACTTTGAAAAACATTTTTACCCGTTGTTTTATTTACCTCAGTCACTCCGTTCTTATTACCATGAAGAAGTAATATTTGTTGTTTCCCTTTTTCTACTTCACCTGTACCATAAAGTATATTATCATTTTGATTTTCGTTATAATCAACATTTAAAGGATTTGAAAAAATAACACCTATCAAGTATTTATTTACTATTTCTCCTTTATCGTTGTAAGAATTAAACCTCAAATCACATGTTGCATAACTTCCCAACCATTTTTCTTTAATAAGTTGCTTATGTAGTGGAGCACTAAATTTTACTAATCTGAATTTAAATTTAACAATCAAATTATCCAGCTGCTCAACTTCGTAGTTTCGTCTAAAAGAATGCATTCCTCCAGTCCATTTATTTTCTCTGTCCCAATATTGTGGCCAGTTTTCAAAAACGAAGCCTACTTCTTTTATAATACCTAAAGTTTCACTTTTTTCATATTGGGAATTGTTTGAGATCCTGAAGATGTAGGGTTCTTCTTTTTTCTTATTTTTATTAATAACCATAAAATCAAATCCAACATCTTTTTTTTGATCATTTACATTGTAGCCTGTAGTTACAAATTTAAATGACGCATTGGTTTGATTAGGAGTTCTAAATAATTTTTGAGTCTCATTATCATTATAAATGGCATTCCAACTATTTGTAGGCATATTAAGGTCATCACCTTCAGTAATATCTGAATTCCTTTGATAAAATTTAGATTCATCTTGCTCCAAATAAACCCAAGATTTTTTAGTAATACCTTGATTCCATAACATTGGGAAGCATTCTTTTTTATATAAATTTTTATTTTTTAATCTTAAAAAGGTAAAGTTTTGCTGTAATAATAAACATAAAATAGTGATGATTTCAATAAAAATGTAATTTTGAATTTTCATGTTTGTAATGTTAACTAAAATATTGGCTATTTTAAAATCACTCTAATTCGTCTTCTTGCAAAAGCTTAGTGTTTTTAGCAATACAAACAAAAATAAGTGGATAAAGTGGAGCTAAATGTCTAACAAAACTGCCATAATCTGGTTCAAACAAGCTTTGAACTAACATAAATGAAATAACAAAAGAAAAAATATTATAAAAGCTTCTGTTTTTATTTTCTTTTAAGTAAAGTTTTATAAAATAAAAGAAAAAGACAGATATCAACAAAGTCAAAATAATATAAAAAGGTTTACCCATAATCAAAAGGGGTATAGGTAAGATTAAAAAAATTAATGTTACAAAATAATTTACTGCTTCTAAAAAAAAATTATCTCCGTTAATAAATATTGCAATTGCTGTCTGTGCTGAATCTGCATCTCTGTCCAGATTAGTTATGTAACGAATTAAAGATAGAGGAGTTCCAAAGATATAATTGTATACGAATGCAATTAAAACATAGTAGACCGGTATAAACAATATCATCAATCTTGGCTTATGTACAATAAATAATCTGACTCCCCAGAAAAGGGCTATAGATATAAACCAATATGTTCTGAAAAAATAGGCATAAAAAATAACAAAAAAAGTCCAAACAATAAGATTTTTTTTCTCTAAAAAAACAAATGGAACAATTATAAAAAGAAAAAGCACAAAATCTTTGCTGTAAGTCGATAGATAAACCATTGCCATGCAACAGTAAACAGTAATTATAATAAAAGAAAAAAGAGAAATATAATTTACCGAATAATTTCTAAAAAGTTTATAGATCACAACAAAGTAAACTATCAAAGCCAATACAGGAGCCAAAAAATATTTATCAATTTTTAATATCTCATAAAATTTTGCCGTATTTCCAAATGATTGATCAACTCTAGCTCTAAGAGGGTGTTCGATAGCGTATTGCAATGTCAAAGAATCGAAAAAGTATTTTTCAGGAAAGATCATTTCTTTTAAGAAAGCAACTAACACACATATTAAAAGACTTAGGGTAATGAGAAATATAGAATCGGCTCTTTTTAATACAGAATTATTGATAGTTATTTTCATTCTACGTGCTTACTTTTGATTAAACCTAATTTATTTTCAATATTTCTATAGATCTCAATACTATTTTTCTCCCTGAAAATTAAAAGCAAGATTATATAAACTAATCCAAAAGCTAATGAAGAATATATCCACAAATAAAAATTCTGAAAAATAAAAAATATTTTAAAAAAATAAAAAACTATCAATAAAAACAAATTTATTATAATAACTTTTATAAAATCTTTTTCAAAATAATCTTCTGTGATTTTGTATTTCTTTATAAAATAGCCCATATAAATTACCGCAAAAAATTCAGATAAAATTACCACGGCAGCTGCACCATTATGTTGATAATGACGAATCACAAAAATAAAGCTTATAATGCTTATTAAAGCTGATATAACTGTTGCTTTTGTATAAATTTTTTCCTTTCCTTGAGGGTAAAGAATCAAAACCCCAAAAAAGTAAGCAAAACTTACCAGAATACATAAAGGTGATAGTATCTTCATTGTAAGGCTAGCGTCCATAAAACTTTCTCCCCCCATAAGTAATATGATATTATCTGAAAATATAAAAAAATATACAGTACAAGGAATAGCAATAAGCATCATCAAACCAACTGTCTTTTTTAAATAAACTTCATACTTTATCTTATCATTTATAAATAAATAAGATAATCTTGGCAGCATCACAGAACCCACTACAGAAATAAGTATAACCACACTCCTTACAAGAGAATTTGCTGTAAGATAATATCCTACATATTGATCACCGGCGATACTTCCAATAAAGAATTTTGGTAGTTCCAAATAAACACTTAAGGATACTGTTGTTACGAAAATCGCTAAAATGGGTTTATAATGCCTGGTAAGATTAATATTTTTTAGAGAAAACTGATGATAATAAAGTTTTTTGCTGATAAATAAAAAACCAATAATATTTGCTCCAAACCAAAGCATGACAACCAAAAACGCATAAAGCTCATAATCTGATTCTTGCTTTATAAGAAGAAAAAAAAGCCCGAAAACAATAAGTTTTACGATTACATTACGAACTGTGATAAATTTTTGATTTTCAATACCTTGAAAGTACCATTCTGCACTAATATTATTCAATAAAATCATTCCGCTCATTATATAAATGAGCTTTTTATAAGATTCAAAAAAAGGTATATGGATGATAATTCCAAACAATATTAAATACGAAATAATTGTTGTAATAAATAGAATTATCATCAATTCCATTACGAGATTGTAAAGTTTTTTTTCGTCTTCTCTACATCTGGAAACCTCTCGAATGCCGTATAATGGAATCCCTAATGAAGAAAATAGTATAAAATAGTATAGAATAATATAAACAAATTCAACTTTCCCCACATAGCTGGCTCCCAAAACCCTGTTGATATAAGGCATTGTAAAAAAAGTAATAAATGCTGTAGAAAAAACCCTTAACAGGTTTAGAAACATATTACCTTTTATGCTGATTTTATTTACATTCTTAACCTGCATAAATTAAGTTAAAACAATCTTTGCCACCATTTTTTTTCTTCAGATTGATAACCATAACCATATTTATTTCCATATCCGAAATTAGTTTCCTTTATACCATTAAGAACTATTCCTACATTTTTAAGCTTATTATCTGCGGCAGCATGATTTAAAAACTCTATATAACCTGTTTCTGTAACTTCAGATCGTGTTACATATACAATTGCATCACAATTATTTGCTATAATAAATGAGTCTGTTACTAGCATAAGAGGTGCTGTATCCAAAACAATATATTTATATCTGTCTTGAGATTTTATAATATTTATTAGTTCCTCAAGTTTTCCATTTTGAAGCAGATCAGTTGGATTTGGCGGAATTGCTCCCGAATAAATAAAATCGCAGTTATCATTATAACCACTTTTATGAATGATATCATCAAGTAATAAATTATCACCGCCTAAAAATTCAGTTAAACCTTTTACCGATCTCATTGACGGATTATATCTCTGAAGCTGGGGATTTCTTACATCTGCACCTATTACTAAAACTCTATCTCTCGAAGATGCAAGAATAGTAGAGAGGTTAGTAGAAATAAATGTCTTTCCTTCTCCTTTTACGGATGAAGTAATCATAATAACATTTGGATTATTTTTTACAGGTAATAAAAATTTAAGATTAGTCACAAATATCCTAAATGCCTCAGCCATTGGAGAAACATCATTAAATGAAAGAAGAGGATTTTCCTTATTTTTCAATTTTGGAATTTCCGCAACTATAGGAATATCTGATAATCGGGATATATCTGAACGGGTAACTACAGTACTTTGAAGTAAAGATTTTATGTAAATTATAGAAACAGGCAGTAAAATCGCAAGTAATAAAGCTATCCCAAGAATTAATATCTTATTAGGAGCCACTGGCTTTTTAAAAATATATGCTTTATCAATAATTCTTGCTTTATCAGCTGTAATTTCCATACTAATTGCTGCTTCTTCTCTTTTTTGAAGTAACAAAAGATATAAATTTTCTTTTATTTGTTGCTGCCTTTCTATACTTCTGAAAAGTTTTTCCTGTTCTGGGATTTTACTGATTACTGCCTGAGAGCTGCCTAATTGTGCTTCAACTTTACTTTTAGCTAACTCTAATGTAGTAACATTTCTTTGCAAAGATTCAGAAAGAGAAGCTTTCATTTGTTCAATCTGTTTATTGGCATCTTTTACCAATGGATTGTCTGGAGTTGCTTCCTGCAAATATTTGTTTCTCTGCACTACTAATGCATTATATTCCTGAATAGCATTTAAAGCAGCTTCATTTTCTAATCCTATATTAAGTGGCAAAACATCACCAAAACCCTTTTTATTAAGAGAACTTCTCAAAAATCTATTTAACTCTGCCTGAGTTCCCAACTCCAATAATTGGGCTTTGCTCTGCTCCTTTAATTGTAGATTAAACCTTGCTTCACTTGGCAAATCAACAATACTGTTCTCGGTTTTAAATCCTTGCTTTTTAGATTCTACATCTCCTAACTCCTCAGAAATGAGCACTATTCTCTGATCAATAAAGTCTTTAGTTTTTTTTGATTCAATATTTTTATCATTAATTGCATAAATATTATACTGTCTTACGAGACGATTTAGAAAATCCTTTGCTTTGTCTTTATTTTCAAAGTCTACAGAAAGTGTTACAATTGTCCCATCTTTGTCTAGCAGATCAGCTTTCAAAGCCTCCTGATAATCGTTGACAGCATTCTCAAAGGTTGTATAATAAAATACTACTTCAGACATATCTAATTTATAAGGAACCTTATAATTTGGATTTTTACTTATTATTATCAAAGCAAATGGTAAGTTTACGGTCTGATTAAAAGAAGTTACAATATCTTTATCAAATTCGTCTGAAGACAAGGTTATTTTATTGCCTTTAGCTTTTATAGAAATTGGTTTTTTAGGGATTTCAGCATTAGGCTTCTCCTGAACAATATTTACTATATAAGGATTTGACTTTCCATACAATTCTACTTTATTTAAACTTTGCTTAGCATAAAAAGTAGTTTGAAAATTTAATTCTTTTAAAACATCCTCAATAATTGTTTTAGATTCAAAAACCCCCAATTCGTTTTCTATACTGCTTGTACCCATTCCATTGAGTCCCCCTAAACTTTGAAGTACTCCCATATCTCCAGAGGCAGCAGACATTTTTTTTGCATCTTTAATAAGCACAGAGGTCTGGGCTTTATATACAGGTGATTTTGATTTAATGTAATAAATTGCAGCAAGCAAAGCTGCAAAAACAGCAAATAAAAAATATTTCCAATTCCTAAAATAAGGTACCAAGAGCTCTTTCAAACTAACTTCTTTATTTTTTTTATTATCCATTTTTTTGGATTAATGCTTAAATATTAATTTTTATAAACGATTGCAAATATATCCATTATTTACTATAAAAAGCAGTATTGACAAAGGATAATTTACCATAATCTTTACTTAACATAAAAAATTTTAATGGTGTATAATAATACAAAAAAAAACTTAAACAGAAATAAGGCTAACATATTAATCTACAATATATAAGTAATCATCACTCCGCCTCTTGTAGGAATTATTTCTCCGCTTTTATTCCAGTTCTTTGCACCATCATATCGTTCTCCGTTATCTTTCAAATATCCTTTATACAATGACTGAGTAAGTCCGACACCACCAAAAACGTCAATTCCCAGCTTATCATTTATAATAAAGTGATAACCGCCACTAATTCCCAATATAAAAGCCAGTCCTTTCTGGTAACGATCTGTTACACGGACAGTCCCATCCGGTAATAACTCCGGAACTCCATTTTCATCAACTACAGGCGCAGGATTGAAGTAGTTCCACTTTTGTAAATTAAAAGCACCAACAGATCCGTAAATTCCAAAATGCCATTTCTTCATGACTTCACCAAAATAATACCTGCCTTCCAAAGTACCCATGTAGATCTGGAGATTTTTCCCGCTAAATGATTTCCAGGGAGAAATAAAAACTTCAGCCTGCAAAGATATTTTTTTATTCAATGATCGCTCTGCTGAAGCATTAAAAATTCCGAAAGAAACAAAAGGCGCATTAATTTTAACCTGTGTTTGAGCTTTTACTGATAAGATAAAAAATAATATGAGTACTGTACAAATTTTTTGCACTAGTCTTAAAATGCAGATTTTTAAAAACATTAATTTATTTTAAAATGAGAAAAAAGGTCTTCAGCAAAATCTGTGCATCTTTTTTAAACGAAAGCTGATAATAGTAATCCAGATTCATTTTCACCTTCTCAGGAAAAAGAATACTATCGTTATATTCCAAAGGATTTTTCTGCTGTTTAAGAATTTCCTCTTCATTACTGAACCTTATTCCAGCTTCGCTGGTAAGACCTGGCTTTAAATTTAAAATCAATTGATTTTCGCCTTCTAATGCGTCATAATATCCGGGAATGTCTGGTCTTGGACCAACAAAAGACATATCGCCTTTCAAAATATTAAATAACTGAGGCAGTTCATCAAGTTTTGTTTTCCGCATCCATTTTCCAACAGAAGACTTTTTAGAGGTTTTAGCATGATAAGTTCTTAATTTGTAAATAACAAAAGTTTTACCGTACCGCCCCACTCTTTTCTGTGTAAATATTCCCGGAAAGCCAGTATCGAAAGATGAAATTATAATCAATAATAAAAATAAAGGCAGCAGAATAATAATTGATATAAGACTTAGTCCGTAATCCATCATTGCTTTCCACCAAGGGTATTTTTTCACGTTGCATTTAATTGTCTGGTAAAGATATTTAAAATAATTAAATAGAGATAAAAAAAGGTTATCCTAAGATAACCCTATTCCATATTAATATAATAACTTTAAACCAGCTTCATCAAAACATTATCATCAATTTTTTCCACTTTTACCATACCATGTTTGGTAAGATTTTTTGAAGCTTTATCCCATTTTTTACCGGATAACTGGCTTCTTTCTTTCACTTCTGCTAAAGAAAATGCATTTTCCTGAGAATTTAAAATCTCCAGAATTACTTTTTCATCTTCTCCCAATTCAATCTGCGGAACCACTTTTTCAGGTCTCATCTGAGGGAAGAATAAGACTTCCTGAATAGATGGATTATTCGTCAGGAACATAATCAATCTGTCCATTCCGATTCCCAGACCGGAAGTTGGCGGCATTCCGTATTCCAAAGCTCTAAGGAAATCTTCATCGATAAATCCGGTTGCTTCATCATCACCTTTCTCTGATAATTTCAGCTGCTCTTCGAAACGTTCTCTCTGATCAATAGGATCATTTAATTCTGAATAAGCATTCGCAATTTCTTTACCACAAACCATTAATTCAAAACGCTCTGTAAGACCTTCTTTGCTTCTGTGTTTTTTGGTTAAAGGCGACATTTCTATCGGATAATCGGTAATAAAAGTCGGCTGAATAAAATTTCCTTCACATTTTTCACCAAAAATTTCATCAATTAATTTCCCTTTCCCCATCGTTTCATTTACGTCGATTCCGATAGATTTAGCGAAGTCGAATAATTCCTGCTCCGTTTTACCTGTAATATCAAAACCTGTATATTTTAGGATTGCTTCTGTCATAGAAACTCTTGGATAAGGAGCTTTCCAGCTGATCGTATGTTCACCGAATGTAGATTCGGCATTACCATTTACAGAAGTTGCACAGAATTCCAGCAATTTCTCTGTGAAATCCATCATCCAGTTGTAATCTTTATAAGCCACATAAATTTCCATTGCGGTAAATTCCGGATTATGCGTTCTGTCCATCCCTTCATTTCTGAAGTTCTTCGAGAATTCATAAACACCGTCAAAACCTCCAACGATCAATCTTTTAAGATATAATTCGTTTGCAATTCTTAAATATAATGGAATATCTAAAGCATTGTGATGTGTAATAAACGGTCTTGCTGCAGCTCCACCGGGAATTGACTGCAAAATTGGCGTTTCAACTTCAAAATATCCTGCATCGTTGAAGAAAGTTCTCATCGCATTGAACAATTTTGTTCTTTTCACAAAAATTTCTTTCACATGAGGATTCACCGTTAAATCTACATAACGCTGTCTGTATCTAAGTTCCGCATCATTGAAAGCATCATGCACTACTCCATTCTCATCAGTTTTTGCAAGCGGAAGCGGTCTTAAAGATTTGGTAAGCAAAGTGAAATTTTTCACCAAAACTGTTTTTTCACCAACCTGAGTAGTGAAGAGCTCACCTTCAACCCCAATGATGTCACCAATATCTAAAAGGTGTTTATATACGTCGTTATATAAAGTTTTATCTTCTCCGGTACAGATTTCGTCACGGTTAAAGTATACCTGAATTTTTCCTGTAGAATCCTGCAACTCAGCAAAAGAAGCTTTCCCCTGAATTCTGCGTGACATCAATCTTCCCGCAATTTTCACCTGTTTACTCTCAGAGAAATTCTGTTTTATAGATTCGGTAGTATCTGTAGTTACATATTCATCTGCCGGGAATGCATTGATTCCCATTTCAACAAGCTTATTCAGCTTTTCTCTTCTAATGATTTCCTGTTCTGATAATTGCATTGTAAATTCAATTTTTTCGAATTGCAAAAATAGTGAATTTAAAGGTTTTATGGAAGTTAAATTTTTTGATAAGATTTTACCCTGAATTTGGATAACTTCTATCACATCACCAAATTGCAGCCCGGCTTGAGTGGAGCTCTTTTTGTGAGGAGGTACGACGAGCAAAAAAGCGGGAACGGAAGACGGAAATTGCTGCCCAAAAAATAATTTAAACAACTTTCCTTTCAGTTTTAGGAATAAAAGTCCAGGCTAAAATCCTGCTCACTTTCTGACCTTGAGACATTTCAATCGTTTTGATTTCTGCTGCTTTTAGTTTATTTAAAAGTGTATTCAACTTAAAAAGATTTTCTTTTTTTGAAACCAAACAGGTAAACCACAACACTTGGGACGAAAACATAGCACTTTCTTCAATAATTTTAGAAACAAAACCGATTTCTCCACCTTCGCACCAAAGTTCAGATTGTTGTCCGCTGAAATTCAGATTGGGTTTTTTAATTTTAGATTTATTGAGATTTTTTGTTTTCCTCAAATTACCTTTCAAAGCAGATTCTTCCGAATCATGAAATGGGGGATTGCACATTGAAAAAGCAAACTTATCTTCAGAAGAAATGACATTTTTAAATATAAAATTTGAATTTTCCTGAAATTTTAATTCAATTTCAGACGATAAATCGGGATTTTGATCTAAAATACGCTGTGCGTTTTGGAAAGAATCTTTATTGATATCAGTTCCGAGCATACTCCAGCCATAAGATTGATGTGCAATTAAAGGATACACTAAGTTAGCTCCGGTTCCGATATCCAACCCTTTTACAGAACAACCTTTTGGAATTTCGAGATGATTTTCAGCCAGCAAATCGGCAATATAATGCACGTAATCTGCTCTTCCGGGAATAGGCGGACAAAGATTACCATCCGGAATATCCCAGTTTTTGATTCCGTAAAAATGTTGCAGCAAAGCTTTATTAAGCAATTTTATCGCTTTCGGAATACTGAAATTGATGGTAAGGTTTCCGTAAGGATTTTTATAAACATAATGCTTCAATTCCGGCACACAAGAAATCAGAGAATCAAAATCATAAGAATTTCGGTGCAGATTCCTTGGGTGCAGGTTTGATTTTTCAGAAGACATTTACTTCTTCTGTTTTAGGATATATTCTACCATTTTTTTGGCATCCTCCTTTGAAAATTGGGAATGAGGCGCCATCGGTACATCTCCCCAAGCTCCGCTTCCGCCTTCAATTATTTTGGAAGCAAGTTTTTCAATATCTTTTTCGGAATATCGGGCGGCAATTTCCTGATAGGAAGGTCCAATCATTTTTTCAGTCACATTATGGCATGACATACAGTCGGAAGTCTCTATCAAAGCCTGTCCGGAAATATTTTTCACTACTGGAGAAGGTACGTCATCCGTATCTGTTTGCTGAACTTCCAAGTTTTCTTTTTTAGAACAGGAAAGTAGAAATAAGGTCGCCGTTACTGCCAAAAACAAATGTTTCATTATTTTGCAGCTGTAGTATCTACCGCAGCAGGAGCTGGTGCCGCTACCGGTGCAGAATCAGTTTTTGTTGAAGTAGAATCAGTTACAGTTGGAGCAGCAGGTTCTTCAAGCATGATATTGCTGTCCTGTAGAGATTTTTCTTCTTTTTTTGAGCAGCTTACTGCCGCTAAACTTGCGATGAATACGATTGCTAAAACTTTTTTCATTGTTGATTATAATTTGATCACAAAAATATGAAAATATTATCTTTCACCACCACCTTCAGCCTCTAATTTGGTAAAGAACATTTTTTGATTTTTTTATTTGTGGTTTCAAAAAAATATATACATTTGCAATATGATTATCTCAAACAACAGAAATTGGTGGTGGCTTTCAAACTCTTCGTCGAGTCTGAAACTATTGTCGTGTTGTTGATCATATTACAGCAGGAATAATATTAAAAATATAAATAAGACTTTGACGTGATACGTTGAAGTTTTTTTTTGTTTATATCTCAAACAGCTATTAAAAATGAAACAAAATGTTCGATAAAAAAATAACAATAAAAACAATTTCAAAAAAAATATTGGGAGATCTTCATACTCCCATGAATATTTACCTGAGCCTGCGTGACAACTTCAGGGACACCATTCTTCTGGAAAGCGCAGATTCTAAAAATCCGCAAAACAATTTTTCTTTTATAGCGATCAATGCCATTGCAGGAATTGAAGTTAAAAATATATCCGAATTTGAAGTAAAATTTCCCGGTCAAAATCCTGAAAAAACATCTTTGGAAAACATAGACTTAACCAACCTTCTGCATCAGTTTTCAAAAACTTTTCAATATGAAAAAGTGAATGAAAAAATAGAAGAAACCGCACAAAGCCTTTTTGGGTATACCAGTTTTGAAGCTGTGCAGTTTTTTGAAGAAATCAGATTTAAAGATCAGACTCCGGAAATTGAGATTCCGATTCTCCGGTACAGGCTTTATCAATATGTGATTGCCATTAATCATTTTAATGATGAAATGCACCTCATCGAAAACCAGATTAGCGGAATAAAATCTGATTTCACAACTGTTGAAGATTTAATTAAAAATAAAAATGCAGTAATTTATCCTTTTGAAAAAATCTCTGAAGAAAGTTCAAATCTGTCTGACGAAGAATATATTGAACTTGTAAAAACCGCACAAAAACACTGCATGAGAGGAGACGTGTTTCAACTGGTACTCAGCCGCAGGTTTCAGCAAAGATTTAAAGGTGACGAGTTTAATGTTTACCGTGCGCTTAGAAACATCAATCCGTCTCCTTATTTGTTTTTCTTCGATTATGGCAATTACAAACTCTTCGGATCAAGTCCTGAAAGCCAGCTTATTATAAAAGACAACAAAGCGATTATTCATCCTATTGCAGGAACATTTAAAAGAACAGGAGATCTGGAAACCGATCTGCAATCTATTGAACATTTAAAAAAAGATCCGAAAGAAAATGCAGAGCATACGATGCTGGTTGATTTGGCAAGAAATGATCTTGGAAAACTGGGAAAAAACATTACCGTTACCAAGCTAAAGGAAATTCAGCTTTTCTCACATGTTATTCACATGGTCAGCGAAGTTACGGCAGACCTTCAGGAAAATGCCAATCCTTTTGAAATCGTTGCCACTACTTTTCCTCAGGGAACTTTAAGCGGTGCTCCAAAACATAAAGCGTTACAGCTTATTGACACTTATGAAAAAGATTCAAGAGGATATTACGGCGGATGCATAGGAATGATCGGGTTAAACGGCAACTGCAATCAGGCAATTATGATTCGTACTTTTCTCAGTAAAAACAATACTCTTTATTATCAGGCAGGAGCCGGATTGGTGGCAAAATCTGATCCTGAAAGCGAACTTCAGGAGGTAAACAATAAACTTAATGCACTGAAAAAAGCAGTGGAGAAAGCAGAAAAACTGGTTAAATAAAAAAGAAAAAAATGGATAATATAAAAGCAGCCAAAGTATTGGTATTCGACAATTACGACAGTTTCACCTACAATTTGGTGCAGATGATCGAAAAAATACTGAACCAAAAAGTTGACATCGTAAAAAATGATAAAATTACTTTGGAAGAAATCAACAGATATGATAAAATAATTATTTCTCCGGGACCCGGAATTCCGGAAGAAGCAGGAATATTATTAGATCTGATTAAAAAATACGCTGCAACAAAAAGCATCTTGGGGGTATGTCTTGGTCAGCAGGCTATCGCAGAAGCTTTTGGTGGCAGCTTAATCAATCTTTCAGAAATTTACCATGGTGTTGCTACTGAAGCAATTCGTGTAAAAGACCACAAAATCCTCAGAAATCTCCCCGAAACGCTGGAAGTAGGGCGTTATCATTCCTGGGCTGTGAATCCTGAAGATTTTCCTTCCGAGCTGGAAGTTACCAGCGTAGATAAAAACGGAATGATCATGAGTCTTAAACATAAAATCTTTGATCTTCATGGAGTACAATATCATCCCGAGAGTATTTTAACGCCCAATGGCAAACAAATTTTAGAAAATTTTTTAAGCTAGAAGTCAGAAAATCATAAACAAAGAACTATAAAATAAATAATAAAAACTTCTCGCTGTAACCACTAAAGCAATGAAACAAATATTACAATATCTTTTCAATCACCATACCTTATCAAAGTCCGAAGCAAAAGCTGTACTTATTGATTTAGCTCAGAATAAATTCAATTCTACAGAAATAATTGCTTTTATGAGCATATTTCTCATGCGAAATATCACACTCGACGAACTTGAAGGTTTTCGCGAAGCACTTCTTCAGATGGCTGTTCCCATAAATATTGATTCTGATAATGCTGTTGATATTGTAGGAACAGGAGGTGATGGTAAAAATACCATCAATATCTCAACTTTGGCAAGCTTCATCGTTGCAGGAGCCGGACAAAAAGTTACCAAGCACGGAAATTACGGCGCTTCAACACTTACCGGTTCATCCAATGTGATGGAAGAGCTGGGATACAGATTTAAAAGCACTTCCGAAGAATTGCAGGAAGACCTGGAAAAAGCCAATATCTGCTTTCTCCATGCTCCTTATTTTCATCCAGCGCTAAAATCTGTGGTAGAATTGAGAAAATCTTTAGGTTTAAGAACTTTTTTCAATTTATTGGGTCCGCTTGTTAATCCTGCAAAACCTCAGTTTTCGGTAATAGGAGTTTACAACCTTGAAATTGCCCGCATTTATCAGTATTTACTTCAAAAAAAAGATCACAATTTTACTTTAGTGCATGGTTTAGATGGGTATGATGAGATAAGTCTTACACAAGACACCAAAATCATTACAAAAAACGGCGAAAACATCTATTCTGCTAAAGATTTAGGCTTTAGTTCTGTATCTCCTGAAAGCATTAAGGCAGGTGACAATTCTATACAAACAGCTTCTATTTTTAGAAACATACTCGAAGGAAATGGTACTGAACAGCAAAACGCCGTCGTGTTAGCAAATGCTGCAGTTGCCCTTTTCGGCACAGGAAATTTCGGAAGTTATGAAGACTCACTTTTGGCAGCCAAAGAAAGTCTGGAAAGCAAAAAGGCTTTGCAATGTCTTAAAAATCTTATTTAGAATTTTTATGGCGACAATTTCCGTCTTCCGCTCCCACTCTTTTGCCGCAGCTTTTCCAGCAACAAAAGGAGTTCCGCTCAAGCCGGGTCGCAATTTTGTCATAAAATAAAATTTGGTAAAACATACAACTTAACGACTTGAAAGCAGTCTGTTAATAAAAATAAATTCAGTGCTTTGTGCTAAAATCAGAAAAAATGAACATCCTAGATAAAATCATAGAACGAAAAAAACAGGAAATTGCAGAAGCAAAATCCAGAATTCACCTTGAAAAACTGAAAGATTCAGCGTTTTTCGGAAGACCGACTTTTTCGTTAAAAGAAACCATCAAAACGAAATCGGGAATCATCGCAGAATTCAAACGACAATCACCAAGCAAAGGGATTATCAATGATAAAGTTTTGCCTTTGGAAGTTGTTTACCAATATGAAAAATTTGGTGCGAGCGCAGTTTCAATATTGACGGATGAAGATTTTTTCGGTGGAAGTTTTGACGATATTTTGAGCGTTAGAAATCATCTTCATATTCCGATTTTGAGAAAAGATTTTATGATTGATGAATACCAGTTTTATGAAGCCAAATCTATCGGAGCCGATGTTATTTTGCTGATTGCAGCTTGTCTTTCACCAATTCAGGTTTCCGAATTTACAGAATTGGCACATTATCTCAACCTTGAAGTTTTGCTGGAAATCCATTCCGAAGAAGAGCTGAAACATATCAACAACAATGTTGATTTTGTTGGAATCAATAACAGAAATTTGAAAGATTTTAAAGTCAATTTGCAGCATTCTGTCGATTTGAAAAATCAGATTCCGAAAGACATTATATCTATTGCAGAAAGCGGAATTTACAACGAAGAAGATTTCAGATTTCTGAAAGAACGAGGATTTGACGGTTTTCTGATGGGCGAATATTTTATGAAAAATGAAAATCCCGGAGAAAAATTTGAAACTTTTATAAAAAGTATGATGTAAAATGAATAAAGTATGAGTACAAATAACCAACAACTAACAACCATTAACCATCAACCAACATTAAAAGTTTGCGGATTAACAAAACTCAATCAGATTAAAGAATTGATTGATCTAAAAATTGATTATCTGGGATTTATCTTTTATGAAAAATCGCCACGTTATGTTCTTAATCATTTGAGTTTAAAACAGATTTCAGAAATTAATCATCAAGGAAAAGTTGGGGTTTTTGTAAATGAAGAATTGGAGAAAATCATTAAAATTTCAGAACAGGCAAATTTGAATTTAATTCAGCTTCACGGTGATGAAACTGAAGATTTTATTTCAGAATTAAGAAAAAAGCTAAATTCAGAAATTAAAATTATAAAAGTTATTAGGGTTGGAAGCGAGAAAACAGAAGTCAAAAGTGAAATTAAAAAAGTCTTCGACTCCGCTCAGACTGACAACCACCAACCAAAAACCATCAACTATCTACTGTTCGATACCGATTCCAAAGCTTTTGGCGGAACAGGAAAAACTTTTGACTGGAATATTTTGAACGAAATTGAAATTCCGGTTCCTTATTTTTTAAGTGGCGGAATTTCGTTGGAAAATATTAATCGACTATCAACCATCAACCATCAACCAATTGCTCTTGATATCAATTCAAAATTTGAAATCGAAGCTGGTAATAAAGATTTAGAAAAAATAAAAGAATTTATAAATCTGCTAAAAAGTCCCAAAGGGATATTTTAGCAAAGAATAGGATGGAATCCTATTTAATTAAAATTTAAGATATGCCACAGTCATTAGTCAAAAATTACGTTCACATTATTTTCAGCACAAAATATCGTGAAGATTTTATTGATAAAAATATTGAAAAAGAATACAATATGGAATATGATGAAAAATATCTCTGGGATTAATTCGTAATTCCTTGACTTTTTATGGATAGGATTGTACCCCCTATTCTTTATTAAATTGTCCCTTTGGGGCTTCCTAAAAATATTAATTAAAATTATGAACTTTCAAAACCCAGATAAAAACGGTTACTACGGAGAATTCGGCGGTGCTTTCGTTCCCGAAATGCTGTATCCGAATGTTGCCGAATTACAGGAAAAATACATCCAGATCATCGAATCCGAAGAATTCCGGCAGGAATTTCAAAGTTTGCAGAAAGATTATGTCGGACGTGCTACTCCACTCTATTTCGCAAAAAACCTGAGCGACAAATACCAGACGCAGATTTATCTGAAAAGAGAAGATCTGAATCACACCGGAGCGCATAAGATCAACAACGCTTTGGGGCAGGCGTTGCTCGCAAAAAAATTAGGAAAACACAGAATTATTGCAGAAACAGGAGCCGGACAACACGGTGTTGCAACGGCTACAGCTTGTGCTTTGCTTGGTTTGGAATGCATCGTTTACATGGGTGAAATCGACATCCAGAGACAGGCACCCAATGTTGCCCGAATGAAAATGCTGGGCGCCAATGTTGTTCCGGCAACATCAGGTTCAAAAACCTTAAAAGACGCTGTGAATGAAGCTTTGCGAGACTGGATCAATAATCCTTCTACAACACATTACATCATCGGAAGTGTGGTTGGTCCGCATCCTTTTCCGGATCTGGTGGCGAGATTTCAATCAGTAATTTCAAGAGAAATCAAAGAACAATTAAATGAAAAAACCGGCAGGGAAAATCCGGATTATGTGATTGCCTGCGTTGGCGCTGGAAGTAATGCAGCAGGAACTTTTTATCATTTTGTAAACGATGAAAATGTTAAAATAATAGCCGCTGAAGCTGGCGGATTTGGTGTGAGTTCCGGTAAATCGGCGGCAACGACTTTTCTTGGGACTATCGGTATTTTGCACGGAAGCCAAAGTCTGGTGATGCAGACCGAAGACGGACAGGTTATTGAACCACATTCGATTTCAGCCGGTTTGGATTATCCGGGAATCGGTCCGATGCACGCCAATCTTTTCAGTTCAAATCGAGCAGAATTTTTCAGCATCAATGATAACGAAGCTTTGAAATCGGCTTTTGAGCTTACCAAAATCGAAGGCATTATTCCTGCTTTGGAAAGTGCTCACGCTTTGGCTGTTTTAGATAAGAAGAAATTTTCAAAAGACGACATTGTTGTGATTTGTCTCAGCGGACGTGGCGATAAGGATATGGAAACTTATTTGAAAAACTTGGTTGATAGTTGATAGTTTTTGGTTGATAGCTTTCCAAGCTGTCAAATACTATACGTCAAATGATTTTTTTTAACTATAAACTGACAACCAACAACAATCAACTAAATTATGAAAAAACTAAACATATATTTCACAGCCGGCATTCCAAAGCTGGAAGATACAGGCAAGATCGCCAGATTAATCCAAGATTCGGGTGCGGATATGATGGAAATCGGAATTCCGTATTCTGATCCGGTTGCAGATGGACCTGTAATTCAGGATGCGCATTCTCTGGCTTTGAAAAACGGAATGTCTATCAAAAAACTTTTTGAACAATTAGCTGAGATCAAAGAATTCGTCACTATTCCGAAGATATTAATGGGTTATCTAAATCCTGTTCTTCAGTTTGGTTTTGAGAATTTTTGTCACAAATGTTCGGAAACTGGCGTTTCAGGATTGATTATTCCTGATTTGCCACCTATTGAATTTGAAAAAAAATACGGTGAAATTCTAAAAAAATATAATCTGAACTTCACTTTTCTCGTGACGCCGGAAACGCCGGAAGAGCGCATAAAATATCTTGATTCCCTAAGTTCAGGCTTTTTATATGCAGTAAGTTCATCTTCTACTACAGGTAACGAGAATGCTGTTTTGAAAAATGAAAATTACCTTGACAGATTAGCTTCATTAGAATTAAAAAATCCTGTTTTCATTGGTTTTGGAATCAAGAATAAGTCGGATTTTGAAAACGTGACGGAAAAAGCGCAAGGTGGAATTATCGGAACCGCTTTTGTAAAGATTTTGCTGGAAAATAAAAATTGGGAAAATGAAGCTGCCAATTTCATTCATTCTGTAAAAGCATAAAAATCACTAAATTTGTTTCATTAAAATATATATGAATACACATCAGAATAAAGTTGTAGAATTTGAAGATTTGGGAACCAGAGACTATCAGGAATCCTGGGATTATCAGGAATCTCTGATGAAAAATATTATTGATCTGAAAATCAAAAACCGTGATCTTCCGGAAGAACAGCATATCACAACGCCCAACCATTTCCTTTTGGTAGAACATCCGCATGTTTATACTTTAGGCAAAAGCGGACATGAGGAGAATATGCTTGCAGGAATTGATAAATTAAAAGAAATTGAAGCCACTTTTGTAAAGGTAAATCGTGGCGGAGATATTACTTATCATGGTTTTGGGCAGATTGTCGGGTATCCTATTCTCGATCTGGAAAACTTCTTTACCGATATTCATAAGTATATGCGTAACCTAGAAGAGGTGATCATAAGAACCATTGCTGAATTCGGGCTGAAAGGTGAGCGTTCTGAAGGGGAAACCGGTGTCTGGCTGGATGTTGGAAAGCCTTATGCCAGAAAAATCTGTGCAATGGGTGTAAAAGCGTCAAGATGGGTAACCCTGCATGGTTTTGCACTCAATGTAAATACCGATATGCGCTATTTTGAATATATCATTCCGTGCGGAATAAAAGACAAACAGGTAACTTCTTTGAAAAGAGAACTTGAAAGAGAACTGACCTCTGAAGAAATGGAAGGCATAAAAGCTAAAATCAAAAAACATTTTGCTGATGTTTTTGAAGCAGAATTGATGATCAAAGCCATGTAATTCTTTATACTCCTTATTAATTTATTTCTTATAATCAAAAATCAGCATTAATTTTTTTTACCGACTTTTGCAACCTTTTCCATAATTTGAACATTCATGAAACTTTGTATTGCCGAAAAACCAAGTGTTGCCAGAGATATTGCTAAAGTTTTAGGCGCAACAATGCCTAAACAAGGTTATATGGAAGGAAACGGCTATTGTGTGACATGGACTTTCGGACATCTTTGTACGCTGAAAGAACCTCACGACTATGGTCCGCAATACAAATCGTGGAATCTTTTTCTGCTTCCCATTATTCCTCATCAGTTTGGAATTAAACTGATACCAAATAAAGGAGTGGAAAATCAGTTTAAAGTCATTGAAAAACTGGTAGAAAACTGTGAAGAGGTCATTAATTGCGGGGATGCCGGACAAGAAGGAGAACTGATTCAGCGGTGGGTTCTGCAGAAAGCAAAATGCAATAAGCCGATCCGTCGTTTATGGATTTCTTCATTAACGGAAGAAGCTATTAAAGAGGGTTTCGCCAATCTTAAACCTGCTGAAGATTATAAAAATCTATATCTTGCAGGAAATGCAAGGGCCATTGGAGACTGGCTTCTGGGCATCAATGCAACCCGTCTTTTCACCAAAAAATTCGGCGGAAATAAAGCAGTTCTTTCAATCGGAAGGGTTCAGACTCCTACTTTGGCAATGCTGGTACAGCGCCAGAAAGAAATTGATGCTTTTACCATAGAAGAATACTGGGAACTGAAAACCAAATACAGGGATGTAGTTTTCAATGCCGCTATAGACCGCCTCAAAACTTTAGATCGTGCCGAAAAAGGGCTGGATTATTTAAAACAAAATCTATTTGAAATTGTTTCTTTTGAAATTAAAGAAGGTAAAGAAAAAAATCCGAGACTTTTTGATCTGACCGGGCTCCAGGTGGAAGCCAATAAAAAGTATGGCTATTCTGCGGAAAATACCCTTAATTATATCCAAAGTCTCTACGAGAAAAAGCACGTAACCTATCCTCGTGTTGATACCACTTATCTTGCTGAAAGCTTATATCCGAAAATTGAAGGAATTCTGCGAAGCATGAAGTTTTATCAGGATCTGATTACTCCCCTAATTCAGGAACCAATTCCTAAGTCGAAAGCTGTTTTTGATGATACAAAAGTGACTGATCACCATGCAATTATTCCGACAGAAGTTCCGCCTTCGCAAAATTTAACCCGGGAAGAAAAACTGATTTATGATTTAATAGCCAAACGTTTTATCTCGGTCTTTTATCCTGAATGTAAAATCTCCAATACTCTGGTAGAAGCAAAAGTAGGAACAATACCTTTCAAAACCAGCGGAAAGCAGATTCTGGAACCCGGATGGAGAATTGTTTACGCCAAAGAACCCAAAGAAGAGCCTTCTGATAAAGAAAAAGACAAGGAAGAGGAACAGACTATTCCTGAGTTTGTTGCCGGAGAAACCGGACCGCATGATCCTATGATACATCAGGGAAAAACTTCACCACCAAAACCTTATACAGAAGCAACCCTTCTTCGTGCTATGGAAACCGCAGGAAAACAGGTAGATGATGATGAACTTCGTGAAATGCTGAAAAATAACGGGATCGGAAGACCATCTACCCGAGCTAACATTATCGAAACACTTTTCAAAAGAAAATATATTGAAAAGAAAAGAAAAAACCTCATCGCAACACCAACAGGAATTCAGCTTATTGATACGATTGAAGATGAACTGCTGAAAAGTCCTGAACTAACAGGAGAATGGGAACTTAAGCTCCGAAAAATTGAAAGCGGTGAATATGAAGCCAACCAGTTTAAAGAAGAGCTGATCCAAATGGTCACCAATCTTACCAAAAAAGTAGTCGACGGAAAAGGAAAAATCATCACGTTGGAAGAAGAAAAATCCGAAACCAAAGAAAAGAAAAAGAGAGAGCCGGCTGTTAAAAAAGATTTGCCTGCATGGGAAGAAACAAAATGTCCGAAATGTAAAGATCATCATTTAATGAAAGGTAAAACCGCTATCGGATGTTCTGATTTTAAGAACTGTGGGTTTAAAATTCCTTTTGAAATATTTGGTAAAAAACTTTCTGAAAAACAATTGATGGATCTTATTTTAAAAGGAAAAACCTCCAAACTGAAAGGTTTTAGTTCACATCCTGAAAATATAACAGAAGGAATCATTTCTTTATCTTCCGAATTTTCAGCGGTTTTAGTTTAAGGTAACAGAATGCGGAATGCTTATTTAGTGATCTAATTAATATCCCACATTCTGTAAGACTTCAATTCCCGAAAAATTATTTCAAATAAAGTTTCATTCTTGCCTCATATTCCGGTTTGGTTTTCAATAATTTCCAAATCTTTTTATCATCAGGATAGCTGATTCTGTAGTACATGATTTTATCCGCAGAATATTTAAAATAAGGATGATTTTTCAGCCACTCTTCAGGAGCATCAACCAAAGTATATCTCTCTACTTTAGAATTATCAAGCGGAGCAATATTTAAAAGTTTCTGAACCACTTCTTTATCTATATTATATGTTTCAAGAATCTGTTCTTTGGTTATAAATCCGCCAAGCTTTTTGCGAAAACCGATCATAGAACCTGCACTTTTCTCATTCAGTCCAAATTCCAAAAGCTGTTTAAAAGTTATCGAATTCAGTTCAGTTTTTGTGAAATCTGTTTTTTCCTGTTTTATTTCTGCTTTTTTCTGCTCAGAATTTTTTGCAGCTGTTGAAGGATCAAGTCTAATAAATGGTTTTAAGCTTTCAAATTTTTCCTGAGAAATTACAAAACAGTTTTTAAGATCGTCCAGAGTTTTAAAACTGCCTTTTAGATTTCTGTCACGATAATTTACAATCACATTAGCCTGTTTTTCAGAAAATCCAAGATTTTCCCAGCCTTTTTTATCTAACTCATTCGGATCAAAAGCTGTAAGTTTAATTGGTGACTTAGATTGCGTGGCAAATGATTTAAAATTTGCAGGAGTTTTAGCAGGCAGAATAATATGAGGTTCCAGCTTTTGGTAGTTTTCATCGCTGATAATAAAACATTCTCTGAATTTTTCTTTGCTTACGAAACTTCCGCCCAGATAATCTCTGTACTTTAAAATAGCTGCAGATTGCTTTTCTGAAAAACCCATTGTCTGCCAATCGCTTTTAGTGAAATGATCAGGATTAAATTTACCATTAATCATCAAAGATTTTTTCTTAAAATTTTCAGAATGATAGTTAGATCTAGATTCAGAGCTGTTTTCAGGAAGCAGCAAAAACGGTTCAAGCTCATTGTATTTTTCCGCTGAAACGGCAAAACACTTTTTGAACTGCGCTTTGGAAGTAAAGTTACCGCCGACAATTTCTTTATACTTTAAAATAGTTTTAGTTTGTTTTTCGGAAAAGCCAAGCTTCTGCCACTGATTCTCATCTAAATCGTTTGGATTGAAGGCTGAAAAGATTTTAGAAGACGAATTTTCCGTAACAAAGGTAATTTCAGGAAATTTTTCTTTCTTTGTTGCTGAATATTTTTTGAAAGCAAGTAAAGTCAGGAGCACAACTCCAAGCACAGCCATTTTCTGATAATAATTTTTCCTCATCTTTTATGTTTTAATAAACTAAAGATAAGAATTATTTTCTATGCTGAAAATATTGAATATTATTTTAAACTAACAGAAAAGCAGTTATTAAATTTTTATTCCTCATTTTTTTCTGCCAAAGAATCTTTCAGTTTCAAAAGTTCAGCTTTTACAAACTCCAGTCTGTCAATAATAGTGACTGTTTCAGAAATTTTACTGTTGGTAGTCAATGCGATTTTGGCTCCATCCAATGTGTAACCTTTTTCTTTTACCAAATGATAAATGATTTTAAGATTTTTGATGTCTTCCGGAGTAAAATAGCGGTTTCCTTTTTTATTTTTCTTAGGCTTAATAATGGGAAATTCCTGCTCCCAATATCTTATCAATGAAGCATTTACATCGAATGCTTTAGCAACTTCTCCTATCGAATAATACAGTTTGTCGGGTAAATTTATCTTCATTACGTTGAATCCTGAAAATTCAAAGATAAATATTTTTGAAACTACACTACAAATCGTACATTGTAATCTTTAAAATTAAAACATGAAAAAGGAGAAAGTTTTGGGTATTGTTGGTTTAATTTTGGTATTATTCAGTTGCCAATCAACAAAATATAAAAATATGTTTGAAGAAAACACCGAGCCAAAATTAATTTCAGATCAGTTCAGTTTTACAGAAGGTCCTGCTGCCGATAAATCAGGAAATGTTTACTTTACCGATCAGCCTAATGACAAAATTTACTTTTGGGACTGGAAAACCAATAAGATTGAACTTTTTTCGGACAAGACTGGTCGTGCCAACGGAACTTTTTTTGACGAGAATGACCATCTGATTACCTGCTCAGACAATGAAGGTGAAATATGGAAAATCAGTAAAGACAAATCTGTAGAAGTTCTTTCTAAAGGTTTTGAAGGAAAAAGACTAAATGGACCAAACGATTTGTGGCTGGATGATTTTGGCGGAATTTATTTTACAGATCCGTTATATGAAAGAGATTACTGGGAAAATTTTAAAGTAGAAATTCCTGAGAAAAATCTTTATTACAGAAATAAAAACGGTAAAATATCAAAAATTGAGACTTTTGTTCAGCCTAACGGAATTATTGGAAGTAAGAAATTAAAAAAACTGTATGTTTCCGATATTGATGGCGGCAAAACGTACGTATATGATATTTTGGGAGAAGGACGGCTGTCTGAAAAAAAACTATTCTGCGAAATGGGCTCAGACGGAATGACACTTGATCAGGAAGGAAATCTTTATATTACGGGAGACGGCGTTACTGTTTTTAATAATAAGGGTGAAAAAATTCATCATATTAAAATTCCTGAAGACTGGACCGGAAACGTTACCTTCGGAGGAGAAAAAAATAATATTTTATTTATTACAGCTTCAAAATCTGTCTACACTTTACCTACAAAAACCAGTGGTTTACATTAAAATTACTGGTGATCGTAAAAACTTACAGAGAAAATTCAGGGAATGATCAGTATTGATGATTCCCTTTTTTAATATTTATTGCTCCACTTCTTTTTAAGTTCGTCCCCAATCTTTTTTTCCGTAGCATTATTTCCGGGTTCATAAAATTTCACATCTTTTATTTCTTCGGGTAAAAAATCCTGATCTACAAAATTTCCTTCAAATGAGTGAGCATATTTGTATTCTTTTCCATAATCCAGATCCTTCATCAGTTTGGTTGGAGCATTTCTCAGATGCAGCGGTACAGGTAGATTTCCCGTTTTTTTCACGAAAGCTAAGGCTTCGTTAATTGCTGCATAGGTAGAATTGCTCTTCGGGGAAACTGCCAGATAAATTGCCGTTTCGCTCAGTAAAATTCTCGCTTCAGGATTTCCTATCACATTGATTGCCTGAAAACAGTTGTTTGCAATAACCAAAGCATTCGGATTGGCAAGACCAATATCTTCTGAAGCTAAAATCAGCATTCGCCGGGCAATAAATTTAATATCTTCACCACCTGCAATCATTCTGGCAAGCCAATATACCGCTCCATTTGGATCACTTCCGCGCATAGATTTTATAAATGCCGAAATAATATCATAATGCTGTTCACCATTTTTGTCATAAAGCGCCATTGTTTCCTGTAAAACCGACATCACATCGTCATTGTCAATCTCGTGCTTACCTGAATTTTTAAACTGGTTCAGAACCAATTCAACAGAATTAATCAGTTTTCTGCCGTCACCTCCGGAATATTGAATGAATGCTTCTTTTTGTTTGATGATAAAATCTGAATTTGCATCCTTATTAAATCTTTTAACAGCAATTTCAATAAGCTCTTCCAATTTCTCGTAGCTTAAAGCTTTCAGAATATATACCTGACTTCTGGAAAGCAGTGCGGAAACTACCTCAAAACTAGGATTTTCTGTTGTTGCACCTATTAAAACCACCCATCCTTTTTCTACCGCATGAAGCAGCGAATCCTGCTGAGATTTGTTGAACCGGTGAATTTCGTCAATGAATAAAATCGGAGATTTTCCTGAGAAAAGGTTCTGCTTTTTGGCATCTTCTATTACATCGCGAACATCTTTCACTCCAGAGGAAACCGCAGAAAGTTTGAAAAATTTTCGTCCGGATTTTTCTGAAATGATTTCTGCTAAAGTTGTTTTACCTGTTCCCGGCGGTCCCCAAAGAATAAGAGAATTTAAGGTGTCATTCTCCAGCATTTTTCTTATCGTGCCTTTTTCGCCGGTAAGATGTTCCTGTCCTAAAACTTCATCTAAAGTTTTGGGTCTTAACCGTTCTGCTAATGGAATATTTTGAGCCAAAGTGATTGATTTAAAATAAATTTGAGAAAAATTCCGCTGATTTTGTATACAAAGTTTATAATCGACCAACATATTGTTTTACACGACCAAAGCCTTATTTCAGCACTGAAACTTACAACAAATTTAAACTAATTTTCAATTTTTTACGCTATTTTTGCAATGTTTTGAAATTAACATTGAATAAAATCATCACGTTTCCGCTGGTAATTCTCATCAGATTTTACCAATGGTTTATTTCGCCTTTACTTCCGAAGAACTGCCGCTACGAGCCTACATGCTCACATTATATGGTAGAATCTTTACAGATTCACGGCATTTTTAAAGGATTCTGGCTTGGTGTGAAAAGAATTTCAAAATGTCATCCGTGGGGAGGAAGCGGTTATGATCCTGTTCCGCCTAAAAAATAATAAGCTAAAAAATTTCATAATGAATAATTTATTCTTTCGAATTTATCTTTTGATTTTTGCATTTTTTGTGCAGAATATATTTGCTCAAAATTATCCTGATGGTGTTTCTGATGCCAATCTGGTAGTCAATAATCAGGCAGTTCCCGTTAAAGTTTTTTCTACCACAGATGCGCAGACTTTTGCTGAGTTTGCCGGAAAAAATACTGCCAACAGCTTAATTATAGTCAATACTGCCAATCTTGAATCTAAAGGCGGATGGGGAGCTTTTTATGACAATTCTTTTGCAGTTTTGAAGCAGAATGGCTATCAGTTTTTAAATGAAGATTTTAAGTCGACAGAAAATAAAGCAGATTTCAAATATATCACTAAAATCAAGCAGCCACTGAAAGAAGAAGATCAGGTTTCGCTTGATACAGCGTATAAAATCTGGGATCCTTCCGTAGGTATTCATTTAGGTCCGGTTACGCTGCATTATTACAGTCTGATGTTTGTTTTTGCATTCGGATTCGGATATATACTGATGAAGAAAATATTTGACATTGACCATGTTAATCAAAAATATCTTGATCCTCTTTTTACATGGACTTTGCTTGGAACAATTTTGGGAGCGAGATTGGGACACGTGATCTTTTATCAGCCAGAGCTCTTCAAAGATGATTTTTTAAGTGTGTTTTTGCCGATCAGAACAAAACCAGAACTAGAGTTTACAGGATTTTCAGGACTTGCAAGTCATGGAGCAACCATTGCCTTAATATTTACAACATTATATTATTCATTTAAAATAATTAAGAAAAATCCGTTTTGGGTTTATGACAGATTAGGAATTGTAGTTGCTCTGGGTGGTGCTTTTGTACGTTTAGGAAACTTTTTCAATTCAGAAATTGTGGGAAAGCCGGCAGATCCCAATTCACCATTTGCAATTCTTTTTCCACAGATGAGCGACGAATACGGAATTACTGTTCCAAGATTTCCGGGTCAGCTTTTTGAAGCGACAGGATATGTATTATTGTTTGTTCTTTTGTGGTTTCTGTACAGAAAAACCGATAAAAAATATCAGCAGGGCTGGTTATTCGGATTGTTTTTTATCATACTTTGGGCCATCAGATTTTTTGTGGAATTTTTGAAAGAGCCACAGGGAAAAGAATTTATTTCGATTGCGGGACTCAATACAGGTCAGGTTTTATCTATTCCTTTTATGATTGCAGGTTTATTGATCATGATCTACTCAAAGAACAATAAAATTGCTCCTGAAGCCGATAAAACTTTTTAAGCTAAAATATCAATTATACAAACCGTCTTCTCACAAGACGGTTTTTTTATAAACTTAGTGATGATTATGCTGAACAAAAGTGAATCTATGGTACATTTTTAATCTCTGTTTTTGCGGAAATTACTTAAATGACATTTAAAATTTTATTAATTTTAACCTGAGTTCGGGATAAGTTTTCTTAAACGCAACATTAAACAAAGAGATTAATTATTAAGAATTTAGCTTTTATATACAAAGGCGTAAAACTTATCAAAATAATACCATTTTTGTCTTTTTTAATAAATGAAGTGCCTTTGTTTAGCTTAAAAACTTTCAAAAAGTAAAAATCTTTTGTTTTTCTTTGCATAAATTAATATGATGCTATAAATCAATTATTTAAATTCATTTCTTATCCTCGAACTGAGGTTAATCAAAGACAATCTATAGAAACTAATGAAAGTTCAAGAATTAACTTTAACAGTGCATTAACAAAGTTTTAGCATTTCAATTTGACTGACGGCATTATTTTTTCAAGTCTATGACTAGATAACACCAAAAAATTTAATAGTATGTCAAAAAAAATTGCCATTTTAGCAACACACGGATTTGAAGAAAGTGAACTGAAATCACCAAAAGAACACATTGAGCAGCAGGGATGGACTGCCCACGTCATCAGTCCGGAATCGGGAAGCATCAAAGCATGGTCTGAAAAAAACTGGGGAAAAGAATACACTGTAGATAAAACATTAAGCGAAGCATCGGCATCAGATTATGATGCGCTGGTTTTGCCGGGCGGTGTCATCAATCCTGACCAGTTAAGAACCAATGAAGATGCTTTGTCATTTGTTAAAGATTTTTTCAGCCAGCATAAACCGGTTGCTGCAATCTGCCACGGACCGCAGATTCTCATCAATGCTGGTGCGGTTGAAGGAAGAAATCTTACTTCGGTAAAAGCTATTAGCCAGGATTTGAAAAATGCAGGAGCCCAATGGGAAGACAGCGAAGTAGTGGTAGACAGTGGTTTGGTGACCAGCAGAACTCCCGAAGATTTACCGGCATTCAATGCAAAATTGGTAGAGGAAGTAAAAGAAGGGAAACATCAGGAGCAGACGCTGTAAAACAGTCAGGTATAGTATACATTATTGTAAAAGTAAAGGTTTAAGTCCAAATGGATTTAAACCTTTTTTAGTAAAGGTGAAAAATTTAATCTGTACGATTATTTTCAGAATACAAATCTTCCATGTTTTTATTTCTTCCGAATAACTTCTTCATTATTAATTTGTTAAATAATAGACATTGTTGATGTTTAATTCATTAAAAATCACTAATTTCGCACCCGTAAAAATCATTCATGCAAAACATTAGAAATATTGCGATTATCGCACACGTTGACCACGGTAAAACTACCTTGGTTGATAAAATTATTCATGCTACAAACATTTTCAGAGAAAATCAGGAAAGTGGAGAATTAATAATGGATAACAACGATCTTGAAAGAGAAAGAGGAATTACCATTTTATCAAAAAATATTTCTGTTACTTATAAAGACACAAAAATTAACGTAATCGATACTCCTGGTCACGCCGATTTTGGTGGGGAAGTAGAGAGAGTATTGAAAATGGCAGACGGAGTTATTTTGTTGGTGGATGCGTTCGAAGGACCAATGCCACAGACAAGATTCGTATTGCAGAAAGCTTTGGAATTGGGATTAAGACCATTGGTGGTAATCAACAAAGTAGATAAGCCAAACTGTCGTCCGGACGAAGTTCACGATCAGGTTTTTGATTTGTTCTTCAATCTGGAAGCGACTGAAGAGCAGCTGGATTTCCCAACATTCTACGGTTCTTCAAAACAGGGATGGTTCAACACATCACTGGAACAGACTGAAGATATTTTGCCATTATTAGATGGTATTTTACAATATGTTCCGGCTCCGAAAATAGAAGAGGGAAACCTTCAGATGCAGATTACTTCTCTTGATTATTCTTCTTTCCTTGGAAGAATTGCGATCGGTAAAGTGACAAGAGGTGAGCTTAAGGAATCTCAGTGGATCGGTCTTGCTCAGGCAGACGGAAAAATTGCAAAAGGAAAAATAAAAGAATTATACGTTTTTGAAGGTTTAGGAAAGAAAAAAGTAACTGAAGTTCAGGCAGGAGATATCTGTGCTGTAGTAGGTTTTGATGCTTTCCAAATCGGGGATTCTTTTGTAGATCTTGAAAACCCTGAACCGTTGGAAAGAACAGCGATTGATGAGCCTACGTTGAACATGACGTTCTCTATCAACAATTCACCTTTCTTCGGTAAAGATGGTAAATATGTAACTTCTAATCACCTGAAAGAAAGATTACACAAAGAATTAGAGAAAAATCTTGCATTGAGAGTTCAGCAGACAGATGATGCCAATACATTCCTTGTATTCGGTAGAGGTATTCTTCACTTATCTGTTTTAATTGAAACCATGAGAAGAGAAGGATATGAAATGACCATCGGTCAGCCGCAGGTAATCCTGAGAGAAATTGATGGTGAAAACTGTGAGCCTTACGAATCTTTGGTAGTGGATGTACCTGAAGAATATGCTTCAAGAGTTATTGATCTGGCTACTCAGAGAAAAGGTGATCTTCACATTATGGAAACAAAAGGTGAAATGCAGCACATGGAGTTTGAAATTCCTTCAAGAGGTTTGATCGGATTGCGTTCTCAGATGTTGACAGCAACTGCAGGAGAAGCGATTATGGCACACCGTTTCACAGAATACAAGCCTTTCAAAGGAGCGATTCCGGGAAGAAATAATGGGGTATTGATCAGTAAAACTCAAGGTCCTGCTACTGAATATTCAATCAATAAACTACAGGACAGAGGTAAATTCTTCGTTGATCCGGGTGAGGAAATCTATGCAGGAATGATTATCGGTGAACAGAACAAGCCGGGAGATTTGGTGGTAAACATTGTTGAAGCTAAGCAGCTGAACAACATGCGTGCAGCCGGAAAAGATAAAGATACCGGTGTTGCACCAAAAATCTTGTTCTCTCTGGAAGAATGTATGGAATATATTCAGGCAGATGAAGCAATTGAGGTTACTCCTAATTTCATCAGAATGAGAAAAAAGATTCTTTCTGAAGAAGAAAGAAAAAGAGTGGAAAGAACGGCGAAAGCATAATTTTCACACCTATATAAATCAAGCCTCGGAATTCCGGGGCTTTTTTTATGAATGGAGTTTTACTAATCATTTCTATCATTAGCGGCTGAATATTTGCATAAAAGTTTTTATCATTTCAGATGATTGAATGTTTCTAATTAAGTTGAATATCCGCAATGAATCATTATAGATTCTGAGTTTACTTCTGTTAAAAATTTTAATACAATTAAAAGCAGACAATCATCATTAATGAAGCGAAATTTATCAATCAGCATAGATTATCTCTTTCCTGACTTGTTTTAGCCTTAAATGTTAAGGATAAGAATAAAATTAATCTGACCAAATATACTGACATAGCGTATGAAAATATTCCAGTTCTTATTCATTTTTTCTCTTCTTTTTATTCTTCTCATATCATGTGACGGATTAAAAAAAGCGAGAAATATTTTTGAAACTTCAGAACGTATAAAGTATGAGAGGAACTTTTCAGGCGCAGACAGTCTTATGACACAATGGAAAAGCAATTTTGCATCTGCCGCAGATAATCAGCTTGTTGTAAAAGATGGTGATGTATTTTCTGTTCAGTTCAATGAAATCAGCATTACTGCGTTGGGCTATTCTGTGGAACTTCAGCAGGGACGGCTTTTAGTGGTAGAAGCTATTGCCTGTGATCCCAATGCAAAGATCTTTGTTGATATCAGCGAAAAGGTTTATTCTAAAGAAAAAGCAGAAAGTGCACTCATCAGTAAAGGGAGATTTACAAAAAGAATTGAAAATACAGGATCGTATAAAATTATTGTGCAGCCGGAAATCAATTTTGCCGGAACATTTGTATTGAAGATCTACACGCAGCCTTCCCTCAGTTTTCCTGTGGCAGGAAAAGGGAACAGTGATGTTCAGAGTTTTTGGGGTGCAAGCCGTGACGGTGGCGGCAGAAGTCATGAAGGAATAGATATTTTTACACGAAGGGGAACTCCTGTAACAGCAGTAATCAACGGAACTGTCACAAGAACCGGAAATCAGGGCTTAGGCGGGAAGCAGGTCTGGATGAGAGATCCGGAAATGAATTATTCTTACTATTATGCACATTTAGACAGTATTATTGCAAATAGCGGTCAGCGGGTAAAAGCGGGTGACACATTAGGATTAGTGGGAAGTACAGGAAATGCAGCCGGAGGTTCGCCACATCTTCACTTCGGAATTTATACCTTGAGTGGAGCAGTAGATCCTTATCCTTTTGTAAAAAAGACTAAATTACCTGAATCTGTTTCTCCGCCGTTGAAAATACTTTCTGCAAAGTTTGCCAAAGCGGGATCTGTGATAAGATCCGGACCGGGTACAGAATATACGACTCTTAAAAAATTAGCAGGTAGAACAGCCATAAAAATTCTCGCTGCAGGGAAAGACTGGTGTCATATAAAAACTGATGACGGAACTGAAGGATTTATATATTCAGACAGACTTGAATAATGCTGTTTGTCATAATTAATGAGTCTAAATGGTTATATCCTTTTTTTTTATTCTGAATTTTATTATCTTGAAATCCTTAATTACAGATCAGTTTGAATTATAGATCAATGAAAATCACTCATATAAAATTAGTATGCCTTTTGGGACTGTTTGCATCTTTCACTACTTCTTGTGCTGTGAGAGAAAAATTGCCTGCAGCAAAACCCGCAAAAACACCAGACAAGACGGTTAAAATTCCAAATCCGGTATCTGTTCCTCCTGTAGCAGCAGTTGAGGAAGAGTTAAAAGTAGATCTTCCGGCTATCAACCGTGAATTCCGTGGAGTATGGATTGCAAGTGTCGCCAATATCAATTGGCCTTCAAGAAATAATTTATCTGTAGAACAGCAGAAAAGAGAAGCCATCAGTATGCTGAATATGCTGCAGGAAAACAATTTTAATGCTGTTATTTTTCAGGTTCGTCCTTCTGCAGATGCGTTGTACACAAGCGAGCTTGAGCCATGGTCCTATTTCCTGACCGGGAAAACCGGTGAACCGCCTTATCCCAATTATGACCCTTTGCAATTCTGGGTTGAAGAATCTCATAAAAGAGGTATGGAACTTCATGTATGGCTGAATCCTTACAGAGCACATCATTCTAACGGAGGTGCCGTTACCAATCAGTCTATGGTCAATAAGCTTTCAGATATAACCATCAGATTAAAAAACGGAATGTACTGGTTTGATCCTGCCAATCCGAAAACTCAGGGACACGTGTCTAATGTGGTAAAAGATATTGTAAAAAGATATGATATTGATGCAGTGCATTTCGATGATTATTTTTATCCTTATGCAACGTACAACCGGGGAGCAGATTTCCCTGATCATACCTCCTGGAACGAATATGTAAAAAACGGCGGAACATTGAACAGAGCAGACTGGAGACGGGACAACGTCAATAAATTTGTAGAAAGAATTTATAAAGAAATTCATGCAGAAAAAAATCATGTAAAATTCGGCATCAGTCCGTTTGGGATATGGAAACCAGGTTATCCCGAAGGAATTGTAGGTTCATCACAATATGATGAGTTGTATGCTGATGCTAAATTATGGCTTAATAAAGGCTGGGTAGATTATTTTTCGCCGCAGTTATACTGGCCGATTGAGTCTAAAGGACAAAGTTTTCCTGCATTGCTGAACTGGTGGAAATCTGAAAATACCATGAACCGCCATCTCTGGCCCGGCTTAAATACAGTGGAAATCAAAGCTTCTGACCGTCCTTCCGAGATTAAAAATCAGGTAGAATTATCAAGACAGATTTTAAATAGCAGCACGGGAACCATCCATTGGAGTATTGCAGGCTTAACGAAAAACGCAGGTATGCTCCCTACATTAAAAAACGGACCGTATAAGGAAAAAGCATTAACTCCAAAAAGTCCATGGATTAAAACACTTCCTTTAGAAAAGCCTACTTTGTTTACCAACGAGAATGGAAGTTTTGTACAGACCAGCTGGAGTTCAAAAAAAATTGGTAATGTATTTCAATGGGTTCTTTTTACACAATACGATGGAGTTTGGAATACTGAAATCCTGACTTTGGAAACACTTTCGAAGGATATTCCAAAGTTTAAAAATGGTAAAACATTAAATGCGGTAGCAATAAAGGCAATAGACCGTTTAGGAAATGAAAGCGATTATATGGCAAAAAAAGTAAAGCAATAATCAATATAATAAGGCTGATGGATTATCAGCCTTATTTTTTTTAATCTTAAAAAACCTGTACGATAGTAAATTTTGCAGATCCCGAAGTAATAGTGAACCATTCTCCCTCTAAAGTAGACCTGAACTGGTACGTTTCTGAAGCTCCGTTGCACGAATCATAAGCAGGATCTCCCAATTCCAGCTCTGCACCATAATTAAAGTTGGCATCTCTCCCAACCATCAAACAGTCAGTCCAGTCGGTTGCTGTTGTGATGACGCTGACATTATTTAATGAAGGATGAGCGGGAGTTCTCCATGTTTGGGGATTTGTTGCTGAAGTTTGCACCAACCATTGGCTAACCGGTGGAGTAGCCGACAATCCCTGATTGAATTTTCTAAATTCCGCAATAAAAGGACTTCCTCCACTTGCGGGATCAAAAGTCAGATTATAATTGCTGTAATCATTACTTGAAACTCTGGGGTAACAACTGCCATTAAGACCATTTGCTTCAATTCTCGCCTCCAGGAAATAGGATGAATAGTTGTAAACGAGCAATGTCGACTGCTGTGCATTGGTATATACTACAAGCCACAGTACTGAGAATAAAGTTAAGATATTCGTTTTCATAATATTTAATTTAGTTTATTAAAGTAATATTCATTTTTCTGATAATAATTGGCTCAATCCATTGTTTTAATTGCATTTTTCATTGTTAATTGATTTAACTTAACCCTGTGTTAAACTACTCATAGATATTCAACACCACAAGCTGTTGTTGTAATAATTTATCAATTTATGTGTCTTTCATGGTCAGATATTAAACAATTATACAGTCTGATATATTGCAAGTGGTTTAAAATGAGTTTATTATCAAGTATTTTTTTAACAAAGCATCAGAAATATTATTTCTTAGTGGTATATTAATGAGGATCGCATGAGATTTTAAGTACATATATATGTCATTTAAATTTGAATAATAATTTACATTGAAAATATTTAATCATGGAAGATATTATGCAAAGCATTGATTGATAATTATTTGTATTGCAACCATAAGTGTAAATTTATAAATAATTCCCATTATATGTAAATATTTTAGTTTAATCCATAATGATGGAAATAATTTATTGTTAAATTGCAGTACACTTAATTCATTGTTTTTTGAAAATTTAATCCGTTAACTAAAATCTAGAAGTTACAATTCATCAAACCTTTTTAATAACAAAAATTTATTTACTATGAAAAAAATTCTTTTTACACTTAGCCTTTTAATGGTTGTGTTAAATTCTTGCACCAACGAAAGTGCAACTGTTAATACAGTAGAATCTATGAAAACTCCTGAAATGCAAAACTTTGCCAAAGCAATGCGAAGTCTGGGAGATCCCGCCAATAGAGCCACCGAGGAAGAAAAAAGAAGCGGAAGTGCAGAATTAAGCGACAGAAGAAAAAGAATTCTTCTTCCTTCTGCAACAGAACTTATTAAGTCTACCGGAGTTACAGATGCGCAAATCCAGCAGAAAACAAATGGAGATGTTTCTGCGATTTTGGTCTGGGCAATCCAGATTAATCAGGAAAAAATGGCTCAAATAAGAAATAACGTGAAATTGTAATATTATGAAAAAGCATTTTTTAATAATCTGCTGTGCTTTAGGAACCCAGATTTTTGCACAGCAAAGTAAGCTTACCATCAACAATTATTCACCTTATGATTTTCGTGGTCAGTTAATGGCGACTCCATTAGGAACCTGTTATCCTATGGTCAGTATTGGATATCCCGCAGTACCCGATCTACTTCTAGTACCCGCATCCGACAGCTTTTATCTGTCAACATACAATGATGGTGTGGCAGCAGGTATCAGCTCTTTTTTTGTTACGACCTCACCAACTAATCCTGGTATGCCAAGAATTCCAAACCACCCTACATTATCACCAATGGGACCTATCTCATTAAATACTGACTGGAGACACACTAAATTTCAAATGTGGTTTGCAGGAACAAATACTCCGGTGTCTTCAGGAGGAACAAACGTACCTGAAACTTATTTTTTAGGAAATTTGGGAGATGGTACTAATAGCTGTTTCAGCGGACCGACCAATGTTTCCAGTGTTTATGGCTATGCTGAATGGTATACTATTTCGTCCGGAAGTATAAAATATACTTTTATTGATATTTTTTAATTGAAGATTATGAAAAAGATATTTTTAATGTTCAGCTTATTTTTAAGCACCATTGCATTTTCCCAAGTAACTCCGCTTACAATAAACAATTATTCAAGTTATAAGCTTACAGGAAGGTTGAGAGCTGCTAATCTGACCAATTGTGTTCCGGAACTTTACGTGGGAAATACCTTGTCTAGTGGCAATTTTACAATTCCGGCTTCTTCGAGTACAGAATACGTTAAATATTACACCGCTAATACCGCTACTATTCCCGTATTCGATTACCTTGTAAGAATGTCTAATACGACACCGGCTTCAGTACTTCCTTACAATCATCCGAATGTAGTGGCTATTTCACCTACCACCGACTGGTCATTTTATGCATTTGATTTAAGAGATGCAGCAAATAATATTTATGATCATTTTGAATTAGGAGTAGCTCCTTGTGCAAGCAATTATACTACCTATGAGATAGGATCGGTTTCGGAGGCTGAATGGTTTACCATTACTTCTGGAGGAACTGTCCACAGCTATATCCAGATTTATTAATTACATTCTCTAACAATAAAAATAGCTCCTTATTTGTAAGGAGCTATTCTATATTATATATTATACAAAATTGATCTTATCCAATCTCAATACCATTATCTACCGTTTCGTCAGGCGTTACAAAAGATAATTTTCCGTCTGGTTTTGTGGTTAAAAGCAACATTCCCTGAGATTCGATTCCTCTGATTTTTCTCGGAGCAAGATTTAATAAAATCATTACCTGCTTTCCAATCACTTCTTCCGGAGTAAAGCTTTCTGCAATTCCTGAAACTACCGTTCTTACATCCACTCCGGTATCTACTTTCAGTTTTAACAATTTATCTGCTTTTTCTACTTTTTCAGCTTCTAAAATGGTTGCAGTTCTTAAGTCGATTTTTGTAAAATCATCAAAAGTGATTTCGTCTTTCATAGGATTGGCGTTTGGGTTTGTTTTTTTATTGTTTTGTTTGGTGTCTTCCAGTTTCTGGATTTGAGCTTCGATAACATCGTCTTCAATTTTTGAGAAAAGAAGAGAGGCTTCGTTGATTTTGTGACCAGTTTCAATTAAAACAGATTTAGTTTCAACGTCTTTCCAATCTGATTTTTGAACATTAAATAGAGTCAATAATTTTTCAGAACTGAAAGGCATAAAAGGTTCACATAATTGAGCTAAAGCAACAGCAATCTGAGCGCCTACAAATAGAGAATGCGCCGCTTTTTCAGGATGGTCTTTAATGGTTTTCCAAGGTTCTTCTGTCTGAAGATACTGGTTTCCGAAACGTGCTAAATTCATTAAAGCTGTTAAAGAATTTCTGAATTCGTAGTTTTCCAGAAAACCTGAAATTTCTTTTGCAGCTTTATTGATTTCTGCTAATTCAGGAGTATTTACATCACCTTGAGGAACAACTCCATCATAATATTTATGAATTAAAACTGCCACTCTGTTGATGAAGTTTCCGAAAATCCCAACCAATTCTGAATTATTTTTGGTCTGAAAATCCTTCCACGTAAAGTTATTATCTTTTGTTTCCGGAGCCGATGAAAGAAGAGCATATCTCAATACATCCTGTTGTCCGGGGAAATCTTCCACATATTCGTGCGCCCAAACCGCCCAGTTTCTTGAAGTTGAGATTTTATCGTTTTCAAGATTCAGAAATTCAAAAGCAGGGACATTTTTTGGCATATTAAAATCGCCGTGAGCTTTCATCATCGCAGGGAAAATAATACAGTGAAACACAATATTATCTTTTCCGATAAAGTGAACCAAATCAGATTCTTCATTTTGCCAGTAATCTTTCCAGTCTTTTCCGTTTTTCTCAGCCCATTCTTTTGTGAAAGAAATATAGCCGATCGGTGCATCAAACCAAACGTAAAGAACTTTTCCTTCAGCATTCGGAAGCGGGACTGGAACACCCCAATTCAGATCTCTGGTCATTGCACGAGGTTTTAAGCCATCATTCAACCAAGATTTAACCTGTCCGTAAACATTCGGTTTCCAGTCGTCTTTATGACCTTCAATGATCCATTCGTTTAGGAAATCTTCGTATTCATTTAATGGTAAATACCAGTTTTTTGTTTCTTTTAAAATAGGAACATTTCCACTCAACATTGATTTTGGATTGATCAATTCGGATGGTGAAAGGGTAGAACCGCATTTTTCACACTGATCTCCGTACGCATTTTCATTACCACAATTCGGGCAGGTTCCTACAATATACCGGTCTGCTAAAAATTCTCCCGCCTGTTCGTCAAAATACTGCTCGGACATTTCTTCTGTAAACTTCCCTTTTTCGTAAAGAACTTTAAAGAAATCCTGACTTGTTGCACGGTGATTTAATGATGTTGTTCTTGAGTACTCGTCAAAAGAAATTCCCAAATCTGAGAACGATTTTTTGATGATTTCGTGGTATTTATCAACAATATCCTGCGGCGTAACGCCTTCTTTTTTAGCTCTTATGGTAATAGGGATTCCGTGTTCATCGCTTCCGCAGATAAACGCCACATCTTTCCCTGATCTTCTCTGAAATCTCGCATAAACATCTGCAGGAATATAAACTCCCGCCAAATGCCCAATATGAACCGGTCCGTTTGCATAAGGCAAAGCTGCCGTAATCATCTTTCTGTTTGACATTTATAGTATAGTTTTAAGTCTGCAAAGATAAGGTAAATCTTCAAAATTATCTCAATATGAATATTATGAAACAAAATAGGTCTAATTAGTTAATCAATATGATAATAAGTTAAACAAATGTTTAACTTATTGTTAATTTACAAACCATGTTATGTTATGCATATTTTTATTAAATAATTTGTTATCAGTAAAT